>ENA-ORXB01000331-ORXB01000331.1-sediment-metagenome-genome-assembly--contig:-NODE-331-length-102299-cov-6.522353_pt1 | contig 102299 bp, 93 predicted proteins | sample MGYA00237863_ERZ511475 | MGnify/ENA primary metagenome ERZ511475 (study PRJEB26305, sample SAMN06343858) | sediment metagenome | isolation source: hot spring sediment | place: Canada: British Columbia...
TTTTATTTGCCCTGCTGCCTGCCCGACCGATTCGAGCCGAACCTGGCCCCTCTAATCTGATTTTGTAAGACAAGCCCAGATTTCTTCCTGCTCGAGCCTGGCAACCAATCCGGCGCCTCCGGGAACATTATCGTAAAGGACAATTGGGGGTACGGCACCGTGTGCCGCCACCGGACCACCGGCGGCCGCAAAGGCAACAAATGTTTGTCATACGGGTTAAGCTGAATTTTAGATTCCACTAGTCGCAGAATTGCATCGGTCGTAGCTTCGCCCCCAAGTTCGGCCAGCGCCTCAAGAATAGGCTCGCGGAAAGCTTCGACTGGCGTTTGCTTCTCCCGGGAAGGCCGCGACCCCTGAGCGATGCGAGTTCATCGGCAGATGCCCCCACTTTCAACCGAAGGGCGCGCCATCTGCCTTACCCCGCACTGACAGCCCTCAGCTGTTAAACTCCGTTTCGGTCCCGGCGGCCCGGTGCCAGGCAAAGATAGACCCGACCAGGCCGAGGCCCCAGCCGGCAAGCTCAACCGCGTGGCCGGGCAGTAAAAGCATGTTCGTCTCGACCGCCCCGGGGTTCGCCTGGTGCCAGAACATATCGATAATTCCGCCGATAAGCACCACCCCCAGCCCCAGACAGCCCAGACCGAATCCCCGGCTCTCAGCCCGGACCGCCAGCCAGGCCGCCCCCAGCGCCAGACCCAACCAGACCGCCCGGCCGGCCAGCGGGTAGACAAACGAAAGCCCAAACCCGGCCGCAAAGGCCAGGTATGCCGGCAGCCGTCCGGCCGAGCGGCCCATGGCGACGGCCACCCCGGCCAGGACCACGAAGAGGCCGATGGTCATGAGCAGGTGGGCCCAGGCGACCCCGAGCTGAAGGATTCGCAGGTGCTCCAGGTCGTCCCAGACCCAGCCGATAAACCCGAGGGCAAAGCCGACCGCAAGGCCGGCACTCAGAACATCGCTGGCCTTAAATTTCGGATGAACAGTTTGCATCACACTACTCCAGCGGTTTAATGACAAGCTTCTGGCCGGGCTTCAGCCCGGCCAGCTCGGCGGCGCCCGCCGGCAGTTCCAGCACCATCCGGGCGCCCCGGCCCCGGAACGAGAACCGGAACGGCCGCAGGTTCGGGTGCACCGCCGTCACCGTGCCGTCTTTCGCCAGGTAGACCACATCGATGGGGAACCGCATAAACCAGGTGTGAACCGACCGGCACGGCACGATGAGCATCCCGTGGCCGGGGGGCAGGCCCTTCCGGCCGATGAGGCCCCAGAAGCGCGTCCACGGGTTGTCTGCAACCTCGGCGACCCACAGCCGCCGTCCGTTCAGGTGGACCGCAACCTTCTTCATCGCCGTCAGCCCCACAGGTAAAGCCGGTAGTATGCCAGCGTAAAGATGGTCGCCCCGACCAGGAAGGGCGTAAAAGCCACCACATCCTTCGGCCTGCGGACCCGCAGGGCCAGGAGGATCCCGGCGAAGGCCCCGCCCGCCACGAAGGTCGCGGCCAGCATCGGGATCACCCCCGCGAGGCCCACCACCGCCCCGCAGACGGCCCCAACCTTCACGTCGCCGAAGCCCATTGCCCCCCGCCCCGCCACCGCCACCGCCAGGAGGATAACCCCGGCCATCAGCCACCCGCCCACGGCCTGGAACGCCGCCGTCGGACCAAGCAGGGCCGCCGTCCCCAGGGTGAACCCCATGGCCGGGAAGACCAGCCGGTTCGGCACCCGCAGGGTCCGCAGGTCGTAGACGGCCATCAGGACCAGCAGGCCCAGGTAGGCCAGGCCCAGGCCGGCCCGGACCGGGTCCGGCGCCTTATAAACCATTACCCCGGCCGCGGCCGCAAGCCCCAGTCCCCCGGCCGCCAGCGGAACGTGCCGGCGCCAGCCGGCGTAGCTCAGGGTGCCCATGGGCTAATCGTCCAGGCCCGAGCGGGTTCCCGAAGCCAGCCCGCCTGAACGGACCATCCCCTGGCAGGTAAAGACATACGGGCCGACCTTAAACTCGTCCCCCTCGCCCACCGACGCCCAGACGACCGGCTCCCCGTTCACCAGGGTCATCGTGCCGGGGGCCAGGTGGTGCAGGATGAGCCGGGCCTCCTGCAGCCAGACCCGGGCGTGCTCCGGGGCAAACCCCGGCGCCTCCGGCAGCCGGATCTGACAGCCCTCGGCCCAGCCGATGGTCTGCGGCTCCTCGCCGACGGCAAACCGCACGTCCCGAAGCTGGCCCGGCCCGGCGCTCAGCACGACCTCCATCACATCGGGCGCCGCCGGCGGGGTGTAGACCGGCGGGGGGAGGTCCAGGGGCTCATCGGACACCGGGAACGGCTCCGGCTCAGGCTCCCGCCGCAGCCGGCGGACGGCGACCACGGCCCCGAGGGCCAGCAGGCCCAGCAGACCGGCTCCCAGGACCGCCTGCTCCAGCGGCGTAAGGAGCGGCTGGGGCTCGACGACTTTCGGTTCGGGGGCCGGCGCCGGGGCCGGGGGCGGGGCCGGCGGCATCACCACCACCGGGTGGCTGTTCTTGTAGGCCCGCTCGGCCGTTCCCGTTGCCCCCTCCTTCGTCAGGGTGATTTTGACCGACCGGTCCGGCCGGTCGAGCTGGTTCTCGACCCGGTAGGTCACCTCCAGGTGGCTCCGGAGAACCTCGGCCAGGGCCCCGAACGCCCCGGCCAGGTCGGCCGGACCCGGCGCCTCCACATACCGGCCCTGGGTCCGGGCCGCCAGCTCGGCCAGGTACTCCCGGTCGATATCCTGGCCCAGGCCGATAACCAGAAACTGCGGGGCCGAGGCCGCCGCCAGATTAAGCGAGTCGTCCCGGCCCACCTGCGAGCGGCCGCCGAAGTCCCGGCCGTCGGTGAGAAAGACCACCGCCCGGCGGGGCAGGCCGGCCTCGGCCGAGAGCCGGGCCGCCTCGGCCACCGCCTGGTAGAGGGCGGTGTTGCCCCCGGCCTGGAGGCCCTGAATCGCATTTATAACCGCCCCCCGGTCCTGGGTGAACGGCACCCGGACCGCCACGTCGTCGGCGAAGCTGATCAGGGCGACCCGGTCGGCGGCCTGCAGGCCGTTGACCAGGGCATTGGCCGCCTCCTTCGCCCGCTGGAGGCCGTCGCTGTAGGGCGGCCCCATGCTCCCGCTGGTGTCGAGCACCAGCACCAGGGCCAGGGGCGTCTCGCCGGCATTCGCCCGCCGCACCGAGAGCACCTGGGCCTGAACACCCAGGTCCTCGACCCGGATGTCCCCGGGGGCAACCTCGGTGACCGGCCGGCCCCGGGCCTCGGCCAGGACGAAGGCCGTCACCGTCGGGAACTTCGAGTCGTCGACCCCGAGGATGGCCAGGGTGACGCCCCCGTCGGCGAGGGCGAACCTGCCCGCGGGCAGGGCCGCCGCCCCCAGGGCCGCTAACACGACCAGACTCCTGATCAGCCGTCTCATTTCGGTCACCAACCTTAAACCCGAATTTTGCCTAGGGGATGGGAACTCCGGTGCCGAGGCCGCTCACGAAACTGAGCATGTTGAGGATGGAGGGGACAATCACCACCGCCGCCATTGCCGGCAGGAAGCACAGCACCAGCGGGATCGTCATCAGGATCGGCGCCCGGTTCGCGGCCTCCTGGGCCCGGAGCCGCCGCATAACCCGGATATCCTCGGCCTGCTTGCGCAGAACGTCCCCCAGGCTCACGCCCATCTCCTCGGCCTGCTCCACCGAGGTCGCAAACCGGACCAGGTCGGGCACGCCCGTCCGCCGGGCGACGTCCATGAGGGCCTCCCGCCGGGGGCGGCCCAGGCCGACCTCTTTAAGATAGCGGGCGAAGGTCTCCGAGATGGGGCCGCTGGTCTTCTCGGTCACGACGGCGAACGCCGCCTCCACCCCGACCCCGGCCTCGACGCAGGTCACCAGCAGGTCCAGGGCGAAGGGCAGGTCTTTTGTGATCTGCTTTTTCCGGCGCGCCGCCCGCCGCCAGACCAGGATATACGGTGCGGCCGCCAGAAGGCCCCCGCCGTAGATGCTCACCAGGAGCCGGGCGCCCACCGGCATCGTCGGCCGGGCCCAGTTAAAGTAAAGGGCAAAGCCCAACCCGGCCGCGGCGGCCAGCGCCCAGAACCCGATGAACGTCCCGGCCGGCATGTCCATATTGGCCTCGACGAGAACCTGGCTGACCCGCCGGACCAGGCCCGGCGGCAGGACGCCCCCCAGCCACCTGCCCAGGTCGGCGGCCACCGGGGCAACCAGCCGGCTGAGCAGGCTCCCCTTAAGCTGGCGCTCCCGGGTGGGCTCCGGGGGCGCTTCGGCCCCGATCCGGCGCAGGACCGGGTTTTCCTTCGGCCGCAGTAGCTCCCAGGCCAGGAGGGTGACGCTGACAAACGTAAGCAGTCCGATAACCGTCGTCAACATGGGCCTACACCTCGATTACAGCCAGCCGGCGGACCAGCCAGATTCCGAGCAGTTCGAACGCCAGGCCGATGCCCAGGGCGATCCGGCCCTCGGTGGTGTTGATAAGCAGGTCGCCGAGCTTCGGGTTGATGAGGATGAACGCCAGGGCCACCCCCACCGGCACCAGGGCCGAGCCGTTCGCCTGCCAGCGGTGCCGGGCCGTGATGGCCCGGACCTCGGCCTGGATCCGGGCCCGCTCCCGAATCGTGTTGGTCACGTTCATTAAGATTTCTGAGAGGTTGCCCCCGATGGTCCGCTGGATGATGATGGCGGTCACCGCAATCTGCAGGTCCTCGCTCCCCACCCGCTTGCCCAGGGCGGCAAAGGCCTCCTCGGCCTCGATGCCGAGCTGGAGGTCCCGGAGCAGGTTCTGAAATTCGGTGCCCAGGGGCGGCGGGGTCTCCTGGGCCACGTAGGTCACGGCCTGGAGGATGCCCAGGCCCGCCCGCAGGGACTTGGCCATCGCCGTCAGGGCCTCGGGAAGCTGTTCTTCAATCTTGCGGAGGCGGCGCTCCCGGCTCCGGGCCAGCCACCAGCCCGGAATCGCCCAGCCGACCAGGATGCCGGGCAGGGCCCCGAGCAGGAGCTGGACGCCCCAGAGCCCCAGCCGCCCGGCCAGGACCATCCCAACAAAGGCCCCCAGCACTGCCGCCCCCAGCCGGATGGCCACGAACTCGCCGGCCCGAAGCCGCCAGCCGGCCTGCTCAAGCTGGTCCTGGAGCTGTTCCCGGGCCCGGGCCGAAAGGGGCACCAGGATGGCCCGGACCCGCTCCTGACGAAGAATCGTCGGAAGTTCGCTCACCGGGCTCACATCCCGGCGGACCCGCTGGGCCAGGGTCCGCCGGTACGAAATGTAGCGGTCGAGGCCGTAGTAGGCCAGGAGGGCCACCGCCAGGCCGAGCAGAACGCCGCTGATGACGGGTATGAGCTCCATGGCTTAACCCCACCTTCGCACGTTGAAGATATCCTCCGGCAGTTCCATGCCGAAGGCCTTGAGCCGGTCGGCGAACTTGGGCCGGATGCCCGTCGCCTTCAGCTCGCCCAGAACCCGGCCGTCGGGGTCGATGCCGGTCTGCCGGAAGACGAAGATGTCCTGGAGGGTGACCATGTTCCCCTCCATCCCCGAGACCTCGGTGATCTGGACGATCCTCCGGGAGCCGTCCACCAGCCGGGCGAGCTGAATGATCATGTGGATGGCCGAGGCGATCTGCTCCCGGATGACTATTACCGGCAGGTCGAACCCGGCCATGAGAATCATGTTCTCGATCCGGGCAATGGCGTCCCGGGGCGAGTTGGCGTGGATGGTCGTCAGGGAGCCCTCGTGGCCGGTGTTCATCGCCTGCATCATGTCGAAGGCCTCCGGCCCCCGCACCTCCCCGACGATGATCCGGTCGGGCCGCATCCGCAGGGCGTTCCGGACCAGGGCCCGCTGGGTCACCTCGCCCTTGCCCTCGATGGACGGCGGCCGGGCCTCCAGGGCGATGACGTGGGGCTGTTGGAGGCTGAGCTCGATGGGGTCCTCGATGGTGATGATCCGCTCGTTGGGCGGAATCGCCGCCGAGAGGGCGTTGAGCAGGGTTGTCTTGCCGGTGCCCGTGCCGCCCGAAATCACGATGTTCAGCTTGGCCCGGACCGCCGCCCGCAGAAGCTTCGCCATCTCCTCGGTGAGGGTTCCCACCCTGATCAGGTCGGCCATGGTGTAGCGGTCGGTCCGGAACTTCCGGATGGTGATAACCGGGCTCTTCGGGCAGAGGGGCGGGATGATGATATTCACCCGGGAGCCGTCGGCCAGCCGGGCGTCCACCATCGGCGACGCCTCGTCCACGTGCCGGCCGATGGCCGAGACGATCTTATCGATCACCTGGTAGACGTGGGCGACGTCCCGGAAGTTAATATCGCTTTTGTAAATAATTCCGTCACGTTCGTAGTAGACCTCGTCGGGCGCATTGACCATAACTTCGGATACGGTGGGGTCCTGGAGCAGGGGCTCGATGGGCCCCAGGCCCAGGATGTCGTTCATGACCCGCTCGATAACCTCTTCTTTGTCGTCCCCGACCAGGTTCGGGAAGAGCTGGGAGGCCAGCTGGCGGGCCGCCTTGCGCACCTCCTCCCGGGCCCGCTCCGGGTCGAGCCGGCGCAGGGCGGCGTCGTCGAGCTGACGGATCAGGTGCTGGTGGAGCTGGGTTTCGATTTCGTGGTTGCGGTCCTCGTAGGTCTGGACCCACGGGCGGCTCCGGTTGAAGATCTGGTTGCGCTCCCACGGCTGAGTCATCTCCCGCTACCTCCCGAAAAGCAGTTTGGAAAAAATGGACCCCGACTTCGGCTTCGACTCGGGGGGCGGGGCGGTCGGGCGGCGCAGGCCGGCGACCCGCAGGGCCAGCTCCCGCATCCGCCGGGCCGTCGCCGAACCGGCGCTGTTCAACACCAGCGGCTCCCCGAGCTGGACCGACTGGCCCACGGACCGGTCGTACGGGATCTCCCAGAAGATGTCGTGACCGAGGCCCTTCTGGATGTCGGCCGGCTTGACCCCGTCCCCGCTCACCGTCCGGTTGAGGATAACCTTGACCCGGGCCGGGTCGACCCCCCACATCTGGAGGCGGGCCAGGCCCCCGGCCGTATCCCGGATGCTGGAGACCTCGCCGCTGGTGACCACCAGGATCAGGGTGGCGACCTCGGCCAGACTCCGGACGGTCCGGTCGAAGGAGCCGGCGGTGTCCACCACCACGAAGTCGAAGAGCTGGGCGAGGTGGTCGATGACCTTTTTAACGACCTCGGGGCTTACCCCCTCCCAGCCGGCCCCATCGGGCGGGCCGGCCAGCACCTGAAGGCCCGAGGGGTGAGCCGTCAGGTACCTGCGGATGCCCTCCCGGTCGAGCCGGTCGGCCGCCGGGAAGACGTCGACGATGGTCGCCTCGGGCCGCATGTCCAGCATCGTCGCCACGTCCCCGAAGGTGCTGTCGGCGTCCACCAGGACGACCGACTGGTTGGCCTGCAGGCGCAGGGCGAGGGCCAGGTTGACGGCGACGACGGTCTTGCCGATGCCGCCCTTCGCCCCGGTGACCAGCACAACCGTGCCCCGGCCCGCCGGCCGCTGGACCTGCCCGGCCTGAATGAGCCGGCGCCGCTCCTGCTGTTCCAGGACGGTGGTTATCGACTCCAGGAGCTGGGCCGCCTGCAGGGGCTTGAAGAGATAGTCCCGGGCCCCGGCGAGCATCGCCCGCCGGATCATGCCGGGGTCGGTCAGGGACGAGACGACGATGAGGGGCGTATCGGGGAGGGCCTGGGTCAGCCGCTCGGCCGTCTGCAGGGCCCGGGCCGCCGGCTCCTCCACCGAGAGGAGGATGATGTCGGGCCGGGTTTCGAGGGCGTAGGAGATGGCCGACATCCCGAAGCCGACCTCCCCGGCGCTGGTAAGCTGGGCCCGCTGGATGGCCCGTCTCAGCTCCACCCGGCTGTCCGGGTCCTCATCGGCCAGAAGAATTCGGACCTTGGTTGCCACGGAACTCACTCCCTTCTAAGACCTCCCTGCCGCCGCGGGCTCCTCCGGCCGGACCGGCTCGGCGAAGGGCGCCAGATTCTTCGGTTCAAGCTCCCCGAAGGGCCGCAGGGCCAGGGTGACCGCCTTCGCCTGCTCGACGGTGAGGGCCAGCACCTGGGCCTGCTCCGGGGTGACCGCCAGGGTCACGAAGTTGATGTTCGCATCCCGGGGCGGGGCGCCCCGAACCGACGGGTTGTAGGGGACGCCGCTGTCGATGTAGTGGCGCTGGACGGCCAGGACCTGAACGCTCTGCAGGACGGTGGCCGCCGCCCAGCGGTCATCGTCCGGTCCGGACCCGGCGTTCCGGTCGCCGAGGATCCGGCGCCGGAGAGCCCCGCCCGTCTCCTCGGCGGCCGGCTCCAGGCCCAGGTCCTTCAGGCGCATCACGGCGATAACGTCGACGAAGTCGCCGGGGGCGATCAGGGCCGCCGGACTGCGGGTGACGCTCACGGGGATGGTGAAGGCCCGCTTGCCGGGCGGAATCTGATAGGACATCGCCCGCTTCCCGCCCGGAACCGTCCGGGTCTCGGCCGGGGCGGCCGGCGCCGGGGCCGCCGTCGGCCGGGCCGCGGCCTGGGCGAGGCGGCGGCGCTCCTCCCGCAGGAGGACGGTATTGACCGCCTCGACGAGCTGGGCGGGCTGGACCGGCCGCAGAAGGTAATCCTGGGCGCCGGCCAGCATCGCCCGCCGGATGAGGGCCGGGTCGGCCAGGGCCGAGCAGACCATGAGGGGCGTCTCCGGGAGGGCCTGGGTGAGCTGGGCCGCCGTTTCCAGGGCCTTATCCACCGGCTCGCCCAGGCCCAGCAGGATGACGTCCGGGCGGGTCTCGGCCGCATAGGCGACGGCAGTTTTGCCGTAGCCCACCTCCCCGGCGCTGGTGAGCTGGGCCCGCTGGAGGGCCCGCCTCAGCTCCAGCCGGGCGTCCGGGTCTTCGTCGACGAGCAGAACCCTGACTTTAATGGCCATGGGCGTCCTCCCCCCTAGGGCTTCGAGGCCAGGGCCGGGTCGTCGAGGCGGAGCGGCCAGGCGAACGGCCCGAGGGGCTTCGGCTCCAGGTCGCCGAAGGGCCGCAGGGCCAGGGTGAGCTCCTTCGCCTGCTGGCGGACCAGGGCGAGGGCCTGGGCCTGCTCCGGGGTCAGGGCCAGGGTGATGAAGTTGACGCTGGTGTTTTTCGGCGGGTTGCCCCGGACCGAGGGGTCGTAGGGGACCCCGTTCTCGACGTAGGCCTGCTGGACGGAGAGGACCTGCACGTTCTGCAGGACCGTGACCGCCGCCAGGAGCTCGTCGTCCGAGACGTTGGCCGGCCGGTTCTGGGGCGGCTGGAGGTTGAGGTCCTTAAACCGCATCACGGCGATGACGTCGACGAAGTCGCCGGGGGCGATCAGGGCCGCCGGGCTTTCGGTGACGTTGACGGGGATGGTGAAGGCCCGCTTCCCCGGCGGAATCTGGAAGGAGATGGCCTGGACCCGGCCCGTGGTCACGAGGCGGGCGGTGCTGATCTGCTCGCCCTTTGCCACCGGGTAGCGGAGGGTCTGGTCAACGACCTGGTCGATGGAGGTTGCGGCCCCCTGGACCAGGGTGTTTTCGGGCACCTGGCGCAGTTCCACCAGGGCCGGGGTGATCTTCTGGCCGGCCGGGATGTCTTCCCGGGCGACGACGACGCTGACCATGGGGACCGGGGCCGGCCGGCGGGCCTCCAGGCTCCTGAGGAACAGGACGACCAGGACGGCCGCCGCCAGGCCCAGGAGCACGGCCAGAAGCAGAATCAGCCGATTCGCTCCCCTTCGGGGCGTCGATGTTGTCGTCTGCATAGCTCTCTACCTCCCTGACCTTGGGTTAATCGACAAGCGCCACCATGACGGGCGCAAACGGATTGTCCAGACATGTCTCCTGGCGCGGGTCACAGACCCTGTGCTGAAGGTGCGCAAGCATCAGATTCAGACCCGCCCCTGCCATCGGCGCTCCGGTTTCGCTTCTCTTTGAACCGTGTTGGTTAGTGTCCGCATGCCAGACTCGTTCCCGTACCTGTCAATCGATAAGCATTACCGTGATGGGCGCAAGCGGCCTATCTTCACTTGCCAGACCCCCGGCATACGTTTTGGGCTTCGCTGGTCCTACGACATAACCCCAGACGACCCCACAGTAAAAGTAACTAGCTTCGTCGCCCTTCTTGGGCTCTACAGACCCGCACTCCTTTTGGGCATTACCCCAGGTCCCCTTCACCGAACCGCTCCCCCTGTCCCAACCCGCGATATAGACGGTGACAAAGGCTGCCACCTGGCTTTGCATGCTTGATCCCGATCCGAAAGGCGGATAGACAATGGGTAACACAACCAGTCTGCCCAGGCACTTCTGGTACTTAGTGATATCATCGGGTGAAGCATTAGCCGGCGGTTCGCCCGAGGCTATCAGCGCTTTGTACTGCGCGCTATTCCAGCCCGGTATGTCAGCGCCATTGCTGGACGGGGCCTCGGGCTTCGCCGTCACGTCACAATCGGCCCAGTTGCCCCCCTCGAACGGCCGCAGGCGGTCCTCCAGGGCCCGGACCGTGCCGTTAACCCGGTTCCCGGGGAGTGGGTCCACATAGACGTTCTCGCCGATCTGGATAAAACCGGTGGCGCTTGACACCCCACGGATGCAGTCCTCGTACTCGTCCTGACCTCGATTACCCTCAGTGCATCCCCTTAGCTTTGCGGTGTTCCCGGAGCCCTGGGCGCCTCGGCAGTATTCGGCATTCTGCTCGGTACAGACGAGCCGGTACACCCTGCCCGCGCTCACGCCGTAGCAGGAGTCGTCACCGTTGAAGGGCCGGCTGTCAAACGAACAGTCATCTGCCGTCTTGATAAGGGCCCAGGGCATCACCTGCCCTACCGAATTAGCAGTTCCGGCCTGGGCCGTGGCCGAGGCGCTCACGTAGGCGAGGTTTACGCCGAACAGACCCGAGAGGAACGTCAGGCTGTTCCGGCGAAGCCTGACCCGCACGGTGTCATACTGGCTGTCGGTACCCCGGCAGTTCATGACCTCGACGAGGGCCACGACGTTTGAGGGCAGGGGGGAAGCGTTCTGCGAGCCGCAGGCGGACCGGTCGGGCGTTGAGATCTGGATAGGACCGGACCACCCATTCTGGGTTAGCCACCGGCTGGCGGCGTTGTAGGCGTCTGTCGGGGTCTGATTCGGGAGGCGGTAGGCGCCGGCGAGGGCGGCGGCCTCGGCCTGGTTCTGGGCCCAGCGGTGGTCGAAGTACCAGAAGCCCGCATCCAGGGCCAGCGCAAAGAGCATGAAGAAAGCCAGCAGGAGCAGGAGGAACAGCAGGGCCGTCTGGCCCCGCCGGTCGTCGATAAAGGTCGATGCGATCCTTAACCTTTTCATCTCGCCTATCCCCCACAGGGCGGGTTCGGGGCTGGCGGAGGCGTGCCGGTAGCCGTGTACGTCTGCTCCAGCATCATGTCGGCGCAGGAGACGACGCCCAGATTGGCCGGAAAGAAGAGCATATTGTAGGTGTGGTTTACCCAGACGACAATGGAGTCGCCCCGCTCGTAGTTGCTGCCCCCGTTGCGGTTAACCCAGGCAACGTACACCTCGTTCGTGTCTGATAGAATGCCGCCTGAGCGGTCCACCACACGTCGCTTGATCCGCTGGGCCACCGTGTTCAGGTCGGAGCCGCACTGGTTGGCGAAGGCGCAGGTGACCGCCCCGTAGCGGGCGCCCTCCCGCACGGCGTTGGCCACCGACACCCACTGGTACATCCAGAGGCCGAAATCGATTAGCAAGACCATAATTAGGACCACGAGCGGAAGCACCAGTAGGGTTTCTAAGGCGGCCTGACCGCAGTCCCCACTGCGATTACGATTAGCAGTACGGTCGTCGATGAAAGCCTTGACCATTTATTAGCCTCCAGGGCCACCAATGCACCGGCCGACGGCGGACGCCGATCCGACGGGATCCACGGAGGGGCAGAGCACCCCGATAAACTGAGAGAGGATGTACGGCAGGCCGAGCACGAACGCGGCACCTAAAACGAGGGCCAGTATGCCGGCAACCACCAGGTACTCGAGCGCGTTCTGGGCTGAGTCGTCGGCGAACGTAGATGCTAACGTTCGCATGGCGGTGATCCCTGCACCAAGGCCCCAGGGGTGAGGGGCAGGCCGACTTCGGCCTGCCCCACGAACAGCCCCAGGGAGTGGGTGCCGCCTTGGCCTTGGGCTAAGCCTAAGCGGGGCACGTAAGGCTGGAGAAGTTGGTGTTGAGGCCTTTAATCCCGTTGCAGACAACTTTCACCAGCTCAGTCATCCAATTTGGCGCTACGACCATCGCGGCGATGAGCGCGACCGATACGGCACCGATGATGAGGATGTACTCGAAGGCGTCCTGCGCGCGTTCGTCGCGGAGCCAGGTTCCGAGCAGAGCCCGGAGGTACCAGTAAAGATGAGCCATGGGTTAACAGACCTCCCTTTTGAGAGTTTTCTGGGATTTTCCGTTCCGGCGCTCCGCTCACGCTTCCGGGGCGTCGTGGATTCAGACGCCCCGCCTGTCCGCTTCGGCGTGGGTAAGAAAGTTATCTCCCCGCTTTTTCGGCCATCACCCCCTTCATCCGGCCTCGCCAGGCCGGCGGCCCCAGGGAAAGACCCCCACAGCCGGCCGGCCTGTCTACAGCCTGTCTTTTCACCATACACACTAACGGCCTGCGGTTAAGAACCGGTGGCCGAACGGTTAATTTTCGGTTTAGATTCCCGCCGGGAACCGATACTTTCGTACCGGCCCGCCGTCCGGCGGATGGTCAGCGTCTCCGGCGGGGCCGCCGCCTCCCCACCCGTCCCCACCACCAGCCGGTAGCCGGTCCGGTTCACGCTCACAATGGCCAGCTTATCCGTCACCCTGGCCAGCTTGCGCCGCAGGTGGCTTATGTGGGTCTTTAAAAGCTGGCGCTCCCCGGCGTCGTAGCCGCAGGCGTACTCCAAGAGCCGGCCCGCCGGCACCACCCGCCCGGCGTTCACCCCCAGGATGTGGAGGAGTCGAAACTCCGTCGGAGTCAGGCTCACCACCGCCTCCCCCCGCCGGACCTGGTGGGCGTCCAGGTCCAGGACGACGTCCCCAACATGAAGCTGGCGGGTGAGCTCCTCGGCGTCCGCCCGCCCGGCCCGCCGGGCCACCGCCCGGATCCGCCAGGCCAGCTCCCGGTAACTGCACGGCTTGGTGATGTAGTCGTCGGCGCCCAGGGCGAACCCCCGGGCCAGGAACTCCTCGTCCTCGAGGGCGGTCACCAGGATGACCGGGGTGTCCCCCTCCTCCCGGATCCGGCGCAGGACCGTATACCCGTCCATCCGGGGCATCTTGATATCCAGCAGGATGACGTCCGGCCGGTTCTTCTTCCAGAGCCGGAGGGCCTGCTCCCCGTTCATGGCCGTAATAACGTCAAAGCCTTCCCGCCGCAGGGCGTAGGAGGTGACATCCAAAAAATCGATGTCGTTGTCAACGAGCAGTACGAGCATTCAGAGCCTCCTGTTTTTCTGGGCGCCGTCGGGCGGCTCGCAGCCGGCCGCCGGAATCGCCAGCCGGAATGTGGTGGCCTGGCCGGGCCGACTGCTCACCCCGACGCTCCCGCCGTGGAGCTCGGCCACCCGCCGGACCAGGTAGAGCCCGAGCCCCATACCCCCGGACCCCGGCCGGCCGGTAACGTAGGGCTCGAAGAGGCGCTGGGCCTGCCGGGTCGAAAGGCCGGCCCCGTGGTCGGTCACCCGCACCTCCACCTTCGTCCGCCCGGAGTGGACCGCCACCTCGATGGTGTCGCCCCTGGGACCGTACCGGATGGCGTTGGTGAGCAGGTTTACAACCGCCTGCGAGAGCCAGCACGGGTCGCCCCAGACCGGGACGGCCGGCACCGCGCAGACGTAGCGGAGCTGCTGTTCCCGGGCGGCCAGCAGGGGCGCCACCAGGTCGAGGGCCGGCTCAACCCAGTCCCGGACGGTGATGAGCCGCCGTTGCAGGACGACCTCGCCGGTGATGACGGCGGTCCAGGCCGGAATGCTTTCGACCAGGCGCTCGACCCACAAAAGGCCCTGCTCGACCCAGCCGAGGAGGCGGGCGGTCTCGCCGTCGGGGGCGTCGACCGAGCCCCGCAGAAGCTCGAGGGCCGAGCGGGCGACGGCGAGGGGCGTGCGGACCTCGTGAAGAAAGACTTCCCGGAAAAGGGCCGTGGGCGGCAGGGAATCGCCGCGGTCCCGGCCTGTTCGGGCCGGGCCGAAGCCGCTTCTGGTGAGGGTTAACCCGGAAACCATTTCGGGAGCCTCCCGAGCCTTTAAAAAACGTCAGCCCATGCAGGTGCCCGCTGGGCTTCGCTCGGGTGGACCCCCACGGCGAACCGGTAAGTTTACCCCGGCGCCGGGCTTCGCTCAGCTATCGGCGCTTCGAGCGTGTGCCCGTCGAACCGATTCGCTTCGCCACACAATCATGCGGCAGGCAGGTAGCGGAACCGTGTAAAAACGGTTAAGAAACGGTTGAGAATCTTTCCGGGCAGTTCGGCATCCTAACCGCCTGCCTGTTACCCCAATGATAAATACCGGCTGGCAAAAAGTCAACGGTACGTCCGTACTTTCGGCCTCGTCCCTTTCCCGCCGGAGGGGAGGGCGGCGGCCGCTGGCTTCGGACGGCGGGCCGTGTTAAGCTCGTGGTGTGGCGATTCCTTACAAGGGGGAGGTATCCGACCGTGGATGTTAAGCTTTCCGGCCGCTGTTGCGAGTTTATTCCTCTTAATCAGCGCCAGCGCAAGCCCCGAACCCGGGGCGTAACGGAGATCCGCGGCCCGTACTACACCCCCATGGGCCGCCGGTATCTGGAGGACATCCTCTCCACCGTCGGCGAGTACGTGGATATCTTAAAGTTCGCCGGCGGCTCCTTTGCCCTTATGCCCCGCCGGGCCGTAAAAGAGATCATCGACCTGTGCCACGAGTACGACGTTCGGGTCTCCACCGGCGGCTTTATCGAGACGGTTCTCCGCTACGGCCCCGACATGGTGGACCAGTACCTGGAGGAGTGCCGGATGCTCGGCTTCGACATCGTCGAGATCTCCCGCGGCTTTATTTCTATACCCGAGGACGACATGGTCCGGCTGGCCGAGCGGGTAATGCAGTTCGGCCTCAAGGTCAAGCCCGAAATCGGGGTGCAGTTCGGGGCCGGCGGGGCCACCGCCGCCGAGGAGCTGGCCGTCGAGGGGGTCATGGACCCGATGGTGGCCATCCGGGCCGCAAAGCGCTACCTGGACCTGGGCATCGACCTCATCATGGTCGAGTCGGAGGGCATAACCGAAAGCGTCCGGCAGTGGCGGACGGATATTGCGGCCAAGCTCATCGACGCCGTCGGCCTCGAGCACCTGATGTTCGAGGCCGCCGACCCGGCCGTATTTTCCTGGTACATCAAGAACTTCGGCCCGGAAGTCAACCTCTTCGTCGACCACTCCCAGATCGTCGAGCTCGAATGCCTGCGCTCCGGCATCTGGGGCACAATGAGCACCTGGGGCCGGGTCCTCACCTACAAGGGGCCGGTACCCGAAAGCCCCAAGCAGTAACGGCCGCATCCGGCCGGCCGATTGCCGGGCGGGCCGGCCCCGTGTTAGACTGAAGGGCGATGCCGGCCAGGGTCTATACGGCCGCAACCGTCGGGCTCCAGGGGGTCCTGGTCGAGGTTGAGGTGGATATCTCGCCGGGGCTCCCGGCCTTTAATATTGTCGGCCTGCCCGATGCGGCCGTTCAGGAGGCCCGGGAGCGGGTGCGGGCGGCCATCCGCAACTCCGGCTTTGAGTTCCCCCAGCGCCGGATCACCGTAAACCTCGCCCCCGGCGACCTCCGGAAAGAAGGTCCGGCCTACGATTTGCCCATTGCCCTGGGCATCCTGGCCGCCTCGGGCCAGGTCGACGGGGTGGGGGACCGGGGCCTTTACCTGGGGGAGCTGAGCCTTGAGGGGGAGATCCGCCCGACCCACGGGGTCCTCCCCATGGCGGCCCTGGCCCGGGACCGGGGCTTTAAAGAGGTCATCGTTCCCGAGGCCAACGCCCGGGAGGCCGCCCTCATCTCGGCCCTGGAGGTCCGGCCGGTGCCGAACCTTAAGGTCCTGGTCGACCACCTGACCGGGGCCCGGCCCATCGCCCCCTACCGGCCGGCCGTAGAGGAAGGCGGCCTCTCCCCGCCGCCCCCGGAGGTCGACCTGGCCGACATCCGGGGTCTCGAGCACGCCAAGCGGGCCCTGGAAGTTGCGGCCGCCGGGGGCCACAACATCCTGCTGGTTGGTCCGCCGGGAACGGGCAAGACCCTGCTGGCCAAGGCCCTGCCGGGCATCCTGCCCGAGCTCAGCTTTGAGGAGGCCCTGGAGGTCACCCAGGTCTACAGCGTGGCCGGCCTGCTCCCGGCCGAATCGCCCCTCATCCGGGCCCGGCCCTTCCGGGCGCCCCACCACACCATCAGCACCGCCGGGCTGGTGGGCGGCGGCCGCTGGCCCCGGCCCGGCGAGATCAGCCTGGCCCACCGGGGCGTGCTCTTCCTGGACGAGATGCCCGAATTCGGCACCCACAACCTGGAGCTCCTGCGCCAGCCCCTCGAGGACCGGCAGGTCGTCATCAGCCGGGCCCAGGGAAGCCTGGCATTTCCGGCAAACTTCTTGCTGGTTGGGGCGATGAATCCGTGCCCCTGCGGGTTTCACGGCGACCCGTTCAAGCCGTGCCTATGCCCGCCGTCAGCCGTGGCCCGCTACCAGCGCCGGCTCTCCGGACCCCTCCTGGACCGCATCGACATCCGGGTCGAGGTGCCCAGGATCGAATACGCCAAGCTCACGGCCCCGGAAGCGGCCGAGCCGTCGGCCGCCGTCCGGACCCGGGTTGCGGCCGCCCGGGAGGTTCAGCGGCGCCGGTTCGCCGGCACGCCGCTGACGGCCAACGCCGAGATGGGACCCGGCGAGGTCCGCCGCTTCTGCGAGCTGGGCCCGGAGGCCCACAACCTGATGCGGGCGGCCGTGGGCCGGTTCCAGCTCTCGGCCCGGGCCTTCCACCGCACCCTCAAGGTCGCCCGGACCATCGCCGACCTGGCCGGCTCGGAATCCATCGGGCCGGCCCACGTCGCCGAGGCCCTCCAGTACCGGGCCTTCGAAGCCGCACACTAGAGGGGAGGCGTACCCATGGCCGAACTGGACGACCTTCTCCGGGAAGTCGACGCCGCCGTCGACGAGATCGTCCGCTTTCATCAGGATATCGTCCGGATTCCGACGGTTAATACCGGCCAGATGCCGACCGGCAACGAGACCGCCTGCTGTGAGTACATCCGGGACCGGCTCGGCGCCGAGGGCATCGGGGCAAAGATTCTCGAGTCGGCCCCCGGCCGGGGCAACCTGGTCGCCCGGCTGAAGGGGGACGGCTCCGGCCCGAGCCTGCTTTTGATGAGCCACCTGGACGTGGTCCCCGTCGAGGACCCGGCCCGCTGGCGCTACCCGCCCTTTGACGCCGTCCTGGCCGAGGGCCGCATCTGGGGCCGGGGAAGCGACGACGCCAAGGCGGTGGCCACCGCCGGCTACTTCGCCGCGGTCCTCTTAAAGCGGTCGGGCCTTGGGCTTAAAGGCGACCTCATCTACACGGCCACCGCCGACGAAGAATCGGGCGGGTTTTACGGCTACGGCTGGCTGGCCCGGAATGCCCCCGAAGAAATCCGGGCCGACTACGCCCTGAACGAGGGCGGCGGCTACCCGGTCCGGAGCCGCCGGGGCCTGGTCTATGAGCTGGGCATCGGGGAGAAGGGTCGGGTCGAGGTAACCATCACCATCCGGGGCCGGAGCGGCCACGCCTCCCGGCCCTGGGATGCGGATAACGCCCTGCTCAAAGCGGGGCGGGTCCTCAACCCGATCGAAAATTACCGGCCCGAAATCGACCTCTCGTCCCCGGTCTTCGACTATCTGCACGAGGTCGACGCGGGCCTCGGCCGGCCGACGCCCGAGACCCTGGAGGAGACGCTGGCCCGCGTGAAAGAAATCGACCCCCAGCTCTCATCCCTGCTCCGGGCCCTCTCCCGGATGACCCTGACGCCGACGGTTCTTCAGGCCGGGGTCAAATCCAACAGCATCCCGGCCAGCGCCACCCTGAAGTGCGACGTCCGGACCCTGCCGGGCCAGGACGAAAATTACGTCCGGGCCGAGCTGGAAAAATTGCTGGCCGGCATCGAGGGGGTGAGTTTCGAGGTGGAGACCTGGGCCCGGTCAACCCAGTCGCCCTTCGGCACGCCCTTCACCGATGCCCTGCGCCGGGCCCTGGCGGCCGCCACCGGCCGGGAAGACGTCCGGCTCATCCCGGCGCTGACGGCCGGATTCACCGACTCGCAGTGGGTCCGGCCCTTAGGAGTTGCGGCCTACGGGTTTGCGCCCATCCACCCGGAAAGCGAAACCTACCGGCCCGGGGTCCACGGCATCGACGAGAACTTCGCCGTCCGGGACCTGCTGGTCCGGACAAAGGCTTACCTGGCCGCCGCCTATTTCACGCTGGTCGAAGGGCTTTAAACCTACTCGAGGACCCGGACGGTTACGCGGAAGCGGCGGAAGCCGCAGGCGGCCGCCAGCTCGGTGAAGCCGACCACTTCGGCCCGCTTCCAGTCCCGGCCGTCGGATACAACCGTCCCGACGGCCGGGACGGCATCGGCCCCGGTCCGGAGGAGCTGGCCGAGGGGCCGGTTTTCGGCATCGAAGACAAACCAGACGGCCTGCGGTTCCATGGGGCGGTCAATCCGCATGGATTATATCCGCCGGAAGGAGGGATTTAAAACTCCTCGGGGGCATCCAGCGCGGCCCGGAGCCGGTCCTCGGCCCGCCGCCGGAGGGCCCAGACCGCCCGGGGCTTGATTTTTAAAATCTCGGCCACCTCCTCCACCGTGCGCTCCTGCCAGTAGGTTAAAAAGATAACCCAGCGCTGTTTGCGGGAAAGCTTTTTAAGGGCCCGCTCCAGGCGGGGCGAGACCTCGTCCAGCCGGGGCTCGGCCGCCGGGTCAACAACCGCATCGACACCCGCCTCATTAAGGGGCACCTCCCGGCCGATCCGCCACCGCTCCCGGCGCAGGAAGTTATAAAGCCGCCAGCGCAGGTTGCGCTGAAGATAGTAGGTGAACCCCACACCCCGGGCCGGGTCGTAGGCCCGGATAAGCTCAATAAGAATCCGGATACCCTCCTGGAAGAGGTCGGCCCGGTCGAGGTGACCGGCCGACCGCCCCCCGAGCCGGATGGTGTCAAAAACGGTCCGGCCCAGCAGGGGGCGGTAGCGGTCAAGGAGAAGCTGGAGGGCCCGCCGGTCGCCCCGCTGGGCAAGCAGAACCAGGTTTTCGCCGGAATCGGCCATCGGACATCCCCCTTCAAGGACTTTTCTTCCCTTGCGGCTGTCCCCCAGGGAAGAGAACAACCGCCTGAGATGCGGCACGCCGCATCCCTACATGAATAGCTCAAATGTTCTAATCATGTCAAGGGTGGCGGCCGGGGCGGCCCGGCGCTATACTTTATTTTCGGAATGGTTGAGGAGCCCCGCTTTTTCATCGACCTGGACAGGTTCCAGAAGCAGAACCGGGATTTTAAGGTCTTTGTTCGCAGCCGGATCTGTCCCGACTGCCTCGAGCGGATCGGCGAGGAGGTCGAGGAGCGGCGCCCCGCCGTCGACCCCCAGAGCGGGCGGGTTGTCTTCCAGACGGTCAAGGTCCGCTACGGTGAGGACCCCTTCGAGTGCTTTCTTACCCACTGCGGCCGGCTGGACGACTTCATCCCGCCCAACACGCCCCTGCTGGAGGCCATCTTTCGGGTCTTCCTGGCCAACGGCAACCGGCCCCTGACCCTGGACGAGATCCGGCAGGAGCTGGAGGTCTGGCCGGGGGTTGCCGAGAAGGTCCGGGCCCTGGCCCCGGAGGCGCTGGAGCGCATCATCCGGTCCGACGACTATTATGGGTTTGCCGAGGTCGCACCGGTCGAAGAGGGCGCCACGGCTGCCGGTTGAAGACCGCCTCGGCTACCGCTTCAACAGCCCGGACCTTCTGCGCCAGGCCCTCGTTCACCGCTCGTATTTAAACGAGAACCCGGGCTTTGACCTGCCCGATAACGAGCGGCTCGAATTCCTGGGCGACGTCGTCCTGAGCCTGATTGTCGCCGAGACCCTCTACCGCCGCTTCCCCGACCTGCCCGAGGGCAAGCTTACCCGGCTCCGGGCCTGGCTGGTCCGCACCGAGACCCTGGCCCGCTGGGCAAAGGAGGTCGACCTGGGCTCCGAGCTCCTTCTCAGCCGGGGTGAGGACCAGACCGGCGGCCGGGACCGGCCGTCCATCCTGGCCTCGGCCTTCGAGGCCGTCCTCGGGGCCGTCTACCTGGACGGCGGCCTCGACGCCGCCCGGAAGGTCCTTCTGCCCTTCATTGAGCGGGAGCTTGAAAAGCTCCGCGACGCCGACCAGGTCCTCGACCCGAAAACCTGGCTCCAGGAGGTCACCCAGGCCCGCTGGAAGCTGACCCCCGTTTACGTCACCGTCCACCACACCGGGCCGAGCCACCGGCGCCGGTTCACCGTGGAGGTCCGCCTCGGCGACCGGGTCCTGGCAACCGGCGAGGGCTACTCGAAGCGGGCCGCCGAGCAGGACGCCGCCAGGAAGGCCCTGGCCAGCCTCGAGGCCGGTTCCCCATAATTTCCCGGATGGGCAAATTCTTCCGGCTCCGGCGCCTTCGCCTGCGGGGCTTTAAGACTTTTGCCGACCCGACGGTGGTCGAGCTGGTCGCCCCGGTTGTCGCCCTGGTGGGCCCGAACGGGTCGGGCAAGAGCAACCTGGTTGAGGCCGTCCGGTTTGCCCTGGGCGAGACCAACCCCCGCAGGCTCCGCCTCGGCCGCTGGGAGGAGGCGGTTTTTGCCGGGGGTCCGGGCCGGGCCCCGGCCGGCCTGGCCGAGGTCGAAATCGTCCTCGCCGACGATGAGGGGGACGAGGTCAGCTTCTGCCGCCGGGTCCACCGTGCCGGCGACCACGAGTACCTGGTCAACGGCCGGCCGGTCCGCCAGCGGGACTACCTGGATGCCCTCGCCGACCACGGCCTCGGGCCCGACGGCCCCTGGCTCGTGGTCCAGGGCGGCGCCGACCGCTGGCTTAACCTCCGGCCGGTGGAGCGCCGCCAGCTCCTCGAGGCCTCGGCCGGCCTCGCCTTCTACCGGCAGGAGCTGGCCGAGGCCGCCGACCACCTGGCGGCGGCCGCCGCCGACCTGACCCGGCTCAAGGACCGGCTCGCCGAGCGCCGCCCCCGCCTGGAGGCCCTGGCCCGCCAGGCCGAGACCTTCCGCGCCTGGCAGGCCCTCGAGTCCCGCCGGGTTGCCCTCCTCGGGGCCATCCGCCGGGCCGAATGGCTCGAACGCCGCCGGCGGGTTGAGGAGGCCGAGGCCGCCCTCGAGGCGGCCCGGCAGGCGGTGGCGGCCGCCCGGCAGCAGCTCCTTGAGCTTGAGGGGCGGGCCCGGGAGCTTCAGACCCGGACCGAAGCGGCCGAAAGCCGGGTCCGGTCCGCCCGGGAGGCCCTGGAGGCCGCCGAGGCCGGGCTGGGCCGGGCGGTCCGCCGGCAGGAGGAGCTTCAGGACCGGCTGGGGCGGGGCCGGGACCAGCTTGGCGAACTGGGCCGGGCCCTCGCCGCCGGGGTCGAGGAGCGGGCGCGGCTCGAGGCCGAGCTCAGCCGGGCCGAAGCCGAACTTAATGCCCTGGACGCGGAGCTTCCAGCCTGGGAGTTCCGGGTTCGCCGCTTCAGGGCCTGGGCGCCGCGGCTGGCCGCCCGGGCCGAGGCGCTCACGGCCGCGGCCGCCCGGGCCCGCCGGCAGGCCGAAGACCGGGCCGCCCAGGAGGCCCGCCTGCGCCGGGCCGAAGCCGACCTCCTGGCCCGGCTTGAGGCCGCCCGCCGGGCCCTGGTCGACGTCCGGGCCGGGCTTTTGAGTGCCGAAGACTCCCCTTCGGAAGCCGACCTGCAGCGGCTCGCCGCCCGGCTTGACCAGCTCCGGACGGCCGAGGCCGAACTCAACGAAAGGGTCGGGGCGCTCCGGGCCGGGCTCGGCGCCCTCAAGCGCCGCCGGCAGGACCTCGAAGCCGAACTGAACCGCCAGCGCTCGGCCCTGAAGGCCCTGGAAGGCCAGACCCCGGAAGCGGCCGATACCCGCCTGCTCGGCCGTATTCGCTGGCCGGCCGAGCTCACTGCCGGCCTCGAACTTGTACTGGGGCCGGCGGCCGAGGCCCGGGTTGTCTTCGACGTCCCGACCGACGGCCTGGTTCCCGACCAGCCCCTGGTCGTCCCCCGGTCCGGTCCGCTGCCCGGCATGCCACCGCCGCCGGCCCTGGCCGGGGTTCGGGGCCGGCTCATCGACCTCATCGAGGCCGCCGATGCCGACCGGCCCTGGCTCGAGCGGCTGCTGGGAGATGTCCTGGTGGTCGATTCGCCGTCGACGGCCTGGCAGGTCTGGGTCGAGGGTCTCTGGCCGGGCCGGGTCGTCTGGATTCAGGGCGTCCTCTGGCAGCCCGACGGGCTCGTACTGCCGGCGGCCGCCGGCCGGGCGGTGCGGACCGAGGCCCGCCGGCGGGCCCTGGCCGCCGAGGTCCGGCGGCTGGAGGCGGAGCTTGCCGGCCTGGTGGAAGCCGCGGCCCGGACCGAGGCCGACCTTGGCGGACTCGCCGCCAGGCTCGAGGCCATCCGGGCCGAAAGGCAGGCGGCCGAGGCTGACCTTGCCAGGGCCCGGGCCGAAGTCGAAGGGGCTGCCGCCCGACGGAGCCGCCTCCGGGCCGAACGCCGCCGGGTCCTTGACGAGGTGGCCCGTCTGCGGCGGGACCTCCGGAAAGTCCGGGCCGAGCTGGAGGCCCTCGCCGGGCCGGGCAGTTCCCCGGATGCGGCCGACCTTGCCCGGCGGGCGGCCCGGGCCCGGGACGTGGCCGGGCGGGTCAGGCGGGCCCTGGGGGCGGCCGAGGCCCAGTTAAGGAGGCTTTCTGAACTCCGCCAGGCCGCCTCAGCCCGGGCCGAGCGGACCCGGGGCCGGCTTCGGGAGCTGGAAATGCGTCAGGCCGGGCTTCTCGAGGCCCGTGCCCGGCTTGAGGCTGAGCTGGCCCGCCTCGAAGCCGAGCTTGGGGAGGTGGCCGGGCAGATTCCTGACCTGGCGGCCGGGGTGGAGGCCCGCCGGCAGGTCCTGACCGGCGCCCGGTCAGAGGCCGAACAGCTCAGGCAGGCCCTGGGTGACCTCGGCCGGGAGCTGGCCGAGGCCCGCCGGCGGCTCGAAATCCAGACCAGGCTGGCGGCCGGGGCCGGGGAGAGGGCCCGGACGGCGCGGGAGGCGCTGGCTGAGCTGACCGGGAGGCTTTCGGCCGAGGGTTTCGACCCGGAGGAGCTCGCCCGGGCGGAGGCTCTGCCCGAAGGCGACCCGGCTGAGCTGGGCCGGGAGCTGCGCCGGGTGGAGGCCGAGCTCCGCCGGCTCGGGCCGGTAAATCCCCTCGCCGAGACCGAATATGCCCGGGAGCGGGCCGAGGCCGAAAGGCTTGAGGCCGAAATCGCCGACGCCGAGGCGGCCCGGGCCGAACTCCACCGGAATATCCGGCGGCTCGAGGCCGAGCTTGACCGGCGCTTCCGGCGGCTGGTCCGGGAGGTTTCGGCCGGCTTCGACCGGATGGTCCGGGAGCTTTTCGGGGGCGGGTCGGGTCGGCTGGTTCTGACCGACAGCCCGGCGGACGAGCGCTCGGGCCTGGAGCTGGTGGTCAGACTTCCGGGCCGCCGGATTGACGGCCCCGGCGCCCTCTCCGGGGGCGAGCGGACCCTGGTTACCCTGGCCCTTGTCCTGGCCTTCCTGAGCCTCGGGCCGACGCCCCTCTGCCTCCTGGATGAGGCCGACGCCGCCCTGGACGAGGCCCGGCTGGTAAAGTTTGCCGACCTGCTCGGGGAGTTCGCCGACCGGACTCAGTTCCTGGTCGTCACCCACAGCCGGCCGACCATGGAGCGGGCCGGGGCCCTCTTCGGCCTCAGCATCACCCCCGAAGGCACAAGCCGCATCTTCTCCCTCCGCCTCGAGGACGTGCCCTTCAGCTGATGAGGGGAAGCTGACGGCTGGACCGGCCGGCCCCGGCGGCCCGCTCCTTATACTCCCGGGCCAGGGCGAGGAGTTCCCCGGCGCTCCGGCGGTTGACGGCCGTATCCCCCCCGAGCATGGCCGCGAGTTCGGCAACCCGCTCGGCCCCGCTGAGGCGCCGGACCCGCACGACTGCCCGGTCGCTGGCCAGCTCCTTGGTAACGGCCAGGTGGTCATCGGCAAAGGCCGCGACCTGGGGCAGGTGGGTTATGCAGAGCACCTGGTGGTGGCGGCCCAGCCGCCAGAGGGTCTCCCCGACCACCTGGCCGCTCCGGCCGCCGACCCCAACATCCACCTCGTCGAAGACCAGGGTCGGCACCGGGTCGGCTTCGGCCAGGACAACCTTGAGGGCAAGCATCAGGCGGGCAGTCTCACCGCCGCTGGCAACCTTCGCCAGGGGCCGGAGGGGCTCACCGGGGTTTGTCGAAACCAGGAATTCCACCCGGTCGATGCCGGTCAGGTCAAAGGCGACGGTCTGACCGTCCACGGGCAGGCCCTCGCCTTCAGGGGCCTCCCCGGTGGCAAAGCCCACCTGAAAGCGGGTGTGGCCCAGTTTCAACCCTTCCAGTTCCGCCGCAACCGCCGCCTCCAGCCGGCGGGCGGCGTCCCGGCGCCGGGCGGAAAGCTCCCGGGCCCGGAGGGCAAGCTCCGTCCGGAGGGCTTCGAGCTCGGCCTCGAGCTCGGCGAGCCGCTCTTCACCGGTAAGGGTCTGCTCCAGTTCGGCCCCGGCCCGGTCGGCGTAGGCCAGGATGTCGGCCACCGTCGGCCCGTACTTGCGCTTGAGCCGGTCGATGAGCCGGAGCCGCTCTTCAACCTCGGCCAGCCGGGCCGGGTCGGCCTCAACCCCTTCGGCGTAGTTCCGCAGCGCCCGGGCGAGGTCGGTCAGCCGCTCGGTCGCATCGGTGAGGTCCGACAGGAGGGGCTCCAGCCCCCGGTCAAATTCGGCCAGGGCCTTAAGCTCGAGGGCGGCTTCGGCGAGCAGGTCGAGGGCGGCCGGGCGGCCGGGACGGCCCTGACGGAGGGCGGCGTAAGCCGCCTCGGCCCGCCGGCGGATCTCCTCGGCGTTGCTCAGCCGCCGGTGCTCGTCCAGGAGCCGTTCTTCTTCCCCGGCCTGGAGGTTCGCCGACCGGATCTCGTTGACCTGAAACTCAAGGAGCTCAAGCCGCCGGTCGCGGTCGGCCAGGGCCTGGCGGAGGCCGTCGATTTCGGACCGGAGCCGCCGGTAGCGCTGAACGAGGCCGGCAAACTCCCGGCGCGCCGGCTCGAGGCCGCCGTAGCGGTCCAGCAACTCCAGCTGTTCGGCCGGCCGGAGGAGGGAGAGGTTTTCGGTCTGGCCGTGGATGTCGACGAGCCGGCGGCCGACCTGCTGGAGCACCGACGCCGGGACGGTCCGGCCGTTCAGGCGGCCGAGGCTGCGGCCGCCGGCCTGAATCTCCCGGCGGAGGATGAGCAGGCCGTCCTCGGCCTCGAAACCCAGCTCGGCGAGCTGGCGGGTAACTTCCGGGGGTGCACTGCCCAGGTCGAAGACGGCCTCCACGGCGGCCTGGGCGGAGCCGGCCCGGACCATAGCCGGGTCGGCCCGGTCGCCCAGGACGAGGGCCAGGGCGTCGATGATTATGCTTTTGCCGGCGCCGGTTTCGCCCGTAAGGAGGGTAAGGCCCGGGCTGAACTCGAGGTCCAGCCGGTCGATAATGGCAAAGTCCCGGATGCGCAGTTCGAGCAGCATCGCCCCTGGCTCACAGCTCCGATTCCCGACCCCGCAGCCGCCGCAACAGCGAGCTGTAGAAATAGTTCCGGGGCTGCCAGCGCAACAGGTTTGCGGTGTAAGGACTTAAAGTTGCGCAGACCAGGTCGCCCTGCTCGAGGGGCAGGTGCTCCTGGCCGTCGACAACCAGAAACGGCTGGTGGTCGGCAACGGCTTCCATCTCAATTTTAGCCCCGCCGGGCACGATCAGGGTCCGGTCGAAGGAGAGGTGGGGGTTTATCGGGGTGATCAGGATGTCCGGGAGCTCCGGGTGAAGGATGGGTCCGTCGGCGGCCAGGGCATAGGCGGTACTGCCGGTGGCGGTGGCAACAATAACCCCGTCCCCGACGTAGGTCGTCAGGTAAGCCCCGTCCACGCAGGTGCGCACCCGGATGACCCGGGCAACACTGCCCCGGCTGATAACCACGTCGTTCAGGGCGAGCAGCTCCCGGACGGTTGAGCCTGAGCGGGTAAGGGTTGCGGCCAGCATCCGGCGCCGCTCAACCCAGCCGTCGCCTTTAAGGAGGTCGGGAAGGCGCTCGAGGAGCTGATGGGGGTCGAACTCGGTCATAAAGCCGAGCCGGCCCAGGTTGACGGCAAGGATGGGGATGCCCAGGGGCGCCGCAACCCGGGCCACGGCCAGGATCGTCCCATCCCCGCCGAGGCTGATGATCAGGTCGGCCTCAAGGGGTTCCGGGGGGAAGGCGACGTCGGCGACCCAGGCGTCAAGACCAAAGCCACTCAGGCGCTGGCGAACAACGGTGGCCCAGTGGGCGGCGTTTCGGACCCTGGGCTGGAAGACTATGCCGATTTTCCGATACAAAGCCCGGGTCTCCTGCGGATTCCGTACAAAAGATACGGTTTGTGGGCCGTCAAGTCAAGGCGCCGACCCGGCCCCGAATAAAAACCACCGGTCCCCGGTCGGGACCGGTGGCGCAGAGGAGTGGGGACGCTGGGGCCCGGAGTGAAAGGAGGGCAGGCAAACCTCAGAAGGACCCAGGCGCTGGATTTTCTGACCCTATATTTTGTTCCACAAAAATATTAGCGCCCGGCCCGGGCCCGATGGTAAGAATTCGGTAAAGAAATGGCAAGAGTTTTGTAAAAGCGCCCGGCATGCCGGCTCAGGGCGGTTCGCCCGGCAGGGTTCCGCCCTTATCTGGGACCGGCCCGACGACCCTTCGGGCGACGATGATAAACCCGGTGTGGGCCACCATCCGGTGGGCCGGGCGCATGCTCATCCGGCTTACATCCCAGGGGCGGTGCAGGGTCTCGAAGGCCTCGATGAGGCCGAAGTCCGGGTGCTCGACCAGGGCCATTACGGCCTGGTGAACCTGGATGGTGGTCGGCAGGTAGACCATGATGATGCCCCCCGGCCGCAGGGCCCGGGCGGCGTGGGGGACCGCCCGCCAGGGCTCGGGCACGTCCAGCAGGACCCGGTCCAGGTCGGTCTCTTCGATGCCCTCGTATACGTCAGCAAGCCGGGTAATCAGGTTCGGCGGGGTGCCGAGAAAGTCGCCGATGTTGCGCAGGGCCAGGTTCAGAAATTCGGGCCGGGTCTCGTAGGCGATCACCTGCCCGGCGGGCCCCACCGCCCGCAGGAGGGCCAGGGTCAGGGCCCCCGACCCGATTCCGGCCTCCAGCACCCGGGCGCCCGGGAAGATGTCGGCCCAGACCAGGATGGACCCGATATCTTTCGGGTAGATGACCTGGGTCCGGCGGGGCATCTTTAAGATATAGTCGGCCAGCCGGGGCCGGACGGCGATGAGGGGTTCGCCGACTGACGAGTAGACGACGGCCCCTTCCGGCTGGCCGATAATCTGGTCGTGGCGAACACTGCCCCGGGCGAAGTCGAACCGCCCCCCGGCCCTGAGGCGGACCGGATAGCGCCGGCCCTGCCGGTCGAAGAGCATGATGAGTTCGCCCTCGGCGAACGGCGCGCCGGCCGGGGGTCGGGGCGGGCCGAAGGGCGGCTCCATCAGTGGATGACGGCCGGGATGGAGGTTGCCCGGTAGATGCTGTTGAACAGAAAGTTGTAAGTTCCCCGGGCCTGAGCCCGGAACTGGACCGGCAGGCCGAGGAGAATAACCCGGCCCTTGCCCAGGGGGACCTCGACGATGGCGGCCCGGTTGAAAAGGTGCTCCGGGCCGAGGATCCAGCCGGCCAGCAGGGGGTTTGCAAACGGGTAGTGGGCGACGACCGTACCCTGCTGGACCTCGAAGGCCGGGCTGTTGACGAACATGCCGGCCTCCTCCCGCCGGTAGCCGTAACCCACCGGGTGGGTCGGGTCGACCAGAATCCGCAGGATCGACCCTGGGCAGTAAAACCGGTCGGATTTCACCCCCTGAAGGACGTTCCGGACGGGAAGCCAGAACCCCTGGATGACGGCGTCGCAGGCCCGGTCCAGGGCGATGAGGGTCCCGCCGGCCGCAACGAAGTCCCGCAGGGCTGACAGGCCCGGCTCGCCCAGACCGCCGCAGTATTCCGGCGGGTACTCCCGGGGCGAGTTGCCCTGTATGATTCCCCGGGCCGACTGCGACGGCAGGATGATCGCGTCGAACTCGGCCCGGAGGCGGCCCCGCCGGATATCCTGGTCTACGAGGGTCCGGTAGGGGAACTCGTAGCGCTCAAGCACGAAGCGGGTCCAGCCCTCGTCGGTGGTCGGCCGCCAGGATTTATAAATCCCGAGCCGGGCCGGCCGAACCTCGTAGCCCTCAACCTCGAGGGTGCCGGCCAGGGTCTGGACGGTCAGGCCGACCTCGGAGACCAGCGGCGGCAGGACCTGCTCCAGGCCCGGCGCCTGCGGAACGACCCAGGTGCCGGGGGGAAGCTCTTCCCCGTCGACCACCACGGGCCGGCGGGTCCGCCAGACCCGGTAGCCGGCGGCCAGGAGCCGGTTGACAACGATGGCCGTCGCCTTGACGGCGGGGGGGAGCAGGTAGCCCCGGGTGGCCGGGCCGCCCTTAATGCACCCCACCGGCCGGGGAACCTTCTCCACCCGCATGAGCTCGGCCGTAAAGGGCTGTTCAACCTGGACCACATTCACCCCCATCTGGAGGGGCAGCGAATGAGCCGGCAGGTCGTAGGGGGGTTTGGGCGGCCCGCCCGGATACTGGCGCAGGTCGGGGTAGCGCTGGGCCTCAAGCATCGTCTTGGCAAAGGCGCCGTAGGGCTGGGCCAGGGGAATCACCCAGGTTCCAGCCGGGTAAGTTGTCCGGTCGGCCTCGAAGGCCGCCTTTGCCCGGTAAATCTCGACCTGGGCAAACTCCAGGATTTCAAGCAGTTCAAAGGCCAGGATCGGGTCGGGCTGGTCGGGTGGGATTATAAACGCATAGGGCGGGTCGGTTCGCTCGATGGCCCGCTTGCTGACCAGGTAGAAGTTGCGGACCCACTCCCGGCGGTTGCGGGCGGCGTGGGTGAGGAGGGCGTAGGTGGCAATCTTCTGGTAGTCCATCACGTCCCGGAGCCGCCAGGTGCCGCCCCGCCAGACCAGGGGGTGGTTCCAGGACGCAACCTTCGGGTCGAAGCCGAAAATCTCCGAAAGCTCCTCAAACTTGAGGGTGACCGGGCTGGCGATCCGGCAGCTTGCGGCCTCGCTCAGGATCCGGACGCCCCCGTGGTAGTGCTGGTAGGCCCGGGAGGGGGAGTACGCGTCGAAGATGGCGTTGGTGACGACCCCGGCCTTGCCCCGGGCCGTAAGCTCGGCCGCCATTGCCAGCCCGAGGGCGCTGGACTGCTGGACCAGGATCGGGTCGACATTGGGGTCGATGGGATCAATGTAAGGCGGCAGGAACATTCGGGGGCCGTTAACGGCCATCTGGTGGAGGTCGTAAACGATCTGGGGGTGCCAGGCGTTGTGCAGGTGCTCGACGGTGAGGCGGGTCTCGACCTGGGTGAACATAAACCAGTCGCGGTTGTTGTCGTGGCCGCAGTACTTGTGGTAAAGCTCCGGCGGATTTGTTCCCTCGTAGGGGGTATCCAGGGTCCGGCGGTACCAGTCAACGACCAGGTTGAGGCCATCCGGATTCAAAGAGGGGACCAGCAGGAGGATCACGTTCTCTAAAATCTCCGGGGTCCGGGGGTCGGACCCGACGGCCAGCTCGTAGGCCAGCTCCGCCGAAAGCTGGGTTGCGGCGACCTCGGTTGCGTGGATGCCGCACGTCATCAGGACGACAGTGCGGCCCTGGGCAATGAGCTGCTCGGCGTCGGCCGGCTCGAGCCCCCGGGGGTCGGCCAGCCGCTGCTGAATCCAGCGGTAGTGGTCGAGACGGTTAAGGTTGTCTTCCGAGGAGATAATCGCAACGATAAAGGGGTTGCCGCCGGTCGACCGGCCCAGTTCCCGCACCCGGACGCAGGGGGCGACGCTGGCCAGGTAGCGGAAATAGTCAACAATCTGGGGCCAGTCGGCCAGGACCCGGTCCTCGCCGAGGGGAATGCCCAGGTACTCCGTCGGCGAGCGGGTCATGACCGGCAAATGGGCGCCCATCGCGGATTTTCACGCTCTATTTTAGGCCATCTCCGTCCGGCCTACAACCACTCAGCCTACCCCTCTACTATCCGGTTCGGCTTCCGATGGGAGAAAAACAGTAGTCCTGGGGCGGATGGTAACCGGAGGGGGGAGGAGGTCCCCGGCCGGGCGGGTCTTCGGCCGGGGACCTCCGGAACCGAGGGGTTAAGCGGGGCGGTCGGGTCGGCTCGGCGGTCCGAGGGCATTATCTTTTTGTTTACCCGAGGAGATCGGCCGGCCGGTTGGTAACGATTTCACTTATCCGGATGCCGAAGTTCTCGTCGACGACCACCACTTCACCCCGGGCGACCAGGGTGCCGCTCACCAGCACATCCACCGGTTCGCCGGCAAGGCGGTCCAGGGGGATCACCGAGCCCGGTCCGAGCTGGAGGATCTCCCGGATTGAAAGGCGGGTCCGGCCCAGCTCCACGGTGACCGGCAGGTGGATATCCAGCAGAAGCTGGAGGCTCCCGCCGGGCGCTGCGGACGCCTGGGCGCCCGAAAGCTCCGAAAACTCAGCCGGCCTGACCTCCGGCGTCTCCTGCGCCATTTTTCAATTCCTCCTCGGAAAGCACTTTGACGACCTGCCCGGCAAGTCTTCGTCCGACCCGGCCCGGCCGGACGAGGAACTTCGTCCGGCCGGCCACCGCAAGTTCTAAGGGCCGGTCGATGGGCTGGTCAAGGCGGATCACGTCCCCGGGCTGGAGCCCGATAAGGTCCCTGAGCGAGAGGCTGGCCCGGCCCAGGATGAGGTTGAGGTCGACCTGCGTCTGCTCGAGGCGCCGCCTTACCAGACTTTCATCCCGGTCTGGCTCCCGGCGCCGGAGATCCAGCAGCATCCGGATGTTGAGCTGGCGGGCCACCGGTTCGATGACGGGGAACGGCACGCAGAAGGTGACCGACCAGGGCCGGCCGAGCAGGTTGAACTCGACCCGGCCCTTGAGGCAGGCGTCCGTAGCCAGGGCAACCTGCACGACCGGCTGGGCCGAATAGATCAGGTCCTCGAGGGCCGGACTCAAGTCCCCCAGTATTCGCCAGGCCTCCTTGAGGTTGCCCACCAGCTGGCCTAAAAGTTCCCTCAGGAGCCGGTCCTCGATTTCAGTCGGCTCCCGAACCTGGGGCGGGGGCTGGCCGGGGCCGCCGAGCAGCCGGTCGACGATGACGAAGGCCAGGTCGATATCGACCTGCAGGAGCACCGTGCCGGGAAGGGGCGCCAAGCTTATGAGGGCGATGACCGGCCGCTCCGGCAGGCCCTGGATGTATTCGTCAAACAGGACCTGGGCAAGTTCGGCCCCTCCGCTCTGGACCGGAGTCCGCAGGTACGATGAAAGGGTGAGGCTCGAGACCCGGGCCCAGGTATTGAACATGGTCTCCAGGGCCCGGAGCTGTTCCTTGGAGAATTTATCCGGCCGCCGGAAGTCGTACGGTTTTACGCTGGCCTTACTGGATGACGAACTGGGCAAAAAAGACATCCCGAACCTTCGGCTCATGGACCACCTGACCGAATTTCGTTTTGAGTTCCGAGCGCAGGGCCTCCTTCCCTTCCGGCCGCAAAAGTTCTGCGCTCGTCCGGGAGGTTACCGTTGTGAGAAGCGCATCATCAAGCCGGGGTTTGACCGGGGCGAGCTCCCGGGCCAGCTCCTCCTGACGCTTTAGATACGCCTCGCCCTTAAGGCCGGCGGCCGTGGCGTCGTCGAACTCGATGACGACCTCAAGCTTGATATAGCGGCCGCCGCCGGGGTCGGCCAGGTTAAATACCCGCTCCTTGAGGGAATACATAACCGACCCGGACGGCGCCCCGCCGGCGGCGGGCGCCGCGCCGCCCGGAGGCCAGGGCAGGTCAACCGTCCGGCCCAGCAGCACCCCGGCCAGAAACCCCGGCACAACCAGGACGGCGGGGAACATTCTGGAAAAGACCTTCATCGCAGCTCCTGAAGCTCAGAATCGTTAAAAAGATTTGCCATCTCGGGATAGAGGACCTGGATTTCAACCCGGCGGTTGCGCATGCGGCCCTCCCGGGTGGCGTTGTCAGCCACCGGCCGGTATTCGCCGTAGCCCACGGCCGCAAGCCTGGCCGGGTCGATGCCCCAGCGGTCAGAAAGATACCGGGCGACCGCAATGGCCCGGGCGGTCGAAAGCTCCCAGTTGGTCGGATACAGGGGCGAATCGGGCGGGATGTTGTCCGTGTGGCCGGAAATCCGGACCTCGTTGCGGAGCCGGCGCAGGTGCTGGGCAAGCCGGTCGAGCACCGCCAGGGATTCCGGCCGCAGGTCCGCCCGGCCCGACGGGAAAAGCAGCGCCCCGGAAATCGTAATCACAATCCCCTCCCGGTTGAGCCTCACCTCAATGCCCGTTCCCGGCAGGCCGCCCAGGGCGGCCGTCAGCTGACCCAGGTCATTGCGGATGGCAACAAAGTCGTCGATGACGGAGTTGCCGCTGGCCCCGCCCGGCCGGCCCGAAGGCGCCGTCGGGTCGTAGCCCTCGAAGACGACGACGTTGAACGCCCGCTGAAGGGATGCGTTGAGCTTTGCGAATTTGGCCTCATCGGCCTTCGAAATTGAGTACATCACGACAAAGAAGACTAAAAGCAGGGTGATAAGGTCAGCGTAGGTGATAAGCCAGCGCTCGTGGGACGGGCCGTGGCCGGCCGCCTGGCCGGCGGCCCTTCGGCCAAGACCAAAGGGGGACGCCTTCGACGCCCGGCCGCTCATCCGGCCACTCCCGCCGGCCTTCCCTCGACGGGTGCGGTTCCGCCGGCAGCCGCGCCGCCCCGGTGGGCCGGGGCAAGGAAGGCCTCAAGCTTTTCCCGGACAATGCGGGGGTTATCGCCGGCCTGGACCGAAAGCAGGCCCACCACCGCCAGCTCCCGGAGGAATACCTCGTGTTTCGATTTGGCCTTAAGTTTCGTGGCCATCGGTATCCAGAGCAGGTTTGCCGAAGAGACCCCATAGAGGGTGGCCACAAAGGCCACGGCAATGGCCGGACCCAGCTGTGATGGGTCCGATAGGCTCGAAAGGACGTGAATGAGGCCCATCACGGTGCCGATAATGCCCATGGTCGGGGCGTAACCCCCCATCGCCTCAAGGATGCCGTAGCCGGACTCATGCCGCTCCTTAAGGGCCTGAATGTCGGTGGCAAGCACTGTCTCGATGACCTCGGCGTCGATGCCGTCAACGACCAGGAGGAGCCCCTTTTTAACAAAGGGGTCCTCGAGCTTGTTCGCCTCTTCCTCCAGGGCAAGCAGTCCCTCCCGCCGGGCGACCTGCGCCAGGCGCACAAACTGCTCGACGACCTCGGCCGGGGAAGTCCCGGACCGGTCGAAAAAAGCCTCCATGATGAGCCGCGGAAGCAAAGCCACCCGCTTTAAGGGAAAACTCACCAGGGTTGCGCCGAAGGTGCCCCCGAAAACGATGAGGGCCGCGGTCCCCTGGATAAACCCTGAGATTTCGCCCCCTTCCAGGACGGCCGCAAGCAGCAGCGCCCCAAAGCCCACAATCAGACCGACCGGCGTTCCGGGCTCCATCAGGGCTCCGCCTCCGGCGGCAGGATGCCGCCGATGTGACGGCCGCACCCGACGGTCTGCCGGTAGGCGATGACCCGGCTCACGACCTCATCGGCGGACTCCCGCACCACCAGCTTGCGGTGAGTGACAAGCACGATGACCGTATCGGGCGTCATTTCAATAGTCTCAATAAGGTCGGCGTTCAATATGAACTCCTGACCGTCGAGCCGGGAGAGTCTGATCATTCTCCTTGCCGAGCTTACGGCCGGCCGCCCAGCTCCGGCCAGGGCCGGATGTACCGGCCGGAGCGGTACGGATTTCCCATTCCGCCCGCCCGTTACTATCGGCAGGGCGTGCAAAATTTAACAGGGGGTTCAGCCGCCCGGATGGGAACTGCGGCCAGGGTTTCGGGGGAAAACCGGCCAGGTCCGGGCTGGCCAGGTGGGCCTGTTCCGGGGCTGTCTGCCCGGGCCAACATATGTTGGACCCTCTGGAAGCGGAGCGAAGACGGGAAATGGGCCTGCTGGACAGCTTCAGGATAAGCGGTTCGGCCCTGACGGCCGAGCGCCTCCGAATGGATGCCATCGCCAGCAACCTGGCGAACCTCGAAACGACCCGAACGCCCGAAGGCGGCCCTTACCGGCGGCAGAAGGTGATTTTTGCGCCCTTTAAGCCGCCGGGCGCCGCCGGGGTTGGGGTTCAGGTAACCGCCCTCCTTTCCGAGGGCCGCTTTCGCCGGGTCTACGACCCGGGTCACCCCGATGCCGACGCCGACGGGTTCGTCACGATGCCGGATATAAACCTGGCCACCGAGATGACGGACCTGCTGAGCGCCGTGCGGGCTTACGAAGCCAATGTGTCGGCCCTAAGCGCCCTGCGGCAGATGGCCCAGCGGGCTCTGGAGATCGGACGCTGATGGAGGCCGAGGATGCGGGTTGAGGGTATCGATGCCGCTCGGCTCTCGCCTTTAACCGGCGCGGCACGGCAGAGTGCGTCTGATTTCGGCAGGCTTTTTACCGACCTGGTTTCCAAACTTTCGGCCCTTGAGTCCGATGCCGACCGGCTGGCCCAGGGGCTGGCGGCCGGCGAGCCGGTCGACATCCACGAGGTCATGCTTGCCCTTGAGAAGGCGAACCTGGGCTTTCAGCTGGCTCTCCAGGTCCGCAACAAGGTAATTGAGGCCTATCAGGAGGTCATGCGGCTTCAGCTCTGATGGAGCAGCAGCTCAAGCCCTATCTTGAGTCCGCCCGCCGTCTCTGGGCGTCTTTAAGCCCCGGCCGACGAATCGGCCTCCTTGTGACCTTCGGCCTGGGGGTCGCCCTCATCCTGGCGATTGTAAACTGGGTCCAGAACCCGGATTACGCCGTCCTCTACCGGGGGCTGGCCGAATCGGACGCGGCCGCCGTCACCGCCAAGCTCAAGGAACTGGGAGTTCCCTACCGGCTGGAGGACGGCGGCGGCACCATTCTTGTTCCCGCCGCCCAGGTTCCCGACGTCCGTCTGCAGCTTGCGGCGGCCGGCCTGCCCCAGAACGGCGGGTGGGGGCTGGAGCTTTTCGGCCAGCCGGGCCTCATCGTCACCGACTTCGCCCAGCGGGTCAACTACCAGCGGGCCCTTGAAGGCGAGCTGGCCCGCACCATCGGCCGGCTCGAGGGGGTCGAATCGGCCCGGGTGCATCTTGTTCTGCCCAGGTCCTCGCCCCTGGCGCTCGCCGGCGACCAGAAGCCCCCGGCCCCGACAGCCTCGGTGGTGCTCCGGCTCCGGTCCGGGGCCCGGCTCGGGGACGAGCAGGTTCGGGCCATCACCTACCTGGTGAGCGGGGCGGTTGAGGGACTTAAGCCCGAAAACGTCACTATTGTTGACGGGTCGGGCCGGGTCCTGTGGTCCGGGGCCGAAGGCGGCGCCCCGGGGGCACCTGGCAGCCGCGTTTTTGACGCTCAGCGGCGGGTGGTCGAGCAGGAGCTTACCCAGAAGGCCCAGTCAGTTCTCGACCGGCTGGTCGGGGCCGGCAATTCCGTGGTCCAGGTCAGCGCTCTTCTCGACACCGACCAGTATGAGGCCCAGATTGAGACCCTCAACCCCCGCAGTCAGCCCGGAGCCCTCCGAACTTCCCGGCAGATAACCGAGACCTTCCGGGGCACCGGCACCGTTCCGGGCGGAGCGCCCGGTACCGAGAGCAATATCCCGACCTACCCGGCGGTCACCGGCGGGCAGGGGCAGTCCGAGTACCAGCGGCAGGAAGTTCAGAACAGCTTCGATGCCTCCCGCAGTATCGAGCACATCGTTCGCGCACCCGGCACTATCCGGCGGCTCTCCGTCGGGGTGGTGGTCGACGCCAATGCGGCCGCCCCGGCCCAGCTTGATAATATCCGTCAGGTGGTCGCCGCGGCCCTGGGCATTGACCCGAACCGGGGCGATGTGCTGACCGTCCAGGCAATGCCCCTTCAGTCCGGCGCCGAAGGTCCCCCGGCTCAGCCGCCGGAGGCGGCTGGTCTTCCGCCCGAACTCCAGCGGGCGCTGGCCATCGCCCGGGTTGCGGCCCTGGTGGTGGCGCCCCTGGCCCTCATCCTGCTGGTATTTCTCCTGATGCGCCGGACCCGAACCTATTACGCCGTCCCGGCCGGGCCCGCCGCCCCCGCGCCTGCGGTTGCGCCCCCGGAGCCGGAGGCGGCCCTCGCCGGGACGGCGCCCGAGACGCCGGTTCCGCTGGCCCCGGGCTATGCCGAACAGCTTGCGGGGATTGCCCGCCAGCGGCCCGAGGTCATCGCCCAGGTAATCCAGGGCTGGCTCAATGAAGAAAGCAACCGCTAACCAGGCGACGGCAAGATGGCTGCGGCAGCAGCGACCCAGCTGACCGGCCGCCAGCGCGCGGCCATCCTCCTGATGAGTCTGGGCCCGGAGCTCTCGGCCCGGGTTTTGCAATCCCTGCCCGAAGACCAGGTGGAGGTGCTCGCCGCAGAGCTTATGCGGGTCGGGCAGGTTCCGACCGAGGTGCGGGATGCCGTCTTAAGGCAGGCCCATGAACTGGCCCTGGGCAACCAGGTCGTCATTTACGGGGACGCCTACGCCCGGGAGCTCCTGGTGCGGGCCCTGGGCCGCCAGAAGGCCGAGGATTTAATCTCCCGGCTTGAGGCCAGAAGCGGCGGCTATCCCCTGGAATTTCTCCGCAAGGCCGACCCGCAGCAGCTCTTAAGCTTCATCCAGCATGAGCACCCCCAGACCATCGCCCTGATCCTGTGCCATCTTCCGGCCCGGCAGGCCTCCCAGCTCCTTTCGGCCCTGGAACCCGAGCTCCAGGCCGACGTGGCCAAGCGAATTGCCACCATGGGCCGGACGCCCCCGGAGGTGGTCCAGCAGATTGTGGCGGTTCTGCGGCGCAAGCTTTCGCTGGTGACCAAGGACTTCTCGACGGTAGGTGGGGTCGACTCCCTGGTCAGGATTCTAACCTACGTCGACCGGAGCACCGAAAAGACCGTCCTCGAACAGCTCGACCAGGACGTTCCCGAGATCGCCAACGAGGTCCGCAAGAAGATGTTCGTCTTCGACAACATCATCCAGCTGGATGACCGGTCGCTGCAGCGGGTGCTCAGGGAAGTCGATACCCGGGACCTGGCCCTGGCCCTGAGGGGTGCACCCGAAGCCCTCCGCGAGAAGGTGTTCCGGAATCTGTCGAGCCGGGCGGCCGAGATGCTCCGGGAGGAGATCTCGATGATGGGACCGGTGCGGCTCAGGCAGGTCGAAGAGGCCCAGCAGCGGATCGTCGCCATCATCCGGCGGCTCGACGAGGCCGAGGAGATCGTCATTTCCCGCGGGGGCGAAGATGTCCTCGTCTAGCCGGGTTATAAAGCTTGCCCGGCTGGCCGATGGGGTCAGGATTATTCCGGCCGGCGCCGAGCCGCCCTTCGGGCGGCTGGTGGGCCCGGAAAGCGGGCCGGCGGCGGCCGCCGAAGGCGGCGACGCCGCCGAGCCGGGCTGCGGCCCGGCCGACGCCGCTTTCGAGGCCGGTTTCCAGGCCGGTTTTGAGGCCGGCCTGGCCGAAGGCCGGCGTGCCGCTGAAGCCGAGGCCGCGGCCGCCACTGAGGCGGCGGCCCGGCGGCTGAGCGAGCTTGCGGCATCTGCCCGCCTGGACCACCGCCGCATTCTCAAGGCGGCCGAAGAACAGCTTTTAATTCTGGCCCTGGCCGCGGCCGAGAAGGTGCTGGCCCGCAAGCTCGAAGAAGCCGACCGCAAGCTCACCGCCGACTTTGTTGCCGAGGCGCTCGAAGAAGCCCAGGCCGCCCTGGAAAGCCCTGAAGCCGTGGTTGTCAGGGTAAACCCCCGGGATTTTGAATTCGTCTTAAAGCTTACGCAAGAGCTTTCGCTGACGGCGGCCGCCCGGGTTATTGCCGACCCGCGGGTGGAGGCCGGGGGCTGCGTGGTCGAGACGTCTGCGGCCGTCATCGACTCGACCCCGACGGAGCGGCTCCGGCAGGTCGCCCGGCTCTTTCGTCAGGCCCACGAGCTGGAGCACCGGCCGTGAACGGGATTGAGCTCGGCCGCTACGTCGAACTGATCCGGACTGGCCCGGCCGTCCGCCGGCTGGGACGGGTTGTCCGGGTCGTCGGCCTGAGCATCGAGGCGTCAGGCCTGTCTCTGCCGGTGGGCGAAATCTGCCACATCTTCCCGCCAGGCGCACCCGAGGGACCGGGGTCCCGGCGGGTAACCGCCGAGGTTGTCGGCTTCCGGGAAGGAAGGCTGATTCTCATGCCCTTTGGGGAGATGCAGGGCATCCGGCCCGGAAGTCTGGTTGCCCCCGGCCACCGGCTCTTTACCGTGCCGGTCGGGGAAGGTCTTTTAGGACGGGTGGTGGACGGCTTTTGCCGGCCCATTGACGGCCTTGGTCCCCTGGATGCTGCCGACCGGACGTACCTTTTCCAGCCGCCGCCCGAACCCCTCGAGCGAACCCGGATTGATGCGGCGCTTCCCACCGGCATCCGGGCTATCGACGGGTTTTTGACCTGCGGCCGGGGCCAGCGGGTGGGCATCTTCGCCGGCAGCGGAGTTGGCAAATCGACCCTTCTGGGGATGGTTGCCCGGCACGCCTCGGGTGACGTAAGCGTTGTTGCCCTCATCGGCGAGCGGGGCCGGGAGGTCCGGGAGTTTATCGAGCGGGACCTGGGCCCTGACGGCCTCCGAAAGAGCGTGGTGGTGGTTTCCACCTCGGACCAGCCGGCGCTGATGCGGCTCAAGGCCGCCTGGGTAGCCACGGCTATTGCCGAGTACTTCCGGGACCGGGGCGCCCACGTGGTCCTCCTCATGGACTCGGTGACGCGCCTGGCCATGGCCCAGCGGGAAGTGGGTCTGGCGGCCGGGGAGCCCCCAACCGTTAAGGGCTACCCGCCCTCGGTTTTCGCCCTGCTCCCGAAGCTCCTGGAGCGGGCCGGGACCGGGCCGCAGGGAAGCATCACCGGGTTCTACACCGTCCTTACCGAGGGCGATGACCCCTTCGACCCCATTGCCGACACCGTCCGGAGCATCCTGGACGGCCACATCCAGCTTTCAAGGCGGCTGGCGGCCGAAGGCCACTTTCCGGCCATTGACGTCCTTGAAAGCATCAGTCGGGTTATGCCGGCCGTGGCCGCGCCTTCGCACCTGGAGCTTGCCGGTCGGCTGCGGCAGATCCTGGCGACCTACCGGGGCGCGGAGGACCTCATCAACATCGGGGCTTATGTGCGGGGGACAAATCCCGAAATCGACCTGGCCATCGAGCTTGTGCCGAAAATTCGGCAGTTTCTGCGCCAGTCCCCCGATGAGAAGACGCCCTTCGAAGAGACCATCGACCGGATGGGGAGAATTCTGGAAGGCGACCGGTGAAAGAGGCCAGATTCCGGTTAGAAAGCCTGCTCCAGTTTGCCGACCAGCTCGTGGACCTGCTGACCCTGGAGCTTTCGGCTCTGGAGCGAAGTCTCCTTGCCGCCCGGGAAGCCGCCGCCGACGTGAGCCGGCGGCTCCGGCATGAGCGGGCCGCCGTTCTTAAGCAGACTGCTGAGGGCGGCTTTCGGCCTCCGGAGGTCGCTTCTGTCTGGGCGTATCTGGAGCGGCTCGAAAGGAAAGCCGCCGAGCTTAAAGAATCCGCCGCGGCCCTTGAGGCGGCCGTCGCCCGCAAGCGGGATGAACTGCTGGCCGCCGAAAAGGAGCGGCGGATGCTGCTCAAACTCAAGGAGGAGTTTGAGGCGGCGGTGCGGGCGGAACTCAACCGCCGGCACCAGCAGTTTCTTGATGAGCTGGCCGGCGGCCGCCACTTCCGAAGCCGGCACGAGGGATGATAAGCGACCCTGTACTCCAGCAGGTCCTGCTGCAGGCGCTTGCCGCCGCTGCGCGTCGGCAGGTCCGCCGCGCGCCCGCCGCTTTTTCGGACGTGCTTAAGACGGCAGTTCGCCGCGCCTCGACTGGCGGCTTCGATGGGATTATCGAAGCCGCCGCCCGGCGCTACGGCGTAAACCCCCAGCTCATCCGGGCGGTTATTCAGGTCGAGTCCGGGGGAAATCCCCGGGCGGTCTCCCCGGCCGGGGCCAAAGGACTGATGCAGCTGATGGACTCAACGGCCCGCCGGCTCGGGGTAAAGGACCCCTTTGACCCGGCCCAGAACATCTTCGGGGGCACAAAGCTTTTACGGGAGCTTTTAGACCGCTACGGGGGCAGCGTCGAGCTTGCCCTGGCCGCCTACAATGCCGGACCCGGAGCTGTGGACCGGTTCGGCGGCGTCCCGCCCTACGCCGAAACCCAGAAATACGTCCGGCTCGTAAAAGACCTCTTTGAAAGATACCGACAGGGAGGCGAAAGCCTGTGAGCGCAGATTTCTTCACCCGTCCCGTTGACCGGGTCATCGATGCGGCCCTGAAGGGGCTTTCGCTCCGGCAGCGGGCCATCGCCAGCAACCTGGCCAATGTGGACACGCCGGGTTACAAGGCCTTAAGGGTCCGGTTTGAGGACCGGCTTAAAGAGGCGATCCGGAACCCGGGGCTCGCCGCCTCCGGCGGCGCCTTTGCCGGGCCGAGGGTGGAAGTTGACGGGTCCACAACGATGCGCAACGACGGCAACAACGTGGATCTCGACGAGCAGCTGGTGCTCCTTAATGACACCGTTCTGCGCTACTCCGCCCTGGTGCAGGTCATGAACCGGCGGCTCGGAATGCTCCGGGCGGCCGTTACGGAGGGCCGCCGTTGACCCGGGCCGCTTACGGCGTCGGCCCTGCCGCTGCCGTTCTGCGCCCGCGCGTTCGCCCGGCCGCATCAAAGCCGCTGCGCGGCTTTGGTGCGGTGCTGGGACGGGCGCTGGCCGGGACGCCGCCGCGCCCGGCTGCATCGGCGCCCCCTGGGCGGCCGACGGCTGCGCCCGCGCCCGGCGCGGCCGCGGCGCCTGCCCCCGGCCCCGGCGTCGGAGCGGCAGCCGCCCTCGGCGGCGGGCCGCCCCCGGCGGCCCCGACGCCCCTCCGGCTCGAGGATTTTCCCCGGCCCCCGGGCGACAACGGCTGGGGCATCCACTGGATTCCGACCCTGCGCCAGCCGCCGGAGGTGGTCGACCGGTTCGTCCGGGAAGCGAAAGAGATGGGCATCAAGTGGGTTGTGTTTCTCAACGACGACGCCAAGGTCGGGGACAACGACTACCTGGTGAAGCGGCTGGTCGAAAACGGCATCATGCCCATCATGCGCATCTACACCCCGAACGGCCGGCCGATTCAGGGGGACCTGGCCGCCCTGGTCCGGCATTACACCCGGCTCGGCGTCTACTACTACCAGCTCTACAATGAGCCGAATCTAAACGTCGAAAATCCCGAGGGCCGGCCCGACATCGACAGATACCTCGACCGGTGGGTGCCGGCCGCCCGGATTGTGGCCGCAAATGGGGGCTACCCCGGATTCGGGGCCCTGGCCCCCGGCGGCAACATGGACGACCTGGAGTTTTTGCGGATCGCCTTAGAGAGGCTCATCGCCCGGGGCGAGGTTGATGCCCTCGACCGGGCCTGGCTTTCCATGCACAACTACATGTTCAACCACCCCTTAGACTACGCCGAAGATTCCAACGGCTACCTCAAGTTCCGCTGGTACGACCGGATAGTCCGGGAAAAGCTCGGCCGGCCGATGCCCATTATCGGCACGGAGGGCGGGGCCTACCCGGGTGCCCATGAGGACAGGCGCTTTCCACCCCTCTCGCCGGAGGAGCAGGTCCGGCGGGTCGTGGACGCCTACCGCTACATGGACCGGCGGGAACCGTATTATTTCGCCTTCTCCTACTGGGTCATCGCCAACGAAGAGGGGGGCGGCTACGACCGGGCCTTCACCGACCACGCCCTCTTCAGGCCGGGCGGGCGGGTAAGCCCCATCGTATCCGCCCTGAAGACGCTGGCGGGCGCTGCCCGCGGAAAGGAGGTGAAGCACTGAACATCGAGGTTTTACCGCCCGCTGTGACCTGGCCGGAGCCCCAGCGTCCCTCCCCAGCCGTTGTGGACGGCGCGGCGGCATTGCCCTTTGGGATGCTCCTTGCTGCCCTCCTGGTCTGCACGGGGACGGCCGGCGCCCCGTCGGGCGCGGCGCCGTCCGCCGGCGGTTCTGCGGTACCGCCGGACTCTGGCACCGTCCCACCCGTGCCGGTGCCGCCCCCAGCACCCCCGGCATTGGCACCCGACGGTATCGCCCGGGTCAAGACTGCACGTCCGGCTACCGGGCCGGACGGAGGGACTTCGGTGGCCGGTGACCACCCGCCGGGAGCCGCCCTTCCGGTGACTGCGTATGGGTCCAGCGTATCATCCGCCCGGTGGTCGACGCAGGCGCCCGACATCGATGTGCCGGCACTGCCAGTCGGCTCCAGTGGCCTGGGGGGCGTGCGGCTGCCAATGGGAACCGGTGTTGCTGTCCGCGGTGGCGACGATGTCCCGGCCGGACCGACAACCGGGTCTGCCCCGGACAGTCTGCCAGCAGCGCCCGGCCGCCCCACAGCGTCGGCGGCGGATGGAGCCGTGTCCTGGCCCCGGGTCGAGCCGCCCAGGACCACTGTCCGGATGGACATGATACCCCCATCGGGCCACGCGGTCGGTGCGGTTACCCCGGTACCGCTGACCGGCAGCCCGGCCGCTGACGGTGGCGACGCAACGTTGCCGGGAGCGACGTCACCTGCCGGCAGTGAGACCCCCTCCCGGCAGCCGGGGAGTAGCGCGACACTGCCGGCTGCCGCAGTTGATGCGCCGGCCGCGGATGGGGTACTGCCTGGGCTGCCTCTGGCAGGGGGTCCGTTCCCACCCATGTCGCAGTTCATGAGCCCCCACGGACCAGGGATCGCGACCGAACAGGGGGTTGTTTCGGCAGCCCACCTCGTTCGGGAAGGCGGGCACCCGCAGGCGCAGCCGGCCGTCTTGTGGGTTGTCCTGGACCCGCCCGAGCTGGGCCGGGTTGAGCTCAGGATCAGGCTCACCCGGCCGGCGGCCGACCGGCCGGATGGGGCTCTGGAGGTCGACCTCAAGCCCGAGACGGCGGCGGGCTACAACCTGCTGGCCGGGACCCTGGAGGGCCTTAAGGAATCTTTGCAGAGCCGGGGGCTGGTCCTGGCCGGCCTTAACCTTTTCGACCCCCAGGGCGGAGGATCCCGCCGGCAGGCGCGTCCTCAGCCGGGCGGCTCACCGGCGCGGGTGCTGGGCACCGGCAGCGCCGCCGGCCCGCTGTCGGACCCAACTGAGAACGTCGACCGCGCCGCCGGCCGCCTCATTGACCGGAAAGTCTAACCAGGAGGTGGGAGTTTTGACCGAAATAGGCGCAGTGAGTCAGTCACAGGCGGGCGGGCCGGCCGCGCCGGCCGGCCGTCCGCCGGCGCTGAGCGCCTCGACCCTTAAAGAGCAGTTTTTGCAGCTGCTCATCGCCGAACTGCGCAACCAGGACCCCATGCGTCCGATGGAAGACCGGGACTTCATCACCCAGCTTGCCCAGTTTGCGGTTCTTGAGCAGCTTGAAAGCCTGGATCAGCAGTTCAGGCAGGCCGCCGTCTCCGGCCAGATCGGGACGGCAGGCGCCCTTATCGGCCGCACGGTTGAGGCCGACGACGGGACCGGTGCGTCTGTTACCGGGCCGGTCTCGGCCGTGCTGGTCGACCCCCAGAAGGGGGTAAGTCTCAAGGTCGGCGATAAAACCGTGCCGCTGGATGCGGTTCGGAAAATCCTCTCGTAAGGAGGTCAGTGAATGTTAAGGTCGATGTTTTCGGCCGTCTCGGGACTGCGCAACCACCAGACCTACATGGACGTGGTCGGCAACAACATCGCCAACGTCAACACCACGGCTTTCAAGTCCAGCCGCATCACCTTCCAGGAGATGATGAGCCAGCTCGTTCGGTCGGGCTCGGCTGCCGAACCCCAGGGCCGGGGTGGGATAAATCCGGCCCAGGTGGGCCTGGGCAGCATGGTCGGGGCCATCGACACCCTCCATACCCAGGGCGCCTTCCAGACCACCGGGCAGGTCACCGACCTGGGCATCCAGGGCGACGGGTTCTTCATCGTGACCGACGGGACCCGGCAGTTTTACACCCGGGACGGGGCCTTTACCATTGGTCCGGACGGGACAGTCACCGCCTCGGCTACAGGCCTTAAGCTCATGGGCTGGGTTGCCGACCAGAACGGCCAGGTTGACCCGGCCGGTCCCCTCCAGGTCCTTGCCCTGCCCCTGGGGGCGGGAATGACGGCCCAGGCCACGTCCGAGGCCCGCCTGGACGGCAACCTCCAGGCCGGCTCGACGACGGCGCAGACCCTCAACCTCACCGTTTACGACTCCCTGGGTCACCCCCACCAGCTCACCATCACGTTTACCCGGACCGGGCCGGACACCTGGAGCTGGGCGGCCAGCACCACCGAGGCCGGGGTTGCGGTCGCCGGGACCGGCACAATAACCTTTGACGTCAGCGGCCGGGTAAGCGCCGGCGGCACCGGAACCATCCAGGTAACCTACACGCCGGGGACCCTGGGTTACGCGCCCCAGAGCCCCCAGAATATCGACGTTGACCTCCAGCAGCTTACCCAGACGGCCGGGGCGACGAACCTGGTCGCCCAGACAGACGGGAGCTCCCCGGGAAGCTTTTCCACGTTCAGCATCACGAATAACGGCGAGGTTTACGGCATCTACTCCAACGGCCAGCGGCGGCTTCTGGGTCAGATTGCCCTGGCGCGGTTCGTCAATCCCGGCGGGCTCATGCACGTGGGCCAGAACCTCTTTGACGTTTCGCCCAACTCGGGCGACCCCCAGGTGGGGGCGGCCGGGACGGGCGGCCGGGGCGAGATCCTGAGCGGGGTGCTGGAGATGTCGAATGTGGACCTGGCCCGGGAGTTTACGAACCTGATTATGGCCGAGCGGGGCTTCCAGGCCAACGCCCGGGTGCTGACGGCCTCCGACGAGCTCCTTCAGGAGCTGGCCAATCTCCGGCGCTAGCGGGGAGGTAACCCTTGAAGCTTAAACCGGCGACTATACACGCCGTCCGGCCGCAGGCGGGCGCCTCCGCGCCCGGGCGGCGCCGTGCGGATTTTTCGCCTTACCTTGCCAGGGCGGCCGCCCGTCCTACACCGCACCCGGCCCCGCCGCCGAAGGCGGCTGCGGCTGCGGCGTCACCCCCACCGGCCGCGCCCCTGGTCGAGATTAACGGCGGGCTTTTTGACCTTCCGGTGGAGGCCAGATTTGCCCATGCCGTCGACCCGAATGACCTTAAAGAAATCCGGCTCGGGATAAGGGTCCGCCGCGCCGCAGCCGACCCGGAGGGTCGAAGCCGCCTTGAGGTAGAGGCTGTTGTCCTGGACCAGGCCGGCCGGGCGGTGCCCGACGCGGTCGTCCTGGCGCTCGCAGACCCGTCGGGTTCGGGGGAGGCGGCTGGCGGGGGCTTTCTGCCCAACACGGATGTGTTCGGGCGCACCCGCGGAACCATTTCCGCGGCCGCCCGGAACGTAAAACTTCTTGTCGTCACCGGCACCGGCCTCCAGACTGCCCGGGAACTGGAGGTGCCTCCCGGCTGAAAGGCTGACCTGCAGGCTTTAAAGGGGGCGGCCATGTGAGATGGCCGCCCCCTTAATTTTTGTGGGCGCCGGTCGATATGTATGGGTGGAATCTGACCCGGGCAGGCAGACCCGGGACTGAAACCGAAAAAACCAAAGCGAAGAGGAGGGAATTATGAGCTACCGTGTAAACACCAATATTGAGGCGCTGAACGCCCAGCGCAACCTGATGATGACGGCCCTGGCGTTCTCCAAGTCGGCCGAAAAGCTCTCATCGGGCCTGCGGATCAACCGGGCCGGGGACGATGCGGCCGGGCTGTCCATCAGCGAAAAGCTCCGGGCGCAGGTGCGGGGTCTCAACCAGGCGGTCCGCAACGCCCAGGACGGGATTTCGCTCATCCAGACGGCCGAAGGCGCCTTAAACGAGGTCCACTCTATTCTCCAGCGGATGCGGGAGCTGGCCGTCCAGGCCGCTAACGACACCCTGACCACCGAGGACCGACAGGCCATCGCCCAGGAGCTGGTCTCCCTGCGGAACGAGCTGGACCGGATCGCCCAGCAGACCCAGTTTAACGGTCAGAACCTGCTGGATGGGTCGTTCTCCGCAAAGCTCTTTCACATCGGGGCCAACCAGAACCAGACCATTATGGTCACAATTAACAACGTCAACTCCACCGTCATTGGCGGCAACCTTTCCAACCTTGTGGACACCTTCAATACCACACCTAATCAGGTCAACGCCGAGGCGCTCATTACCGGGGTTGACCAGGCCATCAAAGACGTATCGGGCGTGCGCTCAGGGCTCGGCGCCGTACAGAACCGGCTGGAGCACACCATCGCCAACCTCTCGGTGGCTTCGGAGAACCTCACCGCCGCCGAGTCCCGCATCCGGGACACCGACATGGCCGCCGAGATGGTCAACTTCACCCGGCTGCAGATCCTGCAGCAGGCCGGCATCGCCGTCCTGGCCCAGGCCAACGTCAACCCGCAGGTGGTCCTCAAGCTGCTCGGTTAAAAAAGCTGGCACCAGAACCGGGAGGCCTGCCCGGGGCGCGCCCCGGGCAGGCCTTTTCCGGCTAGGCCAGATTTCCCGATTTAGACGGTAAGACTGGCCGGGCTGAGGTGGCCGCCCGGCCCTGGTCGGCGGCAGAGAACGGGCCTAAAGTCAGGGTAGCAGGCCGGGAAAAAGGAGGGGTTCATGAGCGCCGATGCAACGAATGGGCTAGAGCTTATTCGGCGTCTTTACCGGCGGGCCGACGGGTTGATGACCGAGGCTGAAGCTGCCCTTCAGGGCGGGGACATGGAAGGCGCCCGGCTGCCCCTGCTCAAGGCCCAGGAGATCGTCTCGGAGCTTTTAAAGGCCCTAGATTTTGAAAAGGGCGGGGAGCTGGCCGAAAACCTGCGCAGGCTTTACATCTTCGTCTGGGAGCGCCTCGCGTTAGCCGGTCTGCAGCCCGGTCCGGACCTGGCTGCGCGCAGTCTGGGGGAGGCCAGGGCCGTCTGGACGAAGCTCTGGGCCGCCTGGGAGGAGGTCGGTGCTTAACTGGCTTTCCCGCTACGGGTTTGTTATCCAGAGCCGCAACCGCCTCCGCCGCCGAAGGCGGCTGCTGCGGCCGATCCTGGACGTGGGCAGCGGCCCGTACGGGATCGGATTCTGGACGGGCGAACCCTTTGTCGGGGTCGATTTGAATTTCGAGGCCGCGCCCCATCCAGCCAACTTTGCCCTTTTAGCCGATGCGGCCGCGCTGCCCTTCGCCGACGCCGCCTTTGAGGAGGTGGTGCTGGCCGACCTTTTAGAGCACGTTCCCCCGGAGCGGCGGCCTGCGGTGCTTTCTGAGGCCCTCAGGGTCGCCGCCCGCCGGGTGTATATAACCTTTCCGACGGGAGAGGCGGCCCGCCGGGCCGACCGGATTTTTGCCGACTACCACCGGCGGGTCTTTGGGACGGTCCCCGGCTGGGTAAGTGAGCACGAGGCGCACCCGCTTCCCACGCCCGAGGAGGTTGCGGCCCTCCTTTCACCCCTTAAGGCGGGCGGCCAGGTCAAACTCAAGATAGTCCCGGGCGAAAACGCCCGCTTTCACCTGCTGCTCACCCTGGCGGACCACCTGCCCGCAGGTTTTTCTAAGGCGCTTTCTGAGGGCGCAAAGGCCGACCTTTCCGACTGGCTGCGGGTATTCCGGGCCGCCGCGGTCGGGACGCCCTACCGGGTAAACTTCGTCGTCGAGCTTTCAGGCCGGCCGGAACCCCTGCTTAAAAAGCTTTCGGCCGAACCGGACCTTTTTGCGGTCCTCGCCTGTCCGGTCTGCCGGTGCGGGCTCATCCCGGAGCCGGAGACGCTGCGGTGTCCCCGGTGCCGGCGCGCCTACCGGCGGGGAGGGCAGGGGGTGCTCTGGGACTTAAGGCCTGCGGCCGGTATGCAGGCCCCAGACCCCAGGCCCATCCCAACGCCCGCGGTCCCGGGGGCCGTCCGGTGCCCGGACGGCCCCGCGCCGCGCCCCTTTTTAAGCGTGGTTATCGCCACGTACAACCGGCCGGCGGACCTTGAGCGCTGTCTGGACTCGCTGGCCGCCGCAGCCGGCGGCGTGCGGCGCCGACAGTTCGAGGTGGTAGTTGTTGACGACGGCTCGGACCCGGCCGAGGCCGCCGAAAACAGGCGGCTTGCCGCCTCATACCGGCGGCAGCTGCAGCTCAGGTTCATCCGTCAGGCCCACCGGGGGCCGGCCGCCGCCCGCAACCGGGGCATCCGCGCCGCCCGGGGCCACGTGCTCCTCTTCTTAAACGACGATGTCACCGTTCCCCCGGAAAGTCTTAAGGCCCACATCGAGTTCCACCGGGAGCATCCTGAACTCTGGGTCGGCATGCTCGGCCGGGTGGAGTGGGCGCCGGAGCTGGGGCCGGCCCCCATTATGGACTACGTGATGGGGGCCGGCGGCCACCAGTTTGACTTCAAAAAGCTTGCGCCGGGCAGAGAGGTCGATTTCTGGCACTTTTACGGGACGTGCCTTTCGGTCAAGCGCAGGTTTGTCCTCGAAACCGGGGAGCTTTTCGACCCGGATTTCCTGGCCCTCTGGGACGACATCGAGTGGGGCTACCGGCTTTCGGCAAGGGGCCTTAAGGTTTACTACCGGCCGGAGGCGGTGGTTTTCCATCATCACCGGGTCGATACGGACTACTACGTCCGGCGCCAGCGGCTTGCCGGCCGGACGGCCGTTGTTTTTGCCCGCAAGCACCCGGAGCTTGCGCCCAGACTGCTTGGGGCAGGCGGAGCGCCTGCCCCTGACGCCGCCGAAGCCGGCGTCGAGGCCCTGCGGGCTCAGGCCGGGCTTCTCGAGCGGGCGGTGGGAGAAAACCCTGAGCTTAAGCCGGTCCTGGAGGACGCTTACGGGCGGCTGCTTGCGGCGGCCTACCGGCAGGGGGCGGCCGAGGGCCTCAAGGAATGCCCCGTTCCGTCGGCCGGTGAGCTTATCCGCCGGGCCGAGAACGCGGTCGCCGCCGAGGCGGCGACCCGCCGGCCGGAGGCGGCCTTCCGGCTGTTAAAGCCCCTAAAGTACGGCCCGCCCGAGGTCCGGGTTCTGTACCGGCTGGCCGGGGTGCTGGCGGGCCGCGGTCCCGGCGAGCTCTGTCTTCCGCCGGTCCCCGGCCTTTACGTCCTCTGGCGCCGGCTTGCTCAGGCCCTCCGGTCGCCCGCCGCCGACCTCCCCGCCGGCACACAGCCGGCGCTGGGGCCGGGTGGACCCGAGGCCGACGAGTACGCCTGGGCGCTCTACTGGCTCCTGAAGCTCGGGCTTTTTGAGGAGTTTGAGCGGGTATTCTTCCTGGCCGGGGAGTTCTGGCCGGGCGACCGTGAGCGGGCCCGGGCGCTGGCCCGGATTGCCGCCCGGGCCGGGCGCTGGGAAGCCGCGGCCGCGCTCCTGGAGGAGCTTAAAACCTCCGGGAAAGCCGCGGAGGAGGATCTTGAGCTCCTTTCCCGGGCATACATCGAGTTCGGCCTGGCCGAGGCGGACGGAATCCTTCAGAAGGTGGCCCATGCGAACGCCTGAGGTATCAATAATCATCCCCGTTTTCAACCGGGTTGAGCTTACCCGGCAGTGTCTTGAGGCGCTCTACCGGACCGTGCCGCCGGGTCTGGCCGAAATCATCGTGGTGGACAACGGCTCCACCGACGGTGCGCCCGACTTTCTCTCCGGGGAGGCCCGGGCCGGTCGAATAGTCTTCATCCGGGCCGGGCGCAACCTGGGGTTCGCCCGGGCCTGCAACCTGGGGGCAGCAAAAGCCGGGGGAAAGTACCTGCTCTTTCTCAACAACGATACAATCCCGACGCCGGGCTGGCTTGAGGCAATGCTTGAGGCGGCGGCGCTTCCGAACGTGGGGGTCGTCGGCGCAAAGCTCCTTTACCCGGACGGCACCGTCCAGCACGCCGGAATAGTCTTTCTTCGGGGCCGGCCCGAGCACATCCACCGGGGCGCCCCGGCCGATGCCGCCGCCTGCGGCGGCCGCCGCCGGGATTTCGACATGGTAACAGGAGCGTGCCTGCTCATCCCGAAGGACCTCTTCTTTGCGGTCGGCGGCTTCGACGAGACCTTTCTTAACAGTTACGAGGACGTGGACCTGTGCCTTCGGGTGCGGGCGCTGGGCCGGCGGGTGGTCTGCGAGCCGTCGGCCGTCGTCTACCACCTGGAGGGGCAGACCGAAGGCAGATTCGAGCGGGACCCCGTAAATTTTGCCGGGTTTTCTTCCCGCTGGCGGGCCTGCTTCGGCCGGGGCGGACGGCTGCAGGCCGACGCCGTCCCGGCAGAAAACCTGGTTTCCAGAAGAAGCCTGCTCTTGAGGGTCGAGGGCGCAGGCCTGACGGCCGTCTGGCAGGCGCCTGTTTTTGACTTAAGCGGCTATACCGACGAGGCCCGGCAGTTTGTGCTCGGACTGCATGAGGCCGGCATCCCTGTAAAGGCCGTACCCCTTTACTGGGCCAGAAACCGGGTAAAGCTTCCGCCCGATGAGGCCCTTACCCTGGCGCAGCTTGCGGCCCGAATCGACCCGCCGGCCGGGTCCGCGGCGATTGGGGTCTTCCACGCCATTCCCGAGGCTTACCGGCCCGTGCCGGGGGTGGGTCCCAGGGTCGCCCGGACGATGTTCGAGACCGACCGGATCCCGGAGCACTGGGTCGAAATTTTAAACCGCTTCGACCGGGTCTGGGTGCCCTCAACGTTCAACCTTAAGACCTTCGCTGAAAGCGGGGTCAACCCCGAAAAACTGCGGGTCATCCCCAGCCCGCTTGATATCCGGCGGTTCACCCGGCCGGTCGAACCCCTGGATATTCCCGGCCGGCGGTCTTTTAACTTCCTCTCGGTCCTGGATTTTCAGCCCCGCAAGGGCTGGGACGTGCTCATTAAGGCCTTTACGGAGGCCTTCCGTCCCGATGAGGATGTAGCCCTCATTCTGAAAGTTTTCTCCTACCGGGGGCTTTCCCAGGCCCGGATCCGGCAGGAGCTGGCAAGGCTTCTGGGCCGGGAGCTTCCTCCCAACATCATCCTGTACTTTAAGGAGCTGGGGACCGACGAGATGCCGCGCCTTTATGCGGCGGCGGACGCCTTCGTGCTCCCCACCCGGGGCGAGGGCTTCTGCCGGCCGGCGGCCGAGGCCGCGGCCCTGGGCCTTCCCGTCATCATCACCGGCTGGGGCGGACACCTCGATTTTGTCACTCCCGAAACCGCCTATCTTATCGAGTACACCCTTGCGCCGGTGCCGGAGGCCGCCCGGCTGGAGATGGGATTGCCCCTGCCGGCCGGGGCCCGCTGGGCCGAGCCGTCGGCGGAGCACCTTAAGGTGCTTTTGCGTGAGGCGGCCGAAAGGCCGGAGGCTGCCCGAATAAAAGCCGAGCTCGGCCGGCTTAAGGTCCTGAGCGAGCTTGACCGGCGGACCGTTGCCGCAAAAGTCGTCGCCGAACTTGAGGAGCTGTCTGCCGAATGGCAGGCCGGCCGCTATCCTGGCCGGCGGCGGACAGCCGCCTCCGGCGGCGTCCTGGCCTGGGAGGGGGATTTTACTTCGGCCCAATCCTTCGCCCGGGTAAACCGGGAGCTTACCCGGGCCCTGGAGAGGGCGGGCATAAAGGTCGTTCGGGTGGACGGCAGAGAGCCGCCGCCCGCCCCGATTCTGGTCCGGCACCGGTGGCCCCCGGATTTTACGCCGGTTCCCGGAACCCGCCTCGTCGTCATTCAGCCCTGGGAGTACGGGGCCGTCCCCCGGCCCTGGGTTGAGGGGATAAACCGGTCAGGCGCCGAGCTCTGGGTCCCCTCGGCCTTCGTCCGGGACTGCTTTATCGAAGGGGGCGTTCCGGCCGACCGGGTCTTCGTCGTCCCGAACGGGGTGGACGCCGAACGGTTCCGCCCGGGCGTGCGGCCTTTAAACCTCGATGAGCTTAAGCCGGGGGCGGAAGCCCTTGCGTCGGGGCGGCTGCGCTTTCTCTTTGTGGGAGGAACCCTCTGGCGCAAGGGCATCGACCTGCTGCTCAAGGCCTACACGAAGGCCTTCGGCCCGAAGGATGACGTGGTCCTGATCATCAAGGACGTGGGGACGTCCTCGTTTTACCGGGAGCAGGGGCTCGCGGCCGAGGTGCGGCGGGCCGAGCTCCGGGGACTTTCAGGGGACGGTCCGGCCGTGCTTTACATCGACCGGGAGCTTCCCGATGAGGACCTGCCCGGCCTCTACGCGGCCTGTCACTGCCTGGTCCATCCCTTCCGGGGGGAGGGGTTTGCCCTGCCGGCGGCCGAGGCGATGGCCGTGGGTCTTCCCGTGATTGCGACCGGCGCCGGGCCGGTCCTGGAATTTGCCGACGAAGCGGCGGCCTATCTCATCCCGGCAAAACCGACGTTCCTGCGGGGCGGACCGACCCTCGACGGCCTGGAGCTTGTCGGCTGGCCGTGGGTCTTCGAGCCCGACGAGGACGCCCTCGCCCAGCTTCTCCGCCATGTCTACGACCACTACGCCGAGGCCCGGAAGAAGGGGGAGGCCGCCGCCAAAAGGATCCGCAGCACCTTCACCTGGGAGCATGCGGCCCGGGCGGTCATCGAAATCCTCGGCCTGCGGCCGGGGGCCGCCCAGGGCGCAGCCCCAGCGCACGCGCCGATGCCGGCGGATGGGCCGGCGGCAGCCGATGCCGGCGCCGACCGGCCCCTCATCTCGCTGTGCATGATCGCCAAGGATGCGGCCGGGGACCTTCCCAGGTGTCTGGAAAGCGTCCGGGGCATCGCCGACGAAATCGTCGTGGTGGACACCGGTTCGACGGACGATACCCCCGGGGTTGCCCGGAGCTTCGGCGCCAGGGTCGTTTCCTTTCCCTGGACCGGAAGCTTTGCCGAGGCCCGCAGCGAGTCCTTACGTCATGCCCGGGGCCGCTGGATTTTAGTTCTGGACGCCGATGAGGCCCTGGGCCGGGGGAAAGAAAAGCTCAGGGAAATCCTTAAAGCCGCCGACGCCGACGCCTTTCTGCTCCCCCAGGTTACCTACCTGGGCTTTGAGCCCGGCTCGGCCGATGCGGTGGTGGTCCCGGCGGTAAGACTTTTCAGAAACCTGCCCGGCCTTAAATTCACCCGGCGGCTTCACGAGCAGATTCTCGAAAGCCTCCGGCAGGTAAAACCGGCCGCAAGGCTCGGGGTTCTGGACGTCGAAATCGAGCACTTCGGCTACCTGGGGTCGGCCGGGAAGGCCTCTCAAAAGCAGCGGCGCAACATCGAGCTTGCCCGCAGGGAGCTGGCCGAGCGGCCCTCGGATGCGTTCAGCTGGTTCAACCTGGGCCAGGAGTACTACGCCGCCGGCCGCTTCGAGGCGGCCCTTTTCTGCTTCCGGCGGGCGGTCCGGTATCTGCCGGGCGAGCACCGCATGTGGCTGCCCAGGGCCCTCGAACTTGCGGCCCTCTCGGCCCTGCGGCTCGGCCGGCCGCGGGGAGCTTTAAAGCTCCTGGAAGAAGCCGCGGCCGCCGTGGGAAACCACCCGAACCTGCGCCTGCTGGAGGGCCAGGCCCGGCTGGTCCTGGGCGAGCTGTCCGCTGCCCGGCGGGCTTTTACGGCGGCGCTGAAAGCCGGCTCCCCTGCCCTGGAGATCCGGAACGAGGGGGCTTCCGGCTATGCCGCCTGGTACTGGCTGGGCCGGTGCGCCGAGCTGGAAGGAAAGCCCCGGGAGGCGCTGGGGGCGTTCGTCGAATCGGTCCGGCTTTCCCTTTCCGCCGGCCGCTGCTACCGCCCGGCCGTCGAAGCCCTGGTCCGGCTCATCCTGCCGGCCGCCCTGAGCGGCCGGGAGCTGGTGGGGGCTCTTAAAGGCCTCTTTCCCGAAATGCCGAAAGGCCTTGCTCTGGAGGCCGCCCGGGCGGTCTTTGCCGAGCCCCCGGTAAGCCCCGCCGCCGTTGAAGCCGCCGGGCTTCTTCTTCAGGAGGCCGGCGCCCCGGCCGGGGACGCGGCCGGGCTTATATACCTCTTTGCCGGGAGGTTCTCCGAGGCGGCGCAGGCGGCCGGGGACAGCCTGCTCGGGCGCATCGCCCGGGCCCTGGCCGAGGGCGCCCCCCTTGAACCGGCGGTTCCCCAAAGCCGCGAGTTCGTCGGCTGGCTCCTGGGCGCCCTTCTGCAGCTCGGGATGTTCGAGCGGTTCGAGGAGCTCATGCCCTTAGTCGAGCGGCTCTGGCCGGAGCCGGCCGAGCGGGCCGCCCTGCTGGGCCGGCTGTACGGCAGGTTCGGCTTCTGGGACCTGGTTGTCGAAACCCTGGCGCCCCACGCCCTTGCCGGCCGGCTGGACGGGGAGGCTTTAAGCCTGCTGGCCGCCGCCCTCGAAAAGACGGGCAGTCCCGAGGCGGCCGCTGAAATCTGGCTTGAGGTGATCCGGAAGGACCCGAGTCCGCTTGCGGCCGCCCGGGCGTACGCGGCCCTGGCCGCGCTGCGTCTGGCCGGGGGGGACGGCGTCGACGCCGCCAGACTTCTTGACCTCGCAGCCCAGCTCACGGGCCGGTAGGCTCCCGTCGGCTCCCCAGGTACGATAGTACCTGCCCCGGCGGTGGTCGGCAGGCTAAACTGAGGGCGGGACCCGGCAGGTAGGCCGGTCCCGAAGCGGAGCCAGCAGGAGCGGAGCATGCGGAAAATTGTCGGCCTGCTAGCCCTGGCCAGTGTGGTTGCCCTGGCCTGGGGCCGGCTCGATTTTGGGCTCGGCCCGGCCATGGCGGAGCCGGGAGCGGCTGCCCTGACCGTCCAGAGCCGGGTTTACCTGCCCGCCGCTTCCCGGGCGGCGACCACCGCGGTTAATCCGCCCGCCCCGCCATCCCAGACGACCGCACCCGACTGGCTGGCCTATCTAAACTACTACCGGTCCACCGCCGGGCTTGCGCCCCTCTCGGAGAATCCAACCTGGAGTCAGGGCTGTCTTAACCACGCCCGCTACATCGTCCTCAACCGGTTTGCAACCCACGCCGAGGACCCGGCCAACCCCTGGTATACCCCCGACGGGGATGAGTGCGGCCGAAGCGGCAACGTCGTCCTTGGAACCACGACCGCACCGGCCGACCGTTTTGCCATCGATAGCTGGATGCAGGCCCCGTTCCACGCCCTGGGAATCGTCGACCCGCTCCTTGCCCAGGTGGGCTACGGCAGCTACCGAGACGGCGGCGGCCTTACCGGCGCCACCCTGGATATAATCCGGGGACGGGACTGGCGGCTGGCCGGGTCAGTATCCTATCCGGTGATGTGGCCGGGCAACGGGGCGGTGGTTCGACTTACCCGCTACCGCGGCGACGAGCTGCCCGACCCGCTGACGGCCTGCCCGGGCTATTCGGCCCCCACCGGCCTGCCGGTCATCCTGCAACTTGGGGCCGGCAACGTCGTTCCCCAGGTTACGGGCACCTATTTCGCCGGAAACGGGGCGCCCCTCGAGCACTGCGTTTTCGACCAGACGAGCTATGTGAACCCGAACCAGGCCTTCCAGAACCTGGCCCGGGCGGTGCTGGCCGCCCGGAGCGCCGTCGTCCTTATCCCGCGGGCGCCGCTCCAGGCCGGGGTCACCTACACGGTGGCGGTTGCAGCCAGCGGCCAGACCTACACCTGGTCCTTTACCGTCTTGGATTCCGGGTAAATAGCCGGCGCCGGGCTTTCCCGGCCGGTTCTCAGGCCGATTCTTCCCCCGGCCGGACCGTGTTAGAATTAAAATCAGATGAGCGTTATCGATGCCCTCTCAGCCGGGTTCGGCGCGCTCGGCCGGTCCCCTGGGTGGGCCCTTATCCCGGTTGCCGTTGACATCCTGCTCTGGCTCGGTCCCAGGCTCTCCCCCAGGCCGCTGGTCGTCCGGGCCTTCGAGGATTTGAGCCGGCTCTCGACGAGGCTTGCGGCCGAGGGCGCGGCCGACGCCCTTGAAGCCTGGCGACAGGCCGCCGAGCAGGCCGGGTCGGTTAACCTGCTCGGCCTCATAACCTGGTGGCAGGTGCCGACGGTCATCGGGCCGCGGCCGGTTCCGAGCCCCTGGCCGGTGCCGACCATCGCCGTCGAGAGCTGGCCGCTGGGTCTGGGCCTGACCGGCGATGGGCCTGATTTTGCTCTTTTATTTAATCTCTTTTGGAATGTCCATCATCTGGAATGCCCTGATGGCCGGCTGGGCCGGGGTGCTCCTGGCGGTTGCCGGCAACGCCGTCGTCGCCTCGGGCCTCATCCTGGGGACGATGGTCTTTTACAAGGACCGGTCCGGCCGGCAGCGGGAGGTTAGCCTTGGCTGAAGCAAAGGTCGAGAACACCTACACCGCCGCAGACATCCAGGTTCTGGAAGGGCTGGAGGCCGTCCGCCGGCGGCCCGGCATGTACATCGGCAGCACCGACCAGCGGGGCCTGCATCACCTCATCTACGAGATCGTTGACAACGCGGTCGATGAGGCGATGGCGGGCTTCTGCGACCGCATCGTCGTCACCCTCCACAAGGACCTTAAGGTCAGCGTCGAAGATAACGGCCGGGGCATCCCGGTTGACCCCCACCCGAAGACCGGCAAATCCGCCCTCGAGACGGTGATGACCGTCCTCCACGCCGGGGGCAAGTTTGACGGCCGCTCGTATAAGGTTTCGGGGGGCCTGCACGGGGTGGGCGCCTCGGTCGTAAACGCCCTCTCCGAGTGGCTCCGGGCCGAGGTCCGCCGGGACGGCCGGGTCTACCGCCAGGAGTACCGGCGGGGCGTGCCCGTAACCCCGGTTGAGGAGGTCGGGTCAACCACCGAACGGGGCACAACCGTAACCTTCCTGCCCGACAAGCAGATTTTCGGCAAGATTGAATACAACTTTGATACCCTGGCCCAGCGGCTCCGGGAGCTCGCCTTCCTGGTCAAGGGGCTCCGGATCACCCTCCGGGACGAGCGTTCCGACCGGGAGCTGACCTTCTACTTCGAGGGGGGCGTCCTCAGCTTCCTGCGGTATCTTAACCGGACCCGGAAGGTTATTCACCCGAACCCGGCCTATATTTTTAAAGAAATAAACGGCACCCAGATTGAGGTCGCCCTCCAGTACAACGAGGGCTACTCTGAGGCGGTCTTTACGTTTGCCAACTGCATCAACACCGTCGACGGCGGTACCCACCTGACCGGGTTCCGGTCGGGCCTGACCCGGGCCGTCAACGAGTACGCCCGCAAGGCCAGGCTTCTTAAAGACGACGACCCGAACCTGACCGGCGACGACGTCCGGGAGGGCCTTACAGCCATCGTCAGCGTCAAGCTTACGGAGCCCCAGTTCGAGGGGCAGACCAAGGCCAAACTCGGCAACGCCGAAGTTAAAAGCCAGGTCGAGGCCGCCGTCTACGAGGGGCTCACCATCTTCTTCGAGGAAAACCCCACCGATGCCAAACGCATCATCGAGAAGGCCCTGACCACGGCCCGGGCCCGGGAAGCCGCCCGGCGGGCCCGGGAGCTGGTGGTCCGGAAGTCGGCCCTGGAGGGGGCGACTCTGCCGGGCAAGCTGGCCGACTGCACCGAGCGGGACCCGGCCCGGGCCGAGCTGTACATCGTGGAAGGCGACAGCGCCGGGGGGAGCGCCAAGCAGGCCCGGGACCGGCGGTTCCAGGCGATTCTGCCCCTGCGGGGCAAGATTCTCAACGTTGAGAAGGCCCGGGAAGATAAGATCCTGGGCAACGAGGAGATCAAGGCCATCATCACGGCCCTGGGGGCCGGAATCAGCGGCCGCTTTGATATCTCAAAACTCCGCTACGGCCGAATCATTATCATGAGTGTCGACGGCGATGAGCCGGTCCTGATTCGGGACCCGAACGGCTGGGTCCGGGCCGAGCGGGTTGGGCCTTTTATAGACGGCCTCCTGGCCAGGGGCGAGGACCCCGGAAACTATGACGTGCTTTGCTTTGACCCCAGGTCGGGGGTGGTGCGGTTTAAGCCGATAAAGGCGGTGCTACGCCACACCCATCACGGACCTCTTTATGAAATCGAGACGGCCTACGGCCGCCGGGTGCGGGTAACGGCCGAACACAGCGTCTTCGTTGCCGGGCCTGACGGCCGGCCTTTGCTCAAACGGGGCGACCAGGTCCGCCCGGGCGACCTGCTTGTGGCACCCGGGCGGGTCCCCCTCCCGGACCGGGGTCCTGACCGGCTGGACCTGGTCAGGCTGCTGGTTGAGGCCGGCGAGTCGGCCACCGACGGCATAATTGCCCGCGGGCCGGGTGTCGAAGAATACTACCCGACAAAGGTTCGTGAGGCTTACGCCGGGCGACCGGATATGCTCGAACCCCGGGTCGAGGTTACGGCCGCAGCCGGAAACCTGCTGCGGGCACGGCGTCTCGAGCTTCGGCTCAGCCTTCGGGCCCTGGCGGCCGCGGCCGGGGTGCGCCAGCCGGCAACCTGCTACGGTTGGGAAAAGGGCAAGTCAAGACCAACGCTTGGGCGTGAGGTCTGGTTGACCCCCCGGCACGACGGACACTTAAGAATCGGCCGCTATCTGCCGGTAAACAAGGACCTGATGACGCTACTCGGGTTTTTCCTGGCCGAAGGGTCGATAAGCCGGCGGGCCGGCGTCCGGCTGGCCATCGGCCGGCGCAATGAGGGCCGCTTGCCTGAGCTGGAGGCGGCATTTGTCGGCGTGTTTGGGGTCAGGCCGACCCTTTACCGGTCCAGGAGCCGGGCGAGCGAGCTTCGGGTCGGCAACCGGGTGGTTGAAGCATTTTTCCGGGCCCTCTTTGGTCCGGGCAGGGTTGAAGCCGGTTCGAAGCGGGTCCCCGACCTGGTTTTCAACGTGGGACCTGACCTGCGGCTGGCGTTCCTGCGGGGCTACTTCCTTGGGGATGGGACGGTCGGCGGGAGAAAAATTGCGTTCACAACATCCTCAGAGCGGCTTGCCAGCGACCTGGCCTACCTGCTGCTGTCGCTGGGCGTTGCGGCGTCGGTTTCCCGAAGGGTCCCATCAGGTCAGGCGTCCGGAACGGTTCGGGGTCGACCGGTAACAACCCGGCGGCCGGTTTTCACCGTGACCGTGAGCAGCCGGTCCGACCTGGCCCGCCTGGAACCGGTCTGGTCGGACCACCCGAAGGCCGCCGAGCTGAGACGGCAACTGTCGGCCGGAATGGGTGCGACGGACAGCTCAAATCCCGGGCGGGCGAGAAAACTAGAAGGCGACCTGGTGGGACTGCCGGTTCGGGCCGTACGGGAGGTTAGGCCGAGCTCGGGGTGGGTTTATGATTTCTCCGTCGAAGGGGACGAGACCTTTATCTGCGGGCTGGGTGGCGTCTGTTGTCACAATACGGATGCTGATGTAGACGGAAGTCATATCCGGACGTTGCTTTTGACGTTCTTTTTCAGGTACATGCCCGAGGTCATCGAAAAGGGCCACCTGTATATCGCCCAACCGCCCCTTTACCGCATCCAGCAGGGGAATAAGGTCTATTATGTTTACAGCGACGCCGAGAAGGACGAGCTTGTCAAAAAGCTCGGCAACAAGAACCTCACCATCCAGCGCTACAAGGGCCTGGGCGAGATGAACCCCGAGCAGCTCTGGGAGACGACCATGGACCCGCAGAAGCGGACGCTTTTGCAGGTGACCATCGAGGACGCCGTCGAGGCCGATAAAATCTTCGAGATTCTGATGGGCGAGGCGGTCGCCCCCCGCAAGCACTTCATCCAGGCCCAGGCCAAGAACGTCCGCAACCTGGATATTTAAGAGGGGGCCGTGATGTCAACTGAGGACCGGGTGGCCGCCCTGGAGGCGGCCGTAACAAAATTTACCGGGGCCCTGACCGACACGGTGGAAACCTTAAAACAGCTGATTGGGACCCTCAATCCCCTGGTTGACTCCTTCCGGGGCCTGACGGAGGCCGAGCACGAGACTACCCGGGTGGTGAGGGACCTTGCCAACGTGGTCGGCGCCCTGGCCGAAGCCCAGACCCGGGCGGCCCGGGAGCTTGGGGTCCTGGTCGACCGGGTTGCCGAGCTGGCCGCGGCCCAGTCCCGGACCCAACAGGAACTGCAAACCCTGGCCGGCGATCTCCGGGGGCTCAGGAACGACCTGGACCAGCTGTCCCGCCGACTGAGCTCGGGGTCCTGATCCCGGCGGGCCGGTGGGGACCCCCAGGTTTTATCCTCACCGGCCCGCCGGATGCCGTCCTTAGCGGGCGAGGACGGCGCTCATAACCTTCAGGCCGAGTTCCATCCCCTCCCACGGTAGGCCGGCGTGGAAGGGCTCGCCGTTGCGGAACCGCCAGGGCAGGTAGATGCCCAGCAGGGTCTTGCCCAGACGCCACAGCCCGGAACTGCCCACTTTGTAAAGGCCGGCCGCGTCCTCCCGGACCTCAACCGGCAGGTCCGGCCGACCCGTCACCCGCAGGGGCACCTGGGCAAAGGTGGCCTTATCAAACTGCTCCATTACGCACATGCTGGTCGGCTCGAAGTGGAGCTTCGGCTCGTGCCCCAGGACCCGGGCCGCAATCTGCTCGGCGGCGGTGTCACCCTGAAGGAGGGCCAGGAATGCCTGCTTGACCGGAAAGTCGGCAGCATCGCCCACCGCGTAGATATTCGGATGACCCACAACCTGCCGGGTTTCCAGGACGGTCTGGATGAAGCCCCGGTCGTCAGCGGGCAGGCTGGGGAAACTTGCGGCCGCAACGTAAGGCGGGAAGGAGATGAGCAGGTCGTAGGTGAGCACCTCGCCGTTGCGGTAAAAGACCCGACCGGGCTCGACCCGCTCGACCACGTACCGGGTATGGCCGGTGATTCCCCGGCGGCTGAACTCTTCGGTCACGACCGTGTGCAGCCTCGGCCCAAAGGCCTGAATGAACCCCTGCTCGTAGGTGGTATAGGTTATCGAGACCCGGGAACGGACCCCCTGCCGCCGCAGCCAGGTATCGAGCATGAATACGATCTCGTAGAGGGGCCCCGAGCATTTGTTGTTCGGCGGCACGACAAAGAGGACCTCCTGGCTCTGGCCTTCCCGGGCCTTTTCAGCCAGCTTCTGGATGCCGGCCCTGAGCCTGAGCATCTCTTCGGGCGTCCAGATGGTGCAGGCGTGCTCAGCAAGGCCCGGAATCTCTTCGGGACGCATCCCGGCCCCGGTGGCCACCACCAGGTAGTCATAGGGTATGGTCTGGCCGTCAACCCGGACTTCCTGCCGGGCCGGGTCAATCTCCCGAACCGGCGACACAATGAGGGCGATAGCCTTCCGCCGGGCCGGTTCGGCCAGGGGGATCATGAGCCGCTCGGGGTCGAGACCGAAGGGGATGTAGATGGTGTTCGGCTTGAAGAGAAACCGGTCCCGGTCTGAAACGAGGGTGATGCGGGCCCGGTCGCCCAGCCGCATGCGCAGGTAGAAGGCGGCTTCAAGGCCCCCGAACCCGCCGCCCAGAACGACGATTCGGGGCCGGCCGGAATTTGCCTGCATGCCCATTGTTGCCTCCTGCCAGTTAAGTGCCTGATAACGTGTTTTGTTCCCGGCCTACCGGGATTCCCAGTAGTTAACATACTCCCGGAACGGCCGGGACTGCCCCACCAGGATGGGGAGTTTTTACGCCGCAGGCCCCTACCCTTTGGGGCGGGCGATGGTCTCAGTCCGGCCCCCGCCCTGGTCAGGCAAGCAGTATGATGTGGCACAATCAGACTGGATGTTCGGCCTGATCCTCTCCAACCTCCGGCGCCGCCCGGTCAGGTCGGTGCTTACGGCACTGGGAATTGCCCTGGGCGTTGCCACGGTCATTCTGATGGGCTCAGTTGCCGCCGGCATCGGCCAGGGAATCGCTGGCATGCTCACCGGCCAGGGCGCTTACATCCTGGTCTACCAGGCCGGCTCGGGTGCACCCTACCTGAGCAACCTGAGCGAGAACCTCCAGCGCCGCCTGGCGGCGCTCCCGGAAGTGAAGGAGGTCTCACCCGTAATCATCGGCTTTGTGGGCACGTCCGAGGCGCCTTATTTCGTCCTGTACGGCTACCAGCCCGGCTCGCCCGCCCTCAACCGCTTTAAAATCCTCGAGGGCCGCCCCCTGAGCCCACGGCCCAGGTTCCCCGAGGCGATGCTCGGACGGCAGGCCGCGCAGACCCTCAAAAAGCGGGTCGGGGACCTGGTCAGCTTCTCGGGCCGAAACTACCGGGTCGTCGGCATCTACGAAACGGGCCTCAGTTTCGAGGACGCCGGGGCCGTGGTTAGCCTGAGCGAGGCCCAGCAGTTGTTCAAGCGTCCGAGCCGGGTAAGCGGGTTCCAGCTGACTCTTAAGGAGCCCCGGCTCGAAGGGGCCCTCAGGGCCCGCATCGCCGCCAGCTTTCCGGACCTGACCGTATCCAGCTCGTCGGATATCGGCGAGGCCCAGTACGTCACCCAGATTACCGACAGCTTCGGGGCCGCCATTTCGTTCATCGCCGTATTTGTCGGAAGCCTGGGCATGATGAATGCGGTCTTAATGTCCGTCTTTGAGCGGACCCGGGAAATCGGGGTGATCCGGGCCTGCGGCTGGAGCCGGGGCCGGGTCCTCCTCATGATTCTGGGCGAATCAATTGTGCTGAGTCTTTCGGGCGCCGCCGTCGGGCTTGCGGCGGGAACGGTCGGGGCCGAACTCCTGGCCCAGGTTCCGGCCGTGGCTTCACTGGCCCGGCCCCAGCTCAGCCCCGCCCTGTACGCCCAGGGCCTGCTGGTTGCCGTCACAGCCGGCCTCCTCAGCGGCGCATACCCGGCCTGGCGGGCGGCCAACCTCACCCCCGTCGAGGCGATGCGGGCCGAGACCGACGCGGGCCACTCGGGAGCCGTCGAAGCCCTCTCCAGGTTCGGGCCGCTCTTCAGCGGCCTGACCGTCCGGAACCTTCTGCGGCGCCCCATCAGGACAGGCCTTGCCGTGGCCGGGATCGGCATCGGGGTTGCGGTCATCGCCGGCCTCGGGGCCATAACCGAGGGCTTCGTCGCTCAGATCACGGATATTTTCGGCAAGGCCGCCGCTGACCTGGTCGCCATCGAAGCCAACGTGGTCGATATGGACCTCAGCCGGATCGATGAGGGTCTCGTGCGCCGGATCGCCGCTATGTCCGGTGTCGAGCGGGCCTCGGGGGTCGCCATCGGCGGGCTCATCGGGGAGAACGGGCCGTTCGTCATCCTCATCGGCGTGGACCCGAGCGATGAGTACATCAAGCACTACCGGGTGACCGAGGGCCGGCCCATCGCCGGCTCCCGGGAGACCATCCTGGGCCGGAAGCTGGCCGACAGCCTCAAGAAGCGGGTCGGCGAGACGGTCATCTTCTCGGGCCGGGTTTTCCGGGTTGTCGGCATCTTCGAAACCGGGGTGGGCTACGAGGACGGCGCCGCGGTGGTCGGCCTGCGGGAGTTCCAGGCCATGTTCAACCGGCCGCGGCTTGTAAGCTTTATCGCAATTAAACTCGAGCCGGGGGTCGACGCCGAGCAGATGCGGCGCCAGATCGAGGCCAGGTTTCCGGACATCTCGGTGTCCCGGACCGCCGAATTTGCCGCCAGAACCCAGGATATCCAGACAACCCGGGCCCTGGGCGCGTTTCTCTCCCTGATTGCGGTCGTCGCCGGCGGCATCGGCATCCTGAACACCATGGCCATGAGCGTCTACGAGCGCACCCGGGAGCTGGGAATCCTGCGGGCCCTGGGGTGGTCCCGCTGGCGAGTCCTGGAGGTCGTTCTGCGAGAGTCCCTGGTCCTGAGCGTTGCCGCCGGAACCGCCGGCCTGGCCTTCAGCTGGGCCTTCGTGACCGGCCTGACACTGATCCCGGCCTACGGAACGGTTATCCAGGGCGTTTACAACCTGCCCCTGCTCGAACAGGTCGCGGTGACGGTCCTGGCGCTCGGCCTGCTCGGCGGATTCTACCCCGCCTACCGGGCCGCCCAGCTCATGCCGGTTGAGGCCCTGCGTTATGAGTAACACTACCAGACCGAGGTGAGAAAGGATGCGGCGCTGGATTCTGCTCGGGCTTTTAGTTCTCGCCGTCGCCGGCTATTTTGCTTACCGCCAGCTCCTCGCCCCGGGCCGCCAGCCCGAAACCCAGCCTGCCATCCCGGAGATACCCCCAACCGTCTCGGCCTCCGGGGTTGTCGCCCCAATCCGGTCTGTCAAGCTGAGCTTTGCGACGAGCGGGCGGGTCGGGGCAGTCCTGGTGGAAGAGGGCGACACCGTGGAGGCAGGCCAGGTTCTGGCCCGGCTTGACACGGCCGGCCTGGAGCAGAATCTCGAACGGGCCCGGGCAACCCTTGAAGCCGCCCGGGCAACCCTGGCCAGACTGCTGGCCGGCCCGCGGCCCGAGGACATTGCCGTCGCCGAGGCCCAGGTTGCCCAGGCCGAAGCGGAACTGGCCAGGCTTAAGGCCGGCCCCAAACCGGAGGAAATCGCGGCGGCGAAGGCCAATATGGAGAAGGCCGCCGCGATTGTGCGCCTGCGCCAGGCCGACTACGATAAGGTGAAGTGGCGGACGGACGTCTCGGCAACCCCCCAGTCGGTCGCCCTGGAGCAGGCTACCCTGGATTACGAGGCGGCCAGGGCCGCCTACGAGGCCCTGGTCCGGGGTCCGACGGCCGAAGAGATTCGGGTCGCCGAGACCCGGGTCGAAATCGCCCGGGCCCAGCTGGCTAAACTCCTGGCCGGTCCAACGCCCCAGGAGATCGCCGAGGCCCAGGCCCGGGTCCGGGAAGCCGAGGCAACCGTCCGGGCCGCTGAGGCGGCCCTGCGGGATGCTGAACTGGTCGCCCCCTTTGCAGGCCTCGTCGGGCAGGTGAGCACCCGGGCCGGGGAGACGGCGCAGGCCGGGGCCCCGGTCATCACCCTCGGCGACGTGAGCGGCTGGGTCGTGGAGACAACCGACTTGGACGAGAAGGATGTGCCGAAGGTCCGGGTCGGGCAGAAGGTAAACGTCACCTTCGAGGCCCTGCCCGGGGTGCAGACGACCGGGGTCGTAAACCGGATCGCCCCGATGGCCGGCGATACCCAGGGCGGCACGAGCTACCGGGTCAGGGTGGCGCTGACCGACCCGGTTCCGCATATCCGCTGGGGAATGACGGCCTTTATCGAAATCCCGGTTGAGGAAGGGGGCTGAAGCCGTGGCGGACGCGGCCAACCGCCGGGTCGTAGTTGAGACCCGCAACCTGACCAGGATTTACACCAACGGGGTGCCCGTCCAGGCTCTTAAAGACGTTAACCTGACCATCCGGGAGGGCGAATTCGCGGCGGTGGTCGGGCCGTCGGGAAGCGGCAAATCGACCCTGCTTCACCTGCTGGGAGGCCTGGACCGGCCGACAGCCGGGCAGGTAATCGTCAACGGCGAGGACCTGAGCAAAACCAGGGACCTGGACCGCTTCCGGAGCCGGACGGTGGGCTTCGTCTTCCAGCTCCACAACCTGATCCCAACCCTGACGGCCGTCGAAAACGTCGAAATCCCCATGCACACCCTGAACCTGAGCGCCCGCCAAAGGCGGGCCCGGGCCGAAGCCCTCCTGGAACAGGTCGGCCTCGAGGCCCGCCGCTTCCACCTCCCGGCCCAGCTTTCCGGGGGCGAGCGTCAGCGGGTCGCCATCGCCCGGGCCCTTGCCAACGACCCGGCGATAGTTCTGGCCGATGAGCCGACCGGGAACCTCGATTCCCAGAGCACGGCCGAAGTGATGGCCCTCATGCGGGAACTGAACCGCCGACACGGCAAGGTCTTCATTATCGTGACCCACAACCCGGACGTCGCCTATGCGACGGACCGGATAATTACCCTCCGGGACGGCCGCATCGTCCGGGATGAGCCGGCGGTCAACCCGTACGTGCGGGCCCTGCGGGAGCTCCGGGATTCGCCCCTGGGCCGGGACCTCCTCGAAGGTAAACTCAACCCGGACCTGGTGCCCCCGGCCTTCACGGCGGTGGCCCCCCAGCTGGCCGAAATCCTCAAGGCCTTATAGCCTGACAAAGGCCCCGGAAAACTGCTACCCGAACTCTGACCCGCAGGTCAGCTCCCCACCCGCTCCCGCCGTGCCATCCGGTCCCCGTACGCCATAGCCGCCACGACCGGTCCGGCAGTCAGCACCACCACGCCCAGCAGAACCCAGACTTCCTCGCCCGCCTGCGGCACCGTGGTGGCCACCCAGCCCGCGGCCCAACCGAAGACAGCTGCCACAGCCAGCCCGCCGGCGGGAAGCAGCGGCAGCCGGCGAACCAGCGGGCCAGGCTTCAAAGAACCTGACGCCGGCCGCCCGGCCTCGAAGGCCAGAAACACACGGCGGAGCCAGTAGGCCCACCAGCCGGCGGCAACAACGGCCGCAGCAAGCATGCCCGCCAGCAGCCCGGCGGCCCCCACAAGCGCCCCATCGATTTCCGGGTAAAACCAGAGCTGAACCCCAACCGCAAGGCTGGCCGCCGCAGTCCCAAGGGCCGCCAGCAAAAAGACAATAGGCTTGCCCACCGGCAAGTTGTTGGCTTTCCAGGAAACCTCCGCCGCCTCCTCAAGGGTGCGCTCAACGGCTGGGGACAGCGCCGGCGGCTCAACCGGCTCAACCTCCGCCTCCAGGAGCTCCCCGAGGAGCCCGGCCTGCCTGCGCACCGACCACTCCCACAGCCGGCGCCACGGGCCCCGGCGGCCCGGGGGGCGGCAACGGTAGACCGCAATAAGCTCACCCCTCCCGTCGGCTCCCCAGGGAACCAGCGCCACCGCGCCCATCACCGAGCGGTGGGGCGGCAGGACGGGACGGGCCGGGTCCTCCCCAACCCAGGGGTCGACCACCACCCAACCGTCGGCAACGGCCCGCACCGGATAATCAACTTCCTCCCAGACCGCCAGAAGGCGTTCGACCGGAATTGGGCCGCCGGTCCGGCCAAGCCGTACGGCCGCCTGCCAGGATTCGGCCGGACCGGGCCGCACCGCCGGCCCGATGAGGACCCGAAGCCCCCAAAAGACCGGCAGCAGGGCGGCAGCCACTACCCACGTGAAGAGCAAAACCATACCCAGGTCTGCCAGCCGGTCACCCGCATCGAGGCGGTCCTGGAAACGGCCGGCAAACCCGAGCAGGACCGCGGCCGCCACGAGGGCATGCCCCCAGAGGAGCAGTGCGCCGGCGGCCGTCCGCCGATGCCGCCTTGAGAACAGCAGCAGACAGGCCAGAGGCGGGAACCAGAATACGGCCGCCCGGAGCAGCCGCCCACCGGCCGGCGGGCGCCGGACTGCCTGCTCAGACGAGCGCCCCTGGACGTCAGCCACCGCGCAGGTCTGCCGGGAAGTGCCGGTTACCTGTCGAGAGGCCGCAGGGCCGGCCTCCCAACCTGAGGGTTATATACAGCAACCGGCCGGGCCGATCAATCCTGGGGACTGACCGGGGCTTTCCGGCTCTGCCCTGGCCCTCAAGGCCCCCAGTCCCGCCGGCCGGACTGCGCCCCCGGCGGCCTTGACAGACCGGCCCCGCTCGATGATAATAAGTCAGGATTGTTGATCAATAACTATACAACTCAGGAGGTCGCCCAATGTCGGCAAGGTTGAACGGCCTGGACCTTGACCAGCTCCGGCTTATTGACCAGACGGCCCGGTCGAATCCCCAGGCGGTCGCCGCCCTGAACCGCTGGTCGGCCCGGGTCCGCTGGCAGGACGGCTTTACCGCCCAGGCCCTCATCCGCAACCACACCCTCACCCTGGGCGAGCCGGCCGACCTGGCTGGGGACGACGCGGCTCCCAATGCCGTCGAGTATGTCCTGGCCGCCTTCGGGGCCTGTCTCATCGTCGGCTTTGTTTTTAACGCCACCCGCCGGGGCATCGCCATTAAGAACCTCGAGCTTGCCCTGGACGGTCAGATCGACAACATCGGGGTTTTCCTCGGCCTCGACCAGACGGGCCACCCCGGCTACCGGGAAATTTCCGTCAAGGCCTACGTCGACGCCGACGCCGACGAGGCCGTCCTTCAGGAGGTCTGGGCTGAAACGGTCCGGACGTCCCCCGTCGGCAATACCCTGGCCCGCCAGGTAAGCCTTAAGCCTGAGCTGGCCGTTGTTAGCACACCCTGAGGGAGGAAAGAAACGATGCTGGCCGACCGCTTTACTCAAATCTTTCGCCAGGAGCACCGTCAGGTTCGGGACCTTCTCCTCGAGCTCATTGAGGCCTTCGAGGGCCGGGACCTGCCCCGGGCCCGGGAGCTGCTGGGGCGGGTCGCCGCCCTGACCGGGCCCCACTTCCGCTACGAAGAGGAGGCCCTTTACCCGGCCCTGACCGGCATCTTCGGCGCCGGGTATATTGAGGAGCTTTTCCGGGCCCACGACCGGGCCATTGCCGGCGCCCGGCGCCTGGTGGAGCTTGCGGGCAAGGCCGAGCTTACCGATGACGAGGTCGCCGAGGCCGTCGGCATCGTTCGGGGCATCCTGCCCCACGTAAGCGACTGCGACGGCCTCTCCATCATGGTCGAACGCCTGCCCGAGGCCCAGGTCCAGGCGATCCTGGACCGGCGGGAGGAGTCGCTGGCCGCCGGCCTCGACCTCCTCCGCTGGGCCGAGACCGTCCGCCGGCGCTGAAGGCCCATGTGCCTGCACTATCTTTTAAAAATCGTTCGGGAGGCCAAACCCATGAGTGCCCAGCTGCCCCTTTTCCCCGTAACCGTGGTCGGAAGCTGGCCCCGGCCGGCCTGGCTCCTGGAAGCTTTGCGCCAGCGGCAGGCCCGGACGCTTTCCTTTGCCGAGTTCCAGGAAGTCGCCGACCGGGCCGTCCTGGAGGCGCTGCGCTATCAGGAAGAGGCCGGCATTGACATTGTGACCGACGGCGAACAGCGCCGGGACAACTTCTACTCCTTCGTGGTCGAAAAGCTTGAGGGCGTCCGGCTGATGACGGTGGCCGAAATGCTGGCCTACGCCGAAGACAAGACCTTCTTCGAGCAGGTACTGCGTCAGCGGGACGTCCCGGCCTACGCGATCAAAACCCCTGTGGTCGTCGACAAAGTCCGGCTCAAGGCACCCCTGGCCCTGGACGAGCTTGAGTTTCTGCGCCGCCACACGGCCAGGCCCATCAAGGTTCCCCTGCCGGGACCGTATCTTTTGACCCGGACGATGTGGGTCCGGGGCCTCTCGGACCGGGTTTACCCCACCGCCCGGGACCTGGCGGCGGACATTGTCGGCATCCTGCGGGAGGAAATCACCCGGCTTAAGGATGCCGGGGCCAGCTTTATCCAGCTCGATGAGCCGGCCCTGACCGAGGTCGTCTTCCAGCCGCCGGTCCGGGCCCGGACGTTCATGTGCGCCTCCCTCTCGGCGTCCACCGAGGACCCCAGCCGGGAGCTTGAGTGGGCCACCGAGCTCATCAACCGCACCGTCGAGGGCATTGAGGGCGTCCGGGTCGGGGTCCACATCTGCCGGGGCAACTGGACCACCAACGAGGCGGCCCTCCTTACCGGCAGCTACGAGCCCCTGACCGGGACGCTGGCCGGGATGCGGGTGACCCAGTGGGTTCTGGAGTTTGCGACGCCCCGGGCCGGCGACCTGGGGGTGCTGAAGCCCCTGGCCGGGACGCGGGAGATCGGCCTCGGGGTGGTGAATCCGCGGACGGCGGAGGTGGAGTCGCCCGAAGGCATCGTCAGCCGGGTCGAAGCGGCCCTGGAATACTTCCGGCCGGAGCAGGTCTTTCTCAATCCCGACTGCGGGTTCGGGACCTTCGCCGAGGCACCGGTAGCCACCCCGGAGGTGGCCGCGGCCAAGCTGCGGGCGATGGTCCAGGCGGCCGAAATCCTCCGCCGCCGGTACGGCTAGGACCGGACCCGTCCGGGTTCCAGCGGCCCGGCGACCCCGGTCCGTCCCGGCCGATAGGGGCACAGGGGGTCGCTGGCCAGGGGGTTGCCCGTCAGCGCATAAGCCCGGGCCCGGGAGCCGCCGCAGACCTCCCGGAACTCGCACCGGCCGCACTTGCCGTAAAACCCGTCCGGATTGCGCAGGGCCCGCAGAAGGGGCGCCTCCCGGTAGAGGTCCACAATGGACGCCTGCCGGACGTTCCCGACCCGGACCGGCAGGAAGCCCGACGGGAAGACGTTCCCGATGTGGGAGACAAAAACTATCCCGTTGCCGTCCCGGATGCCGAAGCCCCGGCCCACCGGCGACCGGACCACGTCCTCGGCCCGGCCTGCGGCCTGGGCTCGCTGGATGGCGATGCGCCGGTAGTGGTGGGCCTCGGTGAGTTTAACCTCGAAAGGCGCCGTCCGGCTCAGCCCCAGGAGCCGGCCCATAAGCTCCTCGGTCCGGGCCGGCGAAAGCTCGGTCATCACCCGGCCCCGGCCCACCCGGATCAAAAAGAACAGGCTCCAGCGGACAATGGGAAACCCGGTTAAGAACTCATAGATCCGGGGCAGGTCGTCGACGGTTTCCCGGCAGACCAGGGTATTGACCTGGACCGGCAGGCCGACGTCCACGGCGGCCCGGAGCGCCCGCACCGTCCAGTTAAACGAGCCCGGAACGCCCCGGATGCCGTCGTGATGGGCCGGGTCCGACCCGTCCAGGCTCAGGGCCAGGCTGGCCACCCCGGCCTCCCGGAGGCGGCCGACCACCGCCGGCGTCAGGGCGTAGGTCCCGCTCGGGGTGACCGAAACCGGCTGGCCGAGCCGGCGGGCCTCGGCCAGGATCTCGAAAAGGTCCGGCCGCTTGAGGGGGTCGCCCCCGGTCAGGACCAGGTGAGGCCGCCGGGAAAACCGGCCCAGGTCGGCGATGAGGCCGGCGACCTCGGCGGTGGAGAGCTCCAGGGGATGGCGGTTGGGGATGGCCTCGGCCCGGCAGTGCCGGCAGGCCAGGTCGCAGGCCCGGGTCAGCTCCAGGTAAACCAGAACGGGCGCCTCGGCAAAGACATACCTGCGCCCGTCCCAGAGGGGAAACGCACGCCCATTTTTCACTGTCGCTGTCCTCCCCAAAAGATGCGCCTGCTAGATGTTAGCCCGGCCCGGTCCGGCGGACCCAGCCCCATTCGGGTGGGCGGTCCCCCACCCGTTCGGGTAGGAAAGCCGGGGGCAGGGCAAATACCCTGCCCCCGGCCCAGGACCTGTCAGTGGCCGCCGGAGCCCTGGCCGCCCTTGACCACCTCGAAGATGGCCGGGTCAGCCGGACCCTCGACCACCAGCTGGGCCGCCGCCCCTTTCTCCAGCCGGCCCAGGCTGTGGTCAACCAGGGTGTACGTTCCGGGATAGTCGACCTTGAACTCGACGATGGCCGCCCCGCCGGCCGGCACCATGGTGGTCTGGACGTTGTAGACCGGCTCCGAGGCCCCCTCCGGGTAGACCCGGTCGAAGATCTCGCCGATGACGTGGAAGCTGGAGGTGAGGTTCGGGCCGCCAACCCCGAAGAAGATCCGGACGGTTTCGCCGACCTTCGCCTTCAGGGCGTTGTCGCCGGTGAGCGCCCCGACCCGGCCGTTAAAGACCACGTAGTCGGGCCGCTCGTCCAGGAGCTTCTCAATGGAGACCGACCGCAGGCCCTTCTCATCCCGGTTGCCGGCCAGGTAGAGGTCGCCCTGCATCACGTAGAACTCCCGGTCGACCTTCGGAAGCCCGCCCGGAGGCTCCACCACAATCAGGCCGTACATGCCGCTGGAGATGTGGTGGGCCACCATGGGGGTCGCGCAGTGGTAGACGTAGACGCCCGGGTTGAGGGCCTTGAACCGGAAGGTCGCCGACTCGCCCGGCGCAACCTGGGTGACCTTGCCCCCGCCGCCCGGCCCGGTAACGGCGTGCAGGTCGATGCTGTGGGTCGCCTTGCTGTCCGGCGGGTTCTTGAGGGTCAGCTCGACGGTGTCGCCCTGCCGGACCCGGATCATCGGGCCGGGAACGGTGCCGTTGTAGGTCCAGAAGGTGTAGGCGATGCCGTCGGCCAGGTAGGCCGTAACTTCCCTGGCCTCAAGCTCGACCTTGACCAGGGCCGGCTCCGACCGGTTAACGGGCGGGGCAACGGCCGGCATGGGCAGGTAACCCGTCCCGGGCGGCACCGGGGCAGCAGCCGGCGGCTGACCGGCAGAGGCGGCGGCCGGCGGCCCGGCCTGGACCTGGCCCTCACCCAGCACCACGATCTGGCCCTTCATGCCGGCCTCTTTGTGGCCGGGGATGGTGCACTCAAAGTCATAGGTGCCGGGCTTATCGGCCCGGAAGGTCGCCTTGACGGTCTGGCCGGGCTTCGGAACCAGGTGAACGTTGAAGGCGGCGATGTGCAGGTCGTGCTCAATGGACCCTTTGTTTTCCAGGGTGATGGTTATATCTTTGCCGGCGGGCACCCGGATGATGGCCGGGTCGTATTTAAACTCGGTGGCAACAAGCTTGACATCGGTCGTGAGCTCCGAAGCCGAGCTGGGCGGGGCCGAAGTGGCCGCCGGACCGATGCAGGCGCTTAAGAGCAGAACCAGCACACCGAGCAGACTCAAGAGCTTCAAACCAGGCTTTGTGTCCATCGGGTCTCCCCCCTTTGTGAGTTTGTTCTTTCACTCACAATTGTCGGGGGCGGACCGATGAGATTTCCTCATCCGCAGGTGTAGTTTTTAGGGTAGTTTTAGGCCTACCCGGGTGGGTAGGGAGTCCGGGCTGGTCAGGGCGGGCCGGCCGAACTAGTACCCGAAGCCCAGGAGGGCGACGACCAGGAGCATGGTCACCAGCCCCAGCGTGAAGCTCCAGGCCATCTCCTGTCGGGACCCGAGCTCGAAGGCATCGACCAGAAGCTCGCTGATGGCCAGGTAGATCATTGCGCCCCCGGCGAAGCCCAGGCCGGCCGGAACCAGGTACCTGGCCAGGCTCACCACGAGAAAGGCCGGCACCCCGAAGACCGGCTGGGGCAGGCTCGTGAAAATCGCGTAGGCGGCGCACCGCCAGAGGGAGACGCCCTTCGCCCGCAGGGGCAGGGAAACGGCGATGCCTTCGGGGATGTTGTGGATGGCGATGGCCAGGCCGAGCAGGAGGCCAAACCGGAGCTCGCCGGTGGCAAACCCGACCCCGATGGCCAGCCCCTCGGGGATGCTCTGGATGAACATCGCCAGAATAAACAGAACGGCCCGGCGGGAATCGGCAACGCTCAGGCCCGAGACCTGCCAGTCCCGGGCCGCCACGAAGCGGTTCAGGCCGGCCACAAAGAGGGCCCCGAGGAGCAGTCCGGCCACCGTCTCCCAGGTCGAGCCCCGGCGCAGGCCCTCATCAACCAGGCTGAAGATGGACGCCGTTCCGCAAAACATAGTCATTTATTTCACCGACCATGCTCTGCTTCCTGCTTCAGCGACCCGTGGCTCGTAGACCGGGCGGCGGCTCCGCCGCCCGTTCCGCCGCCAGAGGGGTCTCCACAGGCGTGACTTCCCGGGGAACTCCCGGTAGAGCCCGTAAGGTGGGCTAGCCCGTAAATTCGCAGATTCAGCGCGGCGTTGAAGTCCCGGTCGGCCTCAAACCCGCAGGCCGAACACCGGAACCTTCTCTGGGAAAGGGAAAGCTTTGGGCCAGGCACGCCGCACCGTGAGCAGCTCCGGGTGGACGGAAAAGCCCGGGGCGCCGCGATGAGCCGCGAGCCGTACCAGCTCGACTTGTACTCGAGCATCCGTCGGAAGGTTCCCCAGCCCGCGTCGGCCACCGACCTGGAAAGATGTCCGTTCTGCATCATTCCCCGGACATTGAGGTCCTCGACCACGATGACCGGCTTGGTCTTCGCCAACCAGGTGGTCGTCTTGTGCAGGAAGTCCCGGCGGATGTTCCGAATGCGCCGGTGAAGTCTGGCCAGCCTGAGGGCAGCCTTAGCGTGGTTCTCTGATCCCTTCTGCTTGCGGGAAAGCTGCCTTGAACGGCGCCTTAAAAGCTTAAGGGCCCTCTTTAAGGGCCTGGGTGCCTCAATCCGGGTCCCGTCGGAAAGGACCGCAAAACAGTCGAGACCCAAATCCACCCCTACGGGCTCCCCATCCCTACGCTCGGGGTCGGGCCGCTCAACCTCGCAGGTAAGGCTTACAAACCAGCGGTCGGCTTCCCGGGAAACCGTGGCGGAGAGTATCCTGGCCTTGCCGGTCTCCAGCAGGACAAGCAGCTTCGCCGTGGGTTCCTTGGTCCGAACCTTCCCGATGCGAGGGAGCTGGACGTGCCTGGGGAACACCCGGATCGAACCCGTAAGGCGGGCCCTGTTGTCGTCGAAGTTTTTCTTGCGTTTGAACCGGGGACGCTTCGCCCGACTTTCCCGCCAGTTGCGGAAGGCCCGCTCAAGGTCACGAAACGCCTCCTGGGGAGCACATTTGGAGACCTCCGTCCACCAGGGCGCATGCTCCCGCTTCCAGACGTTCCACTGCCGGTGAAGGTCTGCCGCGGTGGGGATACGTTCGCCCCGTTCTAAGGCTTCAAGACACCGTACCAGGCCCCAGTTGTAGGCAAAGCGGGCCGTCCCAACGTGTTTAGCTAAAGAGACCCGCTGGGACGTATTAGGGTCCAGCTCAAACCGGAAAGCCTGGGTTACCCGCATTCAATCGCACACCCGTTCGGCTGAATAGATGATAGCAAAGTTGGCAGCTGCTGGCAACCCCTTTTCCCACTGACCCAGGGTTTCCCAGTTTTCTGAGCTCAGGCTATTTTTGGGTGGAAGGCCGTGCAGCAGAGCTTGCTCGATGTTCTGGCCGGGATTCCGGACCCCAGGGGCAGGCACGGCGGTCTTTGCCGCCGCCATTAACGGTCAAGCTTCGCGGCGGGGCATGTGGCTGTGGGCTCGGGCTCACTCCCATTGGCTTACCCGACACCTGTCGTTTCACCGCAACCGGATACCCGCCCGGGCGCTCTGCGCCCAGGACTCTCCTTTACCGTTGCGGCTGGAGGCGTTTAACGGTTGGCTAACGGCCGTAAATGCGGAGCGAATCAGCCGGCGGGGCAGCAAGCGGGATTGTGAGGCGCCCCTTATGGTAGTTGCGGCCTTCGGTCACAGGGTCGGGTTGGTCCTGGGTCAGGTTGTAGCCGAGGGCCAAGATAAGACGGAGGCTGCTATTGCGCTCCTTGAGCGGATGCCACTAGAAGGCAAGGTCTTGACCCTGGATGCGGGGCTGATGACCGGACCGGTTGTCCTGGGGGCTGCCTGGGGCGGCCCGAGATGGAGGCGGCTGTAAGATTTTCGAGATAAGCGCAAGGCGCTTATGTCGAGAATGGGGCAATGGGGTATTTGACCGGCCCCCCGGCCATGGTCGGCCTTGAGGAGAGCTCTGAGCAGGCGGAGTACGGCTGGCCGCCGCGCTCGGTGTTATCCGGCGGCGTCGGTGTCGGCTGCCCGGAGCCTGGGCCGAGCAGGAGCTCTTATGGGTTGCCGGTGGGTCAGCTGAGCGCCTGAGTGCGCCGGCTGCGTGGTCACTGCAGACCGGCCGGGCCAGGGCTCAGCCTGAGCCGGAACCTGGCCCTTAACCTCCTAAGAACCCTGGGTTACCGGTTCGCGGCTGACCGGGGTCTAAGCCTGCTGACCCGCCGAAAGCCATCAAAACTCGAAAGCCTTGTCAGCAGTTGTAAACCCTCGCCGGGGCCTCGGCTATAATCGAGGGGGATGCGGGCCGCAGACATCCGAAAACGACTCGAAGCCGAGCGTCGGGAAGCCATCAGCAGCCGGGACCCGCTGGCCATCCGCTTCGCCCTCGACCGCTACGAAGTTCTGACGGGCCTGCTGGCCGATTACGCAGATGACGCCCCGGTGGACCTGGATAAGATAACCCTGCGGGTGAGCCAGGCCGCAAAGGCCCTCGGCTTTACGCCGAACCACGTCCGTCAGCTCATCCGCCAGGGCAAAATCCAGGCCTTCAAGGCCAATAACGAGTGGCGGATCCCCCTCCGGGTCGTGCTCTGATGAATTCAAAAGAAGCGGGCGCTGAACCTGGCCGCCGGGTCCGGGTTCAGAAGCTGACCTACGACGGCAAGCCCGGTTACAGTTACTTTGCCGAGCTCCTGGAGGCGAACACCCGCATCGTCGTCCGGGCGCCCTTCGCATCCCCCCACGGCCAGCCGGTCTTCCTGCCGGAGCTGGGCATTACCCTGGAAGAGGGGGAGCTCTGGGTCGAGTATTATTACCGGGACCGCTGGTACAACGTTTTAAAAATTTTCGACGTTTCGGGCCGGCTCAAGGGCTACTACTGCAACATCTGCCTGCCGGCCGAATTTGACGGCCAGGTCATCACCTGGCGGGACCTCGCCCTGGACGTCTATATCTTTCCCGACGGCACCCACCGGGTTCTCGATGAGGCCGAGTTTGAGGCCTCTGACCTTTACCCGCCGGAAGTCAGGGCGAAGGCCCGGCAGGCCGTCGCCGAGCTCCTCGACCTGGCCGCCCGGGGCGAAAGCCCCTTCGACGAGCTGAAAGGCGGCGGGGGCTGACGGCGGGTCGGTCCGGCCCATTTTCTCAAGATGTCGGCAAAACCCCAACCCGAATCCCAGGCGCCGCTCAGACGCCTGCCCGCCCGGGACCTGGCGGTGGGACTTCTGGTCGTCGGCCTCGCCGGGTGGCTCCGGCTCGGCTGGCCCGGGGTGAACAACTTCGGCTTCGACGAAGCTTACCTGAGCCGCCTGGCCCTGGAGTTTGCGGCCTCCGGCCGAATACCGACGGTCGGGATGCCGGCTTCGGTGCCGATCCCGAATTTTCCGGGGGCGGCCTGGGTAATGGCGCTCCCGTACCTTCTGAGCCGCGACCCCCTGGGGGCAACCCTGTTCGTCGGCCTGCTGAATACCGCGGCCGTTGCCGGCGTTTTCTGGCTGGCCCGGACCGGATGGGGGCTTCCGGCAGGGCTGGCGGCCGGCCTGCTGGCGGCCGCGTCGCCGCCCTGGGTGCTCCACGCCCGGAGCATCTGGGCCCAGAACCTGATGGCCCCCCTTAGCGTCCTCTGGGCGGTGGCGGCTTTCGCCGGCTTCGGCCGGGGCCGGCGCTGGGGCCCCGTGATTTTCGGCTTCCTGGCCGGGTTCGGATTTCAGGTCCACTATTCCGGCCTTGTATTGATACCGGCAAGCCTGGCGCTCCTTGCCCTCTTCCGGCCCAGAAAGGGCCTCCCGGCCGTCATCGCCGGCTTTTTCCTGGCCGGGCTGGCCGCTCTGCCCTTTATTGTCAGCGCCCTGTGCTGTCGGCCGGAGATTTTAGCCGGGGTTCGGGAGGTCCTGGGCCGGCCGGCGGTGGTGGATTTTGAAAGCTTTCGCCAGTGGGCCGGCCTCATCCGGGGCGATGATAACCTGGGCGGGGCGCCGGCCGACCCGGGCTGGACCGGCAGCCTGGTGTTGCTCCTGGCGGTCCTGGGATTGGGCTGGCTTGGCCTCGAAGCCGTGCGGAACCCCGATTCAACCCGCCGGCTTCAAGCCGCCCTCATTCTGGTCTGGGCCCTTGCGCCGCCCCTTTTCTTCCTGGCCCGCGCCACGCCCCTTTACCCGAACTATCAGCTTATGGCCCTGCCGGCGGCCTTCACCGCGGCCGGGGCGGCCGTCTCCAGCCTGCCGGGCCGCTGGCTCCGCCTGGCGGCGACGGCGGCCGTCATTACGGCGGCCGCCAGTCAGGCCGTCGGCCTGGCAGGCGGCTTCGACCGACTGGCGGCCGGACTGCCGGTGCCCCACCCATTCTCCCGGCCCCTATCCCTGGTGCGGGAGGCGGCCGGGGCAGTGAAGGACGGCCGGCCGGTCATCGTCGTTGCGCCGGGCGACGCCCCGGAATTCGACCCGGACGCCGCCATTTTTGACGTCCTGCTCTGGGGCTATCCCCACCGCACCGTGGACGGCCGCTCGGCCCTGCTTATTCCGGCCGCCGGCGGCCGGATGCTGATAACGTCGCCGGACCTGCCGGCCATCCAGGAACTCGAAGCCGCCGGCGTTAAAGCTTCCGGGCCCACCGAATTCGGCCGGGGCCAGTGGCCGCCCGCGCTGGTAATCACCCTGCGCGAAGGCCCGCCGGCCGGCTTTACGCCGTTTGGGCCGGTCCCCCTGGCCGGGGGCATCGAATACCTGGGCTACCGGTGGCGAAGGGTTGGGGACAGCTGGCGTTTAACCAGCCTCTGGCAGGTAAACGGGTCACGGCCGCCGGAGATCCTCCAGCAGTTTCACCACCTGCGGGCCGGGGATGAGAACGGGCCGGTGGTAATAACCCGGGACGTTCGGACGTCGTCCCGGGTCTGGCAGGCCGGAGACCTGGTCATCGTCTGGGCCGACTTTGCGGGCCTGCCCGGCCGGGGACCCTTCTGGGTCGATACGGGACTCTATGAGTACCCGAGCATCCGGCGGCTGGACCGGCTGGATATGCCGGCCAACCCGCAGGCGCCCATCCGCCTCGGGCCCTTTTACGCCGACTGAGGCCGTGCCGGGGCGTCCGACCCGGCGGGCCGGACCCGGGTGAGGCCGGCCAGAAGCCAGAAGCCGCCGGCATAGATGAACACGTCGCCGATGCTGTAGGGCCCCCGGGCCGGGAAGGGCTCGGGCAGAACCAGCCAGTCGCCCAGGAACGGCAGAAGCGTCCGGTCGGTGAGGGCGACGGCATTGCCCGACCAGCCCCTGCTCACCAGCTCCTGATAAACCCCAACCCGGCCGATGGCCCGGAGGGTCTCCGGGTCGACGGGCATTCCGCCGTTGAGAAGAATAACCAGCAGGTTGAGGCCCAGGCCGGCGGCCAGTACCGGCATGCCGGGCATCCGGCGGTTCGCCCAGATGAACGGGAGGATCAGCGCATACGTAAGCAGGTGGCCGGCAAAGACCAGGTCATGCCGGTCCATGCCCGGCAGTTCAAAGAAAACCCACTGGAAAATGAGGGCCAGCGGGGCAAGCCAGGCCAGCCGCAGGGCGGTTGTGTTGCGAACGAGCCAGCTCAGGCGGCCGCCGGTGAGCAGGCCGAGCAGGACGGCAAGGGAGACGAAGGCCAGGGTGCTAAGCAGAATCTTCACCGACGGCCTTGAGCCTGGGCCCCTCCCCGGCCGGGTTCTCCGACCCGGCCTCAGCCAGCTCCTCCGTCACGATCTTAATCAGGGTGCCGACCACCACCGGGTCGAACTGGCGGCCGGCCTCGGCGGCCAGCCGGCGGAGGGCCTCGTCGACCGGGATGCCCTTGCGGTAGGGCCGGTCGGAGATCATGGCGTCAAACGCGTCGGCGACGGCGATGATGCGGCTGCCCAGGGGGATCTCCTCGCCTTTAAGGCCGTCGGGGTAGCCCTTGCCGTCGTAGCGCTCGTGGTGGTGGCGGACCAGTTTCGCCCCCGGGCGGAAGAGGGAGAGGTGGTTGAGAATGTCACTGCCGATGACCGGGTGTTTGGTCATCTCGGCCCACTCTTCGTCGGTGAGGGGCCCGGCCTTACGCAGGACCGAATCCCGGACGCCGACCTTGCCGATGTCGTGGAGGCGGGCGGCCTGCACGACGACCCGGATTTCGTCGTCGGTGAGGCCGAGGCGGCGGGCGATCTTCTCGGCGTAGCGGGCCTCCCGCTCGGAGTGGTCGGCGGTCTCGCCGTCCCGCTCGTGGAGGACCCGAACGAGGGCGTAGAGGGCCTCTTCGGTCTCGTGGCGGAGCCTGGTGGCGATCTCGAAGCTCTGGCGGATGGCAACCAGCGGCACAATGGTCAGAACAACGCTGAGGGGCTGGACCTGCCAGAGGATGGCGAAAGCCAGCCCCGTGGGCAAAACGGCAGCATAGGTGAGCAAAAGCGGCTGGTGGTTGCCCCGCCAGACGGTCCAGAAGGATATCTTTTCAGAAAGGGCAACCACCGCCGAAACGAGCACGTTCGGGATGAGCGCAAAGGCCGTGGCCGCAAGCAGCAGGCCCAAAGCCTCCGTCGTGGATGATAGCAACCGGGGATCCTGGTCAAATAACAACTGGATAGGGATGCCCCCAGCGGCAAACATTAAGGCTTCAGTCGATATATTGAATAGTACTCTGTACCACGTTCTCCTGCGCAGAATACCATCAGCAATTGCGAGGCTCAAAACTGGGACAACAAAACCAGCGGCTGGTCCTAGAAGCAGTATCGCGGCAAAATATACCCCGCCTGACACGGTCATCGAAGCATTACCTATAGGTAATCGAACAGCGAGGTATTCAGCCGCAACCCCAAGGCACAGCAGTATACCGAGGGGGAGCAAATCTGTAGGGATTTGAAGTGATCTTAAGAGAATTGCAGCAGAGGTAGTTCCTAGTAAATATACAAGGAAGATAAACAGACGAGTTTGTGGGGAATATTTACTCATTCAGTGTTGACTGATTTAAGCTGGCGGCCGGTCCCATTAAATTAACCTAATATCCGCTCGTAACAGCTCCCGTTCGCTAACCTATCCGTCCCACTTGGGAGCGGCGGCGATAGCCGCGATCAGGCTGCCGAGGACCAGGATGGACCAGACGACCTGCCAGTAGAGCGCGCGCCACTTCATTGTCTTTTTCCTTTCCGTAAGGTGTTGGGCTAATCCAGCCCTCACCACTCGGCAGTGGCTCGCGCTTCTCACCGCTATTCTCAGCTTTAGACCGACCGCCAGCTTACATCAGCCGCCGAGCTCAGAGGCCAATTAAAAACGGACCAGGCAGGCCGGCTAACCACCCGCCACAGCCCGTTTGCCACCCCGGTTCACTCGGCCACAATTTTCTACCCGCTCGATATCCGTTTTGTCAAGGGGCTTCCGGCCTGAGTGTTAATTCAATTTCAAAAAATCTCCACCGGTTTATCCAGACCAGGCCGACTCAAGCCCGCTTTTACAACGGCCAGAAGGCCGGCCGGATACGGGCGGCTCAGCCCTTAGGATAGAATTTGATCGACGATGGTGGCTATGGCCGTTCTCAGGGGCCGAACCTGCCGTTTCGGGGCCGTCTTCCTGGTCCTGTGGGTATGCGGACCCTGCGGACCGCTCTTTGACAGGTTTTTCGTCGAGCGCTTACCCGACCACGGCCACCTCTATGCCGTCGGCTACCACGTCCACGGCTTCGAGCTGGCCTACACCCGGGTTCCGTCCGACGGCCAGCCCCTTGCCCCCGGTCCCGACGGGGCGGTTATGGCCGAACTGAAGGCAGCGGCCGCGGCCGCCCTGGGGCTCGCCCAGCTTCTGAGCGGCCAGGCTCCGTCGGTCCCGGCCCAGCTTCTTGCCGTTCGGCTCCGGCTGGAGCCTTTCCGGTTCCCGGACGACGCCCCCGTATTTATTCCCGACCCACCGCCCCGCCCGGAGCCCTCCGACCGGCTGAGCCCCTGAAAGACTACTTCAAGGAGGTGGCTCTGATGACCCGATTCGGAGGGTGGAAGGGTCTGGCAGTTCTCATCGCCGCTGCGGCCCTGGTTTTTGGGGCCGTGCCCGGCACTGCCCTGGCCCACGAGCGCCGGGTTGTGGCCGGGAAGTACCAGTTCGTCGTCGGCTTTCTCAATGAGCCGGCGGTTCAGGGTCAACTTAACGGCGTGGACCTGCGGGTAACCAGCACCGAAACCAACCAGCCGGTTACCGGCCTTGAGAAGACCTTAAAGGTCCGGGTTCGGGCCGGGGGCGGGCCCGAGAAGGAGTTCGACCTTCAGCCCCGGTTTAACATGCCCGGCGCCTACGCCGCTTACTTCATTCCGAGCCGCCCCGGCGGTTACGTTTTCACCTTCGTCGGGACGATTGACGGCCAGCAAATCAACGAAGTATTTCAGTCCGGACCCGGCCGGTTTGACGATGTCCGGCCGGCGGACGAGCTTGCGTTCCCGCCGGTTGCGGCCCTGGACCCGGCCCAGATTGACCAGACGGTCTCGGCCCTCAGCCGCCGGGTCGCCGACCTGGAGGGAGCCTTGGGTCGGCTTACGGCGCTGGCCGCGGCGGGGCTAGGGCTGGGGCTGGTTGGGACCGGCCTGGGTCTGGCGGGACTGCTGCGAGGCCGGAAAGGCTAGACGAATGCTTGCCGGCGTGGTTTTGCGGCTGGTCAGCGGGGGACCGGCAACCCCGGCCCCCCTCCACGCCGAAGGTTTCTCCTGGGATGAGGCCCTGCTTTTCGGCTTTGTGGCCGTCATCGTCATCGGGGCCGGGGTCCTCATCTTCGGTCGCGGCGGTGAGGAAGAGGATGAGACGTCGGATTAGCATCCTGCTGGGTCTGCTGCTGGCCCTTCTGCCGGCCGGGGTAATTTTTGCCCACGCCAACCTCATCCGCTCGGAGCCGGCGGCCGGCGCCCGCCTCGACCAGTCCCCATCGGAGATCCGCCTCTGGTTTTCGGAGCCCGTCGAGCCGGCCTATACCCGGGTTCAGCTCCTCGACAGCGCCGGTCGGGCCCTGCCGACCGGCGAGCTCCGGGTCCTGCCGGGGGATGGGACCGTTGTGGCCGTCGCCGTTACCTCTCCCCTGGCTGAGGGGATTTACACCGTGGCCTGGCGAACCATGTCCCGGGTTGACGGCCACATAACCGAGGGGTCCTTCAGCTTCGGGGTTGGGGTGACCCCACCCCGAACCGGGCCGGCAACGGGGGCGGCTGGGAATCCCCTGGAGGCCCCGCTCAGGACGGTCGTCTTTCTTCTGGCCGCCTGGCTTGTGGGCGGAGCCCTCTTCTGGCTCTTTGTTTACCGGGCCGACTGGCCCGAGACTTTAACCCTCGGGGTTGCCCTTGGGCTACAGCTGGCGGTGCTTTTCTGGACGCTGGCCTGGGGGCTGGCCGCCGGCGGGGCCGAACGCCTCTTTGACACGGTTTTTAACACCCAGCTCGGGCGGGTCTTTATCGCCCGGAACGTTTTCGCCCTCGGGTTGGTGCTCTCAACCCTCTGGGGACCGGGGGCCCGGCTCGGGATCGGGCTGGGTTTCCTGGGAACCGTAAGCCTGGGCTCCCACGCCGCGGCCACCGCCGACCCGCTGGCAGTCTTTATCGACTGGGCGCACCTCATCGGGGCGGCGGCCTGGGCCGGGGGGCTTATGCGGCTGGCGGCCCTGGCCTGGTCGAGCCGGGGGCAGAAAATCGACTGGGGCCGACTGGTCGGGCGCTTCTCGAACCTGGCCATGGTCTCGGTTGTGCTCATCGGCCTGACGGGCCTTTACCGGGCCTGGCAGGAGCTGGGCGAGCCCGCGGCCCTGGTGGATACGGCCTGGGGCCGGCTGCTGCTGGCAAAAACGGCGGCCGCCGGGCTGGCCCTTCTGCTGGGGGGCTTCCATCTGCTCCGGTGGCGGCTCGGCCCCGGCGGACCGCCGGCGACCGTACGGTTCAGCCTCGCGGCCGAGGCGGTCCTGCTCGCCGCGGCCCTGGTGGTCAGCGGGCCGCTGACGTTCAACCCGCCGGCCCGGAGCGAGCTTCTGGAGCGGCCGGTGCGGCTTGAGGGCCTGGCCGGGGAGTGGGGTTTCGAGCTGGAGGTTCGGCCCGGCCGGGTCGGGGATAATGAGGTGGTCGTCCGGGTAGAGCCGCCGACCCCGGATGCCCGGGTCCGGGCCGTCTTTGTACGTTTCCGGATGACCGACCACGAGATGGGGGAGGTTGAGGTAATCCCCGACCCCACCGGCCCCAACGAGTTCGCCGCCCAGACGTCCCAGCTTTCCATGGTGGGCAACTGGGAGGCCCGGGTCATCATTCGGCCCGAGGGCGATTACGACCGGATTGGGCGGGCCGCCTTCCGGCTCAGGGAGCCGGCCCTGGCGGCCGCCCCAGGGCCGCCGGTGCCGCCGTGGATGCTCGGGACGGTGGGCCTGTGGGCGGCGGGCCTCCTGGTTATCGCCACATCCCTGCTGGCCCAGAAGGCCGGGACGGAGCGGCGGGCAATGGCCGGCCTGCTGCTTATCCTGGCCGGCTCGGTGCTCTTTTTCTACTTTGCAAACCGGTCCGAGGCCGGCATTCCGGGCCTGGGCGAGCAGGTGCCGGTCGTTAACCCGGTTCCGGCCGATGAGGCTTCGCTTGCCCGGGGTCAAACTCTTTACCAGACTTACTGCATCTCCTGCCACGGTCCGCAGGGGCGGGGCGACGGGCCGAATGCCGCGTCGCTGCCGGTGCCCCCGGCCGACCTGGCCCTTCACGCCCCGGCCCACACCGACGGGGAGCTCTTCCGGTTCATTGCCAGCGGCTTCCAGGGAACGCCGATGCCGGCCTTCAAGGGCACCCTGAGCGACGAGGACATCTGGCACCTGGTAAACTACATCAAGACCTTTGCCCGGTACGAGACCAGCTACGCGCCGAACCGGCCCGGCAACTGAGGGCTGACCGGCAGGGCTTCCGGCGAGGTTCCAGAAGGCCAGGGGGACGGCCTTGCCCCCTCGACCCCGCCTCAAGTCTGCCCGACCTCTCCACCGTGGTCGCCCGGCCGCCTGGCAGGTTTGTTTGACCCGGCTGAGGGCCTCCGGTATACTGACGTGGGTGATTTTTATCACCAGCGTGCCGGCAGTCTCGGACCAAGTACTGCCTGGAGAGACCGAAGATGGACCTGCCGCACAAGGAGTCGTTCTTTAACATCGGCCCCGAGCGCTATCTCAATTACCTGTTCGCCCTCATCGCCCTGGCTTTTATCGGCTACCATACATACCGGCGCTACCGGATCTGGCGCCTGGGCAAACCCGAACTGCGGTTCGACCGGTTTCCCGAGCGGGTCAGCCTGGTCCTGCGCTACGCCCTGGCCCAGCTCAAGATGCCCCGGGACCCGTGGGCGGCCGTCGTCCACTACGGCATCTTCTGGGGCTATATGCTCCTTTTCGTAGCAACGACCCTGGACGGGACGACTTACTGGCTCAAAACCCTGACCGGCTATGAGATTCTGGTCGGCCCGACGTACCTGCTTTACAAGGCCCTCATTGGCAACCTCGGCGGCACCATCGCCCTGATCGGGCTCCTGGCCGCCTTCTACTGGCGGCTCGCGGTCCGGCCGCCGCGCCTCCGCTACCAGACCGAGGACTGGGTAATTCTGGGCCTGTTGCTTTTTAACGTCCTGAACGGCTTCGAGGTCCAGGCCCTGCGCCTGGCCATGACCGACATCAGGCAGCACCCGGAGTGGGCTTACTGGGCCTACGGCAGTTACCCCCTGGCCCTGCTTCTTTCCGGCCTGCCCGATTCGGTCCTCCGGCCCGTTCACTGGGCCTCCTGGTGGGTCCATGTTCTGGCATCTCAATTTGCTATCGCCTTTATCGCTTACTCGAAGCTTGAACACATCGTCTTCGGGCCCCTCAACATCTTCTTCCGGTCCCTCGAACCGCGGGGCACCCTCAAGCCGATCCCCGACATCGAAACCGCCGAAACCTACGGGGCCAACCGGGTGCCGGACTTTACCTGGAAACAGCTCCTCGACGCCGACGCCTGCATCCGCTGCGGCCGGTGCACCGCCAACTGCCCGGCAAACCTTACCGGGAAACCCCTCTCGCCCAAGAAGATCATCCTGGACCTCAAGGCCGAGATGGACCGGACGGGTCCCCTCTACCTGCGGGGCCAGCGGCCCGACGGCCCGGCCCTGGTGGGGGATATCACCACCGACGACGAGCTGTGGGACTGCCTGACCTGCGGGGCCTGCATGGAAGCCTGCCCGATGGAGATCGAACACGTCCCGATTATTGTCGATGAGCGCCGCTACCTGGTCCTTAACGAGGGCCGGATTCCCCGGGATGTGGTCACCCTGTTTAATAACCTCGAGCGGGCGGGCAATCCCTGGGGCTACCCGCCGGCAACCCGGGCCGACTGGGCCCGGGGCCTCGGCATTAAAACCATCGCCGAAGACCCGTCGGCCGAGTACCTGTGGTGGGTCGGGTGCGCCGGCTCCTACGACGAGCGCAACATCCGGATAAGTCGGGCCCTGGCGAGGGTCCTTCAGGCGGCGGGGGTCCGGTTCGCCATCCTGGGTCCGGAGGAGACCTGCAACGGGGACCCGGCCCGCCGGGCCGGCCACGAGTATCTTTACCAGATTCTCGCCCAGCAAAACGTCGAGACGCTCAACCGCTACGGCGTCCGGAAGATTCTTACGGCCTGTCCCCACTGCTTTAACACTTTAAAAAACGAGTACCGGGCCTTCGGCGGATTCTATGAAGTCGTCCACCACAGTCAGCTTATCGCCCAGCTCATTGAGGCCGGCCGGGTCCGTCTCGAGCGGCCCCTGAACCGGCGGCTCACCTATCATGACCCGTGCTACCTGGGCCGCCACAATGGGGTTTACGACCCGCCCCGCTCGGCCCTGACCCGGCTGCCGGGCGCAAGCCTGGCGGAGATGCAGCTCCACCGCCACCGGGCCTTCTGCTGCGGGGGCGGCGGGGCCCGGGTCTTTATGACCGAGACCCGCGGCCACAAGCGGGTCAACCACGAGCGGACCGACCACGTCCTGGCCGTCAACCCGAACGTCATTGCGACGGCCTGCCCCTTCTGCATGATCATGTTCGAGGATGCCCTTAAAACCCGGAACCTGACCGACCGGCTTGAGGCCCGGGACCTGGCCGAGCTGGTCGCCGAAAGCGCAGGCCTGGACTTTAAATAAACTTACCGTCGGGGGAGTGGCGCCAATGAACATCGTTGTCTGCATCAAGTACGTCCCTGACTGGGAAGCCCCGGCCTCCCAGTTCAGGATCGAGGATACCCGGCTGGTGCCGGCGCCGGGGATCGCCTACCGGATAAGCGACACCGACGACGAGGCCATCGAAGCCGCCCTGCGGCTCAAAGAACAGCACGGCGGTCGGGTCACGGCCATCAGCCTGGGTCCGGCCGCCGCCCGGGACGGCCTCAAGCACGCCCTCGCCATGGGTTGCGACCAGGCAATTCTCCTGGACGACCCGGCCTTCGAGGACAGCGATGCCGCCGGCACGGCCGCGGTCCTGGCGGCCGCCATCCGCAAGCTCGGCGACGTCGACCTGGTCCTCACCGGCCGGCAGGCCGCCGACTGGGACCAGGGGCAGGTGCACGCCGGCATTGCCGAGCTCCTGGGCCTGCCGGCCGTAATTCCGGCCAGGCACATCGAGTGGAACGGCTCAGAGTTCATTGTCCACCGGATCTACGAAGAAGGCTACGAGGAGATTGCGGTTAAGCCCCCGTGCGTGGTGGCCTGCAGTAACGAGATCGCCGAGCCCCGATATCCGACCCTGCGGGGGATTATGGCCGCAAGCCGGGCCCAGATCCCGGTCTGGACCGCCGCCGACCTGGGCGTCGACCCGGGTCAGGTCGGTCGGGCCGGCCGGCGAACCCGGGTGCTCCGGCTCTACGCCCCGCAGGTGGAGGCCAAATGCGAGTTTATCGAAGGGGAGACCCCCGAGGAGATTGCCGCTAAACTCGTCCAGCGGCTCCGGGAAGAAAAACTGCTCTGATCTCAGGAGGACCCTGCCATGACAGCTGAAGCCCGCGGCATCGTCGCTATCGTTGAGCCGGCTGAGGGCCCTGCCGGGACCCTTACCGCCGAGCTGCTTGGGGTTGCCCGGCGGCTCGGTAACGACCTTAATCAGCCGGTCACGGCCGTTGTCCTCGGCGAGGCGGCGGCCGAGGCCGGTCCCCTCTGGGAGCTCGGTGCGGACAGGGTCATCCGCGTCGTCCACCCCCTCCTTAACCAGTTCAACCTGGATGCGGCCCTTGCCGCCCTCGAGCCCCTGCTCCGGCAAGAAAATCCGAATGTTGTCCTCATGGCCCACACCTTCCAGGGCCGCGCCCTCGGACCGGCCCTGGCCTTCCGGCTCGGGACCGGGGTGGCCACCGACTGCGTCGACCTCCGGCCAGACGCCGGCGGGGGCCTTGTCCTGACCAGGTCGATACTCGGCGGCAACTTTCGGGCCGAGGTGGTCATCGATACCCGACCCCAGGTTGTGACCCTGCGGCCGAAGGCATTCCCGCCGGCCGAGCCGAGCACCGGCCGGACCGGCGCCGAAGAAGAATTCAGACCCGAGCTCGACCCGGCCCGTATCCGGCAGGAGGTGCGCCGCCGGGTTCAGGAGGCCGCCGCCGAGGGCGTCCGGCTTGAGGATGCCCGCATCGTGGTCGCCGGCGGCCGGGGTCTTGGTGGGCCCGAAAACTGGCACCTTATTGAGGAGCTTGCCAGCGCCCTGGGGGCAGCTGTCGGGGCATCCCGGGCCGTGACCGACGCCGGCTGGGTGCCCACCAGCCTTCAGGTCGGCCTTACCGGCAAGACCATCAGCCCGGACCTCTACATCGCCGTCGGAATCTCGGGGGCAGTCCAGCACATGGCCGGGGTTTCGTCGGCCAAGACCATCGTGGCCATAAACAAGGACCCCGACGCGACGATTTTTAAATATGCCCGGTTCGGGGTCGTCGGCGACGCAAAAGAAATTTTGCCGGCCCTGACCAGAGAAGTTAAAAAGGCGCTCGGCAAGGCCTGAGCCGTGGTCGTCATCGGCCTTACGGGCGGGCCCGGAACCGGGAAAAGCACGGTCGCATCCATGCTGGCCCGGCGGGGCGCCGCCGTAATCGAGGCCGACCGCCTGGGCCACCAGGCCTATGCTCCCGGAACCGGGGGCTGGCGGGCGGTAGTTGAGGCGTTCGGCCCGGAAATCATCGGTCCCGACGGCGCCATCGACCGCCGCCGGCTGGGGTCCGTCGTCTTTTCCGACCCGGAGAAACTCCGCCGCCTTAACGCGATAATTCACCCAATAATCCGACAGCTGATCATCGAACAGCTTGAGCGCTTCCGGCAGGAAGGCGTTCGGGTTGTAGTCATTGAGGCCGCCCTCCTCTTTGAGGCCGGCTGGGAAGACCTGGTCGATGAGGTCTGGGTTACCCAGGCCCCCACCGAAGTCGCCATCGCCCGGTACGTCGCCCGAACCGGCCTGCCCGAAGCCGAAGTCCGCCGCCGGGTCGCCGCCCAGCTTGATGCGGCTGAAAAGGTCCGCCGGGCCGACCGGATCATCGACACCTCAGGGTCGCTGGCAGAAGTCGAACGGCAGGTCGAGCGCCTCTGGGACGAGCTGACGGCCCGGACGGCGGGCAAGGACCCGTAAGCCCCGCCCTGGCGGTTTTGTCTTCACCCCCTGACTTCCCCTCCCCAGCAGGCGGTAGAGGCGGCCGGGAGGTAAGGACCGGAGACCCGGCATGCCGGACTGCCGTCGGCGACATAGAAGTGTTATTATTAACTTCTAGCGGGCACAGACAGCGTTGTCGGGCTGTGCCTGTCGGAAGGTTTCATTAAGCCACAGCGTGGTGGAGGGCAATGGACTTCTGGCGAACCTTTCCGGGACCCAATGCCGCTTACGTTCTGGAGCTTTATGAAAAATACCGGCTGGACCCGGAGTCGGTTGACCCGGCAACCCGGGCCTACTTCAGCCGGTGGGCCCCGCCGGTCGACGGGGCAGTGCCGGTGGTGGCCATCACCCGGCTGGCCGGCGCCGTCCAGCTGGCGGCCGCGATCCGGACTTACGGCCACCTGGCGGCCCGACTCGACCCCCTCGGGAGCGAACCGCCCGGTCACCCGGCCCTCGCGCCCGAATTCCACGGTCTGACCGAGGCCGACCTCCGCGAGATGCCGGCCTCCATAATTGGCGGGCCCGCCGCCCGGGATGCGGCCAGTGCCCTGGAGGCCATCCGCCGCCTGCTCGAGGTCTATACCGGCTCGGCCGGCTACGAATTCGACCACATTGAGGACCCCGAAGAAAGGGCCTGGCTTCGGGAGGCCGTCGAATCCGGGCGCTACCAGCCCGACCTGGACCCAGGCGAAGCCCTGGCCCTGCTCGAGCGCCTCACCCAGGTCGAGGTCTTCGAGCAGTTCCTGCACCGGGCCTTCCCCGGGCGGACGCGGTTCTCAATCGAGGGCGTCGATATGCTGGTGCCGATGCTGGACCGGCTTATCCGCCTCGCCGCAGGCGACGAGGTTCGCCAGGTGTTCATCGCCATGACCCACCGGGGCCGGCTGAACGTTATGGCCCATATCCTCGGCAAGCCCTACGCCGAAATCCTCGCCTACTTCCGGGAGGCGCCGCGCGAGCCGAGCCTGGACGGCCAGGATGGCATCCCTATCTACGGCGACGTCCACTACCACCTGGGCGGCCAGCGGATTCTTGAGGACGGCCGGCTGGTCGTAACCATGCCCGCAAACCCGAGCCACCTGGAGGCCGTCTACCCGGTGGTTGAAGGCATGACCCGGGCGGCGGCCGCCGAGGCCTCCCGGCCTGGGGCACCCCGCCTTGATCCGGGTCGAGTCCTGCCTGTGGTCGTCCACGGCGATGCCGCCTTCCCCGGCCAGGGGGTCGTAGCCGAGACCCTGAACCTCTACCGGCTCCCCGGCTACACCGTCGGCGGTACGGTTCACATCATCGCGAACAACCAGATTGGCTATACCACCGACCCGGCCCTGGGCCGCAGCACCCGCTACGCCAGCGACCTGGCCAAGGGCTTTGGAATCCCGGTCATCCACGTCAACGCCGACGACCCGACGGCCTGTCTGGCCGCGGTGGAGCTGGCCTATGGGTACCGCCAGCGGTTCGGAAAGGACGTCCTTATCGACCTCATTGGCTACCGGCGCTACGGGCACAATGAGGGGGACGAGCCGAGCTACACCCAGCCCCTCATGTACGAAGTCATCGGCCGCCACCCGACGGTCCGCCAGATCTGGGCCGAGCGGCTTGTGAAGGCCGGGGTTGTCGGGGCAGACGCGCCCGAACGCCTGCAGGAAAAATACCTGGCTGAGTGGCGGCGTCTTTTCGAAGCCCCGAGCGAGCCGGCCCGGCCGGTGGAGCGGCCGAAGTCGCCGCCGCCAAGACCGCGGCCGGTCAAGACCGCAGTATCCCTCGAAACCCTGCGGGCGATTTACGACGCCTGGCTCACCTTCCCGCCGGAATTCAATCTCAACCCGCGGCTTGAGCGGGCGCTTCGGCGCCGCCGGGCCGCCCTGGACAACCCCGATGAAAGGGCGGTGGATTTTGCCACGGCCGAGGGGGTCGCCTTTGCCACAATCCTGGCCGACGGAATTCCCGTCCGGCTGGCCGGACAGGATTCGGGCCGGGGCACCTTCAGCCAGCGGCACGCGATCCTTTACGACGTTCGGACCGGCCGGCCTTTTATTCCCCTTCAGGCCCTGCCCCAGGCCCGGGCGGCCTTTGAAGTGGTCGACAGCCCCCTCTCGGAGAACGCGGCCCTGGCCTTTGAGCTTGGCTACAGCCTCCAGGCCGGAGAGCGCCTGGTCATCTGGGAAGCCCAGTACGGCGACTTTGTCAACGGCGCCCAGGTTCCGGTGGACGAGTTCCTCGTTTCCGGGCGGGCCAAGTGGGGCATCTCCCCGGCGCTGGTTCTCCTGCTGCCCCACGGCTACGAAGGTCAGGGACCGGACCACTCCAGCGGCCGGCTCGAGCGTTTTTTGAGCCTGGCGGCCGATAACAACATGTTTATCACTAACCCGACAACGGCGGCCCAGTACTTCCACCTGCTCCGACGCCACGCCGCCCTCCTTCGGCACGACCCGCGGCCGCTGGTGGTGATGACCCCGAAAAGCCTCCTGCGGAACCCGGCGGCCTTCTCGGCCCTGCGGGAACTTGCCGAAGGCGGCTGGCAGCCGGTGCTCGACGACCCGGCAGTTGACCGGCGGGATGGGGTGCGCCGGCTGGTGCTGTGCAGCGGGAAAGTCTACTACGACGCCGTTGCCGACGAGCGCCGGGGCGTTGCCCGGGACCTGGCCCTCATCCGGGTGGAAGAGCTCTACCCGTTCCCGGCCGAGGAGCTGCGGGCCATCTTCGAAAGCTACCCGGCCGTCGAAGAGGTTATCTGGCTCCAGGAGGAGCCCCAGAACATGGGGGCCTGGACCTATATCCGGCCGCGGCTCGAAGAGCTGGTCGGCGGACGCTGGCCCCTGCGCTACATCGGCCGGCCGCCGGCCTCGAGCCCGGCCGAAGGAACGATGGCCCAGCACCAGGCCAATCAGCGGGCGATTATCGAACAGCTTTATGCGCCCCGGCAAATACCGGTCCCGACCGGGCGGTAAGGGGAAAGTACGATGGCAACCGAGATCGTTGTTCCGGAAGTTGGGGAATCCATCGTTGAGGCCACCGTTGCCCGGTGGCTCAAGCGGGAAGGCGAACGGGTTGTGGCCGGCGAGCCGGTTGTCGAGCTTGAGACCGAAAAGGCCAACGTCGAGGTCCCGGCGCCCCGCTCCGGCGTCCTGACCCGGATAGTCCGGCGCGAGGGTGAAGACGTCCGCATCGGAGACGTACTGGGGGTGGTTGAGGAGGCGGCCGTTGAGGCCGAACAGCCGCCGGCGGCCCCGGAAGCCGTCCGTGAGGCGGAGGCGGCGGCCGAAGAGGCCCCGAAGGCGACGCCCCTGGCCCGACGGCTGGCCGAGGAGGCCGGGATCGACCTGAGCAAGGTTCCGGCGACCGGCCCCGGCGGCCGGATTACCCGGGAAGACGTCTTAGCTTACATTGAACGTCAGCGGGCCGCGGCGCAGGTTGAAGCCCCGGCAGCCCGGCCGACCGGCCCCGAGGCGGTCCCGCCTGAGGCCGCCCCGGCCGGCCCCCGGGTCGAGCCGGCACCCGTTCGGCCGGACACCCGGCCCAGTCCGCCCCGGCCCGAGGTCTGGACCCCGCCCCCGCCGCCCCCGACTGCCCGGCCCGAAGCCGGGCCTCAGCCCCGGGAGGTGCGGGTGCGGATGTCCCGGCGCCGCCAGACCATTGCCCGCCGGATGCTCGAGGCGACCCAGACCACGGCGATGCTCACCACTTTCAATGAGGTAGACATGGGGGCCGTAATGGAGATCCGGCGGCGCTACCGGGAAATGTTCATGCAGAAATACGGGGTCAGCCTCGGGATAATGCCCTTCTTCGTGAAGGCCACCGTTGCCGCCCTGAAGGCATTCCCGAAGCTGAATGCCGAAATCCAGGGCGACGAAATCGTTTACAAAAACTACTACGACATCGGCATCGCCGTCGGGGCGTCCGAGGGGCTGGTGGTTCCGGTCCTGCGGGATGCCGATAAGCTCAGCTTCGCCGAGATCGAGCAGAAGATCGCCGACTTTGCCCGCCGGGCTGAAGAAAACAAGCTTACCCTGGAAGAGCTTCAGGGCGGAACGTTCACCATCACCAACGGCGGGGTCTTCGGATCACTGCTGAGCACGCCCATCCTGAACCCGCCCCAGGTCGGAATCCTCGGCCTGCACCGGATCATCGACCGGCCGGTCGTCGTAAACGGCCAGGTTGTTATCAGGCCGATGATGTACGTCGCCCTGACTTACGACCACCGCCTGGTCGACGGCCGGGAGGCCGTTCAGTTCCTGGTTCGGGTCAAACAGCTCATTGAGGACCCGGCCCTGCTGCTGGTCGAAGGCTGGTGACGGGTGAGGCCGGACGGCTTTCCCGGTCCCTCCGGATAAAGCTGCTCCGGACTGCTTTCGGGAGCCTCTACGGCCCCCTCGCCCGGTTCTATGACCTGATAACGGTCATCTTCTTTGCCGGCGAGTGGGCCCGCTGGCAGGATGCGGCCGCGGCCCGCCTCACCGGCTCAAGAATCCTCGAACTGGGGCCTGGCACCGGCGCCCTGGCCGTCAGGCTCATTGGGGCCGGTTACGACTACACCGGGCTGGAACCCTCGCCGGCGATGCTGGCCGTTGCCCGGCGCCGCCTCCGGGCCTTCCGCGGGCCGGCCGGCCTGGTGCGGGGCCGGGCCCAGCAGCTGCCCTTCAAGGACTGCTCCTTCGACTCGGTGCTTGCGACTTTTCCCACCGAATATGCCCTGGAGCCGGCAACCTGGTCGGAGGTCCTCCGGGTCCTTCGGCCGGGCGGCCGCTGGGTTGTGGTTTACGCCGGCGCCCTGAAACCCGTCGGCCTCCGACGCCGCCTGGCTGGCCTGGCCCAGCGTCTTGTCCTGGGACCGCCCGACGATGCCGCCGAGCCGGCGCTCCCAGAGGTGCCGGGTTTCCAGGTTCGCTTCTGGGAAGGGCCGACCCCGGGCGGCACCGCCTTCGGCTGGGAGGCGGTGCGGACCTTACCGGCCGAAGTGCCGGTGGAGCTCCCGGCGGCCGATGCGGAGCAGAATCGGGTACCCGTGGGGACAGAGGAGGCCGACGCCGGCCCCGGCCGCGGCCCGGAGTAAGCGGCGCTGTTCGTCGGCGGTGAGCCTTTCGCCCCTTTTTACGGCCCGCCGGCAGGCGATGGCCGCCCGCACCCGGCGCTCCCATTCGGCCTCGCCCGGCCGGTCGAGGGCCAGCATCAGCTCGGCCAGACACGACTCCGCCGCGGCTTCATCAAGGCCGACGGGTGCGGCCTCCAGCACCAGGGTCCGGTCGCCGACCCGGCGGATGGCGAAGCCAAAGCGGCCGAGCACCGGAAGGAGTTCGGCCAGCCGGGCCGACTGGTCGGGGGCCAGAGGGATGCTGACCGCCGAAAGAAGAAACTGGCCGGGTTCGGCGGCCGCCTGCCTTTCAAGCTCGATAAAGATTCGGGTCTCGTCGAGGCGGTGGGGGTCGACCAGGTAGAGGCCGTCTTCCGAGCGGCAAATTAGATACTCTCCTTCCAGGTCGCCCAGGGGCTCAAGCTTATCCCAGCCAAATTCCGGCTCGGGCCGCTCCCGGATGACGGTTTCGACCAGGGGCAGGGCCGGTATCCGCCAGTCAGATACACCCGGGACATCCTCAAAGCGGGGGGCGTCCAGGGCCGACCGGACGGCCTCACCAACTTTGGCCGCCACCTCCTCTTCGGCCCGGAGTTTTACTTCAAGTTTGGCCGGGTGGACGTTCACGTCGACATCCTCCCTGGGGAGGACGAGGGCCAGGAAGCCGTACGGGTAACGGCCCCGGGGAATCCGGCTCCGGTAAGCCTCAACAACCGCCCGGCGGATGGCCCGGGCCTCCACCGGCCGGCCGTTAATGACGACCGTCAGGTGGGCCGGGTCCGTCTTGAAGGTGCCGGGCCGGCTCAGGTAGCCGTGAACGCCCAGCCCCCCGGCTTCGGCCCCGACCGGGACCCAGCAGTCGAGGGCGGTCCGGGGGTAGAGAGCCTGCAGAATAGCAAGGCGGTTGCCGTCGCCGGGCGTATGCAGGACCAGCCGGCCGTTAACCACCAGGTAAAACCTGACCGTCGGGTAGGCCAGGGCATACTGGGCAACGACCCGGGCGCAGAGGGCGGCCTCCTTCCGGGGGTCATCCAGGGACCGGCGGCGGGCCGGCAGGTTCTCGAAGAGGTTTTTGACCGCAACAACCGTGCCGGGCGGCGCCCCCACCTGCTCGAAGCTGATGAGTTCCCCGAAGCGGTAGGTTACGGCCGTAGCAAAAGGTTGTTCCGGCGGCCGGGTAACCATCCTGACGGTGGCGGCCGCGGCGATGGCGGCCAGCGCCTCGCCCCGGAAGCCGAGGGTGGGCGTCCGGCCGATATCCTCAACGGACACGACCTTGCTGGTTGCGTGGCGGCGGAAGGCGAGGGTGACCTCGTCGGCCGGTATCCCGGCCCCATCGTCGGAGACCCGGATAGTGTCGAGGCCGCCGTTTTCGATTTCGACCCGGACCTGCCGGGCGCCGGCATCCAGGGCGTTCTCGACGAGTTCTTTAACGGCGCTTGCCGGCCGGTTGACAACCTCGCCGGCGGCGATCCGCCGGACGACCTCCTCGGGCAGGACCCGGATCGGGCTCATCTGACGGCCTGGGTTTTAAGGACGCTGAGCAACTCCACGGCCCGCCTTAAGGTTTCAATCCGCTTCGGAAAGGCGAAGCGGACCCTCGTTCGCCCCTTCGCCGGGTCGAAGTAAAAGCTGCTGCCCGGCACGGTGGCAACCCCGACTTCCTTGACCAGATACCGGGCAAACTCCACGTCGTTGTCGAAGCCGAAGGCCGTAAAGTCGGCCATAACGTAATAGGCGCCCTGGGGCTTGAAACAGCGAAAGCCGATTTCCTCCAGGGCGCCGACCAGGAAGTCCCGCCGCTTCCGGTAGTCGGCCAGCAGCTGAACGTAGTACTCATCGGGCAGGTCCAGGGCGACGGCCGCCGCCTCCTGGAGGGGGGCCGGGGCCCCGACGGTGAGAAAGTCGTGGACCTTCCGGATGGCGTCGGTCAGGTGGGGCGGGGCAACAATATAGCCGATGCGCCAGCCGGTCAGGGAGTAGGTCTTGGAGATGCCGCTGATGGTAACCGTCCGTTCCCGCATGCCCGGCAGGGTCATCATCCGGATGTGCTCGCCCTCGTAGACCAGGTGCTCGTAAATCTCGTCCGTAATGGCGACGGCATCGAACTCCCGGCAGAGGCCGGCGATCAGTTCAAGCTCGGCCCGGCTGAAAACCTTGCCGGTGGGATTATTGGGCGTGTTGATGATAATTGCCTTCGTTCGGGGCGAAAAGGCCCGCCGGAGCTCGTCGGGGTCGAGGTGCCAGTCGGGCTCGTGGAGGGTTACGAACTTCGGGGTGGCGCCGGCCAGGACCGCATCGGGCCAGTAGTTCTCGTAAAAGGGCTCGATGACGATGACCTCGTCGCCGGGATTCACCAGGGCGAGCATGGTCGAGGCCATGCACTCGGTCGCCCCGCAGCAGACGGTTACTTCCCGCTCCGGGTCGATTTCGACGCCGGCGTGTTTTAAATACTTGCGGGCGATGGCGTCCCGCAGCGACTTACTGCCCCAGGTGATGGCGTACTGGTTGATATCGTTCATAATGGCCCGGCAGGCGGCCTCTTTTACCGGTTCCGGGGCCGGGAAGTCGGGGAAGCCCTGGGCGAGGTTGATGCCCCGGTCGCCGTGATAAAGGAGGATAAGCCGGGTCATCTCCCGGATCACCGACTCGGTAAAGAGGCGGGTCCGGTCGGCAGTAAGGTCGGCCATCGTCGGCAACTCCTGGGCAGGGATTTTATCCACAATTTTAGCATTCTTCGGGGGCCGGTTCCGGCTCCGACGGGGTGGGGGCTACAAGCTCCGGAGGATGGTTACGGTCGAAGGCCCCGGCCCGGACCACCGGCGAGAACCGCCTCGGGTACTCGACACCGACCGGGGAAAATTAAAACCGCCGGAACCAGGTTCCGGCGGCCCGGGCTGGTGGACCTGAGGGGACTCGAACCCCTGACCTCCTCAATGCCATTGAGGCGCGCTCCCAACTGCGCCACAGGCCCAACCAGCACCAATTATAGCCAGCCCCGGGGCGTCCTGTCAACTGCTGTGCCTGACAGGCGACCTGTAGCCCGTCTGAATGTTATCAATGGGGTGGACATTCGGGGCCGGGACGGGCTATAATGGGGGAAAATGAAAACGGCAGCCGAAGTTCTCAACGAGCTGGCCGAAGGCATCCGTTCCTGCACCCTCTGCCCCCTGCACCTTCACCGAAAGCTGGCAGTTCCGGGTGAGGGCCCGGCCGACGCAAAAATTATGCTCATCGGCGAGGCTCCGGGTTACCACGAAGACCAGCAGGGCCGCCCCTTCGTCGGGCCGGCCGGCCGCTTCCTCACCGAACTGCTGGCCCGGGCCGGACTCCGCCGGGAGGAAGTCTTCATTACCAACGTTGTCAAGTGCCGTCCACCCAACAACCGGGACCCGGCCCCGGGCGAGATCCGAACCTGCACGTCGACCTGGCTCGAAAAGCAGATTGAGGCCATAAACCCGCAGGTCATCATCACCTTAGGGCGGTATTCCATGGCCCTCTTCCTGCCGAACCAGTCCATCACCAGAGTGCACGGCCAGCCTCACCGGGTCAACGGCCGGGTCATCGTTCCCATGTTCCATCCGGCCGCCGCCCTGCACCAGGACCGGTTCAGGGAGCCGCTTATTAAAGACTTTGAAAAGCTTCCGCAGATCCTGGCCGAGCTCCGGCAGCAACCCCCCGCTGCCGACTCCCGGCCCCAGCAGTTAAGCCTCTTTTGATGCCCGGTTCGGATAAGTTAAAGGTCATCCCCCTCGGCGGCCTCGGCGAAATCGGCCGGAATATGACGGTTATCGAATGGGGCGACGACATCATTGTTGTCGACGCCGGGGTCATGTTTCCCGAGGAGGAGATGCTCGGGGTCGACCTGGTTATCCCCAACATTTCGTACCTGGTCGAGAATAAGGACCGGATTCGGGCCATTATTATAACCCACGGCCACGAAGACCACACCGGGGCCCTGCCGTATATTCTGCCCCAGCTTGCGCCGGCCCACATCTACGCAACACCCCTTACCCTCGGCCTCATTTCGGCCAGGCTTCGGGAGCACCGTCAGCTCGAGCTGTGCACCCTCCACACCCTGACGGTGCGGGAGCCGGTTCAGGTCGGGGTTTTCCGGGTCGAGCCGTTCCGGGTAAACCACAGCATTCCCGACTCGGTCGGCCTGGCGATTACCACCCCGGTCGGAACCATAGTCCACACCGGCGACTTTAAGTTCGACCACACCCCCGTTGACGGCAAGCCGACGGACTTCGCCAAACTTGCCGAGCTCGGCGGCGAAGGCGTCCTCTGCCTGCTCTCGGATTCGACCTACGCCGACCTGCCGGGCTACACCCCGTCGGAGGCCGTCGTCTCCCGGGCCCTCCTGCAGGTCATGGCCCAGGCCCCGGCCCGGGTAATTGTGGCCACCTTTGCCTCCCACATATCCCGGATCCAGCAGGTGATAAACGCCGCCTTCGAAACCGGCCGCAAGGTTGCCATCTTCGGCCGGAGCATGCTTCAGAATGTCGAAGTGGCCATTGAGCTCGGCTACTTAACACCCCCGCCGGGAACCCTCATCCACGCCGATGAGGTGAACCGCTACGACCGCCGGTCTCTGGCCCTGCTTACCACCGGGTCCCAGGGCGAGCCGGGCTCGGCCCTCGCCCGCATCGCCAACCGCGACCACCGGATCAAGGTCCACCCCGAGGATACGGTGGTCATCTCGGCGTCCCCGATTCCGGGCAACGAGCAGGCGATAAACCGGACCATCGATAACCTGCTCAAGCAGGGCGCCACCGTCCTTTACAGTCGGATCGCCGACGTCCACGTTCCGGGCCACGCCAGCCAGGAAGAGCTTAAGCTGATGCTTGCGCTTCTTAAGCCGAAATTCTTCGTCCCGATTCACGGCCAGTACCGCCAGCTCTTCGCCCACGCCCGGATCGCCCACAGCGTCGGCATCCCGACCGACAACATCTTTGTCCTGGAGGCCGGTCAGGTGCTGGAGCTTACCGACCGGAGCGCCCGGGTTGCGGGCAAGGTCCCCTCAGGCTACGTCTTTGTGGACAGCCTCGGGGAGCTTGGGCCGGCCGTTCTGCGGGACCGCCAGCGGCTTGCGGCCGACGGGGTGCTCGTTGTCATTGTCACCGTCGATCGGCGCACCGGCCGGGTTCTGGCCCGGCCGGATATCATCGCCCGGGGCTTTGGGGCCGACGGCCGGGCCCAGGAGCTCCTCGACCGGGCCCGGAACGTGCTCATGGAGGCCCTCGACCGCCGGTCCGACCGGATCGCTGACTGGAGTTTTATAAACTCTAAAGTGAAAGAGGTGCTCGGCCGGCTGGTCTACCAGGAGACCCGGTCCCGGCCCCTTATCCTCTCGATACCGGTCGAAATCTAGACGGCCAGGACAGCATTAATGGCGGCGGTCCGAACCCGAGCCCACCTCCGCAAGCGCCGGCCGGCCGGTCGGAAGCCGGAGCGGCGGCCGGCCCTCGCCCGAACCGCAGCCTTCATCGACCGGTTGCCCTGGGTGCTGGGGGCCGCCGTCCTGGCTGCCGGGGCCCTCTGGTTCAGCCGGGAGTTGATTTTCAGTGCCGTCAGCTGGGGACTCGCCCAGGTTGGGTTCGTCCCGCCGGTTCTGCTGGCCGGCGGCGCGCTGGCTTACTGGCGGCTGGCCGACCGGGACCTGCCCCGGGTCGTCCGGTTCCGGCAGGCGCTGGCGGCCGAGGTCTTTGCCCTGGGGTTTGCCGTCCTGCTGGGCGGCGTCTACCCGGCCGGCGTCCGGCTCGCCGGCGTCGACTTCGGCCGGGTTTCCCTCGGCGGCCACCTGGGGGCCGCCCTTTTCGGCCCGAACGTCTTTGTCGGCGTTATGCGGCTGGGCCTGCTGGCGGGATTTGGGGTTGTGCTCCTCCACCCGCGGGCGACTTTCCGCACCGGCCGGACGCTGGTCCGGGCCGGGGTTCGGGCGGCCCGGCAGGCGCCGCGGGTGCTGGTCCGGCGGCCCCGGCCGGCCGTCCCGGCAGTTGCTGCCCCGCCGATTGACCCGACGCCGGTTATCGAGCGGGTCCGAACGGCGGTTGTTTCGGCCGCGCCCGCCAAACCGAACCCGGCCCTGCCGCCCATCGACCTGCTGGAACCGGGCCGGGAGGGTGAGACGGTGACGATGGACAACCGTCAACGGGTTAGACTTATCGAAGAAAAGCTGGCCGAGTACGGTGTCGACGCCCGGGTCGTGGAGGTCAACCAGGGCCCCACGGTTACCCAGTTCGGCATCGAGCCGGGCTGGGAAGTCAAGACCCGCATCGTCAAGGAGCGGGACGCCCAGGGCCGGATAAAGTACGACAAGGACGGCAACCCCAAGATTCGGATTGAAGAAGTCTCCCGGACCCGGGTAAAAGTGCGGCGCATCAAACAGCTTGAGGAGGACCTGGCGGTTGCCCTGGCGGTGCCGTCGGTTCGGATCGAAGCCCCGGTCCCCGGCAAGCCTTACATCGGCATCGAGGTGCCGAACGTCAACACGACCCTGGTCACCCTTCGCCAGGTGGTTGAAACGCCCCAGTTCCGGCGGCTGGCCGCCAAATCCCGCCTTGCCCTGGCCCTGGGGCAGGACGTTGCCGGCGAGCCGATTGTAGCCGACCTGGCGGCCATGCCCCACCTGCTCATCGCCGGGGCCACCGGGAGTGGGAAATCCGTCTGCCTGAACTCCATCGTCTGCTGTCTTTTGCTCCACAACACCCCGGAGCAGGTCCGGCTGATTCTGGTCGACCCGAAGCGGGTTGAGCTGGTCCAGTACAACGATGTGCCCCACCTCCTTGCGCCGGTTGTGGTCGACGTGGACAAGGTGATCGGGGTCCTCAAGTGGGTCACCGGGGAGATGGATAACCGCTACCGCCGGTTTGCGGAGGTTGGGGTTCGCAACATCACCGCCTACAACGCCTGGGCCGCCCGGGAAAAACAGCCGGCCCTGCCCTACATTGTGCTCATCATCGACGAGCTCGCCGACCTGATGATGCTGGCCCCGGACGAGACCGAGAAGCTCCTCTGCCGCCTGGCTCAGCTCGCCCGGGCCACCGGAATCCACCTGGTTCTGGCGACGCAGCGGCCGTCGGTGGACGTGGTGACCGGCCTGATCAAAGCGAACTTCCCCTCCCGGATAAGCTTTGCCGTCTCGTCCCAGGTCGACTCCCGGACGATCCTGGACACGGTTGGGGCCGAGAAACTGCTGGGCCGGGGCGATATGCTCTTCCTGCCGGGGGATGCCCCCAAGCCCATCCGGCTCCAGGGCTGTTTCGTCTCCGACGCCGAGATCGAACGGCTCGTCAACTGGTGGCGGGCGAACCGGCCGCCCCAGTACGTCGAAGACCTTATAAACATAAAGGGCTGGTCTGAGGACGAGCAGGAAGACGAGCTTCTGGACGAGGCCCGGGCCCTCCTGCGCCAGCACGGCCGGGTCTCGGTTTCATTCCTTCAGCGCAAGCTCCGGATCGGCTACAACCGGGCGGCCCGTCTGCTCGAACAGCTCGGCGAAGAAGAGGACGAAGATTCAGAGGGCTAGCGGCCCGGCACCATCGGGCCGCTAGCCCTGGAACCAGCCTGAGGCGCGGCCTCGAGGACTTAAGCCTGGGTCTGGGACGACTGGGCCTGTGCCTGCTGGGGAGCGGGCTGGGCCTCGGGTCGGGGCAGTCCCGGCGAAACGAAGGTCGGGTCGAAAATCTGCGACCGGATGAGGCCGGCGATCTCGTGGACCGTCCAGCGCTCGGGCTTCCACATGTGGCGGATCGGCCTCTCCTCCTGGGCCCGGGCGACGATTCCACCGCCCACGTAAAAGATCTGGCCGTTAATCCAGCCGGCTTCCTCACTGGCCAGGTAAACAACCATCGGGGCGACATCCTCGGGCTCCCGGCTCATCTCAAAGCGGGGCCGGGCAAGGCCCATCTGCTCCCGGATCTGCCGGGCCCGGTCAGGCACCGTCGCGGTCATTCGGGTGTTTGCGCTGGGCGCAATGCAGTTAACCGTGATCCCGTAGCGGCCCAGGTCCAGGGCCGCAACCCGGGTGAGACCGGCGATGGCCGCCTTGGCCGCCCCGTAGTTGGCCTGGCCGGTGTTGCCGATAAGGCCGCTGGAAGAGCTGAAGGTGATGATCCGGCCGTAGCGCTGCTGGCGCATGAGGACCGAGGCCGGCTTCATCACCGTGAAGTGGCCCTTAAG
>ENA-ORXB01000336-ORXB01000336.1-sediment-metagenome-genome-assembly--contig:-NODE-336-length-101724-cov-5.417651_pt1 | contig 101724 bp, 67 predicted proteins | sample MGYA00237863_ERZ511475 | MGnify/ENA primary metagenome ERZ511475 (study PRJEB26305, sample SAMN06343858) | sediment metagenome | isolation source: hot spring sediment | place: Canada: British Columbia...
TCGAGCATGGCATTGTGATCGGCGAAGGGGACTTTTTCCAGCAGAGGGTTTTCGATGTCGCGGTCGAAGGCGGCCCAACCGCCGTTGCGGTTTTGCATGGCCAGGAGCCAGCGGCAAGCTCGCGCCACTGTATCTCCGGCTTCACGGGCGGCCCCGCTGCGGGCTAGGGCCAAGAGCACCATCGCTGTGTCATCCACGTCGGGATAGTACGGATTGCGGTACTCGAAGCACCAGCCGCTCGGTTCGGTTTCGAGGACGCGCACGGCCCAGTCGCCTTCCTGGCGGATTTCGCGGCCCAGGAGCCAGCGAGTGGCGGACCGGATGGCCTCCGGGTTCGCTCCGCTTTCCGCCAGAGCGTGCGCCGCCAGGGCTGTGTCCCACACGGGCGATAGGCAGGGTTGCACGCGCAGGCTTTCCTCTTCCTCCAGGATCAGCCCCGCCAACTGTTCCAGGACAGCCTGCATTTCCGGGTCATTTGGCCCTTTCCCCAAGCAGTGCAGTACCAGGGCGTGGTACACCATCGGCGGGAAGATCGCTCCCAGGCCGTCGCTGTCTTGCCAGCGCTGACGCATCCAGTCCAGGGCACGCTGCATCGCCCGCCGGCGCCAGGGCGTCCAGCCTCGCCGCTCCAGAAACTTCAGGAACCGATCCACCAGCAGAAAGGCGCGCGTCCAGGTCAGCAGCCCCTTTGGCTCGGCAGCGGTCAGCCGCCACTCTTGCGGCGGAGTCAAAAACAGTTCCCGGATGTGCAGCGCTTCCGGCAACAGCGTGACTGGTTTATACGCGTTGACCAAGGAGAGCGGGACGAAGATGGTCCGGCTCCAGGCCGACATGGCATAGAGATTGATGGGGAACCAGCGGGGCAGGAGGATGAGTTCCACTGGGACGGTCGGGCAGGCGTCGTAAGGAATCTGTCCCAAGGCGGCGAGGTAGAAGCGGGTGAAGGAGTTGACTGCTTCCGCACCACCGAGCTGGCGAATCCGGGCCGCGGCACGCTCCATGTGGGGGGCGTCCGCCCTGTCGCCGGCGATCTTGAGCGCAAAGTAGGCTTTGACCGACACACTGGCATCCGCTGGGCCACCGGGATAGGTGGACCATCCCCCCTCCGGCAACTGCTGGCTGCGGATGTAGTTCGCCAGACGCCCGATTCGTTCATCCTGACGCTGTCCCAGAATGGCCAGCAGGAGGATGAATTCCGACTCCAGGATGGTATCCCCTTGCAGTTCGGCGCACCAGTGGCCATCGGGACGCTGCTGGGCCAGCAAACATCGGCGGGCCTGATCCTGGGCCTGCTGGACTTCCTCCCACCATCCCTCCTCGGCGTGACCGCTTTCCCAGCGGCTGGGTTCTGGGCTGCGCGCGTGCCATCCTCTCACGATCGGATTCCTTTCCGGGGTGCCGGGACCTGAGCTTCCGGAGCGGTTCGGGAAGCATCTTCTCCACTCTACCGCCGCAGGCCGCCGGAGTGCAAGGGGAACCCCTGGCGAGGTGCGTCAGGTCTCGCGGACCTGGTCCAAAGGACTGACCGCTTGCACGGAGGAAAGGGCCTCGCCGACTCGATCCCAAAGGCGCGCCCCTCACCTGGAAGACCGGCGGATTTCCACCTGCCCAGGGGAAGGACAGGGCCTCACGGTTTGTACACAAACTCGTGCGTGTTGAAGAGGACGACCGCCAGGTCCGCCCAGGCTCGCGCTTGGGCCAGGTCGGTCTCTGGCGGAAATGCGCGCGGGTCGATGCCCAAAGGCTGACGGGCACGGAGGCGGTCGCGGAGCGTCTCCTGCTGCTCGCGGAGGAACTCTTCCGCCATTTGGCGTTCGGCGGGCGTGGGAGCGCGTCCGTAACAGCGGCGGAACAACTGTTCGAGGCGCTTTCCAGCGTCAGCGGGGCATTGGCGGAAGAGGAGGGCAGCCAGAGCCAGGCCCTGCTCCCGCACGAAGGGGGAATTCATGAGGATCAAGGCTTGCGGGGCGAAGGTGCTCACCGGCCGGACGCAACAGGGGTTGAGAGTATCCGGTTGGTCGAAAACCTCCAGCAGTGGCAGGCGGACGTTGCGCTTGCGGAACAGGTAAATGGAACGGCGGGTGTGCTGCGCGGGGTCCGGCGTGACGGGCCAGAGGCCATCCGGTTCCCCTTCGGTGAAGATGAGGGCGTACACTTCCGGCTCCAGAGGCACGCGCACCGAGGGTCCGCCGACCTGGCGGTTGAGTGTGCCGGCGGCGGTCAGAATGGCGTCGCGGAGCGCCTCAGCATCAAGCCGCTGACGGTTCATGCGCCACAGGAGCCGATTTTCCGGGTCGCGCTGCTGTCCGTGAGTGGTCAGGGATGACTGCCGGTAGGTCGCGGAAGTGACGATCAGGCGGTGGATGTGTTTGAGGGACCAGCGGTGCTCGACCAACTCCAGGGCGAGATAGTCGAGCAATTCGGGATGAGTCGGGGGTTGGCCGCGCAGGCCGAAGTCATCGGCGGTGGGTACGAGGCCGCGGCCAAAGTAGTGCTGCCAGAGGCGGTTGACTATCACGCGTGCCGTCAGGGGATGATCCGGGCGGGTCAGCCAGCGGGCCAGGTCCAGGCGGGACTGAGGAGTGGCGGCGGCGGTCGTCAGAACCCGCGGGAAAGCGGGCACCACACTGACCAGTTTGCGATGGGGTTCGCCCCGCTTGAGGATGAAGGTCGGGATCGGTTCCTCATTGCGGATGGCCCAGGCCTGGGCGGGCGGAGGGGGAAGGCGGGCTTGCAAGGCATGGAGGCGCTCTTTCAACTCCGCTCGGCGTTCGCGGTCCGCGGGAGACAAGGCCGCCACGATTTCATCCCAACTGACCTTGAGCAGGGTGGCCGCCTCCTGGGCCAGTTTTTTCTGTTCCGCGGTGCGCTGATCAGCGGGCGTGTCCAAAGCCTGGCGGTAGCGCGGCTCCAGCTTGGCCCGCTTGGCCTGAACCAGAGCCGCCCGATAGGGGGCCTCGATGGCCGCCACCTGTTTGCGCAACTCCGCCATTTCCGCTTGCAATGGAGCGGCTTGCTTTTTGTACGCGGCCTTCTCCTCCTCCGTAGCAATGTCGATCTCTGCATAGCGGGCGGCGGAGAAGAAGGCTTGCAGGCGGTAATAGTCCCCCATGGAGAAGGGATCGAATTTGTGGTCATGGCAGCGGGCGCAATCCACCGTCAGGGCCAGGAAAGCGGTGCCCACTCCTTTGACCATTTCGGTCAGGCGTTCCTGGCGGAGCATCTCTTGATCGAGATTGCCGCTGACGATGTGGACGGGGCCGCAGCGGTGCATGCCGGTGGCAATCCACAGCTCGGCGGCTTGGCGGGGGTCCTGCCCGGCTGCCAGCTCATCCCCCGCCAGTTGCTCGGTCAGGAAGCGGTCATACGGCTTATCCGCATTGAAGGAGCGGATGACATAGTCCCGGTAGCGCCAGGCGTGCGGGCGTTCGCCGTCCAGTTCGTAGCCGTTGGTTTCGGCAAAGCGGACGACATCGAGCCAGTGCTGGGCTTGGCGTTCGCCGAAGTGGGGGGACGCGAGCAGGCGGTCCACCAGCTTCTCGTAGGCGTCGGGAGCGGTGTCCTGAAGGAAGGCGTCCACTTCCTCCGGCGTGGGAGGCAGGCCGATCAGGTCGAAGTAGAGACGGCGGATCAACGTGCGTTTGTCCGCTTCCGGCGAAGGGGTCAGACCCGCTTGCTGCAAGCGAGCGAAGATGAAAGCATCCACCGCATTGCGGGGGGAGTAAGCCTGGTCGGTCACGACCGGGGGGCTGGATTTTTTCGGGGGAAGGAAGGCCCAGTGGGTTCGGTCCTGCGGGGTCAGCGGCGGGTCCTGATAGCTGGACTGGGCCAGAGCCACCGCGGCTAACCCCACAAAGCCAACAAGCGTCCCTGCCGCCAGACTACCCCAGCGGACGCCCGCCTGCCGTGCCTGGTGATTCCACCTCCGCATGGCGCATCGCCTCCCCAGTGTTCCCGGAGGTAGTTTACCGCCTCTGGGCCAACCTTGACAAGCAGAAAGGGGACGTTTGCTGCACTGCTCTCCGCGGCAATGCCGATAAGAACAAGGGCTAGCCTGCCCAGGGGAGAAGGGGATGGTTCAGCGGTGCCTGGCGTTGGCCTGTCTGGCAGCGGCAGCGGGATGTCATGCCGGCGGCTGGCCTGTGCTTCCGACTATGATCGAGGCGGCTCCCCTGCCGGAAGGACCGCGGCAGAGCATAAGTGTGGAAGTCCCCCGCCTCGACATTGCGCCCTCTTCCCCACCGTCACTCTACCGCCATCTGACGGCGGAGGAATGCCGCCGGCGTGCCTTCCAGGCGACCCCTTTGGCGGATGTCTTGGCTGCGCCGGCAGACTGGCCCGGTCCGCGCCGCCTCAAACACGGCGATGGCGAAATCTGGAACTGCATCCGTGCGTATGCCGCCGACGAACTGCGCAACCGCCACATCGCCGAAGCTCTGAGCGACTTTTACCGCTTAGCGGCGGCGGAAGGCCAGTATGACCGCTTGCGCCACGCGGAGCAGTTGCTCCAGGATCAGGTGCAAACTCTGGAAAAGGCGGTGCAACAAGGGGTGCGATCAGCCCAGGATTTGTTGACCGTCCAGCGGCAGTTGCTGGAGGTCCGCTCGCGGCTGGCCCAGGTAGAGAGCTTGCGCATCGGCCTCAACGCGGCCCTGGCCGAACGCCTGGGGCTGCCGTCCGCCGATCCGCCACTCTGGCCGGTTGTGAAGCTTCAGGTCGATCCCCGCGACGTAGCCGGGGAAGCCGCTGTCGATCTCGCCCTCACTTATCGGCCTGACCTCAACCTCTTGCGCCTGCTTTTGCAAGTCGATGGCCGTTCTCTGGCCCAAGCGGAGGGATTGCTCCAGGCGGTTCACCCGCTTCTGAGCACTGGCCCGGCCCCTTCGCCCCTCCAGACCCTCCTGGCGGAGCTGCGCAAAGCCCCGACCCTGTGGGAAGAGCGCGGGCGGTCCCTCGTGGAAGCGGTCTTGCAAGCGCGGCAGCGGCAGGTCACAGCGGAAGTCCGGGCCGCCATCGCCGCCCGTCAGGGCCAGCGTACGGTCGCTGCCGCCCGGCAGAGCCAAGTCGAGTTCTGGCGCCAGCAACTAGCGGAGCTGGAGAAACGCCAGGCCGCTGGGCAAGCCGTCACGGCCGAACTGCTCGCCGCCCGCCTCGAACTGCTCCAGGCGGAGGCCGCCCTGCTCCAAGCCGCCGCCGATTGGCACCGTGCCGATCTCCAGCTCCGCCAAGCCCTCGGCTTGCTGGTCCGGGAGTGACCGCTGGCGCGAAAAGCCTCCCGCCGCCGCAAAGGCCGCTCCCTCTCCTTCAATCCCTCCGCGGGCCCTCAGTGGCCCTCAGACGACCCTGCTCGCCTGGTCGCCTATCGCCTCCGGGGATGCCGCCTTCCTCCGCCGTCGTTCGTAAAGGCTCCCTCTTTGGGGATTCGTAAAGGCTCCCTCTTGGGGAATCGATCTGGATCGGCCCTAGTGGGGCCTTTGGTAACTAACCTCTTGCTTTTGCCCCCCTCATCCTCCATCTTGCAACTGTAGATGGATGTAGATGGCACTGGAGATGGGCCGGAAAACCTGGAAGGCGTCCTTCCGGGATTCGCACTCCTGATGGCTTGGTGTGTCGTCTTCTTTTGCCAAAAGTCACGAGCCGAAGGTCAAAACTTTCTCCCCGCAGTGCGTCGTCTCCGGCTCACGGTCTTCCGGCTCAACCCGCGGACAGAATCCCCATAACTGTCTGGGGCCAGGCACGAAGATCCTGCGATGTCCGAAGGTCCACGGGCTGACTTCCAGCGGACAAGGGAGCAGCGGACAAGGGAGATGAAGGGAACCCGTGAAACTCGGAGTGCACGCGGTAATCCCCCGGAACTGTGGGAGAAGAAGTGGCATTGCGGAGGCGGGTCATGCTGCGATGTTTGCTCTGGAGCGTTGTGATTGTGGGGATGGGACCGGCGCTGGCTTGGGGGCAGCGCACGCCGGAACAGGCGGTGGCAGGAATGAAACTGCCGCCGGGGTTCTCCGTCCGCTGTATCGCGCACGAGCCGATGATCCGCCAGCCAGTCAGCCTCTGTTTCGACGCCCGCGGCCGACTCTGGGTGCTGCAATACTTGCAATATCCCCAATATGCTGGTCTCAAGCCGGTGCGCCAGGATCAGTATCTCCGCACGATTTGGGACAAGGTGCCGGAGCCGCCGCCGCGGGGTCCCAAAGGGGCGGACAAGATCACCATCCTCTACGATCCCGATGAGCACGGGGTCTTCCGCAAGGCGAAGGATTTTGTGACCGGGCTGAACATTGCCAGCGGTTTTTGCCTGGGACACGGCGGGGTCTATGTGGCCCAACCGCCGTATCTGCTCTTCTACGCTGACCGCGATGGGGACGACGTTCCCGATGGGGACCCGGAGGTGCTGCTGGAAGGCTTCGGCATGGATGACACGCACTCGCTGGCCAATCACCTCAAGTGGGGACCGGATGGCTGGCTCTACGGCGCTGCGGGCAGCACTAGCACTAGCCGCATCCGCAATCCCCATCATCCGAACGATCCCATCGTCGAGTTCCAGCAAGGCATCTGGCGCTTCCACCCGCTGACGAAAAAATTCGAGCTGTTCAGCGAAGGGGGGGGCAACACCTACGGCCTGGACTTCGACCGCCACGGCCAGCTCATCGCTGGCACGAACTGGGGCGGTTACGCCATGCTCCATCAGTTTCCCGGCGCCTATTACATCAAAGGTTTTGCCAAGCACGGCCCGTTGCACAACCCCTATACCTTCGGCTACTTCGACCACGTGCCCTACAAGAACTTCAAGGGCGGCCATGTCACCTGCGGCGGGATTCTCTATGACGCGGACCTGTATCCCGAAGCCCTGCGGCATCAGTATCTCGCCTGCAATCTGCTATCCAACGCCATTTATTGGCACAAGCTGGAAGCGGTGGGAGCTTCCTTCCGGGCGGAACACGGAGGCGAGCTGCTCGAAACGGATGATCCCTGGTTTCGTCCTCTGGACCTGTGCCTGGGACCGGATGGATGCGTCTATGTGGCGGACTGGTACGATCGGCGAGCCGCTCACCTGGATCCCATCGACAACTGGCACAAGGACAGCGGGCGCATCTACCGCATCGAATACCAGGGCGGTCCCCGCTATCCGCAGGTGGACCTGACCCGCAAGAGCCTGGCGGAGCTGGTGGCCCTGCTGCGACACCCGAACAAGTGGTACCGCACCACTGCCCGGCAACTGCTGGCGGAGCGGCGCGATCCGGCCGCCTATGCCGCTTTGCGACAGATGCTGGAGCAGGAGCGCGACTGGCCCGCGCTGGAAGCCCTCTGGGGGCTCTATGCCAGCGGCGGCTGGTCGGATGCTGTGCTGCAACTGGGCTTGGCTCATGCCCACGAGCAGGTACGAGCCTGGACGATCCGCCTGGCGGCAGACATGCCGGAACGTTGGCCTGCTGGCCGACTTTCCCCCCAGCAGCTCCGCGCCTTGGGGCAGGACAGCAGCCCCGTCGTTTTGGCCCAGTTGGCCTGCTCCGCGCGCCGGATGCCCCCAGCCGAGGCTCGCCCGCTGCTCCACAGCTTGCAGAACAACCCCCGCTCGGTCCGCGATACCCATCTGCCCTTGCTCCTCTGGTGGGCCATCGAAGAGCAGGTCACCCGCTGGCTTGCCACCACCTCGACCTCAGCCGCGGGCCAATCCCCGGCCACCGCCGCTATGGAGTGGATCGCCCCCGACGCCCTCACCCGCCCGGAAACGCGGCCTCTGGCGGAAGAGCTGGTCATCAAGCTGGCCCGCCGCCTCAGCGCCGAGGAGCGGGGGTATCCCTTCCTCGCTGCCCTAGCCCAGACGTATCCGCCCTCTTTGCTGCTGCGCGGTCTCGCCCAGGGACTGGAAGGGCGCAGCCTACCGGGCGTTCCCGAACCGCTCCGCCCCCTGCTGGAGGCCTACCAGCGCGAGCATCCCGATGATCCCCTGCTACGTGTGGTTCAAGCCCGCCTGCATGTGCCCGCTGCCCTGGCTGAGTTGCGGCGGATCGTCGCCCAGCCCCAAGCGCCGGAAAAGGATCGCCTCTCCGCTATCCAGGTGCTGCAACAGGTCCGCGACCCCCAGGCGAAGGAATTGTTCCAGGCCCAACTCCGGGCCAGCCGCAGTGATACTCTCCGGCTCGCATTGCTCAGCGCTCTGGAGGCGTATGATGACCCCGCGCTGGCGGATTTCGTCTTGCAGCAGTATGCGTCCCTTTCGCCGGCGGGGCAGCGTCGGGCCGTGCAATTGCTCCTAAGCCGCCCGGCCTGGACTTGGACGCTCTTCCAGCAGTGGGAGGCGGGCCGCTTCCCCAAAGCCCACCTGACCCTGGATCACGCCCGCGCCGCCGTCGCTCACAATCACCCTCCCCTGACGGCGTTGGTGGAGAAACACTTCGGCAAGCTCGCACCAGCCACCAGCGGCGAAAAACAGGCCCGCATCGCCTGGCTCAACACCGCTCTTAGCCGGGAAAAACACGCCGATGCCACCCGCGGCAAAGCCCTCTTCCGCAAACTCTGCGCCGCCTGCCACCAACTCCACGGCGAAGGCGGGAAAATCGGACCGGACCTAACCACCGCCGACCGCCACAATCGCCTCTACCTCTTGACCCATATCGTGGACCCCTCCGCCTACATCCGCCCGGAATACCTGGTTCAAACCGTGCTCACGCACGACGAACGCCGCCTCTCCGGCATCGCCACCGATCAAGGCTCCACCGTTCTCCTGACCACCGTGGTCAACGATCAGCCGGTGACCGTCTCGGTTCCCAAGGCCGACATTGCCGACATCCGCCCCTCACCCGTGTCCCTCATGCCGGAACGCCTCCTCGATTCCCTGAGCGATCAGGAAGTCGCCGACTTGTTCGCCTATCTGCAGAGCCAAGCTCCCCGGCCAGCCCCTTCCCAACCCTCCGCTCCAGGACAACCCTCCAAGGCTCCAGGACAAACTTCCAAGGCACCCTCTGAGACCCCACCCGCGCAGCGGCGGCCCCTGCGCCTGGCCCTGATCTCCGGCTCGTTCGAGTACAAATCCGACGCCTCCCTCCGCCAGTTCCGTAAACTGCTGGAGGAGCGATACGCCCTCGAATGTGTGCTCATCTCAGCCCAGGCGGAAAAAGACACCTCCCTGCCGGGAATCGAGCAGCTCCGGGACTGCGATGCCGCCATCTTCTTCACCCGCCGCCTGCGCCTCGAAGGGGACTCGCTCAAGATCGTCCAGGAGTTCGCCCGCTCGTCCAAACCGATCGTGGGAATCCGCACGGCCAGCCACGGGTTCCAGAACTGGCTGGAGATGGACCAAGAGATTTTCGGCGGGAATTACCAGGGGCATTACGGCGCCGGCGTGGTTTGTGAGGTGCGTCCCGCTCCCGGAGCCAGCGAACATCCAGTGCTCCGGGGTGTTCGTCCCTTCCGTTCCCAGGGCAGCCTCTACAAAAACCCGCGCCTGGCTCCCGATGTCCAGGTGCTGCTGACCGGCACCATCCCCAGCGGCCAGACGGAACCCGTCGCCTGGGTGCGGACCCTCAAAGGCCGCCGCATCTTCTACACCTCCCTCGGCCATCCTGACGACTTCCAGGACGAAAACTTCCAACGTCTGCTTCTCAACGCCCTGGAATGGACCCTCCAGCAACCCCTGCCTCCCCGCCGCTGACAAGGGCTGAGCACGGGGCCTGGCCGCCGCTGCGATCATTTGGAAGAAAGGAAGAAAGCGCAGGAAGAAAGGAAGAAAGCGCTGCGCTGCCCTGACCCACCCCGCTTCGGCCTCGCTGCAATCCCCGCTTTGGCCTCGCGTCAATCCTGGAGGAAGGGATTGGTTCGCCGTTCGTGACCGATGGTCGTGGTCGGTCCATGTCCCGGATAGACCACCGTGTCTGGGGGCAAAGGCCAGAGCACCCGGCGAATGCCGGCCACCAGCGTGGCAAAGTCGCCGCCGGGAAAGTCTGTGCGTCCGATGCTTCCGCGGAAGAGCACATCGCCGCCGAGCACCAAGGACGGCCTCGGTTCCCGCAGGATGTACACCACATGCCCGGGAGAATGGCCGGGAATCTCCCGCACGTCCCAACTCATGCCCGCAAGGCTGAGCTGATCCCCTTCACTCACCGTCTGATCCGCGGGGGGACTGACAATATCGAAGCCGAATAAGCCGCTGAGATTGAGCATCGGGTCGGTGAGCATGGGGGCATCTCCCCGGCCAATGATCAGGGGCGCCGAGGGGAAGCGCTGCTTCAGGGCTGCATTGCCGGCGATGTGATCCACATGACCGTGCGTGCACAGAATCGCCGCTAGGGTCAACTCGCGGTCGGCGAGGACATCGAGGATCACATCCGGTTCGAAGCCGGGATCGACCACCAGCGCCGCATTGCTGCCTTCCACCCAGAGCACATAGCTGTTCTCAGCGAACGGTGCCGACTCCACAGTGACGATCTGGACAGACATCGGCGGGACCTCAGAGCTTCAACTCAAAAACATGGACAGGCAACTTGCACTCAACTTGCTCTTCGCGCCGGGACCACCCGCGGCTATGTACTCCCTACTGTCAGGTTCTATGGACCCTCGGACCCGGATGGGCAGGAGAGGAAGCTATGCGGCGGGCATTCGCCATTCTGAGTGTAGTGGCGGCAGGGTGGTGGGGCGGGAGTCTGGCGCAGATAACTGCGGGCAGTCCGAAGGCGGCTTCACCATCGAGTCCAGCGGCTGCGACTTCCCCCTCTGCGGCTTCTCCCCCCACAGCGGCCGCAGGAGTGCTGGGGGCCAAGGGGGTCGAGGCGTTGTCTGCTATGCTTCGGGAAGCCGCCGCGGCCCATGCCCGCCTGCGGGACTATACCTGCACCTTTACCCGCCAGGAACGCCTCCAGGGTGTGTTGGGGGCGGAAGAAGTCGCCCTGATGCAGGTTCGGGTCCAACCGCTGGGCGTTCGCGTCCGCTTCACACAGCCCCAAGCAGTCGCCGGTCTGGAGCTGGCCTATTCCGCGCAGAGCCGGCCTGGGAAAGTCCGCCTCCGCCCCGCCGGTCCAGACGGCCTCAAGGGATTCCGCCTCCTGGAAACCGACGACCCCAAGTTCCTCGCCGCCCACCGCTATCCCCTGCCCCAATGGACGATCGGCGCTCTGCTGCAACGCCTCCATGCCCTGATAGAACGCGAACGCGGCCTACGCAACCCCATCGAAGTTTTGACCGCCGACTACCTCTATGCCCAGCAGGACGTGACACGCTATGAACTTCTCCTGCGCCGGCCCCATGCCTTCCGTTCGGCTGCCCGCGCCATCCTCTACGTGGACAAAAAAACCAAACTCCCCCTCCGCTATGAAGCCTACACTTCGACCCAGCCTTCCGCTCCGCACTCCGACTTGCTGGAAATGTACAGCTACACCGACCTGCGCCTTAACACCGGCCTGAGCGAAAAGGTCTTCGCCGAATAGACTGGAATGAAATTTTCTCCGAATAGGTCGGAACGAATGGGCTGGAATCTGTATTGTTTTGCTCCTGTCCCTGGTATAATAAAGGCGGTCGATCGGCGAATAATACTAGCAAAGCATCCGGGCATGTCTTTGCGGAATAAAGACGATGCTGCGGTGATGGGTTCCGTCCGGTACAGAGGAGGAAAGCCATGAGTAACTATCTGGTAGACGGCTATCATGTCGAGTCGGTGGCGGCGGAAGCTCCGGTGAGCGAGCGGGTCGCTTTCATCCGCCGTACCTATGCCCACGTGGCGGGTGCAGGGGCAGCCTTTGTCGGTCTGTCCGTGTTCCTGCAAGTCAGCGGCATCGCCGAACAGGTCATGCTGCAACTGTTCACAAGCAAACTCGCCTGGCTGGGCCTGATGGTCGTGTTCATTGCCGGCACCTGGGTCGCTCACAGCATGGCCTATGCCCGCTCCAACGTCGGCGTGCAATATGCTGGTCTCGCCCTGTACGTCCTCCTGTACACGCTGTTGTTTACTCCGATCCTGACCCTGGCCAGCCAGCCGAAGTACGGCGGCTCCCCGCAGCTTCCGCTCCAGGCCGGAATCGTCACCCTGGCGGTGTTCGGCGCCCTGACCGTGGCGGTCTTCGCTTCCGGACGGGACTTCTCCTTCCTGGGGCCGATCCTCTGGGTCTGTTCCTTTGCTGCCCTGGGTTTGATCCTCGCCGCGGTCCTGTTTGGTTTCTCGCTTGGCCTGGTCTTCTGCGCGGCCATGGTCGCCCTCTTCGCGGGCTACATCATCTACGACACCTCGAACATCATCCACCATTACGGTACGCATGAGCATGTCGCTGCCAGCATGGCCCTGTTCGGCTCCGCCGCCATGCTCTTCTACTACATCCTCCGCATCTTCATGGCCGTCCGCAGTAGCGACTGAAGCCGCATCGGTTCGTGTTGATCTGCTGGTCCAGCAATAACGGCGCCCGCCGGGACTCCCCTCGGCGGGCCTTTCATTGGCTCCGTTGCGTTTTTTCTGAGAGAGCGGCGTTGGACTTCCCCCGGCTTTCTGCCATGAGCTGATAGCCGCTCGGCTTTGGAAATGACGCGTCCGGCTAAGGCGGGAAACAGCCAGCGGTCAGCGGTCGATTTCACCCATAACAATGTCGATACTGCCGACGATCGCCGGAATGTCTGCCATCAGACAGCCGCGGCAAAGTTCAGGGACTACGCTGAGGTTGCAAAAGCTACTGGAACGGGCACGTACCCGCAGGGGGACATTTTCCTTGCTAGGCCGTCCGACCACGTAAAAGCCCATTTGGCCGCGGGGGCACTCGGTCTCCACATAGCACTCCCCGGCAGGCAGATGGCGCGGCGGCTCGACCCGGTGGGCATACTTCTTCCGCAGCAACTCCTGCCACTGGGCCTCCTGGGCTTTCGCTTCCTCAGCGGAGAGCGTTCCCCGCCGCTGCTCATACTCCTGACGCAGCCGTTCCTCCTCGGCATGCAGAGCGTCGTAACGCTCTACCGCCTGTTCCACAATCCGCACGCTCTCGACCACCTCCCGCATCCGTACATAAAACCGATGCCAGCAGTCTCCAATCACAGTTGAGGGCGGGGCATCCGCAAAGGGCGGAATGGGTACATCGAAGGAATAATGTTCGTAACCGCAATACGGTTCGATCTTCCGCAAATCCCACGCAGGGTCCCCTTGCTGCCGATTCAACGAGGCACGCAAGACCGGACCGCTACAGGCATACGACAACGCTTTATCTTTACTCAACACACCAATGCCGGCGGTCCGCCGCACAAACATGTGATTGTGCGTCAAGAGGGCATGGTACTCTTCGATCCGAGGACGGAAATAGTCGAGAAAGTGCCGCACCCGCTGCGTCCATCCCGCGGGCAGATCATCATGGACTCCGCCGATAGTGATGTAGCTATATGTCAAACGTGCTCCACAGACGTCTTCAAACAAATCCAGAATATGCTCCCGCTCGCGAAATGCATACAAAAATGGAGAAAAGGAACCCAAATCCAGACCATATGCTCCCATGCCCACAAGATGGGAAGCAATACGATTCAATTCGCAAACAATGACACGTATGATGTTGGCTTTTTCGGGAACAACGATTCCCGCCAATTTCTCAATGGCGAGTGAGTAACCCAGATTCATATTCATCCCGGCCAGGTAATCCATACGATCTGTGTACGGGATGAACTGGATGGGCGTGACATTCTCGCCGATCTTTTCCGCACAGCGATGCAAATAACCCAGATGGGGGGTCACCTCCTCGACCACCTCCCCATCAGTCCGCAGGACCAGCCGCAACACCCCGTGGGTGCTCGGATGCTGCGGTCCCATATTCAGGAGCATCTCGTCCGTGCGGACATCCATTTCCACCAACTGGCCCGCCGCCGGTACCGGCAACTCCAGGACCTGATCAGTCACCCGCTCCGCCATCAGCTTCTCCCTGTGGATCGATTACTGGGCCCTGCGTACCTGGTCCCGTGGCCGCAGTGCCTGCCGGGGCGTCGCCGCCAGGACCTCGATCTCCCGCATTTCCGCTCAGAATTATGTTAGGAAAATCCCCGCCACGCAGGTACAATGATGCCAGCCTTGACCCGTTGCCGATGTAATCCCGCCCAGAATGAGCCTTCCCTTCGCCGGAGACGCTGCCATGTTCCCGCGATGCATCCTGATGACTGTCCGAGCTATGTCAGCGGCGGTGCTGATGGGGGCGCTGCCGCCGTCCCTCCTGTCTTTCCCGGCTCCAGAAGCCGATCCGCCGGGGGCGCCTCGTCGGGAAGCGCATCCGGTCAATTGCTGGGTTTTGCAGAGTCCGCGGCCCGGCCAGCCTGTCCCCGATTTTCCCTACGAAGGCAGCGGCGGCTACGATCCGCTCCGCCGGCGCTGGATTCATCACGGCGGCCATGATGGCATCCCCCAGGGGTTCCAGACTTTCCTCTTCGACCTGGAAAGTGGTCGGTGGGAACAACGTTTTCCGCCTACTTCGCCCCCCGGCGCCTGCTGTGTCGATGGCGCGAATGTCTTCGACCGCGTCCAGGGTGTTTTCGTCCGCTTTCCCGGCGGCAGCCTGGGCCACGGCTACCAATGGAGCCGCGGTGTCAAACTCAAAGAGTCCCATGTATGGATCTATGATCCGCAAACCAACGAGTTCATCAATATGAGACCAGAACCTTATGGTATGAAAGGACGGCAATCAGCACCTATCGGAGGCTTGAATAGTAGTGGAACTTATGACCCAGAACATGAATTGGTCATCAGCTTTGGCGGGCAAAGTAGCTCTGGTGCACATCAGCGATTATTTGCTTATGATGTTTACTCGAATCAATTGTACATCCTGCCGGCGAAACAGTCGCCGCCTGCCCGCGATGGCGCCGCCCTCGCCTACGATCGCAGCCAGAACCGCCTTGTGCTCTTTGGCAGCCAGTATCTGGTCGATGAACGCACCTGGCTCTACGATTTTCAAACCGAAAACTGGGAAGCCCTGAAGTTGGAACCCCATCCCCCGGCCCATAAAGTCACCCGCGATTACTGCACCATTCCCCGCATGGCCTACGACTCCCGCCATCAGGTCTTGCTCCTCGTCGTCTGGAAGGCCCAAGATGGACATGAAACATGGGTATTAGACTTAAAACAACGACAATGGCGGAAAATGAATCCAGTTCAGGAACCGTCTCCCAGCAAAAGTCGCTCACGAAACCTGGATTATGATGAAGAACGGAATCTATTCATTCTGGAAACCTCATCCGACAAGACCAATCGTCCGGAAATCTGGACGTATCGTTATGCAGAACAGAAGCAGGAAAAACAATTATCTGCACCGCAATCTTTACGTGCCTTGACGGATGAAGAGGGGGGCGTGCAGCTTGCCTGGTCCGCCGTGGGCGGGGCGGAGCGCTATCGCATCTACCGGGCCGTGGCTGACAAGCCGTGGCAAACGCAATTCACTTTGGCCGGCCAGACCGACTCCTGCACCTGGCGCGATCGCGCACCTTCTGCTACCGCCACGACTTGGTATCGCATCACCGCCGTGGATGCCCAGGGACGGGAAAGCCCTCCGAGCCGGCGTGCCCGCAGCGACCCTCCTGCACCGCGCCGCCTGACCGCTTCCGCTACAGACAAGGGCGTGTCACTGCAATGGCCTGCGGCTGACCAGGCAGATATCGTCGGCTGGCATGTCTACCGGGGACGGGTCATTCCGCGCACGGTCCGCAAGGGCCAGCCTGCCGCCTGGCGCGACAATGACCCCGAATACGACCAACCGCAGTTCGTCGAAGTCCAGGACATCGTGCAGTGGCAGCGCCTCACCCGCGAACCGGTCCGCCAAACCCACTGGCATGACACTGTCACACTCCGTCAGAAATCCCCAGACAGCGACTACCCCTGGACCGTTTATGCCTATGTTCTTCGCGCGGTCAATCGCCTGGGGCGCGAAAGCGGCCCTTCGCCCTACGTCCTGACCATTCCCAGCGAACCCCGCCATGTCCTCTGCCGGGAAGTGGAAGACTTTGCGGAAATCCAATGGGAACCACCCTTGGAAAAAAATGTGATTGGATATCATATCTACATGCTTCGGGGTACATGGGAAATCATTCGCCTCACCGATCAACCGATCCGGGAAACCCGCTACCGCTATCGCGTCGGGCGGCAGCGTGTCACCCGTTTCTGGGTCACCGCTGTCGATCATTTGGGCCAGGAAGGGCAACCCTCGTCGCCGGCATGGTTCGGCCGGGCTTACCGCGGTTTCTTCGAGGGCGATTGGCATCAGTAGCTCAGCAATACCGCCAAATATGCCATTGGTATAGGAGGTAAATCTTAGTATGAAAAAGAGTCGATTTTATGTATGGACATCAGTATGTATGATGGTTTTGGCCACTTGCCTGGCTTTCGCTGCGTCTCGTGCGCCCCGCAGTGACACGGCGGGCGAGGGGAAGGTGGAGCTGGCGGCGGGCGACGTCCGCCGTTTCGGCGCCAAAGGCGACGGCATCCAGGATGACACGGAAGCCTTGCAGAAGGCGGTGGACAGCGGCGTGGGACACATCATTCTGCCGCGGGGCACCTACCGCCTGAGCCGGACCGTGACGGTCGATTTGAGCAAAACCGGCTATGTGTGTCTCGATGGCGGCGGAGTGGCGCGCCTCCTCATGACGGGTGCAGGACCAGCTCTGCGCTTTGTCGGCACTCACCAGGGAACCGCTGCTCCCCACACGGTGCAGGAGGTTGTCTGGAAACAAGAACGCATGCCACGCGTCGAAGGACTGGAGATCACCGGCACGCACCCGCAAGCCGACGGCCTCGCCGTTACGGGCACCATGCAGATGATCATCTCCCATGTGCTGATCCGCCAGTGCCGCCATGGCATTCACTTGCTCCAGCGCAATCGCAATGTGATCATTGCAAGTTCCCACATATATCACAACAAAGGAATTGGTATTTTTCTCGACCATGTCAATTTGCATCAAATCAATATATCAGCCTCGCATATCAGCTACTGTGATGAAGGGGGCATCGTCTGTCGCGGCGGAGAGATTCGCAATTTGCAAATCAGCGGTTGCGACCTCGAGAGCAATCAGGGGAAGAATAGCCCGCCCACGGCGAATGTTCTGATCGAAGGCGGTGCCAACGCCGAGGTGGCGATCAGCGGCTGCACCATCCAGCACAATCATGAAGCCCGCGGTTCGGCTAACATTCGCATCCGGGGTCTCAGCGAACGAGTGGTTCCTAAGACAGATGAACGCCGCGAGGGGCACATCACCATAACCGGCAACGTTCTCAGCGACGTCATGGTTAACGTCCATTTGGATCATGTCCGTGGGGCCGTCATCACCGGCAACACCTTCTGGACGGCTTATGAACATAATCTATTAATAGAAGATAGTTCCTATATCATCGTCGGTGAGAATAATTTTGATCGCAATCCCCGCTATTGGCGTGAAGAACGTGAGGACACTGCAAATGCCATAGTATTGCGCCGATGTTCCGAATGTATATTGAAAGGATTTGTTATCTCAGCGACGCGGGCTTGTACGGCCGCGGTGACCTTGGAACAATGCCATCGCTGCCAGGTCCAAGGGTTATCCATTGTGGATTGTGATGGTATTGGCTTGTTATTACGGGGAGTGACGCGCTCGCGCATCAGCGATTGCCTCATCCGGGATGATCGTCCCCACGCTAATTCGATCAGTATTCAAGCTCAAGGTGGGAAAGAGAACATGATCATTGACAATTATCTTGGCAGGCCAGCACAGATTGATAATACAGAAGGAATGATTGAGAGAAACTGGATGATTCGAGAGCAAAAATAAACGCAATCGTGGGTTTTTGTAATTGGATATATCGGTATTAATTTCGGGTTGTATTTAACATATCTGAGAGATGGATGCTGTCCGATGCGGTGGTTCCACGTGGCGGGTCGCTGCCTGGGATTTGTCTGGGCCTTGCCCAATAGCGTGCTGGGTTGCTTGTTCCTATTGCCGTCGTGGTTGGGGGGCGGCGGGGTGCGCTGGCGGCAGGGTGCTCTGGAGATTTACGGCGGACTGGCTCGGTGGTTTCTGGAACGGATTTGCGGTGCCGAGGCGATGACACTGGGCCACGTCATTGTGGGTCGATCGACCGCCGCTCTGGATTACTGCCGCTCGCACGAACACGTCCATATCCGTCAGTATTGCCGCTGGGGTCCGTTTTTCTTGCCGGCTTATGGGTTATGCAGCCTCTGGGCCTGGTGGCGCGGCCAGCATCCGTATTATGACAATTGGTTCGAGAAACAAGCTTATGCGAACAGTGATCCTCCCTATGACATTTAGTTATCGGTCTCAACATTCCAAAGTATGGTTTCCAATACACAGCTTTCATTGACCTGTTTTCTTTCCTGAGTTCAGGGACAAACTCAACGGCAGGCTTTGAGGAAGGCGAGCAGGTCGGCTAGTTCCTGGCGCGTGAGCTGCTGATCCAATCCCGCCGGCATGATAGAAACAGTGCTGGGCGTGATGGACGCGATGTCGCGCCGGGCCACGCGCTCCTGTTTGTCCGCATCGAGGACGAGGACAATTTCTTCGGGATTGTCCCGCGTGATGATGCCGTTGAGGACCCGTTCATCGGCAGTGATGACGCGGACCGGTTCGTAACTGCGTACGAAGCTGGCGCTAGGAAAGACGATGGCTTCCAGCAGGTCGCGTTCGCCACGGATGCTGCCGATGCGGGTGAGGTCCGGTCCGACAATCCCGCCGACGTAGCCGACTTTGTGGCAGGCGGCACAATTGGCTTTCGCCGAGTGAAAGACGCGTTGGCCGCGGCGGACATCAGCGGGGAGTTTCTGCAATTCTGCCAGCAACTGATCCAGACGGGCTTTTTCCGCGGCGCGATCCTGTTCGAGCAGGGCGTAGAATCGTTCGGCTTCCGCTCGCAAGGCGGGAACCTTGTCTAGGATGGGCTGGAGCATTTCGCGGCGGACGAGGCTGCGGCATTCCGGTTGCTCCAGGGTTTCCAGGAGGGTCCGCACGACTTCCGGCGAGGGAGTTTTGCTGAACACATCGAGGACTTTGGGAATTTCCAGGGGGTGCACATGGGGGAGGGTGCGGGCGAGGCGGCGGAGTTGATCCGCGGAAAGGGGGCCGCGGGCCAGGGCGGCAGCAGCCAGGGCACGCGGGGAGGTGTCGGCTTGGCGATGCAGGTATTCGAGTGTCAGTGCCAGGTCACTTTCCGAGAGGGTGTGGCTGGGGGGCCGGGAAGCCAGGATCAGGAGGCGGACCTCGGCGGGAGGCGTTCCCTCCGGCCAGAGGCGGGCGAGGGGCAAGGCCGCCTGGAAAGCGGCGAACGAGCGGGCTTCTGCCGGACTGTTCAAGGGCACGGCGCGAAAGACCGCGAGAGCGGCCTCGTAAAGGGAGCGCTGGGTGATCTGAGGCGCCAGAGCAATCAGGGCCTTCTGCCAACTTTCGGGCAGAGTCTTGAGCCGGCTGTGTGCCATCACCGTGAGAGCCAGGGGGGCCGTCTTTTCCTGGGCGGCAGCTTCGGCGACGACCTGCTGGATCAGCGGATGGGTCACGAAGCGGGTGAGCCGATCGACTAGCTCCTGTCGCTGGGCAGCATCCAGGCGTTCGAGGTGGCGGAATTGGTTGCGGAAGTAACCGGCGAGATGCTCGCCCCACGGAGGATTGCGTCCGGCGATCCACCAGGCAGTGGCCCGTAAGTCGGCATCGGGGTCGTTGAGGGCGGCCAAGACCGGCTGGGGGTCCGAGCGGGCAGCGGGGAGATAGGAGAGCACCGTGAGGGCGGCACGGCGGACGCGGGGGGAAGAATGGCGCAAGCCAGCGGCCGTAGCGGAAGCGTCTCCGATTTCCAGCAGCGCGTAGGTGAGGGCATGATCCAGGGGGCGGTCGTTCGCCGGATCGGCTAGTGCCTCCAGCAAGGCCGGCACGGCCTGGGGATCGCCGATGCGCCCCAACGCTTCCGCGGCCCAGCGCCGCTTCATGAGGTCCGCATCACGCAAGGCAGCAAGGGCTTCCTTCAGGCCGCTCGCATCTCGTTCCAGGGCGATCCGCTTGAGGCGGGGCAGCGGTTCGGGAAGGGGAGCCTGGCGCTGCTGATGCGCCCCGACACGTTTGATGCGGTAGATGGCCCCGGTCACATCCGGCTTCATGAATTGCGAGGTCGGGCAGCAGATTTTGTACCAGCCGCCGGTGTCCACCACCAGCAGCGAACCATCGCGGTCTTCCAGCACATCCGTGGGATGAAAGTCTATGTTATCGGAGACGAGGAAGTCAAAATCCTGGCAGGTGTACGTCGAGCCATGAGGCGTCAGAACGTGGCGGCTGACCTTGCGGAGATTGAACTGACAGCAGAAGAGATTGTGGCGGTATTCCGGTCCGAACTGATCACTGGTGTAGCGGTGCAGGCCGCAGGGGGCAGCCGGCCCCATATGAGTCAACACTGGCATCAACTGGGGCGACGTCCAAGGATGCTCATAGATCGGATCGTGATCTTTGCCGTAGATACCGCCATAGATGGCATGGATCAATCCATCTCGTTTTCCATAGGCTGGATGTTGGAAAAACGTTGTACTGAAGATCATTTCTCCATTAGGCATAAAGACAACATCCACGGGGTTATCCATACCGCCGGTGATGACCGGTTCGATCTGCTTGCCATCGGGAGTGGCTCGGAAGATGTGGGCGGCACGGGTGACAAACTTCCGTCCGGAGGGCAGGGTGTATTCCTGCCGGGCGAAAGCCCCTTTGCACCAATAGATGTAGCCATCGGGGCCGAGATAGGGGCCGTGCAAGTCGTTGGCACAGCCGGTGAGTGTCTTGCCGTCGAACCAGACTTCCTCCCGGTCGGCCTGACCATCCCCGTCGGTATCCGTGAACTTGAGGATTTGAGGCGGAGCAGCAACATAGAGGGAACCTTTGTACCACATTGTCCCTTCAGGGAACATGATGTTTTTCACAAAGACATTGGCTTTATCGAAAACGCCGTCTCCATTTGTATCTTCCAGACGAAGGATACGATGAGGTTTCTTCTGGAGCTGGATTTGTACATTTTCATTGGAACCGCTGGAGTCGGCCACATACAGCCGCCCCTGGTCATCGAAGGCCGCTGTGATGGGGCGGGGCGCCAGATCGCTGGCAGCGGCCACTTCGATCACAAAGCCGTCGGGCAACGTGAAGGTGTGGCCGTTGAGGCGAAACTGCCGGGTGGCGGGGGGGACCGCCGGTGAGGCTTTTCCCTCAGACGCCGAAGAAGTGGCTGTGCCTCCCGCCGCGCCTACAAGGACCGAAGACAGCAGCCCTCCCCCTCCGAGGAGAGCCAGAAATATCCCACTTCCCAGGGACAGGCGCCATCGAAGCCAAGCGTGCAGCATGGAGGTTCTCCGTAGCAGTGCGGCCAGTTGGGATCGATCAGCGGGTGTAAAGAGGATCCGCCAGTGCGTGTAAGATAACATAGCCGCCAAGTGGCGGGATAAGGAGAGAAAAAACCATGGCGCTCCGTTTCGTGATGGTGGGCGGCTTTCTAGGGGCGGGGAAGACGACCACCTTGGGCCGCCTGGCCCGGCACTATCAGGCCCAGGGGAAACGAGTGGGGATCGTGACCAACGATCAAGCTGCTGGCCTGGTGGACACGGTCACGTTGCGCCAGCAGGGGTGGGCAGTGGAGGAAGTCGCCGGCGCCTGCTTCTGCTGCCGCTTTGACGAGCTGATGCAGCGGGTCGGTGCCTTGCAAGCCGCGGAGCGCCCGGAGGTGATTTTGGCGGAACCCGTGGGCAGTTGCACCGATCTGGTGGCGACTGTGATTCAGCCGCTGCGGCATCTCTATGGCCAGCAGGTCCAGGTGGCGCCGTATGTGGTGCTGTTCAAGCCGAGTCACGGCCAGCGCATCTTGCGCGGTCCCAGTCAGGAAGGGACAAAGCCAGGGGGATTCAGCCCCAAGGCCGCTTACATTTTCCGCAAACAGCTTGAAGAAGCCGACGTCATCGCCCTCAATCGGATCGATGAACTGACTGCCGCAGAGCGGGAGGAATTGGTGCAGTTGGTGCGGCAGCATTATCCCCAGACGCCGCTGTTGTGCCTCTCCGCCCGCACTGGCGAGGGGTTTGACGCCCTGGTGGAATGGCTCGAACAGGAAGGGGGATTTGGCCGCCGGATTCTGGACATTGATTACGACATCTACGCGGCGGGAGAAGCCGAGCTGGGCTGGCTCAATGCGGCCACGCGGTGGCAATCCAGCACCGGCTTCGCCTTGGATGAGATTGTCCTGGAGGTAGTGCAAAACCTGACGGAGCGATGCCAGCAGCAGGGGGCGGAAATTGCCCATCTCAAGGGGATCGGGTGGGAAGAAGGGGGGAGCTACGCGGTGGCCAACGCGATCACCAGCGCAGGAGGCAGTCAGTTGAGTTTGGCCAGCCGGGCGATAGTTCAGCAGGCGGAAGTGATCATCAATGCCCGGGTCGCCGTCGAGCCGGAGTGGCTGGCCGAGCAACTCCGACAGGTCCTCGCCGCTGAGGGGCAACAGCGGAACATCGCGGTGGAACTGGTCCAGATGCAAAGCCTGCGCCCCGGCCGCCCCGTGCCCACCCACCGCTACGCCCAAGCCTATGCCTGACCAACCGGCGGCATCGATAAGCCAATCGGTGGAGCGCTTCCGAAGAACGGCAAGCGTTTGAGAAGAGTCTTTGCCAGCGCTCGCAGTCGAGCGCCTCCATCCTTCTGATCTGAGTCCTATGGGGGAATGGGAAGGGCAGAAACGGGATTCCTCATTCCTTCAAGACGGGGCACATCTGCCGGGCCGGTCCGTTCTTCATTCCTCCGAGGCGGCGGGCGCTTCTTGCAGCAACGGTAAGGGATTGGAAGCGAAGATCCACTCAGCAATGGGCCGGCCTTCCACGAGATGCTCCTGGACGAAACGGGGAATGCGTTCCGCCGTCATGCCCATGTACCAGGTTCCCTCGGGATAGACGACGAGGATCGGTCCGCCGGTGCAGACGCGGAGGCAATCGACCTTGGTGCGGTAGCACGCCTGCGGCCCTTCGGCCAGGGATAGATTGCGGCGCTTCAATTCTCCTTTGAGGCATTCCCAGGCCGCGGTTCCCACTTCTGTGGAGCAGCAATTCCCGCCGACGCAGAGGAAGACATGGCGATGGTAGCAGCCGATTTTGAGCTGGCTGGCGATGCGAGCGAGGCGTTGGCGCTCCGCGGCCAGGGGATCGTCCGCGCGATCCGGGGAACTCGGCTCGGTGTCAGCGAAACGTGAGGTATCTTCCATCAGGTTCACTCCTCCAGGTCCCCACCTCAAGGCAAGCGCTGGGGCAGCGGCGGGCGGACGGACAGCATGGGGGCGGGAGACCGGAACCACAGGCGGAAATGGCGGGCGATCTCGCGGAAGAGCAACACGCTGGAGGTGGCGGCAGCGATCAGCAGCCAGTCGATCAACCGCAGCGGTTCCACGTGGAAAATCCCATCGCCGAAGGTCACGATCAGAATCTGCCCGATGACGGTCAGCGAGGCGATGAGCAAAAATTGCGGGTTTTCCCAGAGGCGGTGCAAGCCGCTTTCCGCTGGATCAAGCGAGCGGCAGTTGATCTGATTCCAGACCTGGAAGAAGACGTACACGGTGAAGAAGATGGTCACCTGGCGGACATTGAGGGGGGCGAATTCCCAGGGTTCGTAGTTGGGGCCGCTGCCGGAGGCGAACCAGCCGTAGTGCTTCATGCCTAAAAGCAGGGTAATCATGACCACGACGAAGAAGGTGGCGGTGCCGAGAATGGTGACGAGCATTTCGCGGGTGACGATGTTTTCATCCCGGCGCTTGGGCGGCTTTTCCATGAGGCGCCAGCGCGGTGGTTCGCTGCACAGGGCGATCGCTGCGAAGGTGTCCATGATGACGTTGATCCAGAGCAGTTGCAGCACCGTGAAGGGGGGGCGCAGGCCGAGGAACGGCCCCAAAAAGGCGATGGCCAGGGCGGAGACGTTGATGGTCAGTTGGAACTGGACGAAGCGCTGGATGTTTTCGTACAAGGCCCGGCCCCAGAGCACGCCGCGGACGATGGTACCGAAGGCATCATCGAGCAGGACAATCTTGCTGGCTTCCTTGGCGACTTCCGTGCCGGACAACCCCATCGCCAGTCCGACATCGGCCTTTTTCAGGGCGGGGGCGTCATTGGTGCCGTCCCCGGTCATGGCGACGACATGGTTTTGCTGCTGGAGCAGCCGGACGAGGCGGTATTTGTCCCCCGGTAGGGCGCGGGCCAGAACGCGCAGGCGAGGCAGGATGCGGAGGGCTTCCTCATCGCTGAGGCGGGCGAATTCGTCGTGGGTCAGAGCCAAAGCGTCCGGGCTATCGAGCAAGCCGACTTCCCGGCCGATGGCCTTGGCTGTCTCCAGGGTATCGCCCGTGATCATCTTCACTTCGATCCCCGCCGAGCGGCAGCGCTGGATCGCTTCCTGCACATCTTCCCGCAGGGGATCGCGGATGGCCACCCAACCGTCGAAGATGAGGCCCTGCTCAAGCTCCTCGCGGTGGGCATGGAGGGCGTCTTCGTCCGCCGGCAGATGGGGGGGCAACGGCGCATGGGCGAAGGCCAGAGTCCGCATGGCTTCACGGGCGGCGGCGGCCAGTTGGTCCCGGATGGCCTCACGCACCTCCGCTGTCAGCGGGTGGACACTCCCGTCCGCCTTCTGATAGTGGGTGCTGTGTTCCAGGAGCATTTCCGGCGCTCCTTTGACCAGCACCACGGCCTGGCCATCCACCTGCGTGACGGTGGTCATCCGCTTGCGCTCGGAAGAGAAGTGCAACTGGTAGATCAGCGGGTACTGTTCGCGCCACTGGCGGTAGTCGATCGGTCCAGCACCGGTGTCAGCGCCATCGCGCAGCCAGAGGAGCAAGGCCCCTTCGGTGCTGTTGCCGATGACGGCGGGGCGGCCGTCGCGCTCTTCGAGGTTGGCGGTGGAGTTGACGGCGGCATTGAGGAGAAGCCAGCGGCGGGCCGCTTCGGCCGGCGGGGCGGCTTCGGCTGAGGGCGCATCCTCTCCAGATGCCCGGCCACCGCGGCGCTGCCACACCTGCTCCCCGATGCCGTAACGGGCCACCTGCATCCGGTTCTGGGTCAGCGTGCCCGTTTTGTCCGAACAGATGACCGTGGCCGAGCCGATGGTCTCGCAGGCCACCAGTTGCCGCACCAGCGAGTTCGCCCGGCTCATCTTCCGCCAGGCGACCGCCAGCGAAACCGTCACGCTCATCGGCAACCCTTCCGGCACGGCCACCACGATGATGATCACCATGTACACGAAGTAGGAGAGCAGATGACGGATGACAGTCAAAGCCTGGGCCGACGTTTCCGGCAGGAAAATTTCCCGTGGCTCGGCGAAGAACGCTCCCCGGATTAGCAAGGCAAGGAAGATGGCAATGGCGGCGGCATAACCGACCCGGCTAATGAGCTGGGCCAAGACGGCCAGCTTTTCCTGCAAGGGGGTGGACTGCTTGGAGATGGTCAATTTCCGCTGGACGCGGGCTTCGGGCGTCTCCTCGCGGGAGGGAGCCTCGCGGTCTTCCTCCTCACCGGCGAGTTTGCGGGCGATCTGGCCGAGCAGGGTATCATCCCCGACGTTGGTCACGATCATGTAGCCGACGCCGTCGATCACCTGGGTGCCGCGGAAGACGTTGGCGGGGTCGTGGGGATCGTCATGGGCCGGTTCGGCATGCCCAGGCTGCTTGCGCACCGGTTCACTCTCCCCGGTCAGCAGCGACTGATCCACGTACAACTCATTGGCCCGGATGATCCGTCCATCGGCGGGGATTTCATCCCCCATTTCCAGCAGAATCAGGTCGCCGACGACGACTTCTTCCAAGGGCAAGGCGTGCACCGTGCCGCCGCGCACGACTTTGACCATGACCGACTCGCGGGCAGCGTTGAGTTTCTCGAACTCCCGGTCGCTGCGGTACTCGCTCAGGAAGGACACGCCGGTGGCTAGCACCACCGCGACCATGACGGCCAGCCCTTCGTAGGAGGGATGTCCCTGGGCGATGCTGACGGCCACCCCGACACAGGCCAGGGCGAAAAACAAGGAGGGCAGCCACGCCGCCAGACGTTGCCAGAGCCAGCCAGCGACTCCCGTGGCCACCACCAGCGCCAACATGCCCAGCCCCGCGGACATACTGGCCTCGAACAGGTCCACCACGATCTTGAGCAGTGAGGCAGCCAGCAAAATCTTGATAATCGGCTCGTCGAATTTCTCCAGAAACTTCTGCCAGGCGGGCACGCGCGGCAAGGGCGTCAGGCGATTGGAACCAAAACGCGCTCGGCTATCTGCTACCTCCGCTTCGCTCAGTCCGTGATCCGTCGCCTTGGGATACTGGGCGGTGATTTCTTGCAAGGAACGCATGGCAGGGTCGCTATCCAGGAAGAAAGGTCGCTGTCAGGGAAGACACACGAGGCCCGGCAGGCCTGGGGATTTCGCACACTGCAATCGCATCAGGGGCTGCCGCCGGGGTTCAGCCGGCCATAGCAGCTTGCGGGAGGCAGGGAGGGTTTCCTCCGCGGAGTCCTCTCCTCCCAGGAACTCCGGGATTCCCGGCGGAACAGTCTCCCTTATGAAGGGTTATTCTACTGTTCCATCACTTCCTTTTCCTTTTTCGCCGCCAATTCGTCGATTTTGGCTTCGTAGGATTTGAGCAGGTCCTGAATCTTGGCCTTGCCGCGATCCCGTTCATCCTCCGTCATGAGTTTATTCTTCTCGGCATCGTCGAAATGCTTGTTGCTATCCCGGCGGATGTTGCGGCAGGCGACCTTGGCGGCTTCCGCTTGCTTCTTGATCTGCTGGACCAGCTTTTTGCGTTGTTCCCCGCTCATAGGCGGCAGGCTCAAGCGGATCACCTTGCCGTCATTATTGGGGGCCAGTCCCAGATCACTTGCCCGGATCGCTTTTTCGATGTCTTTGAGCATTTCCGCCTGGTACGGCTTGATGACGATCGTGGCTGCATCCGGACAGGTGATCGAGGCGATGTTCTTGATCGGCGTCGGGCTGCCGTAGTAATCCACCCGCAAGGGGTCCAGCAGATGGGGAGACGCCCGCCCTGTGCGCAGGCCCTTCAGATCGTTGCGGAACACCTCCAGCGCCTTTTCCATCCGCGTTTCCGCGTCCTTGAGAATTTCCTGAGTGGTCATAGCTTTCCCCTGCTATCCCGCTGCCTGAGAATGTACGCTCCCGGATCCCACCCCCACCGGGTGGCCTCATCATGATTATCCCAAGCCGGGCAAGGGAAGGAAAGATGCCGAAACCCGCCGCTGGAAAACGGCTCTCTTCCCCAGCTCAGTGCAGACTTCGAGGACAGAAACCGGCAGAGAGCATTCCACGGATTGGGATCGATTCTTCAAGCCAACCGGGGTGGGTCGGTCATGCACCCGGTTGGGTCGGTTGTTGGAATGGCTGAAGATCGGCCAGTTGGGTCAGGCGGTGGAATGGGCCGTAGGGCGAGGGGGATTGGGAGATGAAGATTGGGGAGATCGGGCCATGGGAAGGAGGCGCCCCCTCTGCCCGCAGGGCGGCTCACGGAGTAGGTAGCGCTCGGAGAATCGATCCGGGAGAAAAAATCCGGTGAATTGCGGTTTTCACCGGCGGCGGTAGGGATGGAACTGGACGGATAGCAGTTCGGTAGCTCAGCGTCAAAACAAGTCTTTCAGCAGGAGCAAAACAGGTCTTTCAGCAGGCGGATGATCTCATGAGCAATGCAGAGGATGACGTACACCAGCACCAGCAAGCCCAAAAGATAACTCATAACTGTTCCTCCGTTAGGATACCTTTGGATTCACCGCGGCACGACCCCAGGACGTTCTGAGCACGAGGCCGTCATCAGAGCGTCGATCGCCTCGCGGAGTCGCAATCCCTGCTAAGGCTCCCTTTTCTAAGGAAGCTCCGAAGTTCTGAATGGTTCGCTCCCATCGTTGCGCTCCCTTTTCTTTCGCCACTGGCGTTGTCTCCAAGAAATGATCCCGGACCACAGCAATCGGTTCGCTTTTTTTCCTCTTTCGGCCTTCCTCTTTTGGCATTCCGTTTTCCTGCCGCGAGGCAGTTTCCAAAAGGGATCACTTGCTCTTCGGCAAAGGAAGGGCCAGGGAAGGAGTCCCGGCGGAGGTCACGAGGAGAAGTTGCGGCTCGAACAGCGTCGAGCTGACGGAGTGAGGGGATACTCTTAGGCGCTGATGAGGGTGCCGATGCGGTGGCCGGCGATGGCGCGTTCGATGGCCCCTTCCTGTTTGTAGTTGAAGATGAGGATGGGCAAGGAGGCTTGGCGGCACATCTCGAAGGCGGCGATGTCCATGACCCGCAGGCCGTCCCGGATGACTTGGTCGTAGGTGAGGTGGTCGTACTTGACGGCGTTGGGGTCCAGTTCCGGGTCGGCGGAATAGACGCCATCGACCCGCGTGGCTTTGAGGACGATGTCCACTTCCAATTCCGTGCCACGGAGGGCTGCGGCGGTGTCGGTTGTGACGAAGGGATTGCCGGTTCCAGCGGCGAGGATGACGATGCGGCCTTTCTCCAGGTGGCGCAAGGCCCGGCGGCGAATGAAGGGTTCCGCCACGGTTTCCATGCGGATGGCTGACAGCAGGCGGGTTTCCAGTCCCAGGGACTCCAGGGTGTCTTGCAGGGCCAGACCATTCATGACGGTGGCAAGCATGCCCATGTAGTGGGCGGTGGCCGGCTTGATGGTATCGCCGCCGGCGGTGAATTGCGCGCCCCGCAGCAGGTTGCCCCCACCGACGACCACCGCCAGTTGCACCCCCCGCTGATGCACCCGCTGCAACTGGACCGCCATGTGCCGCACTTCATCGAGATTGATCCCCAGGCGGCTGCCTCCGTAACCGAGGGCCTCCCCGCTGAGCTTGAGCAGCACCCGGCGATACTTCGGAACCAGAGAGTGTGTCTCAGGCATAGTAGCTTCGTTATACGAACGGCACCAGGACTTGCCAGTCTCCGCTGTTCATCTCCCCTGCTGGCTCTCGCACGCCGGTTTCCTGGTCTTCATCATCGGGGGACGGCACCGCGGAAATAGGGATCGGTCAATCCGGGGGGAAAGGCAGCTTAGAAGGAAGGCATCTTGGCCCCACTGCTGCTAAGCCTTCACCACCACACCCAGTACGAAGATCACCATGAGCATGAAGCCGAGGGTCACGGCGGCGACGATCCGCAAGACCAGCGGCTGCTCCGTCCGCAGATAGCCGATACAGCCGAAGGCTAGCAGCACAAACCCCAGCAACTGGCCGTACCGATCATACCACTGGGAGCGGATGTTGCCGATGCGGGTGTATTCGGCGTTGTTGGTAGCTTCCTCCAGTTTGGGCCGGTAATTCTCGGTGATCTTCTTCACTTTCTCGTCGTAGGCCCGTTGCTCACTTTCACTCATCTTGAACCTATCCTTCTCTCCGGGCAGGAGACGCTCGATTTCGATCTGTTGTTCCAATCGAAGTAGGTCCACACGGGCCTGGGCGCGCCGCGTGGCAGCCTCTCCGATTGGCGTCATAAAGGTGAACAGGATCACGAAGAAGACGCCCAGGGCAAACAGCACGGTGGGTATTCCGCCGATGGCAGCCAGGAAGTTGTTGGGAGGATAGGGCCGCTGATACGGTGATGCCACGAGGGAGGGGACCGGTATCTCCATGTAGGCTTCCGCTGGGGCCGGAGCAGGCGGCGGATCGGCACTTGGAACTGGCGGGGAAACCGCACTGGGGTCAGTAGGGGCAGCCCCGGCTGCCGCTTCCGCGACCAGACCTTCCGGGGCGACCACAAGAGCCGCCCCGCAGCGTTTGCACCGGACCTTTCGGCCAACATCGGTCGGTCGGATGTTGTAGGCGGCTCCACAGGCTGGGCAAAGGTTGTTCATTGCGAACTCCCAGAGGTTCAGTCAGGATAAGCCGGTCGTATTATTGCCGGCTATCTTTAGGGATGCAAGCTCCGTAACGCTTCCCGGCTGCTTGCTGCTTGCTGCTTGGGAGTAGGCGGAGTTTGCAGCCTGTTTCTCGTGGCATTTTTCAGTGGACAAAACCTCGCCGTTCGGGTGGGATAATAACATCCTGCCTTGCGGATGCTTCCCGTGTCCTCGCTGGGGATGCTTGGCCTCGCTGAAGATGCCTTCCGTGTGTCCCCCGCCGGAAGGAAAAGTTCAGGAGCATCCTCTCTGTTCTGGAACATGCGGATCGCTGGATCCCGCGGTCATCGTAGAGGAGGAAAGGTCATGGTCCGCTGCGTGCGTATGGGGCTGGCTGCCGGTGTGGTGCTGGCGTTGGCGATGCCGCTGTGGGGAGCGGAAGGGCCGCCGGTGGTGGCGGTGGAAGGTCAGCCGTTGGCGGCGAATGTGGAGCGGCTCATGCAGGCGCTGGAGTTTCTCGGCGCACCGCTGGAGGCCGCCACCGCCCGGTCGTTGCGCCAGGCCGTGCAAGCCCAGGATGCCCGCCGAATCCAAGAGATTCTGGACCAGCAGGTGCTCGTGGTGGTGACGCTCAATCCGGAGTCGCGGGTCAAGGCTGCCCGAGGACCGGCCCCGGCCCGGCTCCAGCAAGCGGGTTACACCCCCGTGGTGATCAAGGTCATCAATGAGAGCACGGTCAAAAAGCCGCTCAACATCAGCAGTCCCCAGGCCGGACCGGTGTACAGCGATCCAGGCCGCCAGCAGCGGGACCCGAAGGCGGACCCGAACATCGTGCGTCGCTTTTTGCAGGTGGAAATGTTCCGCGCGCCGCCGATGACTGGGCAGCTTAGCGGCTTGGGGGTGGAATACGTCATCGCCTTGATCTATTCCCGCGATGCCGGCCAGCGGGAGGCAACCCTGGCCTTCGACGTGGGCCAGGGCACCCAGGATTTGGGTTTCCGTGGGGAAGTGCCGATCCTCTTTGAGGTCCGCCCGGCTATCGAGGTGCGCCTCAGGGTCCGCGACTTCGACGGCACGCCTACCGTGGGCCGCTTCACCTTCACCGATAAATGGGGGCATGTCTATCCCCCGCAGCCCAAGCGGCTGGCCCCGGACTTTTTCTTCCAGCGGCAGATTTACCGACCGGATGGAGGAACCGTCCTGCTGCCGCCCGGCGAGTTCGAGGTGGAGTACGGCCGCGGACCGGAATACCGCCTCAAGCGCCAGCGGATTGTCATTCCCGAAAAAGGTCCGGTGGAATTGAGCTTCACCCTGGAGCGCTGGATTCACCCGGCAGCCTGGGGCTGGTACAGCGGGGACCATCACATTCACGCGGCGGGCTGCGCCCACTACACCAACCCGACCGAAGGGGTCCTGCCGCAAGACATGTTCCTGCACGTCAAAGGGGAAGGCCTCAATGTCGGCTGCTGCCTGACCTGGGGTCCCTGCTACGAGTATCAGCGGCAATTCTTCGAGCCACGCCCCTGGTCCCGTAGCGAACCGTTCACCATCCTCAAGTATGACGTGGAAGTCTCCGGTTTCGGCTCCCAAGCCCTGGGGCATGTCTGCCTGCTCAATCTCCAGGACCAGACCTACCCTGGTTCCGAAGGAACCAAGTACAAAGGCTGGCCGAGCTGGACGACCCCCTTGATGCGCTGGGCCAAAGCCCAGGGAGCGGTGACCGGTTATGCCCACTCCGCCAGCGGTTTGGGAGTCCAGCCGGAACAAGCCGCCCGTCGGCTGCTCGCCGCCCTCGACACGAATCGGGATCAGCAGGTCAGCCCGGAGGAAGCCCGCCAGGGTTTGTTACCTCTGCCGGAACCCTTTGCCGCCATCGACCGCGATCAGGATGGCCGACTCACGGCGGAGGAATTGCTGCAAAGCACCCGGCGCACCCTGCGGCAACTGCCCAATCTCAACATTCCCCAGATGGACGGCATCGGCGCCCAGGAAGTCTGCGTTACCACCGCGATGGGAGTGTGCGACTTCCTCAGTGCGATGGACACCGACCGGATTCCGGAGTGGAACTGCTGGTACCACATTCTCAACAGCGGCTTCCCGCTGAAAATCTCCGGGGAAACTGACTTCCCCTGCATCTCCGGCAGCCGGGTGGGCCAGGGACGCGTCTATGTGCAGATGGGCAAGATCGAAGCCCTGGACTTCGCCCAGTGGTGCGCCCACCTGGCCAAGGGGCGCTCCTACGTCTCGGATGGTTATGCCCACGCCCTGGAGTTTACGGTCAATGGTGTGGCTCCCGGCTTCGGCACCGTCCAACTGAACTCCCCCGGCAAGGTGCGAATTCGGGCCAAGGTCGCCTTCGGCAGCGAAGTGGCGCTCGGAACTGCTCCGGGAGCAGCGGTTCCCCAGGGGAAAACGCGGTTGGTGGAGCTGGTGGTCAACGGCCAGGTGGCAGCACGTCAGGAAGTCCCCGCCGACGATCAGGTCCATGAGGTGGAATGGGAAGTGCCGATTCGCAAAAGCTCCTGGGTGGCCCTGCGGCATTTCCCCCAGATGCACACCAATCCCGTGGAGGTTTTGGTGGGAGGGAAGCCGATCCGGGCCAGCCGGGCCAGCGCGTTGTGGTGCGCCGGGGTCATCGAGCAACTCTGGCGCATGCGGGCCGACCACATCAAACCCGAAGAACGGCCTGAAGCAGAGAAAACCTTCCGCAAAGCCATCGAGATTTATCGGCAGCGGGCCGCTGAGGCCGAAGAGGGAAGCTGACCGCCTCCCCCATCTCCTCTGGCCGCGCTGAAAACAGTTCTCTGCACCGATTCGTTCCCCTCGCTGGACGCCGTGAGGGCGGTAGACCAGGGAACTGCCTTCCCTGCGGGGGTAGACTTCCTCCGAGAGCCGGCCGTGGCTCTCAGAGCCGGGACTGCGCGGCCAACCCTGCCGGCTTTGCCCAGTCGTCCTTCCTTGTTTGCTTCCCGCTCTTTGGTCCCTTGGCGTGAATTGGGTCAGAGTCCGGGGACCCAACCGGTCCCTCGGCAGCTTCCGTTGGGAACGGTCATGTTGCCCTTTCCCCGATCCGAAGTTGTGGGTATAGGCGGTGGGGGGAGGAGGACGGGACGATGGCTGGGCGCGTGCGAAGGCAGGTTCCGCGATGGCTCCAGCGGTCCGGGCTGGGGCGGGGAGCGGTGTTGGTCCTGCTGGCGCTGGCGGTAGCAGTCTGGCCTGTGCAGGCGGAGCAGATCCACCGGCATCAATTCAGCGGCCGCCAGACGGCCTGGCAGCGGGGGGAAGCCAATGTGCGGGTGGATGTCCTGGAGCATGACATCTCGCGTGTGGCATTTCACAGTCAGCCGTCGAGCGAGCATATCAAGCTGGTCGCGGAAGCAGGTACAGGGGAGACGGCGTACATTCACTGGTATTACGAGACGCCGCCGGCCTTGGTGACGGAGTTGCTCTCTGCGACGGTGTGGGTGAAAGCGACGCGCGGCGGCATCCAGTTGCGGGCACGGGTGGTCTTCCCCAAGGAACCGGACCCGGCCAATCCTCAGACGCCGCTCACCTTGCTGCTCCAGGGGGATACGTATCCGGCGGAGCGGTCGCGGCGGTGGTGGCCGTTGAAATTGCAGGATGTGCCCCGCCTGTTATCCCGGCAGTTGCCAATTTTGCAGGCGCGTATTGGCCGCACAGTCAACCCCCAAGGGGCGTACATCGACCGCTTGATCCTCAACGTGTACACCGGTCCCGGCCCGCTGGAACTGTGGATCGACGATTTGGACATTGGTCCGGTGGATGCCTCCCGGCAGGTGGAGAAAGGGGCTGCTCAGATGACCGGTCGAGGGGGCGGCAGCCGCTGGCGGCGGGCGCGGCTGGTCGAGCAGAGCGGAGGGCAGTTGCTGGTCGATGGCAAACCGTTTTTCTTCCGGGCCATTCGTTATACTGGCACGCCCCTTCACGTCTTGCGGCAAGCCGGGTTTGACACCCTTTGGCTGCCCCCTGATGCGGCTACCGAATTGCTCGCCGAGGCGGAACGGGAAGGCTGGCTGGTGATTGCGACCCTGCCGTTGGCTCCGGCCCGCGAAGAAGCAGAGGGGGGGCCGGTGGTGGAACGTGCGGTGTCGGAGTTGAGTCCGGCCCTGCGCCGCTTCAGCGAGGCGGATGTGCTCTTTTACGATCTGGGCGGCGGTCGCAGCCGGGCCGACTACGAACGGGTGGAGCGCACCCATCAGGCGGTGCGGGCCATCGATCCGCGCCGGCCGCAAGGGGTGGATGCCTGGGACAGCTTCGCCGGCTATTCCGCCCTGGTCGATGTCGTGGGTGCCCACCGCTGGCCGCTGTTCACCTCGCTGGAACTGAGCGGCTACCGCGACTGGCTGGCCCAACGCCGGGAATTGACCGCCCACCGCGCCGTCTTCTGGACCTGGGTGCAGAACCACCTGCCGGACTGGTATCTGGAGTCCGTCCTGGAGGCGCCAGAGCCGGGCAGCGGCGAAGCAGCGTTGCCTCTGGGACCGCAACCGGAACAAGTCCGCCTGCTGGCCTACATCGCCGTGGCCTGCGGCTGCCAAGGACTGGGCTTCTGGTCTGACCGCTTCCTGGCCGATTCGCATCATGGCCGCGACCGCTTGCAGGCCCTGGCCATCCTCAATTGTGAACTCGATATGCTCAGTCCCGTGCTGCTCGCCCCACGAGATACCCAGCGCACGCAGTGGCTCAAGACCAGCCATCCCCAGGTGCAAGCGGCACTGATTCGTTCCGAACGCGGCCTGATTGTGCTCCCCATTTGGTTCGGTCCCGCAACTCAATACGTCCCGGAACAGGGAGCAGTGGCGGCCTTGACCGTGGTGGTGCCCTTGGTGCCAGAAGGGGCGGACCCCTGGCGGATCACCCCCGCCGGCGTCGAATGCCTGGCCCATCACACCCGCAAAGTCGTGGGAGGGACCGAACTGACCCTCCACGAATTCGACCTGGTCACGCCGATCGTCTTCACCAGCGACCGCCTCGGCTTGGTGGCCTGGTGGCAGGATTACGTCCGCAAATATGGCCGGCTGGCTGCCCGCTGGGCGATGGATCAGGCGGCGGTCAGCTACGACAAGGTGCGCCAAGTCCACGAGCAACTGCAAGCCCTGGGAGCCAGAGTGCGCGACAGCGAGGAGCTGTTCCTCCAGTCGGCCCGCTTCTATGCCGAGGCCCGGCGGCACTATTCCGCGGAGCTGTACGATAAAGCCTTCCGCGAGGCCCAGCGCGCCCTGCGGCCGCTACGGGTGCTCATGCACGCCCACTGGCGGCAAGCGGCCAGCAGTCTCGATGTACCAACCGCTAGTCCCTACGTCGTCAGTTTTGCCACCTTGCCCAAGCACTGGCACCTGGCCCGTGCCGTGCAGAACGCCCGAATCGGAGACAACCGGCTTCCTTCTGGGCAGTTTGAGTTGGCCACTTTGCCGCCGTCTGGGGCGCCCGTGTCGGCCATGCCTGGCTGGTCCGCCCGTTTTGGAACGACCGACCGGGTAGAAGCCGCAGCCGGGATTGTTCCCGCCGAAACGGTCCGCGCCAAGCCGGCTTCTCCGCCGAGCCGTCCCGCACCCTTGACGGTGGGGCTGTTCAAGCCGAGCCGCCTGCCCCCCCTGAGTGCGGGAGAGGCTGAGCCAACCCCTCCTGTGGCCGTGGGCCGCTCCGTCCTGCGCTTGGAAGTCCGCCGCCGGGTGGAAGCCGCCGCCCCGGAGCGCTCCGAACCCGCCCCCGCACCCCTGGAGCGTACCTTCCTCGCTGTGGATAGCCCCGCGGTGACTCTGCCCCCTGGCACGTTGGTCCGCATCAGCGGCGCCTTCTGCATTCCCCAGCCTCTGACCGGCTCCGCTGACGGCCTGCTCTTCTACGACGACGCCGCGGGCGAACCCCTAGCCCTACGCCTCCATTACCAGCCCCACTGGAAGCGTTTCCATCTCTACCGCCGCGTCCCCGCCGATGGACGCCTCGCCTTGACCGTCGCCCTCACCGCCGTCGGCGTCGCCTACTGTGATGACTTGCGGATCGAACCTCTCCTTCCCGCGACACCGCCGCCCGCTCCGGCAGCCGTGGCCGAAGATTCCGCCGTGTCATCCCGCTAGCACCGCAGGGAATCCGCATGTCATCCCGCTAGCACCGCAGGACCGGACGCCGAGGAAAAAGACCGTTCTCTTTTCAGGGGGGGAAGCCAGGAGCGCTCGACTGGGTCAGGGGAAACCCCCTGATCTCACCGTGCCTCCGCGGTGCTAGCCGATGGTCTGTGGGGTTGGTGGAAGGCAGATTCCATCCAACAGGGCGGAAGAGGGAGGAGGGGGAAGCTAGCGGGGCGAAGCCGTTTCACTTCAGGGCCGGTCGTGGGGGTGGGGCCACGGGTAAAGGCGGCAGTTTGTTCTCCGGCGGCGGAGGAGGAGATTTTTTCTCCGGGGGTAGCGGTGGTTTGTCCTGGGGTTTCTTTTCCGGGGGTAGCGGTGGTTTGTCCTGGGGTTTCTTTTCCGGGGGTTTGGGTGCGGATGCCGTCTTCTTCAATTCGCTGCGCACGTCCTCGATGACCACATGGAGGCGGAAGGCTTTATGGGCCAGGGTGGGTTCCCGTTCCACCTCTTGCAGTCCCAGATCGATGCGCTGCTGGACAGGGGGCCGATGGGACAACAGCGGTCGCACGGTGAGCAGGGCGCCGTGGTAGAGGCGGTAGGTGCCGGCGTAATCGCGGGAGTTGTTGTACAGCTCCGCTCCGAGGTTGTGGACATCGCGCAGGGTATCGACCACCAGGCGGTCAAAGGCGGCCGGATCGGTGGGTAAGGGGAGGGGTGGCTGGGCAGCCGGTGGGGCAGCGGGTGGTGCGGGCGGTTGGCCAGCGGATGGCGCGGGCGGCTGAGCGGAAGGGACCGGCTGAAGGGCGAGGAGAGCAGGGGGTTGGGCCAAGACCGGCTTGCTCCCTAAGGCCAGAGTGAGGAAGAGCAGCAGCCAGGTCCAAGCCGGCGGGCTGCCGAGAATGCAAGGCGACCATCGAGGCGGGAGCCGGAGAGACATCGGAAATCCTCCCACAACTGGAAGCCCAAGCGGGCGGGGATCGTTGTGCCACCGAGGCGAGGGATCGTCATCTTGCCCTGTGGGGATCGGGCTTGCAAGGCGATCCGAGCTATGGTTAGCATACGCCCGGTTTGAGGGACCCTGCAAGGACGCACCGTTGTGGCCGATGCACTCACGCACCTGATCACCGCCGCTTTGAGCCGGGCGGCTGCCCATCCCGGCGGCCTGCCTCTGTTTCCTTCCCGCCAGGGGGAAGGGGGGTTGTTTCCCGCCAGCAAAGCGGGGCGCACCGCGGCGCAAAAATGCCTGGCCGAGAATTGGCTGCAACTCGTTCCCCCCTCCCGTGCCGCCTGCGCGGGAACCGCGGCCTCGGAGCGCTACACCCTCAGCGACCGCGGCTGGCAACGCCTGCTCCAGGAAGCCCAGCCCCGTCAGGTCCTCGAAGATTTCCTGCGGGTGGTCGAAAAGCGGACGGCCCTCGTCGCGGAATGGCTCAGTGCCGCTCAGCGGCTCCAGGAGGAATTGCAGGAACTGCGGCAGGCCCTGAACCGCTGGCTCGCCGCGAGTGCACCGCCGCTGCCAGCCCAACCGAGCCGCAATACGCCTCCGCCGCTGGATCGTGGCATATCTTCGCCGGAACGCAGCGTTTCGCTTCAGGAGCCTCCCGATTCGTCCGGAGCGGCCACTGCGGAGATAGCGGCGGCGGAAGCGATCCTGCACGCTCTGGCGGAATGGTCCCGCCAGGGTGGGGCCGATTGCCCCTTGCCGGAGCTGTTCCGGGCGGTGTCCCAGCGCCGGGCGCTAAGTATCGGCTTGTTCCACGATGCCCTGCGCCGTTTGCAGGCACGCCAGGCGCTGGCCTTGCATCCCTGGACCGGCCCCCTCTACGCCTTGCCGGAACCGGCTTACGCTCTCCTCGCCGGTCACGGTGTCGCCTATTACGCCAGCCTCCGCCCGTGCACTCCCACCTCGGCTGCTGCCCGCCCTATTCGTGAAGCAGGGAACCCGCCTCCCGTTCGTGAAGCAGGGAACCCGCCTCCGGCCGCCGTCGCTGGCGCTGCCCCCTTGACATCGACTCTCGCCCCTGCCTTGGCTTTCCCGGAGAACCAGCCATGACCCGAAGCGTTGCTGCCGATCCGCCTGCTCTCTCGGAGCCGACCCGCCGCATTCTGCAACGGCTCGGCAACCCCTTCCGCAACTACTTCGCCCGCAATCCCGACGACGAAGTCTGCGCCCGCTATCACGTCCCGGAACTCTTTGCCGAGGAGCGGCAGTTGCTCCACGCCATCATCGACCAGTACCGCTATCAACCGCGGTTGCATTCCGAAGTGGTGCCGGTGCTCGGCAACAAAGGAGCGGGCAAAACCCACTTACTGCACTCCATCAAACACGGCGAAGGAGGACAATGGCAGTTGCTCGTCACTCCGGGAGTGTACCAGCGGGAATGCGACTTCCTGGAGTATCTGTTGTTTCAGATTCTGGACACTCTGCTGGGCGGCGGACGACAGAAAGGGCTTCGGCCTCTGGAGTACATTGGGGAGCGTCTGCTGCGTCAGGCCCTGCTCCAGACCCTGCCGCAACTTCCGGATAACGCCCTGCTGGACCTGTTCCCTGCGGGAGGCTTGGGGCGCTGGGGCCGGCGCTTGGGTTGGGGACTGGCCCAAGCCCGCCAGCGGCGGCACCAGTTGCTCGAAGGCTTGCAAGCCGCCGAACAGGCCCCCCCGTTCCTGGCGCCGCCTTCCCTGCTCGCCCTGCTCCACCAAACTGGCGTGGAACCGGAGCGCCTGCTTCCACTCTTCGACCACTTCCGTAACGAAGGCGATCCGCGCAACCCCGCCGGCTTGATGCGCCGCTTCATCCTTCGCGGCTTCGCCCATGCCATCCTCCGCCGGGATGAAGCCGAATTGGCGAACTTCCTCACCTACGGTTTTGCGGAGCTGGAGTTCCACGTCCGCCCGACCCGCCAGGACCTGGTGCTGGCCCTGTTCAAAGTGCTGATGGACCTGTTCGCCTCCCTGCACATCCCGGTTGTGGTGGCCTTCGATCAGTTGGAAGACTTGCTCCTGGTCCGCCGTGGCGATGATGTCCACCGGACGGCCGAAGCCTTCTTCGCTGGTATCGTCCAGGTCCTGCATCAGTTGGATGGCCTCTGCTTCCTCATCTTCGCGGAGCGCGGCTTGTGGAACCGCTTTGTCCCCTCGCTGGACGGCTACATTCAGGATCGCCTGACCCATCCGGTGCACGTGGCCGGTTACGGGACGGTTTCCGCCGTGCGCTTGGAAGCGCCGCCGCCGGAGTTGGTCCGCCAGGTCATCGCTGCCCGCCTGCGCCCCTGCCATGCGGAGTTGCCGCCGGAAGAGGTCCTCTCCGACATCTTCCCCTTCCGTGAAGAGCAGGTCCAGCGCATCGCCCGGACCGAACCGACCCTGCGCGACATGCTCCAGCAGTGCCGCCATCTTTACGACCATCTGGTCTATGGCCCGGCGGAGTGGGAAGCGGGTTCCCCCCCTCCCTCTCGGATCACTTCGACCCTGGAAGCGGTGGAGAATGAAGCGACGGCCGCCGGTGTGACCCTCCGCCAGGTCGACGTGATTGAAATCCCAGCGGAATCCGCTCCGGCCTGCGGGGATGAAGCGCCGGCAGAGTCGCCGATCCCGCCGGCGGAGGCGGCTAGCTCCACCGCCACGGTTCCCCCTGCACCGGGGGAAGTCCCGGCGGCCATCCCTGTGGCATCCTGCCCGGAACCGGTTCCGTCTGCCGCCCGCACCACCCTGACCCCCCAGATGATGGCCGAACTGTGGGACCAGGAACACCGCACCGCCCGCCGCCAACTCGAACCGGAAGGGGCACTCACGGGCGCCACCCGCGAATTGCAAGCCGCCCTGGGACAATTCCTCGCCCACTGCCTGGAACATGGGGTCAAAGTCGGACCCTGGCGCCTGCAACATGTGGTGCCCGAATATGTCTTCAGCGATCATCCCACCTACGGCGTTGTCTCCCTGGGATACTGGGCCTGCAAGGATGGCCAGCCCTGGAAGGTGGCCGTGGGACTGTTCCTCGCACGGGGGGCGGGCAAACCGCGCGAACTGGAAATCAAATTCAGCCTCTTCGACCAACAACCCCCGCCCCTGGACCTGCTCGTCCTGCTGCGCCCCGAAGACGACCTCTCCCTGACCGGACGAAGCAAAAAACTCTGGAGCGAAGCCGAGCAGCGGGGGCACCTGGCCCGCTTGGAACCTGCCTCCCTCGACACCCTGGCCCAGATTTACGCCTTCCCCCGCTGGCTCGCCGCCTTGCGCGAAAGCCTGCCGGAAGGCGTGCCCCTGCCCAATCTCGCCGACCTCATCCAGCAAAAATGCGAGCACCTGCTCACTCAGGTCTGCATGCCGGTACACACCTAAACCTGGATCAGGTGGTGAGAGACAGTCAAGCTCCACCCATCCACCTGCTCCAGGGCAGCCATACCCCCTCGCTCGAAGTCGCCAGCGATCACTCGAAGTCGAAATCGATGGGTTGGCCGTCGTCACGCTGGATCAGCAGGCGTAACCTTTTCTCCCCGATCTTTTTCAAGTCCAGGACGCGGATCGAGCCATCGCAGAGCGCGGCGTTGGTCTGGGTCTCGCGGGGCAGCGGTTGCAACGGGGGCAGCGGCTTTTTGGGATCGAAGGGAATGTCTTCGGGCTTCGTCCAGGGCACCGGCGGACCGGCTTCGATCACCAAAATAGTGTTGGACAAGCCATCCGTTATAGCTTGGAGTTTGATCTTCTTGCCGGTTTCAAAGACGGCTCCCGGACCGGAGAACCCCTTGTAGTAAGTCAAGCCGGGGAACTGAGGCAGGCTGGGGGATACGTAAATCTTGGGCATCTGCTCGATCAGCTTTTTGTTGTGCTCGCTGTCCCAGGGTTCATCCAGCTTGAATTGTTTATAAAGGGCCTCCTGTTCGATGTAGGGTAAGATGGCGACGCGCCAGCTCAGCAGCGGTTTGCCGTTTTTGTCCACAATATCCTGGGGTAAATGGCCGTGCACATCGTGGAAGTTGTGGCAAGCCAGAGCGATCTGTTTGAGGTTGTTCTGCGAAGACACCCGGCTGGCAGCCTCCCGGACCCTCTGCACCGCCGGCACCAGCAAACCCATGCCGAGACTCACTACGCTGGTCCACTGGTTGATGTCCTCGAGTTGGACGCGGGTGTAGAGGCGGCTTTCCTCCCGCTTGATCCACTCCTGGGGTTTGGCCAGCCACTCGTCGACCGTCTTGAGCATGCCCAACATGACCACGGCTCCGGCGGTGTTGGGCAGCTCGGAAAGGGGCAGCGGCGGTTGGCGCTTCGGATCGAACAGTTGCTGTTCCATCTCCTTGGCGAACAAGGCCAGTTGTTGGCGGCCTAGCTCGCACAAGGCTTGCAAGGCTTTTTCTGCCTCTTGAGCTGCCACTGCGGTTCCGAACTCGGCCGTGACATCGAGGCTGATTTTGTCGGCCAATTGCAGCGCGCCGACCACGGTCCGCATCTTCAAAAGCGGCTGGAACGGCGGGGGAATCTCGCGCCGGACGTGCTCAGGAATCGGCAGAGAGGCCATGTGGACCGCCACGGTGACGTGATTCCGTTCAGCCTGACGCAGAATCGCGTGCCAGGGATGATCCCGTCCCTCCGGCTTGGCCCATAGCAGCGGCATCTTCCGGGCCTGGCTCACGACAATATGCTGGCGGTCGGGGAACCACAACTCGATAGGGTCGGCCTCGCTGCGGTAGACAGTCCGGCCCCCTTCCAGACGGACGGCAGCCGCGGCGGGAATGTAAGCCCGCACCACCTCCTGAGGATCAAACGCTTCCCGGAAGCGGAGGATCACGTAGAGCAACGGCTCCCGGACTTCTCCATCCTGACGCTCTTCCTCCAGAAGGCAGACACTGATGCGGTCCAAAGTGGAGATTTTGGGGACAAAGAGAGTGTCGAGACGCTGCAACGCTTCCGGACCGGCTTTGAGCACGATGTTCCGCAGAGGGGCCATGCGCTCGTGTTTCCAGATGGCCGCGGCCTGAACGTGCACCAGAGCAAACGCGTGGGGGGGAATGAGAGCCAAGTCCGAAGCCAGGGGGACTTGGGCCTCCCGCGCCTGGCCGCTCGTTCGGAGGGAACCGGGCGGTTGAGCCAACGAATCGCCTGAGGGAACTAAAGCCACGCTTGCGGTCAGACCAACCAGCAGAATGCCCAGCGCGGCAGGGGCCGGCTTCGACGAAATCCGTGTCATGACCAGGTCTCCAGAGATGGAACGGTGGAAAGGAGAAGGGTCACCCACAACCCGCCGTAGGTTGCGAGACTTTATTTTATGTCATCGAGGAGTTAAACGGAAGCATTTTGTGCGGAACTGGACGCGGGACGAGGGCGAGCTTGTATTCCAGGTTGGGAGCTGCGGCTGGCCACTGCTTTGATCGGCCTGCAACAAGCTGCACAAATCCCAGTAGCGGGGGTGGGAATCGAACCCACGACACGTCGCTTATGAAGCGACTGCTCTAACCCCTGAGCTACCCCGCCGCACAGGTGTAAGACATGTTAGATGACGAGCGGGAGTTGGACAAGAGACAGCGCCAGAGACCTCGGCGGAAGGGCGCGAGAGTTCGGTTCCTCTCGGTGCGAGAGTTCGGTTCGATGCGAGAGTTCGGTTCCTCATTTCGAGACGAAGCGGCGCCCTGACGGTCGGTATGGGGGAGCGGCACGCCTATCGACGCTCATGGAGGAGAGGTGGAGGTGAGCGTCTGAGAAGCATCGGTTCCATTTCGGAAACTGGGAACGGGCGGGGGCACAGGGCGGGTTCCAGGACACCGTGGAGCAGGGACCCAGGGGACAGGGCGCGAGGCTGCGCGCAATCCGCTAGCTTCTGCCGTCCCAACCTTCCTTCTGGCGTTGCCTTCTGTTAAGCCTTTGGCTTGAGCACGCGAAAGCGTTATAATTGGCATGCGGGGGGATTCTGGTTTGAGGGGTCCGGTCTAAGGGGAGGGTGCTGTCTTCCCCAGACCAGGGCGGGAAGCGATGGGATGCTCCGAAACTTGCTACCCGAAGGCGAACCCCCTGCGCGGGGGGACCGGCCTCTTCGACTCCGTCCGCAGGGGCAACAGAAGAGGAACAAGGCGCGGCTAGCGGAGCCAGAAGGGATTCAGGACTTTGAATCGTCATTGGGACTGAAGAGCGAGTAGGAAAAAAATCAGAAGAGCGACGGCGTCGGCGGATTGCGCGGTTTTCCCGGTTGTGCGTTTTCCCGATGGTGAGATGGTGAGAAGTGATTTTCTCGACCATGAAGACACGTAAGTTTGGTTTCCAGGCAGTGAGGAATGCAGACCATGATGGGGAGGGGCGCGGCAGTGACAGGAGGTAGCAGGTTCCGGCGGCCGGCCGTGGAGTTGTGGACCAGCTTGGCCCTGCTGCTGGCAGCGGCGAGCGGGCCGGCGGCCCAACCGGAAGTGTCGGAAGGACTCTTCATCACGGTGCCCAGTCCGATCACCAGCGAGGCCGTCGAACGGATTCAGAAGCAGATCGAAGCGCGGGAGCATGGAGGCCGCAGTCTGGGGGTGATCGTTTTTGACTTCAATCCCGATGGAAAGCCGGCGTGGACCGCTCGGCCCGGCGTCTGTAGCGACCTGACGAATCTGATCCGCAGTTTGCGGGGTCGGGCCACCACGGTGGCCTATGTGCACAATAAGGTGAGCGGCCATACAGTCATGCCCGTGCTGGCCTGCGACGAGATCGTCATGGGCCGCAACGGAGCGCTGGGGGAAATCACAGGACCAGGGATCGAACCGCCCCGCACCGAGTACGAGGGGTACTTCCTGCGCGGCGATCCTCGCTTTGGGGAGCAGCGCTTCGCTCTGATCAAGAAGATGTACGATCCCCAGGTGCAACTGCGTAAGGCCTCCGCCCGCAAGGACCCGAATCAGAAGGCGTATGTGGATGCCCGCGATCCGAACGTGGAGAAGCTCTACGTGGGCTTGGAGCCGGTGAGAGGCGTGGCGGATAACACGGTGGGTTTGTACACAGCGGAGGTGGCGCGGGACGTGGGTTTGCGGCGAGGGGCGCTCGTGGAGAGCCGGGCGGAAGTGGCGGAGATGTACGGCTTGCCGGCGGCGGTGGTACGGGATGATCCTTTGGGCGGGCGGACGCCGGAAGTTTTCACCTACGTGCTGCGGGGAAACGTCGACGGGGCGATGCGGGAATCGGTGCAGCGCGTGCTCCGCAATGTCCGCAGCCGGGGCGGGAATGTGCTCATCCTGGAGTTGCACTGCGGCGGCAACGATCTGGTGGCGGCCCGCGGCCTAGCCGAAGACCTCCGCGCCGCTCAGAGCGGCGACCAACCCTTGCAGATCATCGCCTTCATTCCTGAATCCGCCCCGGCCGCCGGGACGGTTGTGGCGTTGGGGTGTACCCAGATTGTCATGACGCTGCCTAAGCCGCCAGAAGGCGGCGGCGAACCGCTGCCCAGTGCCACCCTGGGCGATTTCAGCCGCTATGTGGAGTCGGCTCCGCCGAAAGACATCGAGGCGCATCGCCTCAGCTTGCGCGAGTTGGCCCGGCTGCAAGGGTATCCCGAAGTGCTCATCGACGGGATGCTGGATCGTCAGGTGGAAATTGTGCGGGCCGTGCGCAAAGACGATGCCCGGCAGCGCCGCCTCATGACCCGTGCCGACCTGGAAGCCCAACAGAACGAATGGCAACTGGACAAGGTCATTAAGCATCCGGGGGAATGGTTGGTGCTCGATGCCGCCTTGGCAAAGGACATTGGCGTGGCCCGTTACACCGTGACAGGAAAGCAGGTCAGCGAGGTGGCCACCCTCTTCGGCTTCCGCGAGCTGCGGCCGGCGGACCCCGGCTGGCTCGACCGCTTCGCTGAGTTCTTACGCAAACCGGTCGTGACGGTCTTGCTGGTCGTCATCGGCTTTACCGGTTTGATCCTGGAACTCAAGGTCCCCGGGCTGACCGTCCCCGGCATCGTGGCGGCTCTGTGCTTCATTCTGGTGTTCTGGTCCCAGTCGCGCTTCAGCGGCCAGACCTTTGTCCTGGCGCTGCTGCTATTCCTGTTAGGTCTGGTGCTGGTGGGCATCGAGATTTTTGTGCTGCCGGGTTTTGGTGCCCCTGGATTATTTGGTATTCTATCCATGCTCGCCGGGCTGGCGTTGGTCACTTTCGACCGTTTGCCGGAGAGCGGGGCGGAGTGGGGCCAACTCGGCTGGCGGATCCTGATGTACCTGCTGGCCATGTTGGGAGCGCTGTTGTCCGCGTTCCTGATCGCGCGGTTTCTCCCGAAGGTGCCGTATGCCAACCGGTTGATCTTGGAGGCCCCGGCGGAACGGGGAGAACGGGCCGTGGAGTTTCTGCCCGGTGCGGAAGAGGCAGCCGAACTGCTCGGCGCTATTGGGACCAGTCACACACCCTTGCGGCCCGCCGGCGTGGTCCGCTTCGGCGACAAATTCGTCGATGTGGTCTCCGATGGCAGCTTCATCCCCGCCGGCACGCGCGTCCAAGTGATCCAGGTAGAAGGGACTCGGATTGTGGTAAAGGAAGTCTAACGGGACTCGGAACCGGTGACGGAAGGCGGACGGGCCGGGTGGGGTAGTTGACTCGCCCCTGCTCCCCGATGCCAGTATGACAATAGACAGTCATGGACTACTTGACGCTTTCCCTGGTGCTCTTCGCGGTTGGGCTAGTGCTGCTGGTGGCGGAGATTTTCCTGCCCAGCGGCGGGATTCTGGTGGTCATTTCCCTGCTGGCCTTCGCAGGCGGAGTGGGGATTATCCTTTCGCAAGGGACGACCCTGGAGGCAGTCATTGCCATCACGGCCCTGTCGCTCGGATTGCCGACCGCTTTCTACTTTATCGTGGCGGCCTGGCGGCGCATGGCGATCGGCATGGTGCCTCCCGATACGGCGACGGCCCCCAGCACGATCCCCGCTGTGCTCGAATTGGAGGCCCTGAAGAACCGGGTGGGCAAGACTGTCTCACCGATGCGTCCTTCCGGGATCGTGGATTTTGGCAACAAGCGGGTGGATGCCCTCACCGAAGGCGAAATGCTGGAGGCCGGCGTCTGGGTCCGCTGCATCGATGTCAAGCCGGGGCGGGTCATTGTCCGCAAACTGGAAGTGCCGCCGGAAGCGCTCGAAGAAATCCAACCCCAAGGCGGCGCCTCGCCCGCAACCCCGCCGGGTTCGACACCGGGTACGTCCCCTAGCTCCAGTAGTGCGGTGGACCCGCTGGCTTCCCCCCCTCCGGCCCGGCGCAGCGGCGACGACTTCGACCTGGAGCTTGACCTGCGCTAAGGCGGAGGAGCCGGTCGGGATCCCGAACCTCGGCTTGACCCCCGACTTTTACTCAACAGCGGAGGGTCTCGACCAGCACCACGATCTTCGCTAAAAGGAATATCACGGGATTACGAACAACTGCATAAGCCACTGAAACATCTTCCTTGCGCTGTGCTCCGAAGCTCTCAGGGAGAGAACTCTCGATCCGATATAAGGGAAGCCGACGATGAACACACTCCATTCCTTCCTCATGTTCGCCCAACAGAAAGCAGGCAGTGAGGGGATCAGCCAGGGGAACATGATCCTCATTGTCCTGGCCTTCGTGGCCGTCCTGATCATCCTGGTGTTCCTGTTTGTGTTCTTCAGCTTCATCCGCTTGTGGATTCAAGCGCTGCTCACCAAGGCCGACATTGGCATGGGAACCCTGATCGGGATGAAGCTGCGGAACGTGGACTATGCGATGATCGTGCGGCAGAAGATCGCTCTGGTGCAAGCCGGGGTCAAAGTCACGACGCAGGATTTGGAGTCCCACTATCTGGCCCGCGGGAATGTGCCCAAGACGGCCACAGCGGTCATCGCGGCGCACAAAGCCGGGCTGGAGCTGCCCTGGAAGACGGCGGCGGCCATCGATCTAGCAGGGCGCGACATCCTCGAAGCGGTCCGCACCAGCGTCAATCCCAAAGTCATCGACTGCCCAGACCCGTCCAAGGGAAAGCAATTCCTGGACGCCGTGTGCAAAAACGGCATTCAGCTTCTGGCCAAGGCCCGCGTGACCGTCCGCACCAAGCTGGAGCGCCTGGTGGGCGGCGCCACCGAAGAGACGATCATTGCCCGCGTCGGGGAAGGCATCGTCAAGGCGATCGGTTCCGCCGATGATCACCGCCAGGTGCTGGCCAATCCCGGCATGATTTCCCAGACCGTGCTGCACAACGCCCTGGATGCCCAGACCGCCTTTGAGATCGTCTCGATCGACATTGCCCACATCGAGGTGGGGGAGAATATCGGGGCGAAGCTGCAAGCGGACCAGGCGGCGGCGGACCTGCGTGTGGCCCAGGCGGAAGCGGAGAAGCGCCGGGCGGCGGCGGTGGCCCGCGAGCAGGAAATGCGCGCCCTGGTCGAAGAAAACCGCGCCAAAGTGGTCGAAGCCGAGGCGATGATCCCCAAAGCGATTGCCGAGGCCTTCCTCCGCGGCCACCTCGGCGTCATGGATTACTATGCCCTGCGCAATCTGCAATCCGACACGGCGATGCGTAACAACATTGCGGCCATGACCGGCGGCGGCAGCGAAGCCACTCCGGGACGCGCTAGTTGAACCGGCGGGCTGTGTCCCCTGCCCGCTTCAGTGAGGGGGAACCGCTCGAAAGCCTCTGCCGCCAGCGTCGGCTGCCTCGGCTCCGCTAGGACGTGCCATTGTCACCACCAACTCAGGAGTCATCATGGGTGGACCGCTCCTCTGGATCATTATCGGGATCATCGTCCTATCCTCGGTGGTGGGGATGATCGCCAAGGTACTCAGCAATTTCCAGGAACAGCAGCAACAGCAGCCGATGGGGCGTCCGCGGCCCGCCCGCCCTGTTGTCGGGGAAGAGGAGGGGGACACTGCCGGCCAGAAGGAGATGGAGCGCTTCCTGGCGGAACTCGACCGGTTGCGTGGCAAGAGGGAGAATGCCCGCAAGCCCTCCGCGCCAGCAGCACCCGTGGTGGTTCCGGTGAAGAAGCCGCAGCGCGCGCGCCGGGTGGCAGAGCCTCTGGTGTCTCCCCCTCCGCCGCCGCCCCCTCCGCCCCCTCCTCCTCCGCCGCCCCCTCCACCGCTGCCGTCGCGTTCCCCCGGCGGGGCTGAACTGATGATGCCGGACCAGTTTGGAGCGCGTTCCACTCCGCCGCCTCCGCCTCCTCCTCCCCCTCCTCCGGTTGCTGTGCCCTACACCGCGACCGCGGCCACGCCTCCCAGCGGCGAGACCGGCGCTCCTGCCACCCAAGTCACCCGTTTCGCACCCCGTGCCCGCCCCGTTCCGAAAACCCCGTTGGCCAAAAACCTGACAACTCTGCTCTCGACGGGACAGGGGCTGGCGCTGGCGGTGATTTTGCAGGAAGTCCTCGGTCCCCCGAAATGCCGCCGCCCTCGCCGTCTGCCGCACGGATAAGCACCGGGTTTTCTCTCAAAGCAACGGCCTTTGCCGGGCTGCTTGCCGTAGCCCCTCCGGATGCCCTCGCCGAGCGCCGCCAGGCCGACTCGCCGCGCCGCGCGAACTCGACAGGGAGGACCGTTGAAGCTCGGATGCCCCAAAGCTCCGCCGGAGCGGCTCGAAGCCTTGGGAACTGCGCGAGCAGCTCCGACGAATGGAGCGCAGCTCAGGCGAATTGCAGGCGGAGGGTGGAAAGCCGCCGTACTGTTTCGGCCATCAGGGCATCCTCCGCCGTTTCATCGGGTGCGAAATAGGTGACGGAGAAGCGGAGATACGCCCCCGCATCATCCCAGGGGACAGTGCAGATGCTCTGTTCCTGGATGAGGAAGTGGGCGGCCTCTTCGGCGGTGGCGAACCGCCGCTCTCCCGCGGCGATGGGAGCGGGGGTGTAGAGGAAGTATGTGCCTCCGGGCATTTGGCAGCGGAAGCCGACCTGTTGCAAAGCGGCCACCAGTTTTTCCAGGCGGCGGCGATACTTGGCACGAATCCGCTGGGGAATATCAGGAGTGCGCAAAGCCAGGGCGGCGGCATGCTGGATGGCCATGAATTGGCCGCTGTCGGTGTTGTCCTTGACGTCGGCGTAGGCTTGCACAATCCGGGGATGGCCCGCGACGAAGCCCAGGCGCCAGCCGATCATGTCGAACCCCTTAGACATGGAATGGACTTCGACGCCCACCTCCTTGGCCCCGTCCACCTGGAGAAAGCTCAAGGGTTCCCCTTTGTAGGTGAGCAGGATGTGGGCGGCGTCCTGGATGACCACGATGCGGTGCCGGTGGGCGAAATCGATGACCCGCTGGTAGAACTCCCGGCTGGCCACCGCGCCCGTCGGGCTGTTGGGGTAATTGAGGACAAGCAATTTGGCCCGGCGAAGGATGTCGCCAGGGATGCTGTCCAGCTCAGGGTAAAAGCCGTTCTTCTCGTACAGCGGTAGGCGGTAGACTTCCCCGCCGAAGTAACGGGTCCAGGTTCCCGCCACGGGATAGCCGGGGACCGTCATGAGGGTGACATCGCCGGGGTTGATGAAGCAAGCGGGCAGCAGGGCATACGCCGGTTTGGAACCGATGCAGTGGCAGATTTCTGTCATCGGATCAAGGCGGACGCCGAATTGCCGCTCCATGAACTCCGCCGCTGCTTCGCGATAGGCCATGATGCCGTTGTCGGCGTAGCCGCGGTTCTCCAGCTTGTTGGCTTCGCGGGCCAGGGCTTCGCGGATGCGCGGGTCCGCCATGTCGTCATTCTCGCCGATGCCAAAATCCAGCAGCGGCCGCTCTGGATGCTCGGCTAGCACCTTCCGCTTGGCTCGCTTGATCTTCTCGAATTTGTAAATCTCCGTTCCCTTGCCGTAGTTGGCTCCCCCGATCCGTTCGGCAAACAAATCCTGAAACCACGGGTCTGCTGCCATGGTGGGTCACTCCCTCGCAGATCACTGTCCAAGTCGATGCCCGGTCCGGACCAGGCTCTGTCACTGCCCTGCGGCACGAGCCTTCTCCCCTCAAGTCGGTCGCAATTTCGGCTTCCTGGGGAGCCGGTCGCGCCCCCGCAGCCAGGCCGAGGCTAGCCCGCCATCAACCGGAATAATTGTTGTAGCAATCTGCCCTGCTCGGTGACGAGGCGTCCGCGGGGTCTCCCCTACCGCAGCGACGGGGTTTGTATAACGTGATTCAGGCGGCTTCGCGGCCCAGGACAGGAAACACTCGCCCGCCCTGGCAGGGGAATGTTCCCGGTTGGAATCCCTGGGGTGGAAGCGGGGAAGCGGAGCAGGCGGGGGCCATCAGGGAAAGGAGCAACTCCGGTGGATGCGGGAGGGCAGGGAAGTGGTGAAACGGGGAGTACAGGCCGGCGCCGCTGGATCGTTCCCTGGCAACTGGCGGGGATGATGTTTTTGCAATACTTCGGCCTGGGGGCGTGGGTCGTTCCGCTGACACGCTATCTGCAAGCTCCGACGGCTGAGGGAGGACTGGGATTTGACCCGTTCCAGGTCGCCCTGATATACAGCACCTTTGCCTTCGGGGCCTTAGCCGCGCCGCTTCTGGTCGGCCCGCTGGCGGATCGCTGGTTCGCCGTGGAACGCGTTCTGGCCGTCACGCACGCGAGCATGGCGGTGCTCATGACCCTGGCCGCCTGGGCTTGCATCTCCCCGCTCACGGGACCGGAAGCGACCCTGGCCCTGCTGTTTGTCAGTCTGCTCGGTTACGCCATCGGTTGCCAGATCACCCTAACGCTGACCAACGTTATCAGCTTCCGCAATCTAGAAGATCGCGCCGGGACCTTCTGGTATGTGCGTTTGACGGGGACGTTGGGCTGGATTGTGTCCGGTTTCGTGGTAGGCTGGCTGCTGGAACCGGTGTCGGTGCAGCCGTTGGGCGTGGCAGCGGTGGCTTCCGGCGTGCTGGCCCTCTTGGCTCCGGGACTGCCCCATACACCCCCCAAGGGTTATGGCCGGCCGATTCGCGAGGTGCTCGGTTTGCCAGCCGTGCAACTATTCACGCAGCGGTCCCTGGTGGTCTTTGCGGTGGTGCTGTTCGTCGGCGGGGCGATGAATCAGTTTTACACCGTCTTCACCTCCCGCTATCTGGCGGACCTGGGAGTGCAGGCGGACCTGGGGAGGTGGGGGCGGTGGACGCCGGAGCTAATCATGACCCTGGCCCAGTGGTGCGAGATGGGTTGCATGGCCGTGACGCCGTGGCTCCTGCGCCAGTTGGGCTTGAAGCGGGTGATGCTGCTGGGTCTAGCGGGGTGGCTCCTGCGCAATGCCTTGCTTTATAGCGGTTGGCGGGCCGGAATCGTCGCCATCGCCTTGCCCATGCATGGCTGGAGCTATGCCTTTTACACACTGGTGGGAATGCATTATGTGGATCGGCAAGCTCCGCCGCACTTGCGAGCCGGCGCCCAAGCCCTGGTGACCTTTCTGGCTCATGGTCCGGCTATCCTGGCGGGCAACCTGCTGGCGGGGATGATCGTCGCGGCCCACCGGCACGAGCTGTGGACCGACTGGGAAGCCATCTGGCGCTGGCCGTTGCTGGCGTATCTGGCCATCCTGCTCCTCTTCGCCGCCTTGTTCCGGGAAGGACAGGCTTCTAGTGTGTCTCCAAGTGGGTTCGCACCCTCCCGGCAGTCCCGCGCGTGAGTTGGCACCTATGGCAACCTTCTTCCACTACAAGACGATAGCGGACATCGAGGCGGAAAATGCCCGCTTGGGGATCGACCTGCGCTTCTCCGAGGACCTCGCGCCGCTGTGGCAGCCGCTGGAGATCGCCGGGCGGCGGCTGGGCAACCGCTGGTGCATCCACCCGATGGAAGGCTGCGACGGGGAGCTGGACGGCCGGCCCGGTGAACTGACCTTTCGCCGCTACCAGCGTTTCGGGGCTGGCGGAGCCAAACTCATCTGGGGCGAGGCGTGCGCGGTGGTCCAGGAGAGCCGGGCCACCCCTCGGCAATTGTGGCTCAACGAGCAGACGGTGGGGGACTTCGCCCGCCTGGTGGACACCTGCCGGCAGGCCCACCGCCAGGCCGGGGAAAACGACAACGATCTGCTCATCGGCCTGCAACTGACCCACTCCGGCCGCTACAGCTATCCCCGCCCTCTGCTGGCTACCCACGACCCGCTCTTGGTCGGGCGATACGGTGTCACCGCGGAGACACCGCTCTTAAGTGATGACGACCTGCTCCGGCTGGTGGATGCGTATGTGGCCGCCGCGCGCCTTGCCGTTCAGGCGGGCTTCGACTTTTTGGACATCAAACAATGCCACCGCTATCTCTTCAGCGAGTTGCTCGGCGCACGCAATCGTCCGGGGCGCTTCGGCGGCTCCTTAGAAAACCGCACGCGCCTGATCCGCCTGGTCCTCGAAGCGGTCCGGGCCGTTCTGCCTTCCCACGTCTTGCTCGCCACCCGCATCAACGTTTATGACGGCATCCCCTATCAAGCCAATGGCCAGCCTGTGCCCTTCACCACGCCGTTGGCTAACGGCTGGGGCATGAATCTGGACGACCCCTTCCAGCCCGATCTGCGGGAACCGATCGAGTGGATCGGCCAGATGCGGGCGCTCGGCGTGGTGCTGGTGAACATCAGCATGGGCAATCCGTATGCCCAGCCGCATATCGGGCGTCCGTTTGAGTATCCTCCGCCGGATGGCTACCCGGCGCCGGAGCATCCGCTGGTGGGAGTCGATCGCCATTTCCGTCTCACCGCGGCGGTGCAGCAGGCGTTTCCCGACCTGGTCGTGGTCGGCACGGGCTACAGCTACTTGCAGGAGTTTTTCCCTTATGCGGGGGCAGCCAACATCCGCGATGGGCGCGTCACCTGCGTGGGACTCGGACGGCTGTCCTTGGCTCAACCCGATTGGGTCCGCCAGCTCCGCGAGCATGGCCGGCTCGACCGCAAGCGTATCTGCCGCACCTTCAGCTATTGCACCGCTCTGATGCGGGCCAAACAGCATCCCTTGGGCCAGTTTCCCACCGGATGCCCCCCCTTCGACAAAGAGGTGTACGGGCCGATCTGGAAGCAGGTGCAAGCCTTGCAGCCGCCGCGCCGCACCCCAGAGCCGCCACCGGCTGAGTCCAGCTCGGCCTAATCCCCCCGCCGCTCTGGCCGTAGGATGGGTTCCCTCCACTTCGTCCTGACATCCCTTGTGCCATGACACCCCGATGCCCTGATACCAGACCGTCACAGTCGCCGCGATCGCCAGGATCGTTTTTTCGCTGGTTAGGGGTGATGACGGAGGGTTACACTGAAGGGGTCAATTCCCTCTCCTCGTGCAAATCTTAGTTGGGGGCGAGCCATGAAGCGGCGGGTTGGCAGCACTATTGCGTTCGCTCTGGCCGCTGTGTGGCTGCTAAGCGTGGGGCCAAATCTGGGTCAATCCAGTGAATCAGCGGAGAAAGACAAACTCCGTCGCATGCCGGAGGAGGTGGTCAAGTAATGGCGTGCGGCGGGTGCCCAAGTGGGCTGGCTTCGCGTCACGGAAGATCGATTCATTCAGTTCGTGGAAGAGCGTGAGGCGAAAGCGGGGGACCTGCCGCGGTTTCGGTTCAGGATTTGGCCAGAGGATGGCGCGAGAGAAAAGCTCCCCGATCCCCGCATGCCCTTCGGCCTAGACCTGAGCGGCACCGCAATCACGGACGCGGACCTGAAGAAATGGACCGACGTGGGCCTGAAGGAATTGACCCAACTCCAAAACCTGCGATGGCTGGACCTGAGCAACACCCAAGTCACGGCTGCGGGTGTCCAGGAACTGCAAAAAGCCTGGCCGCGTTGTCAGATCATCCGCTGATTCGACAGGCATCGTGGGATGTTCCTATCAGAGCATCGATTAATCCAGCACGCGGCGGAGGAGGGGGACCGAAGGAGGTTTGTGCTGGTCCTACGGCCAGGGTCCATGCGGTGGTCGCGCACGGCGGATGACATCTCTGACAGGGGCGTGTCCATAAGTAGTGCCCGCCTTGCTGCTGCCACCTCGGCTGTTCAGGCCGTTAGCTGTTCGGGTGTTACTGGCGGGGCGGCGCGTCGCAGAAACGCTCAGTGCCCACCATTCCACCTGCAACGGCCATAAACTTAGCGGCGCGCCCCGGGCCGGAGTTGATCCTCGGCGAGGCGGAAGCTTTCCCGTTCAGCACGCTCCCACTGGCCGGCGCGGGCCAGCCCGACGATGAAGCGAAAGGCTTCCTCTTCCCGCGGCGTGAGGATGCCCTGCTGAGTCAGGCGGTCCACCTCCGCCTCGACGGCGGTCAGGCGGCCTTCATGGCGCGTGTTGCACGCGGTGTAAAGCCGCCGGGCCAGACTCAGTGCTTCCGGACTGGTCACCTGCGGATACTTGCGGCATCCCGGCCACCAGACCACCGCTGCGGCCACTGTCAGCACACCGAGCAGCACCCAGAGCCAACGGCGGGGCCGCTCCGCATCGCTTCGGTTCGCCATCGCCGCTTCCCTCCTTCGGGAAATGACATTCCGCTATCAGTATTAGCTGCCCTTGCGCTCATGGGGTGTTTGGAGGGCAGGGGTTTTCCGGGTTCACACGTCCTTGGGTTCGGAAGCCTCTTCGGGTCAGAAATCCCCCGGCAGGTCGCCGGCGCGCATGCTGCACAAAGCGGCCCAGCTGTCGAGGTGGATCGAGGTTGGAATGAAGCGCACGCTGCCATCGCCGAGCAGGACGTTGCCCCCCGGCCAGGGGGCGTACATCTGGCACACATGGCAGGTGGGGAAACTGGGGGGATGAATGACGCCCGGTTCCGTTTCCGCCGGGCCGCTGTGGCATAGCACGAGGGTCGCTGCTCTGTCGCAGGCGGTGAAGGGGTAGCGCTGCGGGTCCAGCGGGCAGACTGCCGCACCGGGGACGACGCCGACCCAGGTCTTGTCGCTGATCGTCGTGTGCTCGCCGAGGAACACGGTATTGCTCAGGCCATCCTGGACGGTGGCGATCCGCGTGCGGGAATTGCGGTAGAACGGTCCGATTCCTGGCAGTTGGCCCAGATCAGCCAAGGGATAGGCCCAGGACTCCGGCTGGCCGTTGTTGGCCACGTAGTGACAGCGCCCGAACACCGCCAGGGCGGCCCCCGAAGCATCGCGGACTGTCATCGTGGGATCGGCATTGGGTGCTCCAGGACAGAGGAAGACGGGAATCGTTCGGCTTACGGCAGCGGCTTGGCTTGGGTCCCAGCAGGGCAGGTCCCAGCGAATCTGCCGGTGGAGGGCTTCTTGTTCCAGATACGGCAGGAGGAAAGCGGCCCACCCCCAACCGGGGGCGGTATCGACCGTCACGGCTGGGCCGCCCCAGCGCCCGGACTGATACCCCGGCGGGAACATCCCTTCCGCGTCCTGGTACCCATGCAAGGCCAGACCGAGCTGACGCAGATGGTTTTGGCTTTGCAAGCGGGCCGCCGCTTGACGCACCTGTTGCACCGCCGGTAGCAGCAGGCTGATCAACAGCCCCATCACAGCGATCGCTACCAGCAGCTCCACCAGAGACATACCGGCTTCATTCCTTCGCCTCATGGCCTTTTCCTCCGGGGTTTTATTGCGGCAATCCTTTCCTGGATATTTAGTCTAAACTAAATGAAAAATTTGTCAATCCTCAATCCGAACAGCGGAACGGGGGCGCTTGCTGCTGGCTAACGATGGCCCTCGCCGGAAGGGTTCTTCCAGGGATTATGCGGGAGTTCCCGAAATGCAAAGGGCAGAACGAACGGTCCAGACGGATGCTCCTGCACCGCACCGATTGGTGGAAAGGCGCCGTGCGGTCAGTCTGCAAAGAGCCACGAGCGAAGGGAGAGGGAAAGCGAGGAGTGCTGTGACTACGATGTCATTCGCGGAGCCAGACAAAGCCCAAGGTGAGTAAGGCCACTCCGATCAGTCCGACTCCCATTGCGGGCAGGGACCAATCGGGGGTCAGATGCAGGGGCGTGGTGGCCCCGGTGGTGAGGACATGAGCGCCGCCCCAGAGGGCACCGCCGAGACCGGTGAGGGCGAGCAGTAGGCCGAGGAATCGCTTCATGGTGTTGCCTCCTCAAAGGTGTCAATCCAGGTGGATGTTGTTTGGGCGACGGGTTGGGTTTTTGTCGGGGGCGATTGGACTGGAAAACCGGTTGCGGTTTCCAGCAAGCTGTTACTCGTAGAGGTTGTTACTCCTCCAGGAAGGCGGCCAGGCGGACGGCGCAGGCCATACCGTTGGCCAGGGCGAGGAACAGGCGGCGGCCGTCCGGAGAAAAGACCAGCGCTTCCACAGTCATTTCCATCTCGCGGATGATGCGGGTCTGTCCGTCGTGGGGGGTCCAGATGCGGACCGTTTGGTCCTCTCCGCAGGCGGCGATGTAGCGCCCGCAGGGGGAGCAGGCGACATCCAGCAGGCGTCCGGAAGGGCCGGGCAGAACCAGGGTCTCTTGGCCGGTGGCGGCGTCCCACAGGTACACCTGGCCGTCCAGGCCTGCGCCGATCCACCACCGCCCCTGCGGGTCCACTGCCAGTGCGGTGACACCGGTGTCCAGGACATACTGTTGTTCCCGTGTAGGTAGATGCCAGACAACGACCGCTCCGCTGCGTTGGCCGGTGGCCAGGTAATCCAGTCCGCCGGCGGCAAGCCTTTGGCCATCGGGGTGGAAGCAAAGGCCTTCCAGCGTGCATCCGTCGGCAGCCTCGATGAGGATGAGTTCTGGTTGGGCGCTGGCGGTGTTCCAAATCCAGACGAGGCCATCGGCGGGGCTGGTGTGGGCCAGGCGGCGGCCATCGGGGGCGAAGGCGAGCTGGCCGATCGGGGGCTTGGTCGCTTCCAGCAGCACCGGCGGCGCCTCTGGACGGCTCAGATCGTAAAGATGGGTGAAATGATCGGTACCGCCGAGGGCCAAATACCGTCCCTCCGGACTGGCCGCGACGCTGTAGGCGCTGAGGGTGGGGCAGGGTTCCGCTGGGGCGCCGGTCTCGGCATCCCAAAGGCGTGGCCGGCTCGCAAAGACGGAGGCCAGGCGGAGGCGTTCGCCAGGAAGGCAGGTCAGGCGGTGGCGGTGTCCACGAGAGCCGCCGGCGGCCACGGCACGCCGTTCGACATCCCAAATCAGAAGGACGCCGTCGGCGCTGCCGCTGGCCAATCGCTGCCCGTCGGTTGAAAACGCCAGGCAGCGCACCTCGTCGGTATGCTCGCGCAGAATGCCCGCCAATTGGGCCTGTACTGGATCCGTCCAAAGATGGATGGCAAAATCGGAGTCGGCACAGGCCAGGTATCGGCCATCGGGGCTGTAGGCCAGGGCGACGACTTGCTCCGCGTGGCTGTTCAGGAGCATTAGCGGGTCCGCCTGTCCCACCTGCCAGACCCGTGCGGAGCTATCCCAGCCGGCGGAGATGAGCCAGCGGCCGTCGGGACTCCAGGTCAAGGCAGCGATCCGATCGGGGTGCCCCTGCCATCGGGCACGCAGTTCGCCCGTGGTCAGGTCCCAGACATGGATGTGGCGGTCTTCCCAGGCGGCAGCGAGCAAGGTGCCATCCGGCGAGGGAGCTACCGCAGCGCAAGGCTGGCCGCTGCCCCCCCAACTCCGGAACAAGCGTCCGTGGCGGACCTCCCAGACGCGAACGCTGCCATCCTCATGACCGCTAGCTAGCCAGGTGCCGCTGGCACTCCAGGCTAGCGCCGTGATCCATTCCCCGCCGCTCCAGCGCCCCACACATTCCCCGCTACGGACGTTCCAAATCATTACTTCGTCGCTGCCCCCAGCGACATACTGAGCCTGCGCACTGAAGCTCCACACAGTCATCAGATCGCTCAAATAATGCCGCCCTTGCAGCCGCCCCTGCGCCGACCACCGCCGTAATATCCCTTGCTCTTCCACTGACCACAGCGCTCCGTCCCGGTCAAAGGCCAGAGCCTGCACTTCACTGCAAACCCGCAATTCCGCCTCTCCATAGACCCGTTCCACGTAGGACGGGAGCGGAACATCCCCTCGGTTCGCATCGATCAGAGAAAACAGCGACATCTCCTGGCTTCCCTCCCAAGGCATCCGTTGGAGCGCAGGACCTGCCTGCCTCGAACCGCTGGCTTCATTCCCGTGCCTCGAACCGCCGGGGCGATTGCCGCGCCGCAGGCAGTGCTCCGCGTGACTGGAGGCCAGCGTCCTCGCCTCAGTGGTTCCTCACCTTGCTTAAAGTCTAGTACACTTTTTTCAGCCGGGAGCGAAAACCCTGCCCCGGAGCTGCCCTGCTGGCCTGGTTTCTCTTCGCGGCGGCTCGCCTCCGATGCCCACGCTCAGACGCTGGCCGAAAGGCTGGGCCTGGGAAGGGACCGGCTTCCGGCTCCGCTGCTTGAACTGGGGCGCAGAGAAGGGGGTTGAGGTTTCCCATCGTGGAAGCCTAGCGCAAGGAGTTGCTACAGACTGCGGTGTCCGAACTGGGGCACAAACTGTGACGCCGGAAGTTGACTTCAGACTTTGCTGCCCAAACTGGGGCGGAAAGATTCCCAGGCCGGCGGGTCATTTGCTAGGATCAAAACAGGGGGCAGCCTTGGCCCTGAAGAAGTGGACGGCGGTCGGGGAAGGGAGGCGGATCAGACCGATGACCAAAGAGGAAGTGGCGGCGGCACTGGATGAGATCGGGACGCTGCTGGAGCTGAAGGGGGAGAACCCTTTCCGCTGCAACGCTTACCACCAGGCGGCCCGGATGATCCAGCAACTGGAGGGCGATCTGCGTGAGTTGGTCGCTTCCGGCAAGTTGGCGGAGGTCCGGGGCATTGGCGAGGCGCTCCAGGAGAAAATTGCCACGCTGGTGACCACAGGCCGCCTGCCGTTTCTGGAAGAGTTGCGTGCTTCGGTCCCGGCGGGGATGGTCCAGATGTTGCGCATTCCCGGTCTCGGCCCCAAGAAGGTGAAGGCTCTCTACGAGCAGTTGCACGTCCGAGACATCGGCGAATTGAAGGCGGCTTGCGAGCGGGGGGAGGTGGCGCGCCTCAAGGGTTTCGGAGACAAAACCCAGGCAAAAATCCTGGAAGGGATCGAGTTCCTCCAGAGACAGGGGCAGCGGGTGCGGTTGGATCAGGCCTTGCCGCTGGCGGAAGAACTGATGGAGCAACTGCGCCGCGGGGGGCAGGTGCAGCAGATCGCCGTCTGCGGGAGCGTCCGCCGCCGCTGCGAAACCGTGCATGATCTGGACATCCTGGTGTGCAGTGAGGCTCCGCAGCAGGTGATGAACCGCTTTGTGCGGCTGCCGCAGGTTCAGCAGGTGCTGGCTCAGGGCCCTACCCGCTCTAGCGTGATGCTCGTCCAGAACATCCACGGGGAAAAGATCACCTTACAGGCGGACCTGCGCATTGTCACCCCTTCCCAGTATCCCTACGCGTTGCTGTATTTCACGGGTAGCAAGGAGCACAATATCCGGCTGCGCCAGCGGGCCTTGTCTCGCGGCTGGACGTTGAACGAGTACATGATGGGCACGGAGTCCCAGCCGATCCTGGCGAAGACGGAAGAAGAGATTTATGCCGCTTTGGGTTTGGCCTACATTCCGCCGGAGTTGCGTGAGGACACGGGGGAGATCGAGGCGGCCGAGCGGGGAGAATTGCCGGTTTTGGTGGAAGAGAGCGACCTGCGGGGCGTATTCCACTGCCACACCACTGCCAGTGACGGCCGAGCGACCCTGGAGGAGATGGCCCTTGCCGCCGAACGCCTGGGACTGGAATACCTGGGCATCGCCGATCATTCGCAATCGCTGACGGTGGCCGGGGGGTTGTCCCCGCAAGCGGTCCGAGACCAATGGCAGCAGATCGACCGCCTCAACGCTCGCCTCCACAAAGTACGCCTGCTCAAAGGTACGGAGGTAGACATTCTCGACGATGGCAGCCTGGATTATCCGGACGAGCTGCTGGCCGGGTTCGACTATGTCGTGGCTAGTGTCCACACACATTTCCAGATGTCCCGCGAAGCGATGACGGCGCGCGTCTGCAAAGCCCTGGCCCATCCGGCGGTAACCATGCTCGGCCATCCCACCGGGCGGCTGCTGCTCAAACGCGACGGCTACAAGATCGATCTGGAGGCGGTCCTTCGCACCGCGGCCCAGTATGGCAAAATGATCGAAATCAACGCTCAGCCCCAGCGCCTGGACCTGGATTGGCTCCATGTCAAGCAAGCCCGCGCTCTGGGCGTGCCGCTGGTGATCAACCCGGACGCCCACGCCCTCCCAGAGCTGGAATACGTCCGCTACGGCGTGATGGTGGCTCGCCGCGGCTGGCTGGAACGCCGCCAGGTCTTCAATACCCGCTCGTTGCCAGAGGTTCTAGAAGAGTTGCAGCGGCGCAAGCAAGCCTGGCTCTCGGCTTCACCCGCCCGCAAGAAATCCGCCCATCGTTCCCACTAGGCGAGTCTCCCATGCGCTGCTTCCCGCCCTCATCCCAGGACAGGGTCGGTTTCAAGAGGGAACAGGACCCGACTGAGCGGGATCGAACTGAACGGGACCAGACGAGCAGGAGGCCGGGGACGGGGAAGGGGCGAGCCTGACGGTTCGCATCCCAGAGTGTGTTAACTTTGCTAGCAGAGCGGCCTACGAGGGCGGGTTCGGCTGGACCAACTGAGCGGCTCTTGGTTCCGATTGCGGAGGCGACATCATGATGGCTCGGACGCGTGGGGGAGGAAGATGGGCACTGGCGGGAATGCTGGCGGTGCTAATGGGTCTGAGCAGCGGGGGTTGTAGCAAACGAACCGATCCCGGCGGTGCCGCTGGACCCGCGGGGAACGGAGCATCGGAAGAGGGCCAAGTCTCGGATCAGCGGGATACGCTGGCCGAGCGGCATTGGAAAGCCTTGGGTAGTCCCAGTGAGCAAGCGCGGCGCGATGCCATCGCCTATCTGGCCCAGCAAGGCGCCCAAGGGGACACGATCGCGCGGCTCGTCAGCTTGCTGAGTGATCCGAGCACAGCCGGTGTGGGCAAGGCGCAAAGCGGACGGATCGGCAGCACGCGGGAAGCAGCGGCGCGGACTCTGCTAGCGTTGGGCGAGGCAGGGGAGGCAGCGTTGCGGCAGCAGGGAGTGGCCGTGTTGCGGGCCGGACTGCGGGATCCCCAGGCGGCGGTACGTGAACACAGCGCCTACACGCTGGGGTTGCTGGGACCTTTGGCGCAGGCGGCGGCGGACGATCTGCTGGATGCCTGCCAGGATGGGCAAGCCGAAGTACGCCGGGCGGCCCTGGATGCCCTGCGGCAGGTCGGCGTGGGGAACCCCCGTAAGTATGTCCGGCTCCTGGTTCACCCGGATGGGGAAGTGGCCCGCTTGGCCGCAGAGCTGGCCGCCCTGGTTCCGCCTGTGCCGGCCGAGAGCGTGGAGACACTCCGGCAAGCCCTGCGCTCCACCGACGAAGAGGTGCGAACGGCGGCGGCCCGCCTGCTGGTGAATCTGAAGTCTGAGGCCGCTCCGGCCATCCCCGAATTGCTTGCGGCCATCCGCCAGAGTTATCCCCCGATGCTGGACCCCGCCCAGCCGACGATCTTCCGCCTGGGAGCTGATCTGGCCTACTGGCAGGCTCTGGCAGCCATCGGTGCACCCGCGGTCGAGGCAACAGTCGAATTGATGCAACACGGCCATCCCCTGGTGCGCTATCTGGCGGCGAATACCTTGGGGGAAATCGGCCCTGCGGCTGCCGAGGCGGCGAAAGAACCCCTGAAAAAAGCATTGCAGGACCCGTTCGCCGACGTGGCCATCGAAGCGGCTTGCACCTTGATCCGTCTGGGTGTCGCCCAGGAGGACGCCCGCCAACTGCTTCAAGCTGCTATGGATGCCCCCAATGCCGTGGCTTTGTCCGCTCTCGCCGCTTTGCCCCGGCTGGGCGAGGGAGCTAAAGAACTGCTCCCCCAGGCGCTGGCCCGCTTGGAGAGTGACAATCCCTATGCCCGCTATGGCGCCGTGGGGCTGATCGCCACCCTGCCGCCGGAACAAGCGCAGCGCTATCTGCCCCAACTGGGTCAGCTCACTGCGGATAGGGAGGTGTTGATCCGCCAGCAAGTGGCCGCGGTGTTGCAACAGTTGGGTCCGCTCGCCGGTCCCACGGCCAGCGCCGTGGCTCAAGCCTGGCAGCGGGAGATGGATGAAGCCTTGCGCGATGCCTGGATCGATGCCCTCCTCGCAATGGCGGGGCAGGCCCAACCGGCGCTGGAGGTGCTTTTGCAAGCCGTCGCCGATGACAATCTCCCCGTGGCCCGCCGCCTGCGGATCATCGCCGGTTTGCCCCAGGCAGGAGGAACAGACCCGCGCGTGGTCCAGTCTCTTCTCCAACTGACGCAGCAGAAAGACACTGATGTGCGGGTGGCTGCCGCTCGCGCTCTGGGACAGATTCCCTCGCTGCCGGCTGAGGCGATCCAGCGCCTGGCTACGATGGCCCAGACGGATAACCGCTTGCCCCCGCGCCGGGCCGCCCTGCTGGCTCTGATCGCGGCGGGGTCCCAAGCCCAAAAGGCCGCCAGCGCGTTACAAGCCTTGGCCGAGCGGACGCCTCCCGATGCCCTCGCTCTGCTAGCCCAGGTGGTGCGGGCCAATGCCAACAAGCAGACCGGACGGGCACGCCAACTCCTGCGGACGGCATTGAGTTCCCCACGGCCCGATCTCCGCAGTGCCGCGGTGGACGCCTTGCTGGTGCTCTCGCCCACCTCCGCCGAGCTGCCGGACCTCCAGCGCCTGCTGGCCGAACCCAATCCTGAGGTACGGGCTGCCGCAGTCCAAGCGATCGGCCACTTGGGACCGGTGGCCCACGCCGCCGTTCCTGCCATGACAAAACTTCTGGATGACCCCGACCCCGCCGTGCAAACGGCTGCCATTGAAGCCCTCGCCCGGCTCGGACCGGCTGCCCAAGCCGCGGTAGACAAGCTCCGCCGCCTCAGCGATAACCCCGCCTTGGCCCCCGCCGTTCGCCGCACCCTGGCCAAGCTCGGCGCTCCGCTGCCCCAAACCCCCGGCATCCTCATCCGCCGCTGACAAACCGCTGTCGTAACGCGGCGCCCTCTTTGTTTGTCGGCCGGGGGGAGGAAAACGCTCAGACTGGCTCGATACCGGTCGGGCCGTTTGTATCCGCCGAAGTTTTACTTTTTCTCCAGCGGCGTTTTTTCTTTCTCCAGCGGGGGCTTTTCCTTTTCCGGTGGGGTTTTTTCCTTCTCGATAGGAAGCCATTTCTCCTCCGGAGGGCGGCGGCGATGGTGGCCGGTGGCCTCTTGATAGGCCCTGGCGAGGGCGAGAAGATCGGTTTCGCCAAAGAGCGGCCCCGTGAAGGTGATAGCGGTGGGCGTGCCGGCCGACGTGAAGCCGTTGGGCAAACAGATGGTGGGATGGCCGGTGAGATTGGCGATGGCCAGATCGTTGCCGCCGACATAGAGGTCGATGGTTTCAAACACTTCCTGCATCTGCCGCAGGAGGAGGGTGCGGAGGCGCTGAGCGCGGAGGTAATCCACGGCGGTGTGGAAGCGTGCTCGGCGGAAGGTGATGGCCCAATTGCCGATGCCAGTCTGCACGCCAGAGCGCGTCAGATCATCGAAGGCAGCGGCCGCTTCCGCTTCCAGAATGATCCCGACCAGCGCACTGGCCAGGCGCCAGGGCAAGCGGATCGGCACCAGGCGCACTCCCAGCGAGCGGAGCACTTTCAGGTCGGTTTCCGCCGTGGCCAGTCCCTTTTCCTCGAAGTAACCGACGCGCAGCTCGCGCAAGGGTTTTTTCCCCGGCCAGTGGAACGGCCGCGTGACCGTGGTGGGGTCCTGGGGGTCAGCGCCGTGGATGGCTGCGAGAATCAAGGCGCAATCTTCAACACAGCGAGCCATCGGGCCGATCTTGTCCAGCGACCAGGCCAGCGGCATGCACCCGAAGCGGCTGACGCGGCCAAAGGTGGGGCGTAGGCCGGTTACCCCGCAGCGAGCACTGGGGGAGACGATGCTGCCGAGGGTTTCACTGCCCAGGCCGAAGGCGGCCAATCCCGCGGCTACCGCCGCTGCTGTGCCGGCGGACGAGCCACTGCTCCCTTGCTTCGGATTCCACGGATTGCGCGTCTGTCCGCCGAACCACTGATCCCCTTGGGCCAACGCTCCCAGGCTGGTCTTGGCCAGCAGTACGGCGCCGGCTTCCTCCAGGCGAGCCGCCACCGTGGCTTTCTGCTCCAGCCGCTGCTCCCGGAATGGCTCCGCCCCCCACGTGGTCCGATATCCCGGATAGGCGATCAAGTCCTTGGCCACCCAGGGCATGCCGTGCAATGGCCCTCGATAGCGCCCCGCGGCGATCTCCTTGTCCGCTTGCTCTGCCTGGCGCAAAGCCAAGTCTTCCATCAGCGTCACCACGCACAGCAGGGCGGGATCGTACCGGCGCAGGCGATCCAGGTACAAGCGGGTCAGTTCGACGGAGGAAACCTGCCGCGTGCGCAACAACTCCGCCAGTTGATAGACGGGCAGATAGGCCAGTTCCGTGTCGCTCTTGGGCCGCCGGACCGGCTCGCTGAGCGGCGAAGGCTGGACCTGGCCTCGTTCCCCTGTCCCGTGGGCTTGTCCCGGCACCGGAGTGAACACGAGCGCCGGCGGCACCTCGTATCCCACCGCCGTGTCCCGCAGTTGCCGCAGTTGCCGCAGACTGGCCGTCAGGCGATTGGCCACAGCCCGCCGCTGGCTGTCACTGAGCGAAATCCCGGCGATCCACTCCGCATTCTTCACCATCTCCGGGGTGATCCCCTCGCTGGGCATCTGCGCGGCGGTGGCCGCCAACGCCCGCTGGAAGGCCGCGTTCCCCACTCCCAAGCTGCCGATCACAGTCAGCCATTCTCGCCTGCTCCATCCCGCTGTCATGATGCGATCCTTTCCAGCAACTGAGTCAGGCCTACCCCGCCTGCCTGTCGGTTTGTGGCTCCAAGGTTTTCCCTTCCTGGAGTTCTAAGGCTTTCCCTTCCTGAGGTTCCCAACAGCAGCCTGGCGGTACCCGCCCCTGGTAATAGGGGGCCGCTACACCGCTTGAGAATCAGTATCATCATAAGGATTCGCTTGGCGGGATCGAAGCCGAAAGCTGGATGATTATTTTTTCGCCGAGGGAAAATGCGATAATCAGGCGGCGGGAACTCTTGGGCCGTCTCGTCCTCCGCGGCCTTGAACAGATCCAAGGATTGAGGTCAGAGCAGTGTCACTTCCTGGACCGCGGTTACGATCGGATCCGGGGGGTTGATCCGGTCTTATCCAGCGTCACTTTTTGTCCGATGAGGAAGGGGAGAAGTGCTGCGGCTGGTAAGTGGGCAGGTCGGACCGGTCGATGGCGAAGGCATACACGCGCCAAGGTTGATCAGGCAGGAAGTCGTTATCCACGGTGACCAGCAGCAGGCGGCGGCCATCGGGTAGGTCCGGACCGAAGGCCAGTCCCTCGAATTTTTCCGGGCAGTCGGCCCCGGCAATCCCCCAGCGCGGGTCGAGGAGGTCGAGAAAAAGTTGCTTGGAAACCGCTCGCAGCGGCGGGGGCAATTCCTGGCTCGGCAAGCGTTCCACGGCGGAAATGTCACTGGCTTCGCGCAGATCGATGCGGAAAATCTTTTTGCTTTGAGCTTTCGCTCCCGCTTTGCCATCCCGTTCCAGAACGAGGAACTCCCGATCATTGAGGGCGAGGATTTCGCTCACCCCATATTGGGGGTCCTCCAGGGGATAGGCGTACTGCCGGGTGCTGCCGTCGCGGAGGGAGATTTCCAGGATGCGGCAGAAGCGGCCCACGCGCTTGCCGTTAGCATCCAAAGCGCCGTCCTGAATCAGCGGTCCCTGAGTTATGGCGAAGAGTTTTTGGCCGTCGGGGGAGATGGCTAATCCTTCCCACCCGCGGTTGGGTTGACGGCCACGGCTGTTTTTCGGGGGAAGCTCCTCCGCGGGTCGACGGCTGAGGTGCAGAGGGCGGAAGGCGTCCGGCACCGGCAGGGAACGCACGCGCCGGCCCTGGGGCTGAAACGCATCCACGAGCGGCCCATATTCCTCGGCGATGTAAATCGTGCCATCTGCGCCGATTCGCAACCCTTCGGGATCATAGCGCCGGTTCTTCCGCGGGTCGTCTGCTTCCACCGCTTCCAGTGCCCCGGTGAGGCGGCGGCCCTGTTCGTCGGATAGAAGCACGGTCTCCAGCAAGCGCAGTTGGACCGGTTCGCGTTCCCCCGGTCTTACCCGGATTTCCATCCGATGCAGACGGCAGGGGAAATCGACTTGGCCATCTTTCGGTCCGCGGTCGGAGAGCAGCCAATACTCCGAACCCTTGCCGGTGTAGGCAATCGCCGACCCCTGCCCTCCTAGGCGGTTCAACGGCGTGCCATCCGACGCTTGCCCCTCTAATCCGGAGCGATCCGCGGCGGTTCCGGGAACCGTCCCCACGCCGAGCAGTTGGATGTCAGCCTGAACTGAGGAGGCGGCCAGTGCCGTCAGGCCGACGAGTAGCCACAGGTGGCGAAGCATTGTCCTGACTCCCGGAATGAGGTTTGCGGATGATAGAGGGCGCACTCTACAGCGGGTGTGCTGTCCGGCTCATCGGAGGCGGCGCCATGTATCCTTTGGGGGATCACGGCGAGCCGCCCCCAGGAACGAGAGCGAGGGTGTGCTCAGAAGGCTTACCAGTCGTTACCGGGGATGTCGCCGTAGCTGCGGGTGGACAGAGCGGCGTAAGTAGCCGCGGAGACTGAGCTGGAGATGAAGCGGACCGAGCCGTCTGCCATGCACACGTTGATCCCGCCGGGGTGGAAGCTATACGGTTCGCTGAAGTTGTTGCAGTTCATAATACAGGTGGCACCCGCTGTCCCCGTAATGCTGCTACTGTTGATCGCACCTGTGGCCGGATGGGAGCCATCCAAACTGCCCGATGTTCCATCCGGGTCCGCCCAACCGCGCCCTTCCGGCAGGACGTTTCCGGTGGCCCGGCCCAGGATATACGAGGCCGGCTGCCCGGCGTCTTCCGTAATCAAGATTGTTTGTGAGGTGCCGTCTGTGATGTCCGTCAGGCGGGTGGGCCTGGTGATATGCATGGCACCGTCCAGCTCAGCGGGAGGAACGGGCAGGTTATTGGCGGCGTAAAACCGCGGGCGAATCCGGTGGAAGACCAGGTAGTCGCACGGTCCCAAGGGCGGTTGGACCGGCGCCGGCCGATCTTCGGGAGCCGACGGACACATAAAGACCTTCATCTTAACTTGGGCCAATACCAGATTGGAGCCTTGATCCCAACGTGTATTCATGTCCCACTGGCGAGCCACATTGTCCTGCTCCACGTAGGACACCACAATCGGCGTCCAAGACCGGAACTTATTGCTTGGCACGTTGACGCGCGTCGGTGGCAGTTGGCTGTCGTAAGCCGAGGCGTAATTGTGCAAAGCCAAGCCGATCTGCTTGAGGTTATTCTGGCAGCTCATCCGGGCGGCGGCTTCCCGCACCTTCTGCACCGCCGGCAGTAAAAGGCCAATCAGAATCGCTATGATGGCGATCACCACCAACAGCTCGATGAGGGTGAAAGCCTGGCGACGGTGTGGCATGCCTGGGTCCTCCTGAGGAAGATCATGTCGTGGTTCCGGGACTTTCAAATTCCCTTCACCATGAGTGAAAAAACAACCTTAGGCACGAAAGAACTACATCCCCTATGAAAGTAGCTGCGTAGCGTTATGACTAGTGCACTACTTAACTTTTCTCGAATAAATCACAAATTCTACATATGTGTATATTTTCACTAAAAATACATCATTTCTTCATAATATCTCTTTTCTTCTCAAACCTGATCCGATCGGCGGCCGATAAACGGAATATGCGGAGAATGACGGCCAAATCGCGGCGAGCCGGGACAGGAGGCTCGGAACTTACGGCTCACTCCGACAGGGGGAGATGGAGTCCGTATGCCGTGTTGGCGCTGGTATTGGCCTGTAGCGGTTGCGGGGGCAGGACCGACAGCGGGGAGATGGAAGCCACTAGCATCCGCGGCGTGGTGACGTTTCAAGGCCAACCCTTATCCGGAGGGGTGATCGTCTTTGCTCCCGACCCGGAGCGCGGCGGTCAAGGACCGCCCTTGATGGCGGACATCGCCGCGGATGGGTCGTACGCCATCGTCGAAACACCGCAGCGCCCGATCGCTCCCGGCTACTACCGCGTGGCCTTGGCTCCGCCTCCCCATTGGCGCTATGTCCCTCATGCTGCGCCTTTCCCGCTCGCTTTGACTCGGCCCGATCAGTCTGGCCTGCTCCGCGACATCCGCGCCGGCCAGGTCAATCTCTACTCCTTCGCCGTCGAGCTAACGGCACCTGCCCACCCGTGATGCTTCTGCCGCTCCGGTGATTCTGCTTCTGCCGCTCCAATGATTCTGCTGGTGTTCCCAAAAGCTATGGTGTCATCGTGGTGTCAAACTCTCCAGGGGCTTCTTTCCCTCTGCACTCTGGGTATTCCCCCTGCTGCTGATTCCGTTTGCGGACGCCGTTACAGGGGGTGCTCCCCTCTGCTTCTGTATTCCGTTACAATCATCCGGTGGTCGAGCCAGATTGGAGACAGCAGCGGTACCGTTCCTGAATAAGGCGGTTGTGCTGCCCTGATGATGTGCATTCCCCTTATGAGTGTTCCTGCGGGAGGGTGAGGCCATGCGGCGCGTCCTAATCTGGGCCGGGGTCGGCATGCTACTGTCGGCGCCGGGAGCGGCGGGTCAGGAGTCTCCTCCGCGACCCAACCTCTTGCTGATCTTTGTCGATGATCTTGGGTATGGCGATTTGAGCGTTCACGGCTGCCGGGAAATAGAGACGCCGCACATCGATCGCCTGGCCCGCTCCGGCCTCCGCTGCACGCAGGGGTATGTGTGCAGCCCCTATTGCAGTCCTTCCCGTGCGGGTCTGCTCACCGGGCGTTATCCGACGCGCTTCGGCCATGAGTTCAACCCCCACGTCGGCGAGGAAGGAAAACTGGGGTTGCCTCTGAGCGAAAAGACGCTGGCCGACTCTCTGCGCTCCGCCGGTTACGCCACCGCCTGCATTGGCAAATGGCACCTGGGCTTTGCCCGCCCCTATCATCCGCAGAACCGCGGCTTTGACTTTTTCTACGGCTTCCTCGTCGGTGCCCATAACTTCCGCCTCAAGAAAGAGGCCAAGCCGCTCTTCCGCACCAGCCAGTCCGAGAACATGATCTATCGGGGGGAACAGGTGGAACCTACGGAGGGATTCCTAACCGATCTTTTGACTGAGGAGGCGATCCGTTTTATCGAGCAGCACAAGAACCGGCCCTGGTTCGTCTACCTGTCCTACAACGCGGTGCACACTCCCCTGGAAGTACCCGACGGCCTGGAAAAGCGTTTGTCTCGCCCGATTGAGGACCCCCAGCGCCGGGCCTATCTGCTGCTGTTGCTGAACCTCGACGATGCCATCGGCCGCCTCCAGGCGTATTTGGCCAAAGCCGGATTGGACCGCAAGACCCTGGTGATCTTTCTGAGCGACAACGGCGGTTCGGGCCAGAAGCCGTACCTGGCTTACAATGCCGCCCGCAACGATCCGCTGCGGGGATATAAGGGGCAGGTCCTGGAAGGCGGGATTCGCGTGCCGTTTTTCTGGGTCTGGCCCGGCGTTCTCCCGGCGGGCCAAACGTACGACCGCCCCATCATCTCTCTGGACATTCTGCCGACCGCCTGTCACCTGGCCGGTGTGCCCGTACCTGCCAACGCCGACGGAGTGAACCTCTGGCCTTACCTGCGCGGGGAGAAAGCGGGCGATCCCCACGAGGCGCTCTACTGGCGCTTCGGCCCACAAAAGGCGATCCGGCAGGGGGACTGGATGCTCGTCGATTGGCGGGATTTTTCCAAGCGGACCAACAGCGGCTGGGAACTGTACCACCTGGGGCGCGATCCCGGCCAAAAGCAGAACCTGGCCGCCCACGAGGCGGAGCGCGTCCGCCAAATGGCCCAGAAATGGCAGGAGTGGGACCGGCACAATATCGCTCCCCTCTGGCGCGGCGGCGCTACCGAAGACCCCGAAGGCAACAAAAAGCCAGGCAAATGAGCTTGCTCCCGGTTCTCGTGGGCCAACGACCCTACCTTGCTCAACGGCTTCGCGCCGCGGAGTCAGACTGAACCAGCTTTTTCCCTGCTGAATTGATCTCGGCAGGGTTCCTCATCATCTCTTCTCGTTCCGGGAAGTCAGGCGGAATGCCTTCGCTCCGCCGAGGCGGTCTCTCCCCAGCGCAGGCAGGTTTACGCCGCTGGTTGCTGGCTCAGGCCGATCAACAGGTCATAGGCGGCGTGGGCGCCCACCGCCACTCCCAGACCGCGGAACAGATACAGGGCGGTGAAGTACAGGCCGGCGGCGGTTCGGAACAGGAAGTAGTCCTGCCGCCAGGGTTCGCCCCACGGTCCGACATGATGGGCGAGAGCAAAGAGCAGGGCTGAGGCGATGGCGGCCAGGGGTATTGCCAGCAAGCGCGGGAAAAAGAGCAGGCGCAACAGCAACAACGTCCCGCCAAAAAGGCCAAAGCGGAAGACGATCTCTTCATAGACGCCTGCCCCAAGGAACGTGAGAAGCCGGGCGAACGAGATACCGGGGACCGTCAAGGCAATGCCGGCCCGCTGGCAGATCATGTCGAAGTTCCGGCTGACCCACCAGAGTAGTAGGGCGGCGATGAGGCTTTCGACCAACATGGCCAGGAGAACGGCGGGGGTGGACGCGGGCCGTTCCTTCCAGCGTAGGAAGCAACTTCCGGCCAGAATGGCCAGCGCCAGGGCGGGGGCGAGAGACAGAACGGGCATGCCACTCTGTTCGCTCAGCCAGCGGAGCCAGAGGTCCACCCCGCAGCGGCTAACGGCCTGGCCCTGGGCGCTGAGCCGCCACAGACCCGCCTCGTAGAGCAGCCATAATGACCCGACGAACCACAGGCATGGCCAGGGATGGCGTACTCCGCTGGCAAGCATCATCGCCCCTTCTCCCTCCGCTCCCTCCGCCCTTCCTGTCGATTGTACCAGTCCGAAAGGGGAAGCAGCAGGTCGGAATCGCTGGGGAGTGCAGGTGCGGAGCCAGGCCGACGAGAAAGAACGAAAGGCGAACCAGGCGGCGGTCCGGCAGGGGCACGGCAGGAGTCCCATTCAGGGGACGGCCATTGGTCCGGAGATGGCCCCGTGAGTGCCGGATCAATCGGGATCGTTGGGGTAGCCGTCGGCGCGCGCGGCGAGTTTGAACAGCGTGGCCAGGCCGATCGTATCCCGCAGTCCGCGCACGGAACCGTCCCCCATGGTGACATTGCACAGTCCCGGATGGAAGGCATAGAGTTCGCCCTGGTTCCAGCCGTTGATCGCGATGGCTCCGGGAACGTGGCTGGCGCTGGACACCTTGCCCGCCGGTGCAGAACCTGGCACAATCGGTCCCCGTGTTCCGGCACAGACAATGTTGTTGCTTTCGGCGGCCCACGCGCCGCGGATGCCGGAGAGAGTCCCCGCTGGAGCATACAGGCGCCCTGCGGCCCAACCCTCCTGCCGCGCCCCTGATTCACCGATCATGATCGTATTGCTCAGGCCGTCGGTCACAGCCAGCATGCGCGTCGGACGGTTGTGCGTCAGCACGCCGCGCACATTGTCATCCCCTGGATAGACCAGCCCCAGAGCTGCCCAGACGGCGGCGACATTGTTGGCCCGCGTCACCGGCCAATAATCCCCCGTCGCCGGAGGACGGCTCCAGCCCGCAGGAACCGGCGTGACAAAGTGATCGCTCGGAACCGAGGGACACTCATACACCGGAATGCGCAGGCTCGCCGCCGGTTGATTCACCGGATCAAACCAGTCCCGCCGCAAATTGTACCCCCCAACCGCTTGCGCCAGGACGTTCGCCTGCTCCAAATACGGCAAGAGAATCGACAGAAAACCGTGACGGGCAAAGTCGGCTCCCGAAGTCGGCGCCACCGCCGGATTCTTCTGATACTCCTGCAACTGTGCCCAGTCCGTAGAACCTGGATTGTTCACAATCGCCGGCGGCAACACGCCGTAGGTCGATTCGTAATTGTGAATTGCCAAACCGATCTGCTTGAGATTGTTGCTGCATTTGATCCGCGCGGCGGCTTCCCGAACCTTCTGCACCGCCGGTAACAACAGGCCGATCAGGATCGCAATGATTGCAATCACGACTAGCAGCTCAATCAGCGTAAAGCCGCCGCCGCGCTGCCCCGCGCTTCGCCCACTTCGACCCCAAATCCTCATAGATGAGTCCTCCCCGAAATCCCGCCCCCAAATTGGAGGCATAACAATGACACACCAATGACACACCGATGATACGCCCATCCTCGGAGTCCATGACCCGAATCAAGTTCCCTCCCCCTCGTTCTGCCCAGGGTGCAGCACGCTCACACCTTCACACGGCGGTGATGGCCTTGGGCCACACCCGACGGCTGAGGAGTGCTAACCATCAGCCCCCGCATCGGACTATCGGAACCGGGGGAGAGGAGGCGGAGAATACGACTAGTTTACTGATCTTCTCCGCCAGAACCATGAAAATTATGGGTAGGTTTGATAAAGATACGTCCAGCGGCTGAAGGGAAACGAAGGCGGGAAGGGACAGAGGTGCAGGAAAGCCCGGAGAGCGGGCCGGAAAAAGGGATCCTAAGGATTCGCCGAAGGAGCAGTGCCGGAGGAATCAGCAGGAACGAGAGGTGGCCGCTGGAGAGAGAGAAGCTGAGGGATGAACCATGAGGATTCCGGAAAGAAAAAATGGGGATTCTGGGCATAATTTTTCCTAGGGAAGCAGAAATGGGAGTGCTAGGATGGCGGTAATGGCGCCTTCCCTAAAGCCGGCGAGGTGCGGATGGAGCGGAGATGCACGGGCAAAGTGGGATGCGGAGCCGAAGCCGGCGAGGTGCGGATGGAGCGGAGATGCACGGGCAGAGCCGGCAATCCAAGGCACGGCGGAAGAAACGGAGAATGGAGATTAGGAAGAGCGGGAGGGGCGTTAACGTGCGATCGCAGGAGAACACGCAGCAAGATTGCAGTGAGATGAAAATGAAGAAGGGAGCGTTGGTCATGAGGGTGCGCGGTTCGTGGTGGTTGTGGGTAATGTTCCTGTTCAGCGGCGGCTCGCCTTTGGCAGCAGGTCAGGAGCCGATCCGCTTCGCCCGAACGCCGGACATTTCCCCGGATGGGACGCAGGTGGCCTTCAGCTATCTGGGGGATATCTGGGTGGTGCCGTCGATTGGGGGTGTAGCCCGTCCGGTGACGATGCATGAGGCCCACGACATCAACCCGGTGTTCAGTCCGGATGGGCGGTGGATCGCGTTCAGTTCCAATCGTCATGGCAGTTACGACGTGTATGTGGTACCGGTGCAGGGGGGTCGTCCGCGGCGGCTGACCTATGACAGCGCCCCAGATATGGTCCTGGGCTGGACGCCCGATGGCCGGGGAATCGTGTTTTCCTCGCTGCGGGAGGTGGATTACCCGTCGCAGATCGAGTGTTATGTGATCAGCGTCGAAGGGGGACGGGAACGAAAGCTGCCGCTGTTCGAGGGCAAAGAAGCCCATTACGCGCCCCATGGACAGGTGCTGGCCTTTGTGCGTGGTCCGGGAGTGTGGTATCGGCGGGGCTACCGCGGTTCGAGCAACGATGAAATCTGGCTGGCCACGGCGGATGGAAGCCTCCAGAAGCGGCTTACCGAGTTCGCCGGTCCGGATGGTTCGCCGATGTGGTCGCCGGATGGACGGACGCTGTACTACGTCACGGAGCGTGGCAGCCCACGGGGATGCGCCAATATCGTGGCCCAGCCCCTGGGACCAGGATTGCAAGCAGAGGGAGCCTGGTGGCGTTTGACCCAGCACGAGCAGGACACGGTCCGCCGCGCCCGCATCAGCCGCAATGGCCAGTGGATCGTGTATGAATGCGGTGTCGACCTGTGGATTGTCGGCACCCGCCCCGGTTCCATCCCGCGCAAACTCGCCATCGAAGTCCACGCCGATGACAAATCGAACACCGAGCGGCACGTCAAGTTCACGAAGGACATCAGCGGTTTCGCCCTGCATCCAGAAGAGCGCGCCGCTGTGATCACAGTGCAAGGGGAATTGTTCCTCATTCGACTGCCGGAAGGGGGTAAGGCCACCCGCCTGACCGACTCGCCAGCCTACGACCACAGCCCCGCGTTCAGTCCTGATGGGAAAAAACTCGTGTTTCTCTCGGATCGTTCCGGCCACGAGGACATCTACCTTCTGGAACCGGACGATGTGGAACACCCGGAGTTGCTGGCGGCGCACAAGTTCCGGGTCCGCCCCTTGACGCAAACGCCGGAAGCGGAGCGGGGAGTGAGTTTCAGCCCGCGCGGGGATCGGATCGCCTTTTTGCGGCAGGGGAAGTTGTGGACGATGAAGCCGGACGGCAGCGAGCTGCGCTTGGCCGCGGGGGATGGGGCCACGGTGCTGGATTACGACTGGTCCCCCAACGGAAAGTGGCTGGTCTACAGCCTCATGGACGGCCACTTTGCCAGCGAGCTGTTCATCGTACCGGTCGATGGCAGCGATCGGCCGCGCAACATCACCCGCTATGCCACCTATAACGGAGATGTGACGTGGAGCCGGACCGGCCAGCGGATCGCTTTCATCAGTCAGCGCCGCGGCCAGTCTTCCCCTTATGTGCTCAGCCTGCAAAAGCCGGGGGCGCCAGGTGGAAACGACGAGATCGATTGGGAGGACATCCACCTGCGAGCGGTACGGGCGGCGGGGATCACGGCGGAAACAGCGGCCATTTCGCCCAACGGCTTGCACGTCGCCTTCCGCCACAAAGGCACCGGCGACGACCTCTGGCTGGCCACCAGCAGCGGCACCACCCTCATCCGCCTGACCACTGGCGATCAAGCCCCCCGGCAGATCACCTGGTCGCGCCGTACCCCCGGCCTGATTTACTTCCTCAACGGCCAAGGGGAGCTGTGCTGGTTCCGCGCCGCCGGCGTGGCCGGATTGCCTCCCGCCTTGGGAGCCGCCAGTGCTCTCCCTGCCGAACCGCAGCGGGTCCGCTTCGAGGCGGCCATGACCATCCGCCGGGAAGACGAGTTCGCCGAAATGTTCGCCCAGTGCTGGCAGGGTCTGGCCAACGCCTTCTACGATCCGCAATTCCACGGCGTGGACTGGAAAGCCGTCCGGGCCAAGTATCAGCCAGTGGTCAGCCATGTGGCCCTGCGCGAAGACATGTATGCCCTCATCAGCCTGATGCTGGGCGAACTGAATGCCTCCCATCTGGGGATCAGCGGCAAGCTGCCTGTGCCCCAGGAAGCGACGGCGGAACTCGGCCTCATCTTCGATGAGCAATACCGCGGGCGGGGCCTGAAGATCGCCGAGGTGGTGGCCCGCGGCCCTTGTGACCGCCGGGGGTTGGACATCAAACCGGGCGACATCCTCCTGGCCATCGACCGGGTCGAACTCACGGACCAGGTCAACCTCTCCCGCCTGCTCAACAACAAGGCCAATGAAACAGTCCTCTTGGACGTGATCCGGGACCCCAGCAATCCCAAGACCCGGCGGAAGGTGGAGGTGGTGCCCGTGGATCGCCGCCGCATGGCCCAACTCATGTACGAACGCTGGGTGCGCAAAAATGCCGAGCGCGTGGCTCAAGCCAGCCAGAACCGCATCGGCTACATCCACATTCCCAGTATGGACGACAACGGCCTGGAAGTGTTCGTGCGCAGTCTCTATTCCGACCATTTCGACAAAGAGGGGCTGATCATCGACGTTCGCTACAATGGCGGCGGCTTCACCCACGATCACGTGCTCAATTACCTGGCGGGCAAGGAACACACCTTCTTCCGGCAGCGGGATGGCGGCATCGGCTTGGTCCTGCGCAGCGATCAGCGCCGCTGGACGCGCCCCGTCGTGGTCTTGATCAACAACCGTTCCTACTCCGACGCGGAAATCTTCCCCCATGCTTTCCGGACGATGGGCTTGGGCAAGCTGGTGGGTCAAGCGACGGGCGGCCATGTCATCGGCACCACCTCGATGCGGCTGATCGATGGCTCCACTTTCCGCCTGCCGCGCATCGGCGTCTTCACCGCCGAAGGGATCAACATGGAAAAGCAAGGAGTGGAACCTGATGTGCCGGTGGAAGTGACCTTCGAGGACTGGAAGCAGGGAATCGATCGGCAGTTGCTGGTAGCGGTGGAGGTCGTGGCGGCGGAGGTACGGACCTGGCGGGCCAAGCGGCAGGAGACGGGCCATCCCCTGCTTCCCGATACCCACATGACGCACATTTGTCCGGTAGCGCCGATGCCTCGGCCTGCCGAGTCCTCTCGGCCGCCTGAGTCGCCCCGCCCAGCTCATCCTTCGAGCGTGCCTGCCGGTGGGGGAAATAGCCGCCGTCCGCCGGCACCCTCCCCAACTGCCACGCCAATGTCATCGCCTCGCGGAACAGAACCGGACGGCACCCTTCCTCCTTCCCCGGCTGCTCCTGCTGCTCCGGCCATTCCGCCAAGCATTCCGCCCGCGGCCGAGGATTGAACCGCCGCACCCTGGAGATGGCATTCTGCCCCAATAGGTTTCTCCTGCCGAATGTCACTACCTGCTGTCGAATGTCGCCGCCTGCGGGGGGAAGAGGGGAGGAGTTGTCCGCAGGGGCCAAGATGTGCTAAAGTGATAAGGCAGTCGCGGAATCCGGCCCAGGGGGAGACGCTGCCGTGGCCAGTTCGGTGCTCCTGACGTTGTACGAGCGTTTGCCGGAGTTGCAGCCGGGAGATGATGAAGACCTCTGGGCCGCTGGCGTGCGGGATGCCATGCGAGAGTTCCGCGATGGCATCCTTGCCCGCTACACGGAAGGCACCTTGCAACGCTTGCTGACCTTTGAAGATGTACGGACACGGCGGGCCGCGGTGCTGGCCCTGGGGCTGATCGGCACGATGGAGTCGAACGCGGCGGTGGCCGCCGCTTTGCAGGATCGCGATCCCTTGGTGCGCCGCTTGGCCGCGGATGCCCTGTGGGAGTTGTGGTTCCGGGGAGGAACGGCGGAACAGAATCAGCGGCTTCGCCAAGCCCTGCGCCAGGGCCGGACTCTGCAGACCCGCCAATCCCTCGATGCCTTGATCCGTGAAGCGCCTCACTTCGCTGAGGCTTACAATCAGCGGGCTATCTGGTTTTATCAGAACGGCGAGTATGCCCGAGCGGTCGAGGATTGCGAGCGGGTCTTGCAACTCAATCCGCATCATTACGCCGCCGCCGCGGGAATGGGGCAATGCCTGCTCAAACTGGGCCGGCCCCGCGCCGCCCTCCAGGCCTTCCGCACTGCCCTGGCGATCAATCCCGACCTCGACGATGTCCAGGAGATCATCGCCGTTCTGGAAGAAACCCTGGAACGGGGCGGATCGGAAGGCTGACCCCTGCCCGCCGGTGTGAACACCCGCCTTCTTCCACTTACATGTCACTCTTTCGTGACTACTTCTTACATGTCACTCTTTCGTGACTACTTCGGGAACTACTTCCCGGAGAGTGAGTCACTCGTTCTGAACCGCCCGCGGTGCAGGAGCCACGGGCAGGGCGGCGTCGGCTGGCGAAGCGTTGCGCGAAGGCGGTGGAGGCGAGGGTTGCTCCGCTTTGGGCTGTTCCGGTTTGGGCAAGGGGACGGTTTCGGCAGTTGAGCTGGAGGAACCCGCCGGTTGGGGGGTGGTGCTGACCGCCGCTTCCCGCGTGCGTTTGGGATAGATCAGCGGGGCATGGCGGTCGAGGTCGGGAAGGGGTTCGCTGCCGGCGCGGGTGGCCATCGCCAGGAGCACCTTCTTGTCGATGTCCGCCGGGATGAAGCGGATGTCGCCGTTAGCCATCAAGGCGAAGGTGCCCGGTTTGCCGTCGGGGGTTCCGAACGTGTGGCGGAAGCCGTCAAGGGGGTCGGTCTCATTCAGACCGCGCACGGTGGCTCCTCCTCCGGCAAGCCACGGCTGGGACAATCCCGGCGCCGTTTGCATCAGGTAGATTGTCTTATCCAGCCCGTCGGTGATCTCCTCGATGGTCGATCCCCAATCATAGCCAGTGATGCCGACCTTGCGGGCGAATTCGGGGTTTTTGGGATCGTAGCGTGCGGCATCGAGTCCGACTCCGGCGATGGCGACGAAATGCGTGGCTCCGACCAGGCGGCCGTCGGGCACCAGGGGCGAGCTAGCCCGCCATTCGCTGGTGGGATACCACGGGCAGAGGACCTGCGGCAGCCAGACCTCGGCGGCGCTGAGGTTCTTCTCATCATACCACGGCAGTTGGGGATCGATCTGGGAAGCGACCTCGTTGTGGCCGAGCAACGGCAGCAGTTCGTAGAAGAAGCTGACGCGGGAACGCGGCGGACGTGTCAAACCATAGCGGCTAGCCTCCGAAGTCCGCGGCAGCACCGTTCCGGCAGGGAACGCCTTGCGCTGCGCCGCCAGCCGCTGGACCACCTCGCTCAGTCCTTGCATCGGGACTTCCGCGGCATAAACGGCCATCTTCCCCTTGGTGGCGTTGAGGGTGGCAAACAGCGGCGGTGCGATCAGTTGCCGGTAGATTTCGTCGCTCCAACGCAGGTCGAAGCTGAGGAGGATGTCCGCATCCGAGATGGACAGTTGCAAGAGGGACTCCGGCTTTTTGTCCCCTCCCGCAGCGGGAGGCTGGCCGGGTAGGCCAGGGTAGCCCGGCGGCAGGCCAGGGTAACCCGGCGGTACGCCCGCTCCTTCCCCCGGAGCAGCCTCATCCGGCGGAGCTGTGCCTCCCGGCGGCACTCCCGGTGCTCCAACTCCCGGCGGCACTCCCGGTGCTCCGACTCCCGGCGGCACTCCCGGTGCTCCAACTCCCGGCGGAGCGCCCGGCGGCGGAACAAGGCCGCCCGGCGGCATGGGGAAGCCTCCTGGCGGTGTGGGGAACGGATAGTTCGGCGCGCCTCCCGGACCGGTTCCCCCCATGGCGAGGTTGCGGAACTCGACCCGGCTCTCCAGAGTTTTGCTCAACAGCGGTGTGGCTAAAGCCAAGGCGGGAGCGTACACATCCCGCAAAGTTTCCACCGCGGCGGCATCCGAACGGAACACAATCCGAACGGCTCCGGTCAGTTGCCGTGTCGAGACGGTCGTGATCCGCAACCCTACGTACCGGGTTTTGTCCTGGAAGGGTTCGAGCAGCACGTTCGCCGCCTGATAGGGGCCTTTCAGTTCCAGGGGGCTAAAGGCAGTGCCGACAGTCTGTTCGGCGTAGAGCACCAAAGGCGGCGTGGCGTCCTCGGCTCCCAAGGCCTTGAGCAGGCGCTTCAACTGGGGGTCGATCGTTTGGTACATGGGATTTTCGGCTACTTCGCTGCGGAACTTCGGCAGGCCGCGGGGTGTCAGTTCGCTCAAATAGCGGGCCAGCAGTTCGTGATCGCCGAGCAGAATGTGCTGGGTATCGTACAGGCACACGCCCCAGCGCCGGTTCGCTGGCAGATTGGCCAAGGGCGGCATCTTGTCGAAGAGCGGGCCGAACAGGGAGCGGAAGGAGAGCGTATTCGCTGCTGCCAGCATGAAGGGATTGGACCGCACGGCAAAGAGCGGCCGGCCCTGGATCACTACCTGTTCTTCCAGTCCTTTGATGCCCTGGGCCAGGGTGGGGATAGTTTCCGGTTCCGCCAAGCGCAAGATGCCGAAGGGCAGCCGTTGGGCGCCGACATAGGCGTGGTAATAGGTGGCGACTCGCTCCGGCTCGAAACCGAAGGAATCCTGGAATAGCCGGCTCATGGAGCGGTCGAAAAGCGAGCTGACCGGTGCCGTGGTGCGGAGCCGATCGAGAGCGAAGCGGTACACGGCTACGGTGTCATTCGGCAGCAGATTAGTCGCAGCCTGGTCATTCTTGTCGCTGGAAGGAGTGGAAGATTTGGGGCGCACCGCCTTGGTCGGATCGTCCTTCTTCTGGTTCGGATCGCCATTATCGTTGGGAGTATTGGAGTCGCCAGGGCCAGTGTTGCTTCCACCGGGTGGAGGGAGCGGGGTGATTCCGGCATATCCGCCGCTGCCTTTAGGCGTGCCGGAGGAATTCGAGCTGCCGCCGCCGAAGAGGAGCACACCGACGACGACCAGCACCAGCACGCCGCCGACACCCGCACCGATGGCGACCAGTTTCGTCTTGTTGCTCCCCGCGGAGGCGGCCTTCTTCTTGCCTTTGGACGCTCCCTCCTTGCCCCCTTTCTTCTCCTTGGATTTCGCCGGAGATTTTTCCTCCCCCTCGGCGGCTTCCCCCTCCGCGGGCGGCTCCGCCTTGAAGCGATACTTGCACTTGGGACACTCGACCTTGGCCCCGCTCTTCTGATTGGTGACCAGCACCAGGTTCTCGCAACTGGGGCAAGTGACTTTGAAACTGCCGGGCATAACGCCTCCCCGCGGGATGAAACCCGCCCCCTGCTGTGGCTCCGATATGCGAACCTCAGAATTGTATCATAGCGGAATGGCTCAACCCTGTGAAAGGGATTTTCCTGCCCCCTCTCATCCTCCGGTCGATTGCCTTCGATTTCCCGCTGCTATCCTATCCGCCATCCAATCGCCCCTTTCCTTCTGCTTCATTGCGTGCCGGTCCAGATCAGGGAGCGGGAGCGGCGGCCAGTTGGCGGACGCGGCGGAGGAAGCGGGCCAGATCGCTTTCAAATCGTTCAGGGAATTGTTCGTGGGGCAAGCCGTCGCACCAGCCGCGGATGCGCCCTTGGGCATCGACCAGCACCAGTTTGGACGAATGGAGGAACTCCTCTCCCGGAGGCACGTTTGGTCCCTCATTGCGTCCCACGGCTTGCTTGAACTGTTCCCGGATGATGCGGTGGATGGTTTCTTCTTCGCCGGTGAGGAAGAGCCAGCGCTGGGGGTCGGCTCCGCGGGCTTGGGCATATTCGTTGAGAGCGCGCAAATCGTCCCGTTTCGGGTCCACGGTGAAGGTGACGAAGCGGACGTTGGGCAGGTCCCGCAGCTCGTGTTGCAGCCGGGCGACGGTAGAGGCCACGGACGGGCAGGGACCGGTGCAACGGGTGAAGATGAACGAAGCGATCCAAACGTGGCCGCGCAGGTCCTGATCGGTGACGGTGCGTCCGCTCCGCTCTGTGAGCGCGAAGGGGCCAACCGGCCATTGGGGGTCCGGCAGGTCGTCTGTCTCCGCCGCAGGATTGGTTCCACTCGGAAGCGGGCGGCATCCTCCCAATCCCACGAGGAGGAGCAGCAGGTTGGCCAGGATTAGGATCGGCGCGCGGCTCGTCTGCAATCTCCCGCGGCAGCTCACAAATCGGCTCACAACGTGCGGCAGCCCAGGAACTCTGACGCCAGCTCCAACGGGAGATGTCCGAGAGGTGGAGAGGGGGAGTTGATGCCGGTAAGTTGAAACGTTGGCCTTCGGCGAATTTCCAGACATCGGCGAATTTCCAGGTATCGGGGAACTACCAGCAGGCATCGAAAACTAGCAGGCCATAGACTAGGGGGACGTAGAGGAGCGAGCCGCGGAGCAATTGTCGGGCGGCGGCGTCATTGCGCTGGTGGGCGAAGCGGAGCGCGGGGTAGAGGAAGAGCAACCCCGCAGCAATCGCCCCCGCGCAGGCCAAGCGGCTGCCCAGGTACCAGGCGGTGCTCCCGCCGACGATTAGCAGCAGCAGGCAGCAGAGCAGGGAAACGGCGGCGGTTTTCTTCCCCTGGGCGTCGTCATTGGGCAGCATGCGGAAGCCGGCGGCGGCATATTCGCGTCGGTAGCGCCAGGCGATGGCCATGAAGTGCGGAATCTGCCAGAGGAAGAGAATGGCGAAGAGGCCGGCAGCCGCGAGCAGTCCCTCCGCACCACGGCTCGCGCACCAGCCGATGACCGGCGGCAGAGCGCCCGGCACAGCTCCGACCGCGGTGTTCCAGACCGTCTTCCGCTTGAGCGGCGTGTAGACGAAGACATAGAGGGCGAAGGTGGCCGACGCGGCTGCCACAGCGGCGGGGGTAGTTGTGGACCAGAGCCAGGCCAGACCAATGCCCAGAAGAGCGGCCCCGTAAGCGGCGGCAAACTCCGGCGAAATCCGGCCTGCCGGCAGGGGGCGGTCCCGTGTGCGCGGCATGGAGCCGTCGTAGCGCCGTTCCCACAACTGGTTGAACACGCCGCCCGCTGCCGCCACCAATCCCGCGCCCATGAGCACGTGAACTAGTCCGGCCAGGCGCACCTCCGTCGCTCCCGCTCCGAGCACATATCCCGCTGCCACCGTGAACAAGGCCAAGAGCGTGATCCGTGGCTTGGTCAGTGCCAACAGGTCCGCCCAGCGGCGCACTCCAGCGACGCTCGCTCCCGCGCTGCCGCCCAGGCTCATCACCATCGCCTCAGCTTCGATGGCCCAACTGTGTTGTCTCATTCTTCTTCCCCTGCTGCCGGGACGGCCACGCTCAAAGACCGGCGCAACTCCGGCGATGGACGCGATGCTCCTTCTGGCGAGGAACGGGATTCCAGAGATTCCGGAGAAGCCATTCCTTCGGGGCTAACCCGCCGGGTTCCGATTCCCGCGGGGACGGTGGTCATACCCCGGACCCAGTGCAGGGCCAGGGCCAAACTCAAAACCCACAGCAGGCTGCCCACCAAAGCATGGCCGGTTCGCCAGGCGGCACTGGCCAGAGTGATGGGCGCCAATTCCGGCGGAACGCCCGCGCCATAACGCACCAGCCAGGCTTCCACACCCAGATACACCTGCACCGCCAGCACCAAACCCGCGCCGATCACCAGATACTTTACCCCGCTCCAGGCTTCCCGCACAGCCCGCAGCCGTGTCCCCAGCCAGACCCAGCCGCCCAGCACCGCAAACGCCGTGAGCACGTGCAGCCGCTGGGCCAGAGGGTTCACGTGATGCCGCAGCCATGCTCCCAGGGCGATCTGCACAAACACCAGCACGGCGAGCAGGACGGCGCTGCGGCGGAAAAAGGCCAGGCTCCCCGAAGGCAGGCGCTGCGCGGGGACAGCGCCGGCCAGCAAAGCTACGCTCACAAGAAGACCCAGGACGCATTGGGCGAACACGCCGTGAATCGCCGCTAGGTTGGTCCCGGCCAGGGCATCCCAGAGCACACGGAAGCCGCCGAGCAGCCCCTGGATCATCACGGCCATCAGCGCCAGGATTCCCAAGAGGCGCACGGCAGCACCTCTCTGGCGGCGCCCCACGTCCCACAGCCCCAAACCGAGGCTGATCAGTCCGGCGAACACTAGCCCCACGGTAGCCGAACGCGGCCACTGGACCGCTTCCGGGGTCGCATGCCGCTGCGCCATCAAAGCGCCGTGAAACTGCCCGTAGGCGGCGAGCAGAAGCAATAGAGCCGCCGATCCCGCCCCGCGCAGGAACCGCTGCGGCTGCGTCCACCACAACCCCAAAGCCAAGACCGCTGTCAGGCCGCCGACCAGAAAGCCGGCGATCCGATGGCTGTGCTCGATCAGATAACCCGGACTCGGTTCTTGCCAGTCGATCAGGAGCAGGTACCACGGCTCGGTGGGCCAGATGGGATCCGCCATGCCCGCCTGGAAGCTGGTCACGAGTTGTCCCAGGGCCAGCAGGCAGCAGGTCGCCGCCACGGTCAGCCAGGCCCAGACACGCAGCAGGCCAGGCACGCTTGGGACGGGATCGCCAGGATCGCTTGGCGGGGGTGCCAGGCGGTTCATGGGTGCTCTCCACTTTCTGGATAAACGGCCGCGCGCACCGGCGGCGGCAGCTCCCGCGGGAACGGCAACGACTGCACCAGGCGGACCAAATCCCACACCTGCCGCTCACTGTATTGCGGATGCGCCGGCATTCCGACGGCGGGGATTCCCCAACGGATGCGGGCGTACAATTCCTCGGCCTGCGGCTGGCTCTTGAGCGGGCGCTCCGTCAGGTTCGCCGGGCGGGCCGTGGTTCCCCAAACCTCGTAACGCAATTGGGGTTGGCGGCCAAAATCGCCGTGGCAGCTCTGGCAGGAGTTTTCTCCTCCGGCGGTGAATAAGGCGAAGCCCCGTTGCACCGCCTCCTGGTGGCGGGGGGAACCGGGCGGGCCATCGTCCGGGGGCGAAGGCACCGGCGGCGCCTCCTCAGCGGCTTGCCACTGCCGTAGCACCCCTTCGGCCTGATGGGCCAGCCATGGACCCAGCTCCGCTACGGAACCCTGTCCCGCCGCCACGAGCGCCTCGAACTCCACCTGCCCTCGGATCGCCAGGTAAGTGACGTAGCTAGCCAGCAGGTCCCGGTCCGCTTCTGCCAGCAGGGCGAACGAAGGCATGGCCGTTCCTTTGAGGCCTTCCCGCAGGGTGCGCAGCAGGTCTTGCCGCCGGGGTTTGCTGCTGCCGCTGGTCGTGAATTTGAACACTCCCTGCCGGAAATCCCGCGGATAGGGGATGACCCATTGCCCGGCAGGTCCCCGCCCGTCCCCCGTCACATTGTGGCATTGCAGGCAGCGATGGCGGCGGTACAACTGCCCCCCCTGCCGCAGCCGCTCCTCGCTCAACCCCAATCGCTCCAGGATTGCCGACTGTTGGCTCACCAGCCGGGGCCGGGAGGGCGTACCGAACAACTCCCGCAAGCCTGCATCGATCGCTGCCCGCTGATCCGCTGGTAGTTGCAGCGGAGACAATACCTGGCCTCCCTTGGCCGCCAGAGCTGCCAGTTCCGCTTCCCACCGGCCCGGTTGGGTCGGCTGATCCGGCGCTTGAGACGGCAGGCGGAGCACCAGGGCATCCGTCCGCGAGGGGAAGGCGTAGTCCGCCTCCTCCGACGACGATTGACAGCCGGCGAACGAAAGGAGCAGAACGGGCACGATTGCCATCGGACAGACCGGCCCGCGCCGTCGCTGCCATCCGAAACCGGCATCCCTGCCGCCGCCTCCCGCGGATGCTCCCCGCTCCTTCCGCGTCCGCTCTGATTGGGCTGGCACCATCATCGGCCTGGCCTCGAAAACCTTGCTCCCCCTTCCGCCCAGGCGTGGGCTTGGCGCTCAGAGACCCTCGCTCTCAGCCGCGGGGGAAAACAACAACGGGCGCCCTTCCCCCGCGCGCCCGCTGCCCTCCGCTCGGATCCCGGCCCTGATGAAACGCCCCACACCGCTTCCGCCGCCCTCTGCCGTCACCACCCCACATGCCGGGTGCGGGTCAGATAGTCTGCCAGAACCAGGACGAACAGGATGCCCATCCAGAAGAGCGAGGACAGCGCTGTCAGAATCACGACGCGGTCGCTCTGCCGCAGGTGCATGAAGTAATACGCCACCAGACCGGCTTGTATGCAGGCGATGATGAGCTGCACCGGCAGGGCATACTTTCCTAGTCCCAGACTGGAAAGCCCGATCGAAGCCAAGGCCATCAACACGATGACCAGCCACACGCCCAGCAGCAAGCTGGGGCTGTCGGTCTCCCGGTCGAATTCCAGCGCTCCTGGTTTGAGATGATGCGATTCGTGAGCCATAGTCCTGCGCCTCGCCTGTGGAGTTTGACCAGTTTTCCTTCGATGATCTTGGGGAACCCCTCCGTTTTAGTGGCCTGCCCATCCGGCTCCGGCCAGGTACAGCAGCGGCATGAGGAAGAGCCAGATGCCGTCCACCAGGTGCCAGTAGAGGCTGACGACTTCTACGGTGGAGTAGTTTTCGGGCGGGATGGCGCCGCGGGCGGCTTCGATGATCAGCCACACAATGCATCCCAGGCCGACCAGAATGTGGATGCCGTGGATGCCAGTCATGATGTAGTAAAAGCTCAGGAAGAGCTGGACCTTGCCCGGATCGATGTAGTCGGGGTCCTTGGTGCTCTTGCCGTAGTTGAGCAGAACCAGCTCGGCAGCCCAGTGCTGATGCTTGGGGTGGGCGCTCTGGGCATCCTGCTCGAAGTAAGCTTTGGCCTGTTCCTTGCTCAGCGGCGGTTGCAGCGGGCTGGTCGGAAAGACCGCCTCGAAGGCCGCATTGTATTCGCTGCGGAAGAGCGTGCCGGGGACGTAACGCTCCTCAAAGTCCGCGTTGTACTCGAACCCCTTCATCACCATGAAGGCCCCGCCCAAAAGCAGGGTCAGCACCAGATAGCGGATCAACCCCGCGCGGTCCCCCAGCTTCGCCGCCCGGATGCCGAAGGTGATGGTCATGCTGCTGGTGATCAAAAACAGCGTGTTGATCGTCGCAATCACCCGGTTGAGCTTGGAGCTGGCAAACTCGAACTCGGTGGGGTAGTAGAGCCGGTAGACCGTATAGGCTCCGAACAGGCCGCTGAAGAACAAAACTTCCGTGGCCAGAAACATCCACATCCCCAGCCGTTCCGAGGCATGCTGCTGCTCGAGGTGGTCGAAGTGGTGCTTGAGCACCGAGCTATGCGTGTGGGCCGACAACGTTGCTCTCCTTTTGCTCTCTAGGACAATTTGGGCGTGCTATCTCAGGAAAAACCGGGGGTGTCGTTCTCCGAAACCGGCTTTGGTCATTCATTTCTCCAAAAAGCAGCGGGTTGGCCTCACTCGATCGAAGCAACCATTGGGTTGCCGCTCTCCGGGGGGTCTCCGCAGGGTCAGTCAACCTTGGGCGGAGAGGTTGTTTCGGGGATCAACCGACCACTTCGGTTTCCTTGGGGGCCGGGCCTGCAGGGTAGGGGTGGCCGGCGTGGGAAGCCGGGTCGATTGGTCCGCCTTCACCTGGCCCTTCCGGCAAGGGCCGCCCCATTTGATCGACGCCAATTGCATATTCGTAAGGTCCGCAGACCACCACCGGGGTTTCCTCGAAGTTATGGATCGATGGCGGGCTGGGCGTCTGCCATTCCAAACCGGTCGCGCTCCAGGGATTGCTTCCCGCCTTGGGACCGTTGAAGAGCGACACAGTCAGGTAGATCGCGGGGAGCAAATAGCCCAGGCCAAGGATGGAGCTGCCCGCTGTGGACATCACGTTGAGAATATGCAGCTCCGCGGGATAGTTCGGATAGCGGCGCGGCATGCCGTGGTAGCCCATGACGAACTGCGGAATGAAGGTCAGGAAGAAGCCGACGATGATGATCATGGCGGCGACGCGGCTCCACCAGTCGGAATACATGCGCCCGAACATCTTCGGCCACCAGTAGTGCAGGGCAGCGAAGTACGCCATGACCATCCCTCCCACCATGACGAAGTGGAAGTGGGCCACCACGAAGTAGGTGTCGTGCAGGTGGATGTCCGTGCCCAAGGTGGCCAGGTACAGACCGGTCAGCCCGCCGATGGTGAACAGGAAGATGAACCCCAGCGAGAAGATCATCGGCGCCTGGAAGGTGATGGAGCCGCGGTAAAGCGTCGCCGTCCAGTTGAACACCTTGATGGCCGACGGCACCGCCACCAGCATGCTGAGGAAGCTGAAGAGCAGGGCCGCGTAGAAGCTGATCCCCGCCACGAACATGTGGTGCGCCCAGAGCAGGAAGCCGACCACCGCAATCCCCATGCTCGACCAGGCCACCGCTGCGTAACCGAAAATGTTTTTGCGGCTGAAGCAGGTGATCACCTCGCTAACGACCCCCATCCCCGGCAGGATCATGATGTACACCGCTGGATGCGAGTAGAACCAGAATAAGTGTTGGAACAGCAGCGGGTCGCCGCCGATGCTCGGATCGAAGATGCCGACGCCCCAAGCCCGCTCCACCATGATCAAGACCAGGGAGATCGCTACCACCGGCGTGGCCAAAAGTTGGATCAGACTGGTGGCATACAGCGCCCAAACGAACAGCGGCAGGCGGTTCCACGTCAGTCCGGGCGCTCGCATCTTGTGGATCGTCACCATGATGTTGAGGCCGGTCATGATCGAGCTGAAGCCGGAGATGAAGGCCCCCAGCACGCCGGGAATGACGCTAGCCTGACTGGCTCGCGTGCTGTACGGCGGATAGAGCGTCCAGCCTGTGTCGATGCCGCCAACCAGCACAGACCAGGCCGCACACGCCGCCCCGATCATGAACACGTACCAGCTCGCCAGGTTCAGCTTCGGGAAGGCCAGGTCCTTCGCCCCGATCATCATCGGGATGAAAAAGTTGCCGAACACCGCAGGAACGGCAGGGATCAGGAAGAAGAAAAGCATGAGCACCCCGTGCGCCGTGAACGCCCGGTTGTACACGTCCTCCGTGACAATGGCCCCATTGGGTGCCAACAGATTGAGCCGCACGACACCGGCGGCGATTCCCCCTCCCACGAAAAAGAGCGTGATCGAGATCAAGTACAGAATCCCGATCCGCTTGTGATCCGTGGTCAACAGCCACGACCAGATGCTGTAGTTGTGATTGAGATAATTCGGCTCCGCCGGAGGAGGTTCCGGAGGCGGAGTAGTGGTGGGAGTAGCCCAAACGGTGGTAGCGCTCATCGATCAGTCCCTCGCTATGCTATGCCGCTCCCGGTAAGGGGCGCGGTTCCCTTCGTTTCGCTATCGTTCCTCAATTTCGCAGTCGTTCCTGCGTCGTTCCCTCACGTATTCCCCATGTCAGCCGGACCGGACCGCATTTGTCGGACTGCCTGAACAAAGGTAGCAGCAACTCCAGCCTTCCTGTGTCGCGGTCCCCAGGCGTGTCCTCCGCGGCTCTCTCCGCTCCCGCTCCAGGATCAGGTAGCGGGGGGCTTGGGGTTGCTCCTCGTCTGTTCCCTGTCTTCCGGTGTTTCTGTCTCAATTCTTTTTTCCTGCCGTCCTCCCTTCTCACTTCTTTTCCTTAGTTGGGGAGATGGGTTCAGGCCGCTCGGTGGGAGCGCCCACGGGGACCGGGAAGTCTTCGGTGCGGTCCGGCGTGGTGCCGCGCTTGAGGCTGCGGATATATTGGACCAGGGCCGCCAGGTCCTCAGCCGTCACCTGCCCTTCGTAGGAGGGCATGATCGGTTCCCAGCCCTCGACGACTTTGGCCCGTGGCTTGAGGATCGACTCGATAATGTACTGTTCGTCGGCGATTTCCGTGCGGTTGCCTTTGAGGGGGACTTTGCTGCCGTAGAGTCCTTCCAGCACGGGGGCACGGGCGGTCGGCTTGGCCGTGTGACAAGTGCTGCACTGCAACTTCAGGAACAATTGCCGGCCTTGGGCGGCTAGAGAGCCGTCCACCGCATTCTCGCTCCCCTGGGGATTTTTCGCGCCCAGAAGGAAGTCTTCAAACTCCTCTTGCGTGACCACGGCTACTTTCCCCACCATCAGGGAGTGCCACGTGCCGCAGTACTGGTCGCAGTAGATGTGGAACTCTCCCAGTTTCGTCGGTTGGAACCAGGAGGTGGTGTAACGTCCAGGCAGAACGTCCATTTTGCTGCGGAAGGCCGGAATGCCGAAGTTGTGAATCACATCTTCCGAGGTCAGAGTGACCTTGATGGGGCGGTTGATGGGCACAACGAGCCGGCCGATGCTGGCACGTTCCGCTTCGGTCATGTTGGCCGGATTGCCGCCGATGATCACCCGCTGGCCCGTCGGATACTGGGCCTTCCACATCCACTGCTTGCCGATGACGAAAATCTCCAGGGCATCTTCCGGCGGATGGAAGGCGTAGTTATACACCGCTACTCCCCAGCCGTAAAAGGTGAAGAAGATGATGGTGGGGATGATGGTCCAGGCAATCTCCAGCCGATGCGAGCCGAGAATGCGAGGCGTGGTGCCGGGCGAGACGGAGCGCCGGTACTTAATGCAGCAGTACACGATGAAGGCGTAGACCAGAAGGCCAGCCGTGGCCGTGGTCAGGGTGATGTACCAGAAGAGGGCTTCAAAGCGGTCCGCCAGAACCGAGGCGCGCTCCGGAATGAAAGGCAGCAGGTAGCTCACGCGGAACCTCCTGACGGCTTGCCGTCACTGGAATCAGGCTGGGGGGATGCCCAGGGGGAGCCAACAGAGGGGCCGACAGCCGGTGGGTTGCGCACCGCGGCGAGGGTTGCAGCGGCCGGCGCCTGGCGACGCTCCCGCCACAGGGCTAGCCCCACCCCCACAATCAGCAGCCCCAGAGTCAGCAGTCCCCCGAATTGCACCACACGCAGCACGTTGAGCGAATATCCTTTGTTCAAGTGATCGAAGCGGTAGCAGAGCAGAATCAAGCGGTCCAGGACCGAACCGCCTTTGCCCTCGGCGGCTTCGATGATCGACAGCCGCAGCGTGGTCGTCGGCACTTTGCGCGTGCCATCCGGCAATTCGATCATGTCGCCCTGGACGGGAATTTCTCCGTCGTATTTGAAACCGTAAAAGTAGCGAGTGGTTAACCCCTGCGGGGACAGCAAGATGATGGCGCTGGGATGGTTGTATTCCTTGTAGGCTTTATCGAACTCGAAGCGGTAGCCGATGGCGTCCATGGTCTGGGCGATGGACTCTTGGCTGCCTGTGAGGAAGCGCCAGCCGCTTTCCGCGCCGGGCCGGCCGTATTCCTGGAGGGTGACCTCTTTTTTGGCGCGGGCCAGGTCGCCGTGCTCCCGGTGGTCGAAGCTCAGGCAGACGACGTGAAATTGCTGGCCCACCGAGAAGTTCTGGGGCATCTCGCGGAGCGTCTCCACCAGGCCGCGCAGAATGAGGTTGCAATTCATCGGGCAGCGGTAGTACATCGGCACCAGAATCGTCGGCTTGCCCGCCATGCACTCCCGGAGGGTGATCGGCTGATCCTGTTCATCTCGCAGGGGCAAATCGAGGGGCACCTGCACGCCGATGCGTTCATCGACTCCGGCTTCCACGCGCGGTTGGGCGCGGGCGATGGCAAAAAGGGCTGCCACCATGAGCACGATCAGTAAGCCGAAGAAACCGCGGAGCATGGAGTTCATCTCGTGGGGTGTCCGTGCTGGAGTCATTGGTTGGGCCGCGGCGCAGGGGCCTGCGGCAGGGTCGGCTCCGGCGAGCGGCTGGAACCCTGGGGCGTCTCACTGCCGGGGGAAGCCGCCTTCTTATCCGGTGCCTTGTCTTCCGGTGTCTTCTTGCCCGTGGACGTAACTGGGGGCGCACTGCCGGGCGGCTTTCCAGAGGGGGCCTGCGCTCCGGAGCGGCGACCTTCGGAGGCCGAGGTCTCCCCCGTTTGGCCCCGGCCGGCGTTAGCTGCGGTGGGCAGTTGCGTCGAACGCCACGGCGCCATCGCTTCCTTGCGCACCGGCAGAAGATTCCTCTCTAGAGAGAGACGCAGGGCCTGATCAATGGTTACACGCGCCACACTCTTGTTGGGGTCCAGCCAGCCGCTGCGGTAAAGGTCCGGCGTGGTGGTCGGCGAGGGACGCAAGTCTTCGGGGTGAATCTCCGGCGAATTGCCGACCGGGGCTTCGGGCCGGGTGATAGCTCGGGCATCGCCCGTGCGGATGCGCAGAGGCTCCAAGCGGGGTTGGTCCACCTCCCCGCCGCGGGTGATCCGGGCCAAGCGCTCCTCGAGCGGGGCCTTGTTCCGCTCGGCCGCCAGGGGATGAGTCTCCGGCTGCGCCGGCTGGGGCGCCAGGTAGTAAAACAGGATCGTCGTGGTCACGAACGCCAGCACGAAAAACAGCACCACCAGAAGCGGAACGCTCCAAACACTGACTGGATCGTACCCGTCCTCCTCGTGACCGCGGGCGATCACTTCGGGGGCAGGCTGCGCCAGGACTGGACCGCCATGCTCCTCGTGGCCCGAACGCTCTGACTCACGGCTCGTCATGATCTTCCCTTCTCCCACAGTTCCCGCTTTGGCTCTGGAACCCTCGGTACTCCTTCCTCCAAGCGGCGGCTTACCGCGGATGGCATTCCGTGTCCCAGAGGATTTCTCTTTCTGCGAACCTTTTTATTCTCCCACCCCCGGCTCATTTTTCCTCCTACGGCTAGGTGTATGGCCTTTGGGGTGAACGTCCGGCTTTCGGGGTCAACGTCCGGCTATGCCGGATCCACTCTAGCCGGTGGGGGCTTGTGTCTGGCCCTTGGGGTCCGTAACGTCAATGTTCCTCCGGTGTCAATGTCCCTCCGGTATGGCATGGGCTTGGTCTCCATGTCCATGTCCGGCTGGGGCGGCATGCTCCGGCTGGTCGGCCACATGGGCGTGGGCTTCCGGCAGCCAGAAGGTTTGCGCCTGGACCACGAGCGACCGCTGCTGGAGGAAGTAGAGCCACAGCCAGCCCCACAGACCGCCCAGGCCGACGATCGCTCCCACATCCATCAGCCAGAAGGGGAAGGTTCCCTCGTGAAGCAGGACCGGTTCAATCCACCACGTCACGTCGATCGCGCAGATCACGCACAGGTAGATGGCCATCAGCCGCAGACGCACCGGATGCAGCTTGATCTTGCGGAACAACAGCAGCACAAACGGCAGGGCAAAGTGGAAGAAGATCAGAATGACCGAGACCCACCACCACAGCCCGTACTGCGGCACGGAACGCTTGAGATAAAAGGGAATCTCCTCCGGCAGGTTGCCGATCCACACCAGCATGAACTGGGAGAACGAGGTGTAGGACCACAGCAAGGTCATGGCCAGCATGAGCGAACCCATATCGAGCTGGAACTTGGGTTTGAGCACCTCGCGGATCGGCGAATAAGGGGAGAAGTAGAGGAAACTCGCCAGGCAGAGGGCGAAGCAGGTCAGGAATTGATTGATGCCGAAGACCACCGGGAACATGGTGGAGGACCAGCTTGGCTCCAGGGACATGACCCAATGGGTCGCCCCTGCGGTCATCGTCAGGGCGTAGATGATGATCCCCGGCCCGGAGATGTTCTTGAGCTTCTCCAGGGCGGCATCGACCTTATCCTGCGCCGCTTGCACTTCCTCCGGATTATTGGGATTGTCCGGAAGGGTAGAGGCCTCCTGGCCCCAGCGGTTGAGCAGGTAAATGAGCGTGCCCCAGATCGCGAACAGAACGATGGCGGTACCGATGAACGCTGGCAGAGAAAGGAAGCTGAAGGTGCCTTTTTCCCGCAGTTCGCGCTCTTTTTCGATCGCCCGGCGGATCATTGCCTTGCCGACATCTTCCGTAAGCTGGCGCTTGTCCGGGTTGCCGGTGGCGAGTTGTTGCTGGGGGCTAGCCGCGGCGCCTTCGGGCGGCTGGGCTTCGTGCGGCTTGGTCCACCAGTAGGGGGACAGGTCCGTGCTGGCAATGTAAGCCCAGGGAATGAACAGCACGACGAAGAGCGGGAAGGTGCGCGTGGCCGCCTCCAGGAACCGACGCAGCAGCACACCCCAGGAGCTTTTGACCAGGTAGGAGATCATCAGCAGGGTCATCGCTCCGATGGGCAGGCTGAGCCAGTAGATGTAACTGGTCAGGAAGGCGGTGGCGAAGCGCTGCTGGGCCGTATGCCGGGCCGGACTGTCGCTGCTGAGAGAGGCTTGGTACGCCACGCCAGTGACCAGATACAAGGCCACTCCGGCGATCAGGGCCGACAAGGCCAGGCGCTTGAGACTGGCGAAGGCTTCGGGAGCCTCTCCAGGGCCGTTGCCGGTGTTGCCGTTGTTACCCGGCGCTGCGTGCAAGGCGGGATCGTGACTCACTTCTGACCTCCCGCGTCCAGTTGGGAGCGCACATCCGGGGGCAGCCAGTCCGCCGGCAGACGCTGGCTCCATTGCAACACGCGGATATAGGCGATGATCCGCCAGCGATCCGCCGGTGCTATCTGGGCTGCGTAGCTGGGCATGCCCCCATAACCCTTGGTAATCACCTCAAAATAGTAGCCGATCGGAGCTTCCCGCAGAGGGATTTTGATCCCCCACAGGGCATAGCCGCGGGAATATCCCAGGGGAATGTCCGAGGGATTGGGCACGTCGATTTCCTGCGGCGAGACTTTTTCGGTGTGGAAGGAGGTGGGCGTCAAGTAGCCCCGCTCCCAGATTTTCCCCTGTCCATTGCCCAGGGGACCGTGGCACACCGCGCAGTAGATGGTGTAACGCTCCTGGCCTCGACGCAGATCGGCCTCCGTCAGCGGGAAAGGAAACTCCTCCACGTACACCTTCGGTTTGTCTTTGTCTCGCGGATCGAAGCGCGGCGCACCGACCGCCAGGTCCCGATTCTCTATCGGCGTGGGCGTTTTCAGGTCCACGGTCGGATTGGCGGCCAAGGCATAGGCCCGCTGCCATTCTTCCAGCGTCAAGCCGGTAGCGATGGGGTCAGTCTCCAGGTACTGTGCCCGGTGAATGACGCCGCGCTCCAGGGGCCGGGCGGAGCGGCCATCGGCGAAAAAGTCGCTCGGTTCGTAAGGCCGGTAATAGGGCTGGTCGGCCATTTTCTGGCGGCAGCCGCTGGACAGACTCGCCCAGGCGCAAGCGGCCAAAAGCAGCAGACCCGAACGGGGGAGCCGGCGCAGCCGAGCGGCAAAGCGGTCTAAGAGCGGCAATAGCGGCGTCATTCCGGCACCTCCTCGACCGAGAGCGGTTGCAGGCTCTGGAGGAATTCGCGGGTCGCCACCGGATCGAAGCGCGGATCGCTAGCCTCGATGCACAGGAAAAAGCGATCCCGTGTCGCCCGGGCGAACCGTTCGCTATGGAACAGCGGATGGTAATAGCAGGGCAGGCCGCAGATGGCGATCAGCCCGAACAGGCCGGTCAGGGCCGCGGTCAGCACCATCATCTCGAAGGTGACCGGCACAAACGAAGGCCAACTGAAGTACGGCCGGCTGCCGATGTTGAGGCTGTAGCCGTAGGCATTGGCCCAGTATTGCATCAGGAAGCCGGAGACGGCGCCGGTCAGGCCGCCCAGGAACATCACGGTGCCCATCTCCGATTTGGGGAAGCCCAGGGCATCGGCGGCTTCCCCCACCGGATAGGGGCTGTAGCAGTCCAGGTAGGTGTACCCCTTCTCTTTGGCACGGCGGGCCGCCTCGACCATCTGCTCGCTGGTTTCAAACTCGGCCAGCAAGCCGTAGAGTTTCGCCGGGGTCGGACCCGCTCCTGGGGAAGTCTCGGCTGGGTTCACGGAGCGTTCTCCATAATCGAGTGGCCACCGCCGCCGCCCTGACGTTTCGGCAGCAGTTCCCGCATTTCCGCCATCGAGATCATCGGCAAATACCGCACGAAGAGGAAAAACAGCGTCAGGAACAGGCCCAGGGAGCCGAACATCGTGGCGTAATCCCACACCGTGGGTGCATAACGGCCCCAGGCCGCCGGTATGTATTCACGACTGAGCGTGATCACAATCACATATCGCTCAAACCACATGCCGATGAGCACAAAGATCGATACCACCATCAGCCAGAAGTCGCTGCGGCGCGCCCGCCGGGACCAGAGAATCTGCGGCACGACCAAATTGCAGAAAATCAGGCACCAATACGACCAGCCGTAGGGGCCGAAGAGCCGCTCGATGGTCGTGCCCCATTCGTAGAGGGAGTGGCCATACCATGCCATCCAGACTTCGCTGAAGTAGCCGTAGCATACCAGCATGCCAGTCGCCAGCATCACCTTGCCGCACAAATCCAGGTGATGGTCCGTGATGAAATCTTCCAGGTGGTACCAGCGACGAACCGGAATGGCCAGAGCCACCACCATTGCGAAGCCGGAGAAGATCGCCCCTGCTACGAAGAAGGGCGGGAAAATGGTCGCATGCCAGAGCGGCACGATGGAGACAGCGAAGTCGAAGCTCACCACCGTGTGCACGGACAAGACCAGCGGCGTGGAGAGGCCGGCTAGCAGCAGGTACACCTTTTCGTAGCGCCGCCAGTGGATGGCCGAGCCGCGCCATCCCAGCGCCAGGATGCCGTAAATGATCCGCTGGATGCGCTTCGGGGCCGAGTCCCGCAGCGAGGCTAAGTCCGGGATCAGCCCGATATACCAGAAGACCAGCGAGACAGTGAAGTAGGTGGTGACCGCGAACACGTCCCAGGTCAGCGGGCTGCGGAACTGCGGATAGACCCCGGCGACGTTGGGGAAGGGGTAAAGCCAATAGAAGAACCACGGCCGGCCCATGTGGAGCAGGGGGAACATCCCCGCGCACATGACGGCAAAAATGGTCATGGCTTCCGAGAAGCGGTTGATGCTGGTTCGCCATTTCTGGTGCATGAGCAGCAAGATGGCGGAGATGAGGGTGCCCGCGTGGCCGATGCCGATCCACCAGACGAAGTTGACGATGGCGAATCCCCAGGCCACGGGAACGTTGATGCCCCAGATGCCCACGCCCATGTAGAAGAGCCAGGCGATGGCTACCAGCAGCATCTGGAGCAAGGCGAAGCCGGCGAGAAAGCCGAGCCACCAGCCGCGGGGGTGCGGCTTGAACACCACATCTCCCAGGGCTTCGCCCACCGACACCAGGGTATGGGGCCGCTGCACCAGCGGGTGCATCTCTGGTTCCAGCGGCAGCCCGGAGCCGGCCGGCGGGCGCTTGCGGTGATCCAGTTCCACAGTCGTCGCCACGGTCATGCCCCCTTCGGCATGGCGGGATTCGGATTACGCAGCGCCGCCAGATAAGTCAGGCGCGGCCGCGTATTCAGTTCCGCCAGCAAACCATAGTTGGTCGGTTCCTTCTTCCAGCGGGACACTACGCTGTCCGGATCGTTGAGATCGCCAAAGACGATGGCCCCGGAGGGACAGGCCGCCTGGCAGGCCGTCACAATCTCTCCGTCCCGGATGCTCCGCCCTTCGCGCTCCGCCACGATCTCCGCATAGCGAATCCGCTGCACGCAGAATGTGCACTTTTCCATCACGCCGCGGCTGCGGACGGTCACCTCTGGATTGCGCCCCAGCTTGAGCGTGCCGGTAGACCAATCCGAATAGGTCAGGAAGTTGAACCGCCGCACTTTGTACGGGCAGTTGTTGGAGCAGTAGCGGGTGCCGACACAGCGGTTGTAGGCCATGTCGTTGAGGCCGTCGCTGGAGTGGGCCGTCGCCCCCACCGGGCAAACCACCTCGCAGGGGGCATTTTCGCATTGCACGCACATGCGCGGCTGGAAGTAGGTCTGCAACTGCTCCGGCTTGTCTTCCGGTCCCACGTAGTAGCGGTCGATGTTGATCCAGTGCATGAGGCGCCCGCGGGTCACCTCGTACTTGCCGACCACGGGCGTGTTGTTCTCGCTGACACATGCGATGACACAGGCCGAGCAGCCGCTGCACGCCGACAGGTCCACCGCCATGGCCCAGCGCCGCCGCTGTTCCGGGCGCAGGTCCGGCGCGAGCGTCTCCATCGGGTGGTACATCGTCAGAGGATGCAGGCGGGGATCGTGGTGATTGTCGTCGTCGTGCCGATGGGTGTCGGTGCCGTGGCCCGCTTTGCCGTTGTGCTCCCCCTTGTGTCCCTGCTGGGCGTGGTCATGGCCGTTGTGGCTGTGGCCGTTGCGGCCTGCAGGCGAGTACCCCTTGGGCATGGGGACGTTTTCGTTGATCAGTTCCCATTCGCCTGCAGCCATCGGCGGGATTTTGGCAAACTGGGGGAAGCGGCGGTAGTCCTCCAGGGTGCCGTAGCGGACGGGCTTGCGGTCCATTTCCAGGCCGGAGATGGGGTCGCGCTGTGTGGAGTACCAGCGCCCCTGGACGCAGGCGAGGTAGTAGGTTTGGGAGGTGCGTTCCACGGTGGCGCCGCGGCCTCCCCAGGGGGCGTCCGAGGTGCGCAGGGCGTAAGCATTGAAGCCGCGGACCGGCTTGCCTTCGGCGTTAGGTTCCTGCGGAGAACTGGCCACATGCTTGCCCGCCCGCGTACGCCCAAACCCCAGGTGTACCGTGAGGCAGCCGTCGGCGTGGCCCGGCAGAATCCAGGCCGGTGCGCGGACCGTCCGATCCCGATACTTCAATTCCACTACGGTTACTTCCGCCCGGCCATGTTCGCCCCCTGTCCAGCGGAAGTTGACCTTCACGCCGAGCTTCTGAGCCGTGTTGGGACTCATGTACACAGCGTTGTCCCAGGTCATGCGGGTGACCGGCTTGGGGCATTCCTGAAGCCAGCCGTTGTTGGCATAACGGCCGTCGTAGAGCAACGGGTCCGGGCGGAAGTTCAACTCAAATTGTCCCTCGACCGGCGGTCCCGGAGGCACAGACGCTTGCGCCAGCCAATCCTTCTGAAGCGTGGGAGTGACAGTGGGAGCCTCCGTCCCTGCGACTGTCCCGCGCCGGACGGACTCCTGCCAGAACACCTCGAAGATGCCGCTGCGCTTCTCGGCTTGGAAGCGCTTGCGCCAGTAGTCCCGCACGATGTCGTACCCTTCCCGGTACGGAGCGGCGGTGATGTCCGCGAGCAGCTCCAGGGCCGATTTGCCGCCGTAGAGGGGCGCAATCAGCGGCTGCTGGATCGTCACGGTGCCGTCGTGCCCGCGGATGTCCCCCCACGTCTCCAGATAATGGGCCTCCGGAACGTGCCAGGGGCAGAGCACCGCCGTCTCGTCCTGATGGGTGCCTAGATGCAACTTGAAAGGTACCGAACGCGCGGCTTCGGCAAAGGGAACATCCGCGGGAGCGGTGTAGGCGGGATTGCTGGAGAGAATGAGCAGGACGTCCACCTGCTTCTGCTGCATCTCCGCCACGAGAGTTTTCAGGTCGATGCGGCGGGCGGGTTCAGGGAGGACTTCCACCGGTTCGGTGTAGCGCACCGTCTTGCCAACCGCGCCGAGGTGGACATGGAGGGCATGGGCCAGGGCGTGCACGGAAGGCGGCAGGTGTTCTCCGACGACGATGGCCACGCGGCCTTGCCGGCTCTTGAGGTCCTCGGCAATGGGGCGGACGCTGCTTTGCACCAGGGGCGGTAGCGGCCCGGAAGGCGGGACATTCGGCAGCCCCACTTCGCGTGCCACATCCCGGAGAAACGACTCGATCATCGAGCTGGGCAGAGCCAGACGGTGGTCCGCCACCGAGCCGGTGCTGCTGGGCATCGATTCCACGGCGTAGAGCCGGTTCATCTGCTCCGGTTGGACGCCGTCCTGGGGGTCGGTCCGCACCTTGCGGCGGCGGGCAAAGTCGCGGGCATAGCGGACATGGCCGGGACCGAAGCCGAGGAAGTCCGCATCCAGAGCCAAGACCACGTCCGCCTGGGTGAAGTCGAAGAGGGTGTGGACGGGACGGCCAAAGGCCAGGCGGCTGCCTTCCCGGACATTTTCTCGGCTGATCGGCTCATGCTGCACCCACTTGGCCTGGGGAAAATCCTGAAGCAGGCGGGTGAGGGCCGCACCAAGCGTCGGCGAGGTCACCGTTTCCGTGACAATCCGCAGGCGGACGCTCTTCTTCGGTTCCCCCAGGACGTACAGTTCCTTGCGCACCGCCTGGATCACCTGTTCGTAGCCGATCGGCTGGCCATTATGCGTGGGGGTTTGCGAGCGGTCCGGGTCGTAGAGGTCCAGGAGGCTGGCTTGAGCGATGGCATCGGTGCCGCCCAGGCTGGAGGGGTGGTCGGGGTTGCCTTCGATCTTGGTGGGTCGGCCTTCGTTGCTGCGAACAAGGATGCCGGTGCCGTAGCCTCCCAGCGGATGGGCGGTGGCGAAAAAGAGGGGCACGCCCGGCGTGATCTCGGCGGGTTGTACGGTGTAAGGAAGGATTTTGCGAGCTGGCGCGGGGCGGACGTTGCATCCGGCAGCGCCCGCCAGGGCTAGGGAAGCCCCCATCAGCGTCAGGAAATGGCGGCGGCTGACCTCATCGGTCCATTCCATCGCACCGGGGGGGAATTCGTCCCGCCAAGGCTCCGCTTCAGCGGCAGCGCTCTGACTTTCGCCGGCGGGCACCACCCCCAGTTCCACGCGCTGCTGCTCCGTCCGCTCCTGGCTCATGTCCACCTCTCTCCCGCAATCTCTCGCTTAGGGAAGACTGGCCGCCAAACGCGCGATCCTGTCCTGCCCCGCCTGTGTTCGCTCCTCGTAGGACAACTCACCCTGCTAGTGCTACTGGCTCACCTCCTGAACCTGGCCACGCTCCTAACGGTGGCACATCGAGCAATTGGTCAGCGTGACCTTGTCCCGCACCTTGTACTGTTCCTTGAGCAATTCTCCCAGTTCCCGCTGGGTAGTGGGGCGGGGTTGGCCGATGAGTTTCTGGGCCGCCTCCGATTCGGGATGGAAGAAGTCTTCCGGCTTCCACACGCCCCCTTTGGCCGGCGTCCAGGTCATGCTGAAGACCTCGCTGCGCGGACGCAGGAAGTTCTCCGGCTGCCGGTGGCAATCGATGCACCACTCCATCAGCAGCGTGGCGTGCTGTTTGGTCAGATTCACCTGGTCCACTCGGCCGTGGCACTCAACGCATCCCACCCCCTTGGCGATGTGGATGGAATGGTTGAAGTACACATAGTGAGGCACGTTGTGCACGCGGTTCCACTCGATCGGTTGATCCCGGCGGTAGCTTTCCCGCACCGGTGCCAGCATATCCGCCCCCTGCCAGATTTGCTGGTGGCAATTCATGCACGTCTTTGTCGGGGGAATGTTGGCCGAGCTGGAGTGCTCTACGGATGTGTGGCAATAGCGGCAGTCGATGCCGAGCTGGCCCACATGGTGGGCATGGCTGAACGCCACCGGCTGCGGCAGGATTTCATCAACCCCGGTCGCGTAGGAGGACCGGTAAAAGGCGGCGCCCGTCAAACCTGCGGAGCCGAGCAGCAGCGGAAAGCCCAGCACGACCACCCGCGCGATCGGATTGACGGCTTTGGGAAATATCTGCGGCATAACTGGCCACCTCGAAACACTCCCGGAGGGAGCGGATGCCGGATTCCCGTCATGCGGAGCAGCCCCGGCAATTACCCCTGAATCAATTCAATCGATCGCCTGCACCTCGTTGCTGCTCCGTCTTCGGCTTCACCCCTTCCTCTGGACCGTGTGCGATCCCGCGGTAGCAGAGCAGGTTGTCCCACGGCGGCAGATGTTGGCGCTACCCCACGGGACCAGGTGTTCTCCTCCTGTCCCCTGCGCCTCCTGGCGCGGTCACCACGTGCTGTCCCACATCATGTAGCGCAGGGCCTGATTGAGACTCAAGGCAATCAGCAGGCTGGTGGCGCAAAGGGCGGTTCCGGCCAGGGCGTAGCGCTCGCCGCGCAGGCCGCCCCGCACCCCGCGGAATAGGCAGAAGAGGCCCAATGCGAGTCCCACCGTGGCCAAGAAGCCGCCGAACGGCGTCCACCAAAACACAATCAGGCTGAAAAACCCCAGGCCGCACGAAGCCCCGGCCAACCCGCGGAACACATAGGAAGCGTTGGGATCGTTTCCGTAACGGGACGCTGCTGTGATATCCGGTTCCACGTCGTTCTCTCCCTGAGCACCCGATTCCGCTAACCCCGGTGTCACGACCGGCTCATCTGCCAGCCGCAGGAATCGAGGCGATTCGGTCCGAGACAGCCGGGCCGTTCCCGCCGCGGGCGCGAACCGAGCATTCCCTCTGAGCTGTCCGCCTCCACCTGGCCGGCACAGACCGCAGAGCCTTGCCGGCAGGCTTTCCGTCCGGTTCGCCTCGGCGGCCTATCCCGCTGTTCGCCGACGCCGAGAATACGGTGCCTTCTCCGACTGAAAGTCTAACCGTATCTCGCTCCGCGGCGGCAACAGGGGCTTGTGAATTTTGCGACAAGCCCGGGGAAAAAACTCGCCGCGATGGCTGAGGTGCACCTTCTGGTTCACCAGCGGCGCACCGGACGACCTTCTCGCGGCTTTCTGCTTTCCCTCCCCAACCCGTTGTGTATGCTCACACCGCGGCGGCTGCTGCTGGCTTATGCTGACGGGCAGGTAACGTCAACCCTACTTTGCCGCTCTTTTCACAAAGTCACCTTATGCCCCCCTTTCCCCTGGAGCAAGAGGACAAATCTGACTTTTTTATCCGCTTGCTGGCCATTCCACCTCCTGGACCTTCCCAGAAGAAAAAACTCCAGGTTCTGCAAGCGAGACTCCAGGTTGTGACGCAACTCCCTGTGACGCCACTCTCCTGAAAGTTTGGTCCACCCCTCTTTTGGTTTTGGTTATTGGGGGAAGTTTCAGGCGGGGTAAGATGAAGATTGATGAAGATACGACGGGAGATCGGCGGCAGGGCAGCAGCTTTTCCTCACCAGTGCTGTCCGCTAGGCTGATGGCAAGTTGTGATCTTTCGCCTCCGGCTCTTTCTCGTTCCGTCGGGGTGAGGAGAGAGTTTCCCGTTCGGAGAGGGAAGAGGTTCGGAAGAGTTTCAACGGGGCCATCCGTTGGGATAGGGGGGTCGAATCGCCGAGAAACGTGGTGTTGAGGTTTTTAGGGCATTTTCAGGAGGCAGGCTGTGGAAACGATGCGTGTCGTCGAGGCGCGACGTCCTGAAGCGATCGGCCGGGAGGTGTGCATCCGGGGTTGGGTGCGGACGCGGCGAGATTCCAAAGCGGGCTTGAGCTTCATCGAAG
>ENA-ORXB01000344-ORXB01000344.1-sediment-metagenome-genome-assembly--contig:-NODE-344-length-99624-cov-6.512522_pt1 | contig 99624 bp, 105 predicted proteins | sample MGYA00237863_ERZ511475 | MGnify/ENA primary metagenome ERZ511475 (study PRJEB26305, sample SAMN06343858) | sediment metagenome | isolation source: hot spring sediment | place: Canada: British Columbia...
GGCGCTGGCCCAGGCCCACGGATGGCGTAAGGTCCGGCACCTCTGTCCCGGCGGCCCCCGGCGGCAGGACTCGGTCCAGGCGGGCCTGGCCGCCCTGTCCGGGACCGAGTGGGTGGTCGTCCACGACGGCGTGCGCCCGTGCGTGACCCCGCAGATCATCCGGGCCGGGCTGGCCGCCGCCCGACAGACCGGCGCCGCCATCGCCGCTCTGCCGGTGACCGAGACCCTGAAACGGGTGGACGCGCAGGGCCGCGTTCTGGCGACCGTGCCGCGGGCCGGCCTCTGGACGGCCCAGACGCCGCAGGTCTTCCGGACGGCGCTCCTGGTCCGGGCCCACCGCGAGGTCACGGCCGAGGTCACCGACGACAGCGCAATGGTCGAGGCGCTCGGGCACCCGGTCGTGGTCTACCCCGGCAGCCCGGCCAATATCAAGATCACCATCGAGGAGGACCTGGCTCTGGCCGCCGCGATCCTGGGCGGCCGGGCGCCGGTGTCAGCGTGCGGATAGGACTCGGCTACGACGTTCACCGGCTCGTCCCCGGACGGCGGCTCGTCCTGGGCGGTGTGGAGATCCCGTTCCACCTGGGGCTGGCCGGCTACTCCGACGCCGACGTGGCCCTGCACGCGCTCTGCGACGCGCTCCTGGGCGCCGCCGCGCTGGGCGATATCGGTCAGCACTTCCCGCCGGGCGACCCGCGCTTCCGCGACATCGACAGCCGGCACCTGCTCCAGCAGGTCGGCCGGCTGATCGCCGACCTGCCCGCCCGGGTGGTCAACGTGGACCTGGTCGTCCTGGCCGAGCAGCCGCGCCTGGCCCCCTATATCCCGGCGATGCGGTCGGCCATCGCTGCGGCCCTGGGGATCAGCCCGGCGCAGGTCAGCGTCAAGGCGGCCACCAACGAGGGCCTGGGCTTCGTCGGGCGTGGCGAGGGGATCGCCGCCTACGCCGTCGCCCTGATCGATCCGTGAGGAGAGCCATGCTCCGTCTCCTGCTCCACACCCAGCACTGCTCCACCTGCGTCTGTCGTTAGGGGTGTTGCGAGGGCGCAACACCCCTTCCCCCGACGAGCGGGCGGGCTGTGGCCTGGTCCGGAGAAGACTGGTCTCTCCGAAGGAGGTTCCCCATGTCCCTGCGCGACGATATTCGGGCGATTTTCGAGCGCGATCCGGCGGCGACCAACCTCATCGAGGTCCTGCTTTGCTATCCGGGCCTGCACGCCCTCATCATGCACCGGATCGCCCACGCCCTCTACAAGCGCGGGATCCCGGTCCTCCCGCGCCTCATCTCGCACATCAACCGCTTCCTGACCGGCATCGAGATCCATCCGGGCGCCAAGATCGGCAAGGGCGTCTTCATCGACCACGGGATGGGCGTGGTCATCGGCGAGACCGCCGAGATCGGCGACAACTGCCATCTCTTCCAGGGCGTCACCCTGGGTGGGACCGGCAAGCAGCGCGGGAAGCGCCACCCGACCATCGGCAACAATGTGATGATCGGCGTCGGGGCCAAGGTCCTGGGGGCCATCACCGTCGGCGACAACGCCAAGATCGGCGCCGGCGCCGTCGTCCTGCGCGATGTCCCGCCCAACGCCACCGCGGTCGGGGTGCCGGCCAAGGTCGTGGCCTTCTACAACCCCGAGGACGGCTCGACCCGGCGGGTCGAACACCTGCCCGACCCGGAGGCCGAACTGATCGACCAGCTGCACCGCAAGGTCGAGGAACTCGACCAGCGGCTCCAGCGGCTGGAGGAGCTGCTCCGCCAGGCCCTGACCACTCCGGAGGAACGGCCGGCGGAGGGGTCGTCGCTCAAAGTCGTACGTCATCTGACAGGAAGGAGCCCATGAAGGTCACCAACACCCTGACCGGCCAGAAAGAGGAGTTCGTCCCGGCGGGCGACCCGGTGCGGATGTACGTCTGCGGGGTCACCCCCTACGATAGCGCCCACGTCGGCCACGCCATGTCCTACATCGTCTTCGACGTCATCCGCCGCTACCTGGAGTTCCGCGGCTACCGGGTCCGCCACGTCCAGAATTTCACCGACATCGACGATAAGATCATCGCCCGCGCCCAGCGCCTGGGGCTGGACCCGCTCGCCCTGGCCGAACGCTACATCGCCGAGTACTTCGCCGATATGGACGCCCTCAATATCAAGCGGGCCCACGTCTACCCACGGGCGACGCAGGAGATCCCGATGATCATCACCATCATCCAGGGGCTCCTGCGGAGCGGCTGCGCCTACGTGGTCGACGGCGACGTCTACTTCGAGGTCCGGCGGTTCCCCGCCTACGGCAAGCTCTCCGGCCGGCGCCCGGAGGAGCTGCTGGCCGGCGCCCGGATCGAGGTGGACGAGCGCAAGCGGGACCCGCGCGACTTCGCGCTCTGGAAGGCGGCCAAGCCCGGTGAGCCGGCGTGGCCGAGCCCGTGGGGCCCGGGCCGACCGGGCTGGCACATCGAGTGCTCGGTCATGTCCACGGCCTACCTGGGCGAGACCTTCGACATCCACGGCGGGGGCGAGGACCTGATCTTCCCGCACCACGAGTGCGAGATCGCCCAGTGGGAGGCGGCCACGGGCAAGCCGCTGGCGCGCTACTGGGTCCACAACGCGTTCGTCAACCTCGGCCGGGAGAAGATGTCGAAGTCCCTCGGCAACACGCTCACGATCCGTGAGCTCGTGCGCCGGCACCGGGCCGACGCGCTGCGCCTCTGGCTGCTCGGGGCCCACTACCGGAGCCCGATCGAGTGGTCGGAGGAGCGCGTGGAGGAGGCCGGCCGCGCCCTGGAGCGCTTCGACCGGCTCTTCCAGGAGGCGGCCCGCGTGCCCGAGGCGCCGGCGCCCCTCCCCGAGGGGTTCCGCGGCTACCGGGGGCGCTTCGAGGCGGCCATGGACGACGACTTCAACACCCCGCAGGCGCTCGCGGTGCTCTTCGAGCTGGGGCGGGCGCTCCAGGAGACGCTCGACCGCGCGGGCGGCGAGCCCTCGGGCCGCGCGGCCGTCGCCGCTGGCGTTCGCGAGCTCCGGGCGCTCGGGGCGGTGCTCGGGCTCTTCGGCACGCCGGCGCCCGCCACGCCCCCGCCCGAGGTGGCGCAGCTGGTCGCCGAGCGCGCCGAGGCCCGCCGGCGGCGCGACTGGCGCCGCGCCGACGAGCTCCGGGAGACCATCCATCGCCTCGGCTGGACCGTGGAGGACACGCCGACCGGTGCGCGGGTCCTGCCGCGACGGCCGTGACGGCCCCGCGCCGGCCGGACCGCAGGGCGTGACGTGGAGGAGGTCGTCTACGGGCGCAACCCGGTGATCGCGCTGCTCCGGCACGGGGCCCGCCGGGCCCAGGAGGTCGCGGTGCTGGCGGGCGCCGGCGGCCCCCTCGGGGAGGTCGTCGCCCTGGCGCGCCAGGCGGGCGTGAAGGTGTCCTACCGGACCCGCGAGCAGCTCACCGCCATCGCGGGTACCTCGCGCCACCAGGGGGTCGTCGCCCGGGTGGCCGCCGCGCCCTACGCCGACCTGGAGCGGCTGCTCGCCGTGCCGGGGGAGCGGGGCCAGCCCGCGTTCCTGCTGGCCCTCGACCAGGTGCAGGACCCCCAGAACCTCGGGGCCCTGCTCCGGGTCGCCGACGCGTTCGGCGTGCACGGCGTGATCGTGCCCCGTCACCGCCAGGTGGGGCTGACCGGGGCGGTGGCGCGGACGGCGATGGGCGCCCTCGAGGCCGTCCCCGTGGCGCGGGTGGCGAACCTGGTGGCCGCCCTGGAGCGGGTCAAGCAGGCCGGGGTCTGGGTCTACGGCACCGTGGTCCGCGGGGGGCTCGTGCCCTGGAACGCCGACCTGGCGGGGCCGGTCTGCCTGGTCCTGGGCAGCGAGGGGGCCGGGCTGCGACCGCTCGTGGCTCGGACGTGCGACGCGCTGGTCACGATCCCGACGGGCGGGCTCGTCGGTTCCCTGAACGTCGCGGCGGCGGGCGCGGCCCTCTGCTACGAGGTGGCCCGGCAGCGGGTGGGCCGCCGGGGCCCGGGCGGGGACGAGAAAGCTCCTTGACGGAAGCGCGCTTGGGTCATAGTATGAACGTTTGTCTGTGCTGGCGTAGCTCAGCGGAAGAGCAACTGCCTTGTAAGCAGTCGGTCGGGGGTTCGAATCCTCCCGCCAGCGCCAGCACGTCGAGGGTTTCGGGAGCATGCCGGCAGGTCCGGGGAGGTACCCAAGTGGCCAACGGGGGCAGACTGTAAATCTGCTGGCGCACGCCTTCGGGGGTTCGAATCCTCCCCTCCCCACCACGGTGCCGCGGACCACAGGCCCGACGGGCGGGAATAGCTCAGCGGTAGAGCGCCAGCCTTCCAAGCTGGGGGTCGCGGGTTCGAATCCCGTTTCCCGCTCCACGGATCGCAGAGCGACATCGGTGCGTGGACACGCCCATGTAGCTCAGTCGGTAGAGCGCGTCCTTGGTAAGGACGAGGTCTCCGGTTCGATCCCGGACATGGGCTCCACGCTGCAGCTCCGGCGCGTCGCCGCGGGCGACGGGAGGTAGGCGCGGATGGCCAAGCCGAAGTACGAGCGGACGAAGCCGCACGTGAACGTGGGGACGATTGGGCACATTGACCACGGCAAGACGACGCTGACGTCGGCGATCACGAAGGTGCTGCACACGCGGTATCCGCAGGTGCCGGTGCGGGAGTTTGGGTCGATTGACAACGCGCCGGAGGAGCGGGCGCGGGGGATCACGATTGCGGTGTCGCACGTGGAGTACGAGACGGACAAGCGGCACTATGCGCACATCGATTGTCCGGGGCATGCGGATTACATCAAGAACATGATTACGGGGGCGGCGCAGATGGACGGGGCGATTTTGGTGGTGGCGGCCAACGACGGGCCGATGCCGCAGACGCGGGAGCACGTGTTGCTGGCGCGGCAGGTGAATGTGCCGTACCTGGTGGTGTTCATGAACAAGGTGGATTTGGTGGACGATCCGGAGATTTTGGACCTGGTGGAGCTGGAGATTCGGGAGCTGTTGAAGAAGTACGGGTATCCGGGGGACGAGGTGCCGGTGGTGCGGGGGTCGGCGTTGGCGGCGATGGAGCGGCCGGAGGACCCGCAGGCGGCGGCGTGCATTTGGCAGCTGATGGAGGCGGTGGACACGTACATTCCGACGCCGCCGCGGCCGGTGGACAAGGCGTTTTTGATGCCGATTGAGGATGTGTTTTCGATTACGGGGCGGGGGACGGTGGTGACGGGGCGGATTGAGCGGGGGCGGGTGAAGGTGGGCGACGAGGTGGAGATTGTGGGGTTTCGGGAGACGCGGCGGACGGTGGTGACCGGGGTGGAGATGTTTCGGAAGGTGCTGGACGAGGGGCAGGCGGGGGACAACGTGGGCTGTCTGCTGCGGGGGATTGACAAGGACGAGGTGGAGCGGGGGCAGGTATTGGCGCAGCCGGGGTCGATTCGGCCGTATCGGAGGTTTCGGGCCGAGGTGTACGTGTTGACGAAGGACGAGGGGGGGCGGCACACGCCGTTTTTCAACGGGTATCGGCCGCAGTTTTACTTTCGGACGACGGACGTGACGGGGGTGGTGACGTTGCCGCCGGGGGTGGAGATGGTGATGCCCGGGGACAACGTGGCGATGACGGTGGAGCTGATCACGCCGGTGGCGCTGGAGCGGGAGCTGCGGTTCGCGATTCGGGAGGGGGGCCGGACGGTGGGCGCCGGCGTGGTCACCGAGGTGCTGGAGTAGCGGATGCGGGAGATCATCACGCTGGCCTGCACGGTGTGCCAGCGGCGGAACTACACGACCACGAAGAACAAGCGGACGCACCCCGACCGGCTGGAGCTCAAGAAGTACTGTCGGTGGTGCCGCAAGCACACGGCCCACAAGGAGACGAAATAGGCGCGCAGCAGGGGTGTAGCTCTAACGGTAGAGCACCGGACTCCAAATCCGGGGGATGGGGGTTCGAATCCCTCCACCCCTGCCACCCTTCGCGGGCGGGAGTGCCATGGGAGTGCTGAGGCGGGCGCGCGAGTTCGTCCGGGAAGTCCTGATCGAGTTCCGCAAGGTCACGTGGCCGGGGCGCGCGGAGCTGGTGAATTCCACGGCCGTCGTGATCGTCGTGACGGTGGTGGTCGCGTTCTTCCTGGGCGCCGTGGACATCGGGCTGGCGCGCATCGTGGAGAGGATCCTGCGATGAGCGGCGAGACGGCGACGACGACCGGGCAGACCCCCAAGCAGTGGTTCGTCGTGCACACCTACTCGGGGTTCGAGCACAAGGTGGCCGAGGCGATCCAGTCCCGGGCGCGGATCTTCGGCCTGGCGGACAAGATCGGCCGCGTGCTCGTGCCGACCGAGAAGGTCGTCGAGGTGCGGAACAAGCAGAAGCGCGAGACGGAGCAGAAGTTCTTCCCGGGCTACGTCCTGGTGGAGATGACGCTCACGGACGAGACCTGGCAGCTCGTGCGCTCGACGCCCAAGGTGACGGGGTTCGTGGGGTCGGGCAACCGCCCGGTGCCGCTCAGCGCGGAGCAGGTCGAGGAGATCATGCGGCAGATGGAGGCCGGCGCGGAGAAGCCGAAGCCGAAGTCGGTCTTCCAGCACGGCGACAAGGTCCGCGTGATCGACGGCCCGTTCGTGAACTTCCAGGGCGTGGTGGAGGAGACGAACCCCGAGCGCGGCCGCATGAAGGTCATCGTGCCGGTCTTCGGCCGGCCCACGCCGGTGGAACTCGAGTACTACCAGGTGGAGCGGATCTAGTGGCGCGGACGGCGCGTCCCGAGGCGACGGAGCGGATCCGGTGAAGAAAGTCCAGGCGGTCGTCAAGCTGCAGATCCCGGCGGGCAAGGCCACACCGTCGCCGCCCGTAGGGCCGGCCCTCGGCCAGCACGGCGTCAACATCATGGAGTTCTGCAAGGCGTTCAACGCGCAGACCGCGGGCCAGGAGGGGCTGATCCTGCCGGTGGTGGTGACGATCTACTCGGACCGGTCGTTCACCTTCGTCGTCAAGACGCCGCCCGCGGCGGTGCTGCTCAAGCGCGCCGCGGGGATCGCCAAGGCGTCGGCGACGCCGCACAAGGAGAAGATCGGGCGCGTCACCCGGCAGCAGGTGCGGGAGATCGCGCAGACCAAGCTGCCCGACCTCAACACGGACTCCCTCGAGGCCGCCATGCGGATCATCGAGGGCACGGCCCGCAGCATGGGCATCGAAGTCGTCGGCTAGGAGCGAGCCATGGCCACCGTCGTCGTCAAGCGCGTCAGCAAGCGGTACGACGCCGCCCGCGCCAAGCTCGAGCCGGGGCGGCTCTACACGATCGAGGAGGCCGTCGCGCTGCTCAAGGAGATGCCGGCGGCGCGGTTCGACGAGACGGTCGAGCTCGCGTGCCGCCTCGGCGTCGACCCCAAGCACGCCGACCAGATGGTGCGGGGCGCCGTCGTGCTCCCGCACGGCGTGGGCAAGCCGGTGCGCGTGGCGGTGTTCGCCAAGGGCGAGAAGGAGCGCGAGGCGCGCGAGGCCGGGGCCGACGTGGTCGGGGCCGAGGACCTCGTGGAGCGGGTGCAGGGCGGGTTCCTCGACTTCGACACGGCGATCGCCACGCCGGACCTCATGGGGCAGGTCGGCCGGCTCGGGAAGATCCTCGGCCCCCGGGGGCTCATGCCGAACCCCAAGCTCGGCACGGTGACCTTCGACGTGGCCCGCGCGGTGCGCGAGGCCAAGGCCGGCAAGGTGGAGTTCCGGGTGGACAAGGCGGGCAACGTCCACGTCCCGGTCGGCAAGCGCTCGTTCCCGGCGCCCCACCTGGTCGCCAACGTGCTCGCCGTGCTGGAGGCGATCATCCGCGCCCGCCCCGCGGCGGCCAAGGGGACCTATCTCCGCTCGGTGACCCTGTCGACCACCATGGGCCCGGGGATCCCGGTGGACCCGGTGCGCACGGCCAACCTGTTCAAGCGCTAGAGGAGCGTCCCGGTGCCCACGCGCGCGAAGATCGAAGCGGTCCAGGACCTGCGGCGTCGGCTCGAGGGCGTCAACACCGTGGTGCTCACGGATTTCCGGGGCCTCACGGTCCAGGAGCTCTCCGAGCTGCGGCGCCAGCTCCGGGCCGTGGCCGCGCAGTACAAGGTCGTGAAGAACCGGCTGGCGAAGCGGGCGCTGGAGGCGACCGGCCTTGAGCCGCTCCGCGATCACCTCCGGGGGCCCACCGGCCTCGTGGTCTCGCGCAACGACCCGGTCGCCGTGGCGCGGACGCTCGCGACGTTCGCCCGGGCGCACCAGGCGCTGCAGATCAAGGCCGGCTACGTGGAGGGCCAGGTGCTCGAGCCGAACGGCGTCCGGGCGCTGGCCGAGCTGCCCACGCGCGAGGGCCTGCGGGCCCAGCTCGTGGGGGCCATCCAGGGGCCGCTCGCGCAGCTCGTGGGGCTGTTGACGGCGCCGCACCGTGACCTGATCGCCGCGCTGGAGCAGCGCGGGCGGGGCGCCGAGTAACGTCGACGAACACGCACGGAGGAGCAGAGTCCATGGCCACCATCGAGGAACTCGCCGACCAGCTCGACAAGCTGTCGCTGCTGGAGGCCGCGAAGCTGTCGAAGCTGCTCCAGGAGCGCTGGGGCGTGACGGCCGCGGCGCCGATCGCCGTCGCCGCCGCGCCGGGCGCCGCCGGGGCGGCGGCGGGCGCGCCGGCCGCCGCGGAGGAGAAGACGGAGTTCGACGTCATCCTGCAGGCGGCGGGCGAGAAGAAGATCCAGGTGATCAAGGTCGTCCGCGAGCTCACGGGGCTCGGGCTGAAGGAGGCCAAGGAGCTCGTGGACGGGGCGCCGAAGCCCGTCAAGGAGAAGGTCTCCAAGGCCGAGGCCGAGGAGATCAAGAAGAAGCTCGAGGAGCAGGGGGCGACCGTCCAGATCAAGTGAGGCCGCGCGGCCGGCCGCCCGGCGGCCCCGCCCGCGGGGCGGGCCGTGCGGGGCGCCGACGCGCGACGGACGGGTCGAGGCAGCGCGAGAACGGGGGCGGCCCACCGCCCCGGGAGAGGCTATGGCAGGAACGATTCAGTGCGGGCGCCGCACGCGGAAGGACTTCGGCAAGATCCAGTCGATCGTCGAGATCCCGAACCTCATCGAGGTCCAGAAGCGCTCGTACGACACGTTTCTCCAGAAGGACGTGCTGCCGGACCGCCGCGAGGACATCGGCCTCCAGGCGGTCTTCAAGTCGGTATTCCCCATCGCCGACTACAACGACAACGCCCTGCTGGAGTTCGACTCCTACCACTTCGGCGAGCCGAAGTACACGGTCGAGGAGTGCCACGACCGCGGGATGACGTACGCGATCCCGCTGAAGGTGACGCTCCGGCTGGTCATCTTCGACCACGACAAGGAGGCCAAGACGCGGACCATCCGGGAGCAGCGCGGCCAGGAGGTCTACCTGGGCGAGCTGCCTCTGATGACCGACAAGGGCACGTTCATCATCAACGGCACGGAGCGGGTCGTGGTCTCCCAGCTCCAGCGCTCGGCCGGCGTCTTCTTCGACGACGACCGGGGCAAGACGCTGGCCTCGGGCAAGCCGCTCTACTCGGCGCGCGTCATCCCCTACCGCGGCTCCTGGGTGGAGTTCGACTTCGACGCCAACGACATCCTGCACGTGCGCGTGGACCGGCGGCGCAAGATGCTGGCCACGGCCTTCCTGCGCGCCTTCTGGTTCCTGGAGAAGGGGGTCATCCTCACCGACGAGGAGATCCTCGGCCAGTTCTACGAGACCGAGCACGTCCTCGGCTTCGAGAACGGCAACGCCTGGGTCCGCTTCCACCCCGACGTCCACCTCGGCGCGCGCGTGGCCGAGGACGTGCGGCCGCCCCGCCACCGCGAGCCGCTCGTGCCCGCCGGCAAGCCCATCACGCCCCGGGCGGCCGAGAAGATGGTCGAGGCGGGCGTGGAGCGGATCGCCCTGCGCGCCGAGGCGCTCGTGGGCCGGCGGACCGCCTCCCGCATCGTCGACACCGAGAGCGGGGAGGTGCTCGTCGAGACCAACACCGAGATCACCTCGACCCTGCTCTCGCAGGTGATGAGCCGGCCGGTGGCGCCCTTCAAGCTGCTCGTCATGGCGCTGCCGAACATGCCGGGCGTCAAGCTCGAGGAGCGGAAGGTCGACGCGTCCATCTGCGAGACGCTCGCCCGCGACCACTTCAAGAACCCGGACGAGGCGCTCGTGGAGATCTACCGCCGCCTGCGGCCGGGCGACCCGCCCACCATCGACTCGGCGCGGGCCCTGTTCCGCGGCATGTTCATGGACCCCCGCCGGTACGACCTGGCCCGGGTCGGGCGGTTCATGATCAACAAGAAGCTCGGCATCGACTGCCCGCTGCACGTCAAGACCCTCCGCAGCGAGGACATCGTGGCGGTCATCCGCCACCTGCTGCTGGTCAAGCTCGGCGCCCGGCCCACGGACGACATCGACCACCTGGGCAACCGGCGCGTGCGGTCCGTGGGCGAGCTCCTGGAGAACCAGTTCCGCGTGGGCCTCACGCGCATGGAGCGCGCGGTCAAGGAGCGCATGTCCATCTCCGACGTCGCGCAGCTCATGCCGCACGACCTGATCAACGCCAAGCCGGTCTCGGCGGTGGTCAAGGAGTTCTTCGGGTCCTCGCAGCTCAGCCAGTTCATGGACCAGACCAACCCGCTGGCCGAGCTGACCCACAAGCGGCGGCTGAGCGCGCTCGGGCCGCGGGGGCTCAGCCGGGAGCGCGCGGGCTTCGAGGTGCGGGACGTCCACCCCACGCACTACGGCCGGATCTGCCCGATCGAGACGCCGGAGGGGCCGAACATCGGGCTGATCTCGTCGCTGTCGACCTACGCGCGCATCAACGAGTTCGGGTTCATCGAGACGCCCTACCGGAAGGTGGTCAACGGCCGGGTCACGGACGAGATCGTCTACCTGACGGCGCTCGAGGAGGAGCACTACGTCATCGCCCAGGCCAACGCGGAGGTGGACCGCAACGGGCGGTTCGTCCAGGAGCGGATCTCGGCCCGCAAGGGCGGCGAGTTCCGCATGGTGACGCCCGAGGAAGTCCACTTCATGGACGTGTCGCCCAAGCAGCTCGTCTCGGTGGCGGCGTCGCTGATCCCGTTCCTGGAGAACGACGACGCGAACCGCGCCCTGATGGGCTCGAACATGCAGCGCCAGGCGGTGCCGTTGCTGCAGCCCGAGGCGCCCCTGGTGGGCACGGGGATGGAGCACGTGGTGGCCCGCGACTCGGGGGCGGTGGTCGTGGCGCGGCGGCCGGGCGTGGTGGAGTACGTCTCGGCCGACCGCATCGTGATCCGCGCCGAGAGCCGCGGCAAGAAGGCGGACCCGGTCCAGGACCTGCCGCTGGACATCTACAACCTGACCAAGTACCGCCGCTCCAACCAGAACACCTGCATCAACCAGAAGCCGATCGTGCGCAAGGGGCAGCGGGTGCAGGCCGGCGAGGTGATCGCGGACGGGCCCGCCACGGACCAGGGCGAGCTCGCCCTGGGCCGCAACGTGCTCGTGGCGTTCATGCCCTGGGGCGGCTACAACTTCGAGGACGCCATCCTCGTCTCCGAGCGGCTCGTCAAGGACGACAAGTACACCTCGATCCACATCGAGGAGTTCGAGGTCCAGGCGCGCGACACCAAGCTCGGCAAGGAGGAGATCACCCGCGACATCCCCAACGTCTCCGAGGAGGCGCTCAAGGACCTCGACGACTCCGGGATCGTCCGCATCGGCGCCAAGGTGAAGTCCGGCGACATCCTCGTGGGCAAGATCACGCCCAAGGGCGAGACGCAGCTCACGCCGGAGGAGAAGCTCCTGCGGGCGATCTTCGGGGAGAAGGCGGGCGACGTGCGCGACACGTCGCTCACGGTCCCGCCCGGGATCGAGGGGACCGTGGTGGACGTCAAGGTCTTCTCGCGCCGGGGCGTGGACAAGGACGAGCGCGCCAAGTCCATCGAGGAGGAGGAGATCGCGCGCCTGGAGAAGGACTACCAGGACGAGATCGCCATGGTCGAGATGGAGCGCGACCAGAAGCTCAAGAACCTCCTGGTCGGCAAGACGCTCCTGCAGGACCTCTACGACCCCACGGACAAGACCCGGCGGCTCGCCAAGAAGGGCGACCGGATCGCCCGCGAGGACCTGGAGAACTTCTCCTGGAACGAGCTGAAGAAGATCAAGGTCAAGGAGGACGAGGGCCTGGCCCAGATGATCCGCCGCATCGAGGAGCTGGCGGAGGAGCAGATCGCCATCTACGACCGGATGCTGGAGGAGCGGATCGGCCGGCTCCGCCGCGGCGACGACCTGCCGCCGGGCGTGATCAAGATGGTCAAGGTCTACGTGGCGGTCAAGCGCAAGCTCTCCGTCGGCGACAAGATGGCCGGCCGCCACGGCAACAAGGGCGTGGTCTCCAAGATCCTCCCCGAGGAGGACATGCCCTACCTGCCCGACGGCACCCCGGTGGAGATCGTGCTGAACCCGCTCGGCGTGCCGTCGCGGATGAACGTGGGCCAGATCCTGGAGACCCACCTCGGGTGGGCGGCGAAGGCGCTCGGCCTGTGGGTCGCCAGCCCGGTGTTCGACGGAGCCACGGAGGAGGAGATCAAGGACCACCTGCGGCAGGCGGGGTTGCCCGTGTCCGGCAAGACCGTGCTCTACGACGGCCGGACCGGCAAGCGGTTCCACCAGGAGGTGACCGTCGGCTACATCTACATCATGAAGCTCGCGCACCTGGTCGACGACAAGATGCACGCCCGCTCCATCGGGCCGTACTCGCTCGTCACCCAGCAGCCGCTGGGCGGCAAGGCGCAGTTCGGCGGGCAGCGGTTCGGCGAGATGGAGGTGTGGGCGCTGGAGGCCTACGGCGCCGCCCACACGCTCCAGGAGATGCTCACCGTCAAGTCCGACGACGTGGAGGGGCGCAACCGCATCTACGAGGCGATCGTCAAGGGGGAGAACTTCCTCGAGCCCGGCACGCCCGAGTCGTTCAACGTGCTGGTCAAGGAGCTCCAGAGCCTGGCGCTCGACGTCGAGCTGGTGACGAAGGACGGCAAGAAGGCGTCCTGAGAGGAGAGAGCGAATGCTGACGGATCGGCCGTTCGGCAGCCTGATCAGGGAGGACAAGCCCGCCAAGGACCTGTGGGGCATCCTCGATCGGCATGCGAAGCCCATCACCTTCGACGCCATCCGGATCAAGCTGGCCTCGCCGCAGAAGATCCGCGACTGGTCGCACGGCGAGGTCAAGAAGCCGGAGACGATCAACTACCGCACGCTCAAGCCGGAGCGGGACGGGCTCTTCTGCGCGCGGATCTTCGGGCCGACCAAGGACTACGAGTGCGCCTGCGGCAAGTACAAGCGCATGAAGTTCGCGGGCGTGGTGTGCGACAAGTGCGGGGTCGAGGTGACCCGGGCCCGCGTCCGGCGCGAGCGCATGGGGCACATCGAGCTCGCCTCGCCGGTCAGCCACGTCTGGTTCTTCAAGGGGCTGCCCAGCCGGATCGGCCAGCTCCTGGACATGTCGCTGCGGGAGCTGGAGAAGATCCTCTACTTCGAGGAGTACGTGGTCCTCGACTCCAAGATTCCTACGGTCAAGAAGAGGGAGCTCCTGTCCATCGACAAGGCCCGCAAGCTCCTGGACGAGCACGGGCCCGACAGCCTCAAGCTCGGCATGGGCGCCGAGGCGATCCGGGAGCTGCTGCGCGACCTGGACCTCGATGCGCTCGCGCGGGACCTCCGGGCGCAGATGCTCGGCGAGACGTCGGTCCAGAAGCGGAAGAAGATCGTCAAGCGGCTGAAGGTGGTCGAGGCGTTCCTGAAGTCGGGCAACCAGCCCGAGTGGATGATCCTGGAGGTCATTCCCGTCCTCCCGCCCGAGCTCCGGCCCCTGGTGCCGCTCGACGGCGGGCGCTTCGCGACGTCCGACCTCAACGACCTCTACCGGCGGGTCATCAACCGCAACAACCGGCTGAAGCGGCTGATGGACCTCAAGGCGCCGGAGATCATCATCCGCAACGAGAAGCGGATGCTCCAGGAGGCGGTCGACGCGCTCTTCGACAACGGCCGGCGCGGCCGCGTCATCACCGGCCCCAACAACCGGCCCCTGAAGTCGCTGAGCGACACGCTCAAGGGCAAGCAGGGCCGGTTCCGCCAGAACCTGCTCGGCAAGCGCGTGGACTACTCGGGCCGGTCCGTGATCGTGGTGGGGCCCTACCTGAAGCTCCACCAGTGCGGCCTGCCGAAGAAGATGGCGCTCGAGCTGTTCAAGCCCTTCATCCTCCGCAAGCTCGAGGAGCGGGGCATCGCCTCTTCGATCAAGGCCGCGAAGAAGTACGTGGAGAAGGAGCGGCCCGAGGTCTGGGACATCCTGGAGGAGGTCATCAAGGAGCACCCCGTGCTCCTGAACCGGGCGCCGACGCTCCACCGCCTCGGCATCCAGGCCTTCGAGCCGATCCTGGTGGAGGGCAAGGCCATCGAGATCCACCCCCTCGTGTGCACGGCCTTCAACGCCGACTTCGACGGCGACCAGATGGCCGTCCACGTGCCGCTCTCCATGGAGGCGCAGCTCGAGGCGCAGGTGCTGATGCTGTCCTCGAACAACATCCTGTCGCCCGCCAACGGCACGCCCCTGGCCGTCCCCACGCAGGACATGGTGCTCGGGATCTACTACCTGACCAAGGAGCGGCCGGGCGCGCGGGGCGCGGGGCGGCTGTTCGCCGACATGGAGGAGGTGCGGATCGCCTACGACCACGAGGAGGTCGACCTCCAGGCGCGCATCCGGCTGCGCTGGCGCGGCGAGATCCTGGAGACGACGGTGGGGCGGGTCCTCTTCAACGAGATCGTCCCGGAGCCGCTCCGCTTCGTCAACCAGGAGCTGAAGAAGAAGGAGATCACCGCGCTCGTGGCCCGGTGCTACAACCTGCTCGGCAACGAGGCCACGGTGGCCTTCCTCGACGAGCTGAAGGACATCGGCTTCCGCTACGCGACCCTGTCGGGCCTCAGCATCGGCATCGACGACATGCACATCCCGTCCTCGAAGGAGCGGCACATCGCCGAGGCCCGGCGGCAGGTGAACGAGGTCGAGCAGCAGTACCAGGACGGCGTGATCACCAACGGCGAGCGCTACAACAAGGTGGTGGACATCTGGGCGCACACCACCGAGCTGATCGCCGAGGACATGTTCCGCGAGCTCGAGGCCGGCGCGGCCGGCGGCGAGTTCAACCCGATCTACATGATGGCGGACTCGGGCGCCCGCGGCTCGCGCCAGCAGATCCGGCAGCTCGCCGGCATGCGGGGCCTGATGGCCAAGCCCTCGGGGGAGATCATCGAGACGCCGATCACCTCGAACTTCCGCGAGGGGCTGACGGTGCTCGAGTACTTCACCTCGACCCACGGGGCCCGCAAGGGCCTGGCCGACACGGCGCTCAAGACCGCGGACTCCGGCTACCTGACCCGGCGGCTCGTGGACGTGGCCCAGGACGTGATCGTCAGCGAGTACGACTGCGGGACCGTCAAGTACATCGAGGCCACGCCGCTGGTCGAGGGCGGCGAGATCATCCAGTCGCTCAAGGACCGCGTCATCGGGCGCGTGGCGGCCGAGGACGTCCGCGACCCGCTCTCGGGCGAGGTCATCGTGCAGATGAACCAGGAGATCACCGAGGAGCTCGCCCAGAAGATCGAGGACGCCGGCATCGAGAAGGTGCGCATCCGCTCGGTGCTGGTCTGCGAGACCAAGCGCGGCGTGTGCGTGATGTGCTACGGGCGTAACCTCGGCACCGGGCGCCTGGTCGAGCTCGGCGAGGCGGTGGGGATCATCGCGGCCCAGTCGATCGGCGAGCCGGGGACGCAGCTCACCATGCGCACCTTCCACATCGGCGGCACGGCGAGCCGGGTGGTGGAGGCGTCCAAGCACGAAGCCAAGAACGCCGGGGTGGTCAAGTACCACAACCTGCGCACGGTCATGAACCGTGACGGGGACCTGGTGGCGACCAACCGGAACGGCGAGATCGGCATCGTGGACGAGCGCGGCCGGGAGCGCGAGCGCTACCCGGTCGTCTACGGCGCCAAGCTCAAGGTCAAGCCGGACCAGCCGGTGAAGCCGGGGACGGTCCTCGTCGAGTGGGACCCGTTCACCAACCCGATCCTCACCGAGTTCACCGGGCGGGCGGAGTACCAGGACATCGTCGAGAACGTGACCGTCCGCGAGGAGATCGACGAGGTCACCGGGCTGGCGCGGAAGGTCATCATCGAGGACCCGGACGGCCGCCTGCAGCCGGGGATCATCGTCCGGAGCCCCGCCACGGACGGGCAGCCGGAGCGCGAGTACCGCTACCCGCTGCCGGTCGGGGCGCACCTCGTGGCGGCGGACGGCGCGGCGGTCTACGCGGGCGACATCCTCGCGAAGATCCCGCGCGAGACCACCAAGACGAAGGACATCACCGGCGGTCTGCCGCGCGTGGCCGAGCTCTTCGAGGCCCGCAAGCCCAAGGAGCAGGCGGTCATCACGGAGATCGACGGGCGCGTGGAGATGGGCGGCTTCGTCAAGGGGATGCGCAAGATCATCATCCGCGCCGACAACGGGGAGACCCGGGAGTACCTGATCCCCCGCGGCAAGCACATCAGCGTCCACGAGGGCGACCGGGTCAAGGCGGGCGAGCCGCTCATGGACGGCTCCCCGAACCCGCACGACTACCTGGCGGTCCTCGGCGACCGGGAGCTACAGAAGTACCTGGTCAACGAGGTCCAGGAGGTCTACCGCCTGCAGGGCGTGTCGATCAACGACAAGCACATCGAGATCATCGTGCGCCAGATGCTGCGGCGCGTGCGGATCGAGGAGGTCGGCGACACGGACTTCGTCGTCGGCGAGCTCGTCGACAAGTTCGTGTTCCAGGAGGAGAACGAGCGCGTGCTGGCCCAGGGCAAGCGGCCGGCCACCGCGAAGCCGGTGCTGCTCGGGATCACCAAGGCCTCGCTCTCGACCGACAGCTTCATCTCCGCCGCCTCGTTCCAGGAGACGACCCGCGTGCTCACCGAGGCGGCCATCTCGGGCAAGACGGACGAGCTGCGCGGGCTCAAGGAGAACGTGATCGTCGGCCGGCTGATCCCGGCCGGGACCGGGCTCGGCGCCTACACGCGGGTCGAGGTGCTGACGCCGGCCGGCGAGGCGATCAAGCCGCTCGACCAGGTGCTGACGCTCTCGCCGCCGGCCCCGGACGGGGGCGACGAGGAGGCCGAGGGGTCGGTGGCCGCGGCGGGCTAGCCGACGGACGGCGCCCCCGGCGCGCCGCCGGGGGCGCCGCGCCTCGAGCGGCCCCCGCGAGGTTTGACAGGTCTCGGACCCGCTGTTATAAAGTGTGAGTTTGCATCCCGGGACGTAATGGTTCGCTATGCCGACGATTAGCCAGCTCGTGCGCCACGGGCGCCAGGCGGTGCGCCGCAAGTCGAAGACGCCGGCGCTCCAGGGGTGCCCCCAGAAGCGGGGCGTGTGCATCCGCGTCTACACGACGACGCCCAAGAAGCCCAACTCGGCCCTGCGCAAGGTGGCGCGCGTGCGGCTGACGAACGGCATGGAGGTCACCGCCTACATCCCCGGGGTGGGCCACAACCTCCAGGAGCACTCGATCGTGATGATCCGGGGCGGGCGGGTCAAGGACCTGCCCGGCATCCGGTATCACATCATCCGGGGGACGCTCGACGCCGCGGGCGTCGCGGGGCGGCGCCAGAGCCGCTCGAAGTACGGCGCCAAGGCGCCCAAGGGCGGGAGCTAAGCGATGCGGCGCGCGGCGGCGGTCAAGCGCGAGGTGCTGCCGGACCCCAAGTACGGGAGCCGGCTGGTCAGCAAGTTCATCAACACGATGATGATGCGCGGCAAGAAGTCCGTCGCCGAGCGGATCATGTACCAGGCCCTGGCGGCGGTGGAGGAGCGCTCCAAGCAGGAGGCGCTCAAGGTGTTCAAGACGGCCCTCGACAACGTCAAGCCGGCGGTCGAGGTCAAGTCCCGCCGGGTCGGGGGCTCCACCTACCAGGTGCCGGTCGAGGTCCGCCCCGAGCGACGCACGTCGCTCGCCATGCGCTGGATCATCGCCGCCGCCCGGCGTCGTCCGGAGCGGTCGATGGCGGAAAAGCTCGCCGCCGAGCTCCTGGACGCGGCGAACAACCGGGGCGCCGCGGTCAAGAAGCGCGAGGACACGCACAAGATGGCGGAGGCCAACAAGGCGTTCGCGCACTACCGCTGGTAGGGGGCGCGACGCGAAGAGGGGGGCCGGAGCCGACCCCCCTCTTCGCATGTGCAGCGCGCGCCGCCGGCGACCGGCGGCCCGGGCGACGGAAAGGACAGGGACGTGCAGCGGCAGTACTCGCTGGAGAAGACGCGCAACATCGGCATCATGGCCCACATCGATGCCGGCAAGACGACGACCACCGAGCGGATCCTCTACTACACCGGGCGGTCGTACAAGATCGGCGAGGTGCACGAGGGCACGGCCACGATGGACTGGATGGTGCAGGAGCAGGAGCGCGGCATCACCATCACGTCGGCGGCCACCACGTGCTTCTGGCGGGACTGCCGCATCAACATCATCGACACCCCGGGCCACGTGGACTTCACCGTGGAGGTCGAGCGCTCGCTGCGCGTGCTCGACGGCGCCGTGGCGATCCTCGACGCGGTGCAGGGCGTCGAGCCCCAGACCGAGACGGTCTGGCGGCAGGCGGACAAGTACCGCGTGCCGCGCATCGTCTACGTGAACAAGATGGACCGCGTGGGCGCCGACTTCTTCCAGTGCCTCGCCATGCTCCGCGAGCGGCTGGGCGCCCACCCCGTGGCGATCCAGCTCCCGATCGGGCGCGAGGACCAGTTCCGCGGCCTGGTGGACCTGGTGGACGAGATCGCGCTCGTCTGGGACGAGAACGACGAGACGCTCGGCAAGGAGTACCGGAAGGAGCCCGTGCCCGCCGACATGCGGGCGCTCGTGCGCGAGTGGCGGGAGAAGCTCGTCGAGGGGCTCGCCGAGGTGGACGAGCGCATCATGGAACTCTACGTCAACGGCGAGCCGCTCGGGGCGGACGTCCTGCGCGCGGCGCTGCGGCGCGCCACCATCGCCCTCAAGCTCGTGCCCGTGCTCTGCGGCGCCTCGTTCCGGAACAAGGGGGTCCAGCCGCTGCTGGACGCCGTCGTCGACTACCTGCCCTCGCCGCTCGACATCCCGCCCGTGCGCGGAGTCAACCCGGAGACGCACGCCGTGGAGGAGCGGCGCGCGGCCGACGACGAGCCCTTCGCCGCGCTGGCCTTCAAGCTGATGAACGACCAGCACGTGGGCCAGCTCGTGTTCCTGCGCGTGTATTCCGGGACGCTCGCCTCCGGCGCCGCCGTCTACAACTCGACCAAGGGCAAGAAGGAGCGGGTGGGCCGGCTGCTGCGGATGCACGCCAACAAGCGGGAGGAGATCGACGGCATCGCCGCGGGCGACATCGCCGCGGCGATCGGGCTCAAGTTCACGACCACGGGCGACACGCTCTGCGACCCCGCGCACCCGATCGTGCTGGAGTCGATGACGTTCCCGGAGCCCGTCATCGCGGTGGCCATCGAGCCGCGGACGAAAGCGGACGAGGAGCGGCTCGGGGTCGCCCTGTCGCGCCTGGCCCTCGAGGACCCCACCTTCCGCGTGACCACCGACCCGGAAACCTCGCAGACCCTGATCCACGGCATGGGCGAGCTGCACCTGGAGATCATCGTGGATCGCCTGCTCCGGGAGTTCCGGGTGGAGGCGAACGTCGGCAAGCCGCAGGTCGCCTACCGGGAGACCATCCGTGGCCGCGGCGAGGCGCAGGGCCGCTTCATCCGGCAGACCGGCGGCCGCGGCCAGTACGGCGACGTCTATCTGGAGGTCGAGCCGGCCGCGCCGGGCGAGGGGATCGTGTTCGAGGACCGGATCGTGGGCGGCGCCATCCCCCGGGAGTTCATCCCGGCCGTGGAGAAGGGCGTGCGCGAGGCGCTCGAGACCGGCGTGCTGGCCGGCTACCCGATGGTGGACGTGCGCGTGCGCCTCGTCGACGGCTCCTACCACGAGGTGGACTCCTCCGAGCTCGCCTTCAAGATCGCCGGCTCGATCGCCGTGAAGGAGGCCTGCCGCAAGGCGCGCCCGGTGCTGCTCGAGCCGATCATGGACGTGGAGGTCGTGACCCCGGAGGAGTACCTGGGGGCCGTGGTCGGGGACCTCAACAGCCGCCGGGGCCGCATCGTCGCCATCGAGGCGCGCGGCGGCTCGCAGGTGATCCGGGCCCTGGTCCCGCTGGCGCAGATGTTCGGCTACGTGACCGACCTGCGCTCCATGACCCAGGGGCGCGCGACGTCCACCATGCAGTTCGCGCGCTACGAAGAAGTGCCGCCCCCGCTCGCCGAGGAGATCATGGCGAGGGCGGCGGGTCGGACGGCCACCCGCGTCGGATCCCGCTGACGCAACCGGAGGAGCCTGAGCCATGGCCAAGCCGAAGTACGAGCGGACGAAGCCGCACGTGAACGTGGGGACGATTGGGCACATTGACCACGGCAAGACGACGCTGACGTCGGCGATCACGAAGGTGCTGCACACGCGGTATCCGCAGGTGCCGGTGCGGGAGTTTGGGTCGATTGACAACGCGCCGGAGGAGCGGGCGCGGGGGATCACGATTGCGGTGTCGCACGTGGAGTACGAGACGGACAAGCGGCACTATGCGCACATCGATTGTCCGGGGCATGCGGATTACATCAAGAACATGATTACGGGGGCGGCGCAGATGGACGGGGCGATTTTGGTGGTGGCGGCCAACGACGGGCCGATGCCGCAGACGCGGGAGCACGTGTTGCTGGCGCGGCAGGTGAATGTGCCGTACCTGGTGGTGTTCATGAACAAGGTGGATTTGGTGGACGATCCGGAGATTTTGGACCTGGTGGAGCTGGAGATTCGGGAGCTGTTGAAGAAGTACGGGTATCCGGGGGACGAGGTGCCGGTGGTGCGGGGGTCGGCGTTGGCGGCGATGGAGCGGCCGGAGGACCCGCAGGCGGCGGCGTGCATTTGGCAGCTGATGGAGGCGGTGGACACGTACATTCCGACGCCGCCGCGGCCGGTGGACAAGGCGTTTTTGATGCCGATTGAGGATGTGTTTTCGATTACGGGGCGGGGGACGGTGGTGACGGGGCGGATTGAGCGGGGGCGGGTGAAGGTGGGCGACGAGGTGGAGATTGTGGGGTTTCGGGAGACGCGGCGGACGGTGGTGACCGGGGTGGAGATGTTTCGGAAGGTGCTGGACGAGGGGCAGGCGGGGGACAACGTGGGCTGTCTGCTGCGGGGGATTGACAAGGACGAGGTGGAGCGGGGGCAGGTATTGGCGCAGCCGGGGTCGATTCGGCCGTATCGGAGGTTTCGGGCCGAGGTGTACGTGTTGACGAAGGACGAGGGGGGGCGGCACACGCCGTTTTTCAACGGGTATCGGCCGCAGTTTTACTTTCGGACGACGGACGTGACGGGGGTGGTGACGTTGCCGCCGGGGGTGGAGATGGTGATGCCCGGGGACAACGTGGCGATGACGGTGGAGCTGATCACGCCGGTGGCGCTGGAGCGGGAGCTGCGGTTCGCGATTCGGGAGGGGGGCCGGACGGTGGGCGCCGGCGTGGTCACCGAGGTGCTGGAGTAGGGGAACCATGGTCACCCTGACCGCCGATCAGAAGATCCGCATCAGGCTCAAGGCCTACGACCACCGCCTGCTGGATCGGTCGGTCAAGGAGATCGTCGAGACCGTGCGCCGGACGGGCGCGCGGGTGTCGGGCCCGGTGTTGCTGCCCACGGTGATCAACCGCTGGACGGTGCTCCGCTCGCCCCACGTGGACAAGACCTCGCGCGAGCAGTTCGAGATGCGCACCCACAAGCGGTTGCTCGACATCGTGGACCCGACGCCGCAGACGGTCGACTCGCTCATGAAGCTCGACCTGCCGGCGGGCGTGGACGTGGAGATCAAGCTCTAGGCCATGGCGAGGAAAGAGGGGCTCATCGGCCGGAAGGTCGGGATGACGCAGGTGTTCGGCGAGGACGGCAGCCACATCCCGGTGACCGTCCTGCGCGCGGGGCCCTGCACCGTCGTCGGCATCCGTCGCCGGGAGACCCACGGCTACGACGCGCTCCAGCTCGGCTTCGAGCCGTGGCGCAAGCACGTGCCCAAGCCGATGGCCGGGCACTTCAAGAAGCTCGGCGTGCCGCCCATGCGGGTGGTGCGCGAGCTGCGCCTGGACCGGGCGGCCGCCGAGCGGCTCGGCAGCTACCACGTCGGCCAGACCCTCACCGTGGACCTGTTCCGCGCCGGCGAGCTCGTGGACGTCGTCGGCGTCACCAAGGGCCGCGGCTTCCAGGGCGGGGTCAAGCGGCACGGCTGGTACGGCGGCGACGCCACGCACGGGTCGATGTTCCACCGGGCGCCGGGCTCGATCGGGGCCTCGTCGGACCCCTCGCGGGTCTGGCCCGGGCACAACCTGCCGGGTCGGATGGGCGGCGAGCGCCGCACGGTGCTGAACCTCACCGTCGTGCGCGTCATGCCCGAGCAGAACCTGCTCCTGGTCCGCGGCGCGGTGCCGGGGCCCAACGGCGGTCTCGTGCTGATCCGCAAGAGCGTGAAGACCACCAAGGCGCAGCAGCGCGCTGCCGCGGCGGCCGCGGAGAAGAAGTGATGCTCACCCTGCCCGTCCTCGGCGCCGACGGCGCGCCGGCCGGCACCCTGGAGCTCCGGCGCGAGGTCTTCGAGGTGGAGGTTCGGCGCCCGCTGCTCCACCAGGCCGTGGTGCGCGAGCTCGCCGACCGCCGCGCCGGCACGCACGACACCAAGGGCCGGAGCGAGGTCTCGGGCGGCGGGCGCAAGCCCTGGCGGCAGAAGGGCACGGGGCGGGCCCGGCAGGGCTCGATTCGCGCGCCCCAGTGGAAGGGCGGCGGCAAGCCGTTCGGGCCGACCCCGCGGAGCTACGCCCAGGCGATGCCCCGCACGATGCGCCGGGCGGCCCTCCGCGCGGCGGTCGCGGCGCGGCTGGCCGACGGCGGCTTGAAGGTGATCGAGCGCGTCGCGGTGGAGGACGGCAAGACGCGCTCGCTGGTGGGGCGCCTGGCCGCCCTCGGCCTCGCCCCGGTGCCGACGCTCCTCGTGGTGGAGACGCTCGCCGAGCCCCTGTGGCGGGCCGCGCGGAACGTGCCCTGGCTCACCGTCGAGACGCCGGCGCACGTGTCGGTCTACCAGCTCCTGCGCGCGCGCCAGGCGGTGTTCGAGCGCGGGGCGCTGCTGGCCCTAGAGGAGGCGCTGGCGTCGTGAGGACGGCGCGCGAGGTCCTGATCCGGCCGCTGCTCACCGAGAAGAGCATGCGGCAGAAGGACGAGCAGAACGTGGTCACCTTCCGCGTCCACCCGGACGCGACCAAGGTCGAGATCCGGGCGGCGGTCGAGGAGGTGTTCAACGTCAAAGTCGCGGCGGTGCGGACCGCCAACTACGCGGGCAAGCTCAAGCGGATGGGGCGGTTCCGGGGCCGCCGGCCCGCCTGGAAGAAGGCGGTCGTGAAGCTCCGCCCGGGCTACAAGATCGAGCTGGTCGAGGGAGTCTGAGCGCGATGGGGATCAAGACCCTGAAGCCGACCACGCCCGCGCGGCGGTACCAGACCTATCTCACGACCGAGGACCTGACGCGCAAGGAGCCCGAAAAGCGCCTGCTGCGCCCCAAGCCGCGCACGGGCGGGCGCAACGCGTACGGTCGCATCACCGTCCGCCACCGCGGCGGCGGGCACAAGCGGCAGCTGCGTCAGGTGGACTTCCGGCGCGACAAGCACGGGATCCCGGCGCGCGTGGCCGCCATCGAGTACGACCCGAACCGCTCGGCGCGGATCGCGCTGCTCCACTACCGGGACGGCGAGAAGCGCTACATCCTGGCGCCGCTCGGCCTGAAGGTGGGCGACACGGTGATGTCCGGGCCGCAAGCCGACATCCTGCCCGGTAATGCGCTGCCGCTGCGCAACATCCCGGTGGGCACGCTCGTGCACAACGTGGAGCTCTACCCCGGCCGAGGCGGGCAGCTCTGCCGGAGCGCGGGCGCGTACGCGCAGCTCTTGGCCAAGGAGGGCGACCGCGCGACGCTCAAGCTCCCGTCCGGGGAGGTGCGGTACGTCTCGCTGGAGTGCATGGCCACGGTCGGCCAGGTCGGCAACCTGGACCACGAGAACATCTCGCTCGGCAAGGCGGGCCGGTCGCGGTGGCTCGGGATCCGCCCGACCGTGCGCGGCGTGGCCATGAACCCGGTGGACCACCCGATGGGGGGCGGCGAGGGGCGCGGCAAGGGCAACCACCCGATGACGCCCTGGGGCAAGCCGACCAAGGGGTACAAGACCCGGCGTGGGGCCCGGCCCTCCGACCGGCTGATCGTGCAGCGGCGCGGCAAGAAGTAGGGGATCGCCCATGGGACGCTCGCTGAAGAAAGGGCCGTACGTGGACCCCAAGCTCCTCGAGCGGATCGAGGAGCTCAACCGCACGCGGCAGAAGCGCGTGATCAAGACCTGGTCGCGGCGCTCGACCATCGTGCCGGAGTTCGTCGGCCACACGCTCGCGGTGCACAACGGCAAGAAGTTCATCCCGGTCTACGTGACCGAGAACATGGTCGGGCACCGGCTCGGCGAGTTCGCGCCCACGCGGACCTTCCGGGCCCACGGCGCGGCCGAGAAGGCGGCGCCCTCGCCGACCGGGAAGGCGTGAGCGCCATGCGCGCCGTCGCCCGCGCCCGCTACGTGCGCCTCTCGGCGAAGAAGGCCCAGCTCGTGCTCCGCGAGATCCGCGGCAAGTCGGTGGCCGAGGCGCTGGCGACGCTGCGGTTCGTCCCGCGCGTCGCCGCGCGCCACGTGGAGAAGGTGCTGCGCGCGGCGGTGGCCAACGCCGAGCACAACCACCAGGTGCGGAACCTGGACGAGCTGCGCGTGGTCCAGGCCACGGCCGACGGCGGGCCCATGCTCAAGCGGGTGCAGCCGCGCGCCATGGGCCGCGCCTTCTACATCCGGCACCGCACGAGCCACCTGACCATCGCGGTGAGCGACGAGGCGCCGGGGCGCCGGGCCGCCGGCGCGGCGCCCGCGGGCCGGGCGACGCGCGGCCCCGCGGCCGGCAGGACGAGGTGAGCCATGGGCCAGAAGACGCACCCCGTGGGGTTCCGCCTCGGCACGACCCGCACGTGGTCGTCGCGCTGGTTCGCGACGAAGGGCTACGCCGACCTGCTCCACGAGGACATTAAGATCCGGCGCTACATCAAGGACCAGCTCTACCACGCCGGGATCTCGTCCATCGACATCGAGCGGTCGGCCAACCGGGCGCGGATCACGGTGCGGACGGCCCGGCCCGGCATCATCATCGGCCGCAAGGGCGCCGAGGTCGAGCGGCTCAAGAACGAGTTGCAGGCGCGCACGGGCAAGGAGATCTACCTGAACATCGAGGAGGTCATCCACCCGGAGCTCGACGCCCAGCTCGTGGCCGAGAACGTCGCCCTGCAGCTCCAGAAGCGCGTGGCGTTCCGCCGGGCCATGAAGAAGGCGGTGACCTCGGCCCTCCGGCTCGGCGCCGAGGGCATCCGCATCGCCTGCGCGGGGCGGCTGGGCGGCGCCGAGATCGCGCGGCGCGAGTGGTACCGCGAGGGCCGGGTGCCGCTGCACACGCTGCGGGCCGACATCGACTACGGCATGGCCACCGCGCACACCACCTACGGGACGATCGGCGTCAAGGTCTGGATCTTCAAGGGCGAGGTCCTGGCCAAGGCGCCGGCGGAGGCGTGAGGCGCGCGCCATGTTGATGCCCAAGCGCGTCAAGTACCGGAAGGCCCAGCGCGGGCGCATGAAGGGCAAGGCGCTCCGCGGGTCGACGCTGGCGTTCGGCGAGTACGGGCTCAAGGCGCTCGAGCCGGGCTGGGTCACCAACCGGCAGATCGAGGCGGCGCGCGTGGCCCTGACCCGGAGCCTCAAGCGCGGCGGCAAGATCTGGATCCGGATCTTCCCGGACAAGCCGGTGACGAAGAAGCCGGCCGAGACGCGCATGGGCAAGGGCAAGGGCAACCCGGAGGCGTGGGTGGCGGTCGTCAAGCCGGGCCGTATCCTGTATGAGATGGAGGGCGTCAGCGAGGAGGTGGCCCGCGAGGCCTTCCGCAACGCGGCCCAGAAGCTCGGGATCGCGACGAAGTTCGTGACGCGCGCGCGGACGGTGTAGGCGGCGATGAAGGCGAGTCGCTTGCGCGAACTCAGCGACGAGGAGCTCCAGCAGAAGATCCGCGAGCTGCGGCAGGAGCTGTTCAACCTCCGCTTCCAGCTCGCCACGGGCGTGGCCAAGAACCCGGCCCGCGTGCGCCAGGCCCGGCGCGAGCTCGCGCGGGCCCTGACGATCGCGGGCGAGCGCGCGCGGGCGCGGGCGGCCGAGGCGCGGAGGTGACGGCGGTGGGCGCGCGCAAGACGCGGGAGGGCGTGGTCGTCAGCGACCGGATGCAGAAGACGCGGGTCGTGGAGATCGAGCGCGTGTACCGGCACCCGCGCTACGAGCGCGTCATCCGGGAAACGCGGCGCGTCAAGGCGCACGACGAACGCAACGAGACGCGCGTGGGCGACCGGGTGCTGATCGAGGAGACCCGGCCGCTGTCGCGCGAGAAGCGCTGGCGGATCCGCCAGATCCTGAGCCGGGCGTCCTAGGACCATGATCCAGCCACGGTCGATGCTCGAGGTCGCGGACAACTCGGGGGCGAAGAAGGTGCAGTGCATCCGCGTGCTGGGCGGCGCCAACAAGCGCTACGCCACGCTCGGCGACACGATCGTCGTCACGGTCAAGGAGGCCGCCCCCGACGGGGCGGTGAAGAAGGGCGAGGTGGCCCGGGCCGTGGTGGTGCGCACGGTCAAGGAGGTCCGCCGGAAGGACGGCTCCTACATCCGCTTCGACCGGAACGCGGTGGTGCTGATCAAGCCGGACGAGAACCCGGTCGGCACGCGGATCTTCGGCCCGGTGGCCCGCGAGCTGCGCGAGCGGCACTTCACCAAGATCATCTCGCTCGCCCCGGAGGTGATCTGATGGCGGGCCCGCACGTGCGTCGCGGCGACCTCGTGGGCGTGATCGCCGGCAAGGAGCGCGGCAAGCGGGGCAAGGTGCTGCGCGTGCTGCCCGACCGTGACCGGGTGATCGTCGAGCACGTCAACATGATCAAGCGGCACCAGCGGCCCACGCAGAAGCTCCGCCAGGGCGGGATCATCGAGCGCGAGGGGCCGATCCACCTCTCGAACGTGCTGCTCATTTGCCCCCGGTGCGACCGGCCGGTCCGCACCGGGGTCAAGGTGCTCGCCGACGGGCGCAAGCTGCGCGCCTGCAAGCGGTGCGGCGAGCCCATCGACCGGGGGTAAGGCATGGCCAAGCCGGCGGGCGGCCCCACGACCAAGGCGCCGGGCTCCGCGGCCCCCGGCGCGCGGCCCCAGCCGCGCCGCGGCGGCGCGGCCCCGGCGGCGCCGGCGCCCACCGCACGGCCGCGGGGCACGGGGACGCTCCCGCCCCGGCTGCGCGAGCGCTACCGGCGCGAGGTGATCCCCGCGCTCATGAAGGAACGGGGCTATACGAACCCGTTCCAGGTGCCGCGGCTCGAGAAGATCGTGGTCAACATGGGCGTGGGCGAGGCGCGCGACAACCCCAAGGCGATCGACTTCGCCGTGGCCGACCTCGCGGCGATCACCGGGCAGCGCCCGGTGGTCACGCGCGCCAAGAAGTCGATCGCGAACTTCAAACTGCGCGCCGGGATGCCCATCGGCGTCAAGGTCACGCTGCGCGGGGCGCGCATGTACGAGTTCTTCGACCGGCTCGTCAACGTGGCGCTGCCGCGCGTGCGCGACTTCAAGGGCGTACCGGCACGCGGCTTCGACGGCCGGGGCAACTACACGCTGGGACTGCGCGAGCAGCTCATCTTCCCCGAGATCGTCTACGACAAGATCGACCAGGTGCGGGGCATGGACATCACCATCGTCACCACCGCCCGCACGGACGAGGAGGCCCGCGCGCTCCTCGCCCACCTTGGGATGCCGTTCAGGGAGTAGCGCATGGCCCGGACCGCACTGATCATGAAGGCCCAGCGCCCGCCGAAGTTCCGCACGCGGGCGCACAACCGCTGCAAGCTCTGCGGGCGGCCCCGGGGCTTCCTCCGCAGGTTCCAGATGTGCCGGCTCTGCTTCCGCGAGCTGGCGCTGCGCGGGGAGATCCCGGGCGTGGTGAAGGCGAGCTGGTGAGGCGCCGATGAAGAGCGACCCCATCGCCGACATGCTCACGCGCATCCGCAACGCGAGCAAGGCCGAGCACGAGAAGGTCGACATCCCCGCCTCGCGGCTCAAGGTCCGGCTCGCGGAGATCCTCAAGGCCGAGGGGTTCATCAAGAGCTTCCGGGTCCTCGAGGACGGGCGGCAGGGGATCCTGCGCGTGTACCTCAAGTACGGGCCGGGCAACGAGAAGGTGATCTCCGGCCTCGTGCGGGTCTCGAAGCCCGGCCGGCGCGTCTACGTCACGCGCGATCGGATCCCGAGCGTGCTCGGCGGCATGGGCGTCGCCATCGTGTCGACCTCGCGGGGCGTCATGACCGACCGCGAGGCCCGCCGGCAGGGCGTCGGCGGCGAACTGCTCGCCTACGTGTGGTGAGGCCGGCCATGGCGCGGGGCAGGTGAGGGCGGCGATGTCGCGGATCGGCAAGAAGCCGGTGCCCATCCCGGAGGGCGTGACGGTCACGATCGAGGGCAACGTCGTGCGCGCGACGGGGCCGCTGGGGACGCTGACGCAGACCCTGCCGCCCGGGGTCACGGCGCGCCTGGATGGCAACGCCGTGCACCTGACCCGGCAGAGCGACCACCGCACGGCCCGCGCGCTCCACGGGCTCAGCCGGGCCCTGGTCGCCAACATGGTGCAGGGCGTCAAGACCGGCTTCGAGAAGAAGCTCGAGATCGTCGGCATCGGGTACCGGGCGCAGCTGCAGGGGCGCACGATCCAGCTCGCGCTGGGCTATTCCCACCCGGTCCTCTTCCCGCTGCCGGACGGGGTCACGGCTGAGATCGACCGCCAGACCCTGATCACGATCCGCGGCGCGGACAAGGCGCTCGTGGGCCAGGTGGCGGCCAACCTGCGGGCCCTGCGCAAGCCCGACCCCTACAAGGGCAAGGGGATCAAGTACGTGGACGAGGTCATCCGCCGCAAGGTGGGCAAGAAGGCGGGGGCGAAGTAGCGGCCATGATCATCAAGGATCGGCGGGCGGCGCGCGACCTCCGCCACCGGCGGATCCGGCGGCGCGTGCGGGGCACCGCGACGCGGCCCCGGCTGGCGGTGTTCCGCAGCCTCAAGCACATCTCCGCCCAGCTCATCGACGACGACACCGGTCGGACGCTGGCCGCCGCCGACAGCCGCAGCAAGGCCTTCCGGGCCCAGTACGGCTCGGGCGGCAACGTGGCGGCGGCGCGGGCGGTGGGCGAGCTCCTGGCGCGGCGGGCTCGCGAGCTCGGCATCGAGCGCGTGGTGTTCGACCGCGGGGGCTACCGGTACCACGGGCGGGTGAAGGCGCTCGCGGACGCGGCGCGCGCCGGCGGGCTCGTGTTCTAGGAGGCGGGAGGGACGAGTGGCGGTCGCGAAGATCGACCCGAGCACGCTGGAGCTGACGGACCGGGTGGTCTCCATCAACCGGGTCGCCAAGGTCGTCAAGGGGGGGCGCCGGTTCTCGTTCACGGCGCTGGTCGTCGTGGGCGACGGCAAGGGCCACGTGGGCGTGGGGCTCGGCAAGGCCCACGAGGTCCCGGAGGCGATCCGCAAGGCCGTCGAGCGCGCCAAGAAGAGCCTGATCTTCGTGCCGCTCAAGAACACGACGATCCCGTGCGCGATCACCGGCCACTTCGGGGCCGGCAAGGTGCTGCTCAAGCCCGCCGTGCCCGGCACGGGCGTGATCGCGGGCGGCGCCGTGCGCCCGGTCCTCGAGGCGGCGGGCATCCAGGACATCCTGACCAAGACGCTCGGGTCCAACAACCCGCACAACGTGCTCCGGGCGACGATGGACGCGCTGCGGCGCCTCGGCCAGCTCCAGGAGCTCTACCAGCTGCGCCGGCGCGGCGGCAACGGGACCGCGGAGGAGGGAGCGGGTGGAGCCAAAGAAGCTTAGGGTACGGCTGCGGCGCAGCCTGATCGGGCTCAGCCCGAAGCAGGAGGCGACCGTGAAGGCCCTGGGCCTCCGGCGCGTGAATCAGACGGTGGTCCACGCGGACACGCCGACCATCCGCGGCATGATCGCCCGCGTGGCGCACGTGCTCGAGGTGCGCGATGAGGCTTGACGAGCTCCGTCCCGCGCCGGGCGCCCGCAAGCGCCGCAAGCGGGTCGGCCGCGGCCCCTCCTCCGGGCACGGCAAGACCTCCGGGCGCGGGCACAAGGGCCACAAGGCCCGCTCGGGCGGGGGCAAGGGCAAGGGGTTCGAGGGCGGGCAGATGCCCCTCTATCGGCGCCTGCCCAAGCGCGGGTTCACGCCCTTCGGCGGCCGGACGGAGTACGCGGTCGTGAACCTGCGGGACCTGGCGCGGACGTTCGGGCCGGGCGCGGTGGTCGACCCCGACGCGCTGGTCGCCGCCGGCCTCGTGAAGCGGCGCGACCGGGATCGGATCAAGGTCCTCGGCGACGGCGAGCTGCCCCACCCGCTCACCGTGCGCGTGCACGCGGTGAGCGCCGGCGCCCGGGCGCGGATCGAGGCCCTCGGCGGCCGCGTGGAGCTGCTCCCGGCGGAGGCCCGGCCGTGATCGAGGGCCTCCAGAGCTTCCGGAACGTCTTCAAGGTCCCCGAGCTCAAGCGCCGCGTGCTCTTCACGGCCGGCATGCTCGTGGCCTACCGGCTCGGCGCGCACGTGCCCACGCCGGGGATCGACGGCCACGCCCTGGCCCAGTTCTTCGACCAGGTCCAGGGCACGCTGCTCGGGATGGTCGACCTCTTCTCGGGGGGCAACCTGCGGCGGCTGTCGATCTTCGCCCTCGGCATCATGCCCTACATCTCGGCCTCGATCATCCTGCAGCTGCTGACGGTGGTGATCCCGGCCCTGGAGCGGCTCGCGAAGGAGGGCGAGGCGGGGCGCAAGAAGATCACCCAGTACACCCGCTACGGCACGATCGTGCTGAGCGCCATCCAGTCGCTCGGCATCGCCGTCGGCCTCGAGGGCATGCGGAGCCCCGGCGGGGTCGCGATCGTCCCCGAGCCCGGCTGGGGTTTCCGGCTGCTCGTGGTGATCACGCTCACGGCCGGGACCACGCTCCTGATGTGGATCGGCGAGCAGATCTCCGAGAAGGGGATCGGCAACGGTATCTCGCTGCTCATCTTCGCCGGGATCGTCGTGCGGCTGCCCTCGGCCGTGACCGCCTCCTACGCGCTCATCACCACCGGCGAGATGAAGCCCTTCGTCTTCGGCGGGCTCGTGCTCCTGATGGTGGCGGTGACGGCCGCGGTGGTGCTGATGCAGGAGGGCCAGCGCAAGATCCCCGTGCAGTACGCGCGGCGCGTGGTGGGCCGCCGCGTGTACGGCGGCCAGTCCACGCACATCCCGCTGCGGATCAACACCGCGGGCGTCATCCCGGTGATCTTCGCCTCCTCGCTCATCCTGTTCCCGGCCACCCTGACGCGCTTCATCCCCCACCCGTGGATGCAGGCCATCGCCGACGCCCTGAGCCCCGGGCGCTTCAGCTACACCGTGCTCTACATGGGCCTGATCGTCTTCTTCACGTACTTCTACACGGCGATCGTGTTCAACCCGGTGGACCTGGCCGACAACATGAAGAAGTACGGCGGGTTCATCCCGGGCGTGCGCCCGGGGAAGAAGACGGCGGAGTACATCGACTACGTCCTGACGCGGATCACGCTGCCCGGGGCCCTGTTCCTGGCCGTGATCTCGGTGCTCCCCGACCTGCTCATCCGCTGGTTCAACGTGCCCTTCTACTTCGGCGGCACGAGCCTGCTCATCGTCGTCGGCGTGGCGCTCGACACCGTGCGGCAGATGGAGTCGCACCTGCTCATGCGCCACTACGAGGGGTTCCTGCGGCGGTCGCGGTCGCGCTCCGGCGCCTTCGGGAGGACGTGAGGTGCGGCTGGTGCTGCTCGGTCCGCCGGGCGCCGGCAAGGGCACGCAGGCGCGGCTCCTCGCGCGCGCCCGGGCGGTGCCGCACGTGGCCACGGGCGACATGCTGCGCGACGCAGTGGCCGCCGCCACGCCGCTGGGCCGGCAGGCCCGCGGGTACATGGAGCAGGGGGCACTGGTCCCCGACGACATCATGATCGGGCTGGTGGGCGAGCGGCTGGCCCAGCCGGACGCCAAGCGCGGGTTCGTCCTCGACGGCTTCCCCCGCACCCTGGCCCAGGCCGAGGCGCTCGACCGCGTGCTCGCGGCGCTCGGCCAGGCGCTCGACGCGGTGATCTACCTCGAGGTCTCCGAGCCGGAGCTGCTGCGACGCCTGACGGGCCGGCGCGTCTGCCCCGGCTGCCAGGCGACCTATCACCTGGTCTCCCACCCCCCGCGGACGGCGGGGCGGTGCGACCGGTGCGGCCAGGCGCTCGTGCAGCGCGAGGACGACACCGAGGCCACCGTGCGGCGGCGGCTCGCCGTCTACGCCGAGCAGACGGCGCCGCTGCTCGAGCACTACCGGCGGCGCGGGCTGCTGCGCGCGGTGCCGGGCGAGGGCGCGATCGACGAAATCCAGGCCGCCCTCCAGGCGGCGGCGGACGGACGGGTGGCCGCGGCCGGAGGCGGCCGGTGATCGTGCTCAAGTCGCCCCGCGAGATCGAGCTCATCCGGCGCGGCGGGCGGATCCTGGCCGAGCTGACGGAGCGCCTCCGGGTGCTCGTCAGGCCGGGCCTGTCGACCCAGGAGATCGACGAGGAGGTGGAGGCGTTCATCCGCGCGCGGGGCGCGCTGCCGGCCTTCAAGGGCTACCGCGGGTTCCCGGCGAGCGTCTGCGTCTCGATCAACGACGAGGTCGTCCACGGCATCCCGTCACCGGGCCGGCGGCTGAAGGAGGGCGACATCGTCGGCCTTGATCTAGGATGTATCGTAGAAGGGTACTACGCCGACTGCGCGGTGACGCTGCCGGTCGGCGAGATCCCGCCCGCGGTCCAGAAGCTGCTCGACGTGACCCGCGAAAGCCTGGAGCTGGCCATCGCCGAGTGCCGGCCCGGGCGGCGGCTCGGCGACGTGTCGCACGCCGTGCAGCGGCACGTCGAGGCGCACGGCTTCGGCGTGGTGCGGGCCTTCGTGGGGCACGGCATCGGCCGGCAGCTCCACGAAGAGCCCCAGATCCCGAATTTCGGCGAGCCCGGCCGCGGCCCGCAGCTCAAGCCCGGCATGGTGCTCGCCATCGAGCCGATGGTGACCATGGGGCACTGGGAGGTGCGGATCCTGGACGACGGCTGGACGGCGGTGACCGCCGACGGCAGTCTGGCCGCCCACTTCGAGCACACGGTCGCGGTGACCGAGAGCGGGCCGGACGTCCTGACGGCGCCGCGGTCGGCCGCGGGCGGGGGCGACGGGGCCCGGCCCGGGGCGCGGCGACCCGGCCGGTGACGGGCGGCCCGGGCGGAAACGAGGACGGCGAGGCGATGCCGAAGGAAGACGCGATCGAAGTCGAGGGCACGGTGGTCGAGCCGCTGCCGAACGCGATGTTCCGGGTCGAGCTCGACAACGGCCACCGCGTGCTGGCGCACGTGAGCGGCAAGATGCGGATGAACTTCATCCGTATCCTGCCCGGCGACCGCGTCAAGGTCGAGCTGAGCCCGTACGACCTGACGCGGGGCCGGATCACGTACCGGTTCAAGTAGGGGCCGGCGATGAAGGTGCGGCCGTCGATCAGGCCTCGCTGCGAGCACTGCAAGGTGGTGCGGCGGGGCGGGGTGGCCCGGATCATCTGCAAAAACCCCCGGCACAAGCAGCGCCAGGGGTAGAGGACGACGGGCGCGCCGGTCGGGGCGCGCCGGGGAGCGACGATGGCGAGAGTCGCAGGGGTGGACCTGCCGCGGGACAAGCGGGGCGAGATCGCCCTCACGTACATCTACGGGATCGGGCGCCCGACGGCGCTCCGGGTGCTCCACGCGGCGCGCGTGGACCCCGACAAGCGCGTGAGCGCCTGGACGGACGACGAGGTCACGCGCATCCGCGAGATCGTCGAGCGCGAGTACAAGGTCGAGGGCGACCTCCGGCGCGAGGTCTCGATGAACGTCAAGCGCCTGATGGACATCGGGTGCTACCGGGGGATCCGCCACCGCCGGGGCCTGCCGGTCCGCGGCCAGCGCACGCACACCAACGCGCGCACGCGCAAGGGGCCGCGTCGGGGCGTCATGATCCGCAAGAAGCCCTCGGCCGCCGCGGCCAAGAAGGCGGGGGCGTAGCCCATGGCCGAGCAGCCGACCAAGCCCGCGCCCCGGAAGAAGGGCAGCAAGCGGCGCGAGCGCCGCGAGGTGCGCACCGGCATCGCCCACGTGCAGGCGACGTTCAACAACACGATCGTGACGATCACCGACAAGGCGGGCAACGTCGTCACCTGGGCGAGCGCCGGCAGCACCGGGTTCCGGGGGTCGCGCAAGTCCACCCCCTTCGCCGCGCAGATGGCGGCGGAGGCCGCCGCGCGCAAGGCCATGGAGTACGGGCTCAAGTCGGTCGAGGTCTACGTGAAGGGGCCGGGTGCCGGCCGCGAGGCGGCCATCCGCTCGCTGCAGGCCGTCGGCCTCGAGATCACCGCCATCAAGGACGTGACGCCGATCCCGCACGACGGCTGCCGGCCGCCGAAGCGGCGGCGGGTGTAGGAGGGGCGCCGTGGCCCGCTATCGCGACGCCAAGTGCCGGTTGTGCCGCCGGGAGGGGATGAAGCTCTTCCTCAAGGGCGCGCGCTGCTTCACCGACAAGTGCGCCATCGAGCGGCGCAACTACCCGCCCGGGCAGCATGGGCTGAACCGCGGCAAGCTCACGAACTACGGCCTGCGGCTCCGCGAGAAGCAGAAGGCCAAGCGCATCTACGGGTTGCTCGAGACGCAGTTCCGCCGCTACTTCGAGTGGGCTGAGCGGCAGAAGGGCGTCACGGGCGAGAACCTGCTCAAGCTCCTCGAGCTCCGGCTCGACAACGTCGTCTATCGCCTGGGCTTCGCCGCCTCCCGCCGCGAGGCGCGGCAGATGGTCGTCCACGGGCACATCGAGGTCGACGGCCGCAAGGTCACGGTGCCGTCCTACATCGTGCGGGTCGGCGAGACGATCGCCCTGCGCCCGGGGTCCAGGCTCGCGCCGCGCGTCGACGACAACCTGAACGCCGGGCGAGGGCAGGTCCCGCCGTGGCTCGAGCTCGACGCGGCGGCCCGGCGCGGGGTGGTCCGGGCTACGCCGCTCCGCGAGGACATCCAGGTCCCGGTCCAGGAGCAGCTCATCGTCGAGCTGTACAGCAAGTAGGCCGCCATGCCGCGCATCCCCTTCCAGAAGCCCCGGAAGATCGAGTGGGAGATCCTGACCGAGCGGTACGGGCGACTCGTGGCCGAGCCCTTCGAGAAGGGCTACGCGCTGACGATCGGCAACTCGCTCCGGCGGACGCTCCTGGCCGTGGTGCCGGGCGCGGCCGTGACGTGGCTACGGCTCGACGGACTCCGGAGCCTGGACCAGCCGGGGATTCCGGGGATCGTGGAGAGCCCGACCGACGTCGTCCTGAACTTCAAGAAGCTCGTGGTGCAGGTCCCGGCGTTCGAGCCGCGCGTGGTCTCCTTCGAGGTCGTCGGGCCGCGGACGGTCACGGGCGCCGACATCCCCGAGACCGAGGTCGAGATCGTCAACCCGGAGCTCCACCTGTTCACTCTCGAGGAGGGCGCTCGCATCACGGGCGAGCTCGGCATCGGCGTGGGGCGGGGCTACGAGGCCGCCGACGGGCGCCGCGCCGCCGTGCCCGCTGGCGCCATCCCGCTGGACGCCGCCTACTCGCCGATCACGCGCGTCTCCTACAACGTGGAGATGTCGCGGCTCGGGAAGATCACCGACTACGAGAAGCTCGTCCTCGAGGTCTGGACCAACGGCGCGATCGGGCCCGACGAGGCGCTCGAGCGCGCCGCCGCCTACCTCAAGGCCCACTTCAGCCCGCTGGCCGCGGCGGCGCCGGCGGAGGAGGCCGAGGCGGACGCGACGGCCGGGGAGGGCTACCTCCGCGAGGCGCTGGCCCGCCCGATCGAGGAGCTGCCCCTGCCCGCCCGCGCGGTCAACGCGCTCAAGAGCGCCGAGATCCATCTGGTCGCCGACCTCGTCCAGAAGACCGAGGCGGACCTCGAGCAGGTCAAGAACCTGGGCGAGAAGTCGATCGACGAGATCCGGAGCGCGCTGGCGGCGCTGGGCCTGTCGCTCGGCATGCGCATCGACCCCGCGCTGCTCGGCGCGCTCGTGCGCGGCGGGCCGGGAGGGCTGGCGCGATGAGGCACCGCAAGCACCGCTACCGCCTCGGCCGGGTGAGCGAGCATCGCACGGCGATGCTCCGCAACCTCCTGGTCGCTCTGTTCCGCCACGAGCGCATCACGACCACGCTCGCCAAGGCCAAGGCGGCGCAGCCGCTCGCCGACCGCGTCATCACGCTGGCCAAGCGCGAGAGCCTCCACGCGCGGCGCCAGGTCCTCACGCTGGTCCCCGACCGCGAGGTGGTGCGCCGGATCTTCGACCAGGTGGCCGCGCGGTACGCGGATCGCCACGGCGGGTACACGCGCATCATCAAGGACGGCGTCCGCGCGGGCGACGCCGCGCCGCTCGTGTTCCTGGAGCTCGTCGACCGCGTCGCCCCGAAGACGGACGAGGCGCGGGGCCGCGCGAAAGCCAAGAAGGCTCGCGCGCCGAAGGGCGCAGGCCGGCGGCAGCCGGCCGGCCAGCAGGCCGCCGCGGGCGGCTGATCGCGCGGCGGGTCGGGGCGCCGGCCGGCGGGCGGGCGCCCCGGGACCCCGGCCGTCGCGTCGCCGGGCGTGGCTCGGCCGGGCCCAGGCGACGACCGCAGGAGCCGCGCCCGAGGACTACCGCAGGTGCCGCCGGAGGAAGTCGAGCGTCCGGCGCCAGGCGTCCTCGGCCGCCTCCCGGTTGTAGACGTCCGGCCGCTCGTCGTTGAAGAACGCGTGGTCCACCCCGGGGTAGATGTGGATCTCCGACGGCTTGCCCGCCCGCTTGATCGCCGCGTCCAGCTCGCGCGCCACCTGCGGGGTCACGAACTGGTCCTTCTCGGCGAACAGGCCCAGCACCGGGCCGTTGAGCCGCGTGTAGTCGGGCTTGACGTTCGGGTGGACGCCGTAGAAGTTCACGCACGCGCCGATGGCCGGGTTCAGCGTGGCGGCGAAGAGCGCGAGCTGGCCGCCCATGCAGAAGCCCACCACGCCGATCCGCGGCGTCGCGGACCGCGCGCGCAGGTACTCGATCGCGCCGCGCAGATCCTTCTCGGCCTGGGCGATGTTGAGGGCCATGAAGAGCTTGCTGGCCTCGTCCGGCTCGGAGGCCGTCTTGCCGTGGTAGAGGTCGGGCGCGAGCGCGGTGAACCCCTCGGCCGCGAACCGGTCACAGACGTTCTTGATGTGGCGCACGAGGCCCCACCACTCCTGGATGACGAGCACGCCCGGGCCCGGGCCCGTGGCGGGGGTGGCGAGGTAGCCGGACGTCGTGGTGCCGTTGCTCGAAAACTCCACCATCGTGCCGGGCATGGGGAGCCTCCTCGGGGTTGAGGTCTAGGACGCCTCGCCGACCGTCCGCGGCGGTGTGATCTTGACGGTCACGACGCGGCGCGGATCGGCCTCGAGCACCGTGATCGTGTAGCCGCGCACCTGGACCTCCTCGCCCGTGCGGGGGATGCGCCCGAGCGTGGCCAGGACCAGGCCGGCCACGGTCTCGTAGTCCTCCTTCGGGAGCTGCCAGTCCAGGGCCTCGTTCAGCTCGTCGAGGTTGGTGCGGCCCGCGACCCGGTACGAGCCGTCGGGCAGCCGCTCCGCGGTCGCGGGCGCGCGGTCGTGCTCGTCCCGGATGTCGCCGACGATCTGCTCCAGGATGTCCTCGAGCGTCACGATGCCCGTCGACCCGCCGTACTCGTCCACGACGATCGCCATGTGGGTCCGGGTGCGCTGCATCTCACGCAGGAGGTCGTCGAGCCGGGTCGTCTCGGGCACATAATACGGCTGCCGCAAGAGCTGGTCCAGGCGCTCGACGTCCGGCCCACGGGCGAGGATGTCCATCGCCGCGACCACGCCCACGATGTTCGTCTCCCGCTGCCGGTAGACGGGCAGGCGCGAGAAGCCGCGCTCCTGGATGACCGCGATCGCCTCGCGGATCGAGGCCGTCTCCGGCAACATCACCACCTCGACCAGCGGCACCATCACCTCGCGGACCGTGGTGTCGCCCAGGCTGAAGATCTTGCCGATCATCTCGGCTTCCTGGGTCGTCACGTCCGCCTCGCCGGGCTCGAGCGCCAGCAGGGCCTTGAGCTCCTCGCGCGAGACGAAGTGGCGGCTGTCCGGCTGCGGCACGCCCGCCAGCCGCAGCAGGGCGCGTACCACGGTGGTGGAGAAGAGCACGAAGGGCGCGAGGAGCACGGTGGCCCAGGTGAGCGGCCGGTGCAGCCAGAGGATGAGCGGCGTGGCCCACTCGCGCGCGATCGCCTTGGGGATGATCTCGCCGAAGACCAGCATGACCGGCGTCAGCACCGCCGTCACCACGAGCGCGGCCGTGCCCCCCAGCCACGGGTAGAGGGCGAACGTCGCCACCGAGGAGGCCACGATGTGGGCGATGGGCACGCCGATCTTGGCCGCGGCCAGGACCCGCTCGGGATGGCGGAAGGACTCCAGGTAGCGAGCGGCGGCGCGGTGGCCCTCGGCGGCCAGGTGGCGGAGCCGGACCCGGTTGGCGGCGATGAACGCCATCTCGGCCGTGGAGAAGAACGCCGTCGCGGCCAGGCAGGCGAGCGGGATCCAGAGGGCGCTCACCGCGCGGCGTCCTCCTCGGTGACGACCGGCCGCTTGAGGGCGACCAGGACCTCCACGACCCGGGTGCGCTCCACCTTCTCGACGACCACGGTGAGCTCGGGCGTCTCCAGGCGCTCGCCCTTGCGCGGCACGCGCCCGAAGAGGTCGAGGACCCAGCCGCCGACCGTGGCGTAGGCCTCGTTGGCGATGGCGAGCCCGGTGGCCCGGTTCAGCTCGTCGATGGGCAGCTTGCCGGCGACCCGGAACGTGGTGGCGTCCAGGCGCTGCAACAGGCGCTCGGGCTCGTCGTACTCGTCCGCGATCTCCCCGACCAGCTCCTCCAGGAGGTCCTCGAGGGTGACGAGGCCGGCGGTCCCGCCGTACTCGTCCACGACGATGGCGAGGTGGAGCTTCTTGGCCTGGAGCTCCTGGAGCAGCGCGCCCGCGCGCTTGGTCTCCGGGACGAAGTAGGGGGGATGCAGGTGGGCCCGGAGGTCGAAGTCCTGGGGCAGGCCCGTCATGACGTAGGGCAGGAGTTCCTTCGTGTAGAGCACGCCGATGATGACGTCGATGGTGCCCTCGTAGACCGGCACGCGGGAGTGCAGGTGCTCGCGGAGCGCGGGCAGGATCTTCTCCCGCGGGGTGGCGACGTCGAGACAGCACATGTCGGTGCGCGGCACCATGATGGCCCGCACGGGGGTGTCCTCGAGCTCGAAGACCTTGTGGATCATCTCCCGCTCCTCGCGCTCGAGGACGCCCTCGCTCGCGCCGACGTCGACGAGGGTGCGCAGCTCCTCCTCCGTGAGCTCGGGCCCGGTCGCGCGGCCGCCCCCCGCGAGCCGGACGGTCAGCGCGGTCAGCCCCGCCAGGACCACCCGCACGGGGGCGAGGAGTCGCCCGAGCCAGGCCACCGGCCGCCGCGCCAGCGCCACGAACCGGTCCGGGTAGGTGACCGCCACCGTCATCGGCAGCACCTCGGTGAAGGTCGTCAGCACGAGGATCATCAGGACGACCTCCACCACCGCGCCGAGGCCGGCGCCGAGGACCCGCTCGGCCATCGCCGCCGCCAGGGCGGCCGCGCCGATGTTGACCACGGTGATCCCCACGAGCAGGGTCACGAGCAGGTCGTGCGGGCGCGTGATGAGGGGCGGCTGCTCGCCCGCCGGGCCGCGCGCCTCGCGCAGCCGCCGGAGCCGCGCGCGCCCGAGCGAGAAGTAGGCCGCCTCGGCGCCGTTCAGGAGCGCCGAGCACGCGATCAGGAGGAGCAGCAGCAGGAGCTGGAGGACGATGCCGTCCGTCACCGCGCGTCACTCACGAAGTGCTCGAAGCCCGGCGGCACCCGGACGGCGCGCCCCGCGGCGTCGACGAAGCGCACGCCCGCCTCGGCGGTGACCTCACCGATCGCCGTGAGCGGCGTGCCCGTGGCCTGCGGGAGCCCCTGCACCAGGCGGTCGAGCGCCGCCGGGGCGCACGTGAGCAGGAGCTCGTAGTCCTCGCCGCCCGCGGCCGCCCACGCCACGGGGTCGCGGCGGAGCGCCGCCGCGAGGCGACGCACGCTCGCGGCGACGGGCAGGCGCGTCACGTCGATGCGCAGGCCCACCCCGCTCTCCTCCGCGAGGTGCGCGGCATCGGTGGCCACGCCGTCGGAGACGTCGATCATCGCCGTCACGGCGCCGGTGGCGGCGAGCCAGCGGGCCTCGGCGACGCGCGGGCGGGGGCGCAGGTGGGCCGCGGTGAGTTCGGCGAGGGCCTCGGCCTCGAGCGGGGCGGGGGCGCGCCCGCGCTCGAGGAGCGCGAGGCCGGCGGCCGCGCGGCCGAGCTGGCCCGTGACCGCGAGCACGTCGCCGGGGCGGGCCCCGGCCCGGAGCAGCGGCGTGCCGTCGAGCTCGCCGAGGACGGTGACATTCACGAGCCACCCCGCGGGGGACGCGGCGGTGTCGCCGCCGACGACCGCGACGCCGTGCGCCGCGCCGAGCGCGAGGACGCCTGCGAAGAACGCCTCCACCTCCTCGGGCGCCGTGGTGGGCGGGCAGGCCAGCGCGACGAGCGCCCAGCGCGGACGGGCGCCCATCGCCGCGACGTCGGACACGTTGACCGCGAGCGCCTTCCAGCCCACGTCGGCCGGCTCGGCCCAGCGGCGCCGGAAGTGGACGTCTTCGAGGAGGAGGTCCGTCGTGGCGACGAGCCGGGTCCCGGGCGTCGGCTCGAGCACGGCGGCGTCGTCGCCGATCCCCACCGCCACGCCCTCGCCCCGCGGCGCGGCCGCCCGGATCGCGCGCACCAGCGCCTGCTCGCGCAGCGGCGGGGCGGCCCGCCGGGCCCGGCGCCCCCGCCGGACGCCGGTGGTCATCGCCCCTCGAGGAAGTTGCGGAGCAGCCGCTTGCCCTCGGGCGTCAGGATCGACTCGGGGTGGAACTGGACGCCCTCGATCGGGTAGCGGCGGTGCCGCACGCCCATGATCTCGCCGTCCTCGGCCGTGGCCGTGACCTCGAGCGCCTCCGGGAGGGTGTCGCCCAGGATCGCGAGCGAGTGGTAGCGCGTCGCGGTGAGCGGGTTGGGCAGGCCGCGGAAGACGCCGCGGCCGTCGTGGGTGATGGTGGACGTCTTGCCGTGCATCTGGCGCCGGGCGCGGCCCACGGTGGCGCCGAACGCGCGGCCGATGGCCTGGTGGCCGAGGCACACGCCCAGGATCGGCGTGGTGGGGCCGAGGCGGCGGATCACCTCCACCGAGATCCCGGCCTGGTCCGGCGTGCCCGGCCCCGGCGAGATCACGATCCGCTCCGGCCCCAGCGCGGCCACCGCGTCCACGTCCAGCGCGTCGTTGCGCACCACCCGGGGCTCGGCGCCGAGCTCGCCCAGGTACTGGACCAGATTCCAGGTGAACGAGTCGTAGTTGTCGATGACGAGGATCATGCCCGCCCCGCGGCGGCGGCCATGCGCAGCGCCAGGATCAGGCCCTGCGCCTTGGAGCACGTCTCGAGCCACTCGCTCTTGGGGTCGGAGTCGGCGACGATGCCCGCGCCGACCTGGACCGACGCGCGGCCGCCGTGGCAGACGATGGTCCGGATGGTGATGCAGGAGTCCAGGGTGCCGGAATAGGAGAAGTACCCCACCGCGCCCCCGTAGGGCCCGCGCCGCGTCGGCTCGAGCTCGTCGATGATCTCCATGGCGCGGATCTTCGGCGCGCCGGTGAGCGTGCCCGCCGGGAAGCAGGCCTGGAGCACGTCGATCGCGTCGGCGCCGGGCCGCAGCCGGCCCACCACGTGCGAGACCAGGTGCATGACGTGCGAGTAGCGCTCGACGACCATGAACTCGGTCACCTGCACCGACCCCAGGACGGCCACCCGCCCCACGTCGTTGCGCCCGAGGTCCACCAGCATCACGTGCTCGGCGCGCTCCTTGGGGTCCGCGCGCAGCGCGTCCTCGTTGGCCCGGTCCTGGGCCTCCGTGGCGCCCCGCGGGCGCGTGCCGGCGATGGGCCGGACCTCGACCCGCTCGCCCTCGAGCCGCACGAGGACCTCGGGCGACGAGCCCACGATCGTCGTCCGCCCGAGCCGGAGCAGGAACAGGTACGGCGAGGGGTTGATCGTGCGCAGGGCGCGGTAGATGGTGAACGGGTCGGCGGGCAGCGGGCAGTCGAGACGCCGGGAGAGCACGATCTGGTAGGCGTCGCCGGCGGCGATGTACTCCTTGGCCCGCCGCACCGCCTCCGTGAAGGCGGCCTCGTCCATGGTCGAGGTGAAGCCCTCCTCGCCGAGCGCCAGCAGCGGCCCCGGCGGGCTCAGGGCGAAGGGCGCCGGGGCGCGCACGGGGCGGCGCAGCTTCGCGAGCATCATGCCGATCTTCACCGCGGCCTGGTCGTAGGCGCGGTCCACCGCCGCCGGCGACCGGTCCTCGACGTGGGCGTTGGCCAGGACGAGCAGCCGGTGGCGCAGGTTGTCGAAGACCAGCAGGCTGTCGGTGAACATGAACACGCAGTCGGGCAGGCCGAGGTCGTCGCGCGCCCGGGCCGGGATGCGCTCCATGTGGCGGACCATGTCGTAGGCCAGGTAGCCGACGGCGCCGCCCTGGAAGCGCGGCAAGCCCGGCACGCTCACCGGCCGGACCTGGCGGAGCCGCGCGCGCAGGGTCTCGAGCGGGTTGCCGGCGACGGCCTGCTCGACCCGCCCGCCCGGCCGCCAGAGGCGAACCTGGCCGTCCTTGGCGCTCAGGACCAGCGCGGGGTCGGTGCCGAGGAACGAGTAGCGCGCCCACTTCTCGCCCCCCTCGACGGACTCCAGCAGGAACGCGTAGGGGCCCGGCCGCAACCGCAGCCACGCCGACAGCGGCGTGTCGAGGTCGGCGGGAAGCTCGGCGAAGACGGGGACGAGGTTCCCCTCGGCCGCGAGCGCGCGGAACTCCTCCCGCGTCGGGGAGAGCGACGGAACGTCTACGCCGCTCGGACTAATGCGCGACTCGTCGGCGCCCGCCGCTCAGGCGAGCGCGTCCAGCTTCTTCTGCAGATGGGCCTTCGGCACGGCGCCGATCACCTGGTCGACCACCTTGCCGTCCTTCACGAAGAGAATCGTGGGGATCGACCGGATGCCGTAGCGGGCGGCCAGCCCGGGGTTCTCGTCGACGTTGACCTTCGCCAGGGTCACCCGGTCCCCCGCGCTCTCGACCAGCTCCTCGAGGACGGGTGCGATGGCCCGGCAGGGCGCGCACCACTCCGCCCAGAAGTCCACCAGGAGCAGCCCCGGGGTCGCCGCCAGCGTTTCGTCGAAGTTCCGCTCGTTCAGGTGGAGCGTGGAGGACCCTGCCATGTGCGCGCTCTCCTCGAGGAAAAGTCAAGCAGTACGCTAACATGCCTGACGCAGGGGCGCAAGGAAATTGCTTGTCAGTTTGACACCCCCTCGTGCTAGAGTCTCGACCCAGGATGAGCGAGCGCGCGCGCGTCCTGGTCGTCGACGACGAGATGTCGATCCTGCTCCTCCTCAAGGAGGCGCTGACCCAGTGGGGGTACGAGGTCACCTGCGCCGCCACCGGGGCCGAGGCGCTCGCCGCGCTCCGCAGCCAGCTCTTCGACGCGGCCCTCACGGACGTGCGCATGCCGGACATGAGCGGCCTCGACCTGCTCCGCGAGATCAAGCGGCAGGACGAGTCGATCGAGGTCGTGATCATGACCGGCTACCCCACGATCGCCTCGGCCGTGGAGGCGCTCAAGGAGGGCGCCTACGACTACCTGTCCAAGCCGCTGATCCTCGACGAGCTCCGCCACCTGATGCAGCGGCTGATGGAGCGGCGGTTCCTCCGGACCGAGGTGCACTCGCTCCGCGCGCGCCTCGGCGAGGAGCTCGCCGTCACCGAGCTCATCGGGTCGTCGCCGGGCATGCAGCGGGTCAAGGAGATCATCGGCAAGGTCGCCGTCGCCGACTCGCCGGTGCTCATCGAGGGCGAGAGCGGCACGGGCAAGGAGCTCGTCGCCGCGGCCATCCACCGCCTGTCGCCGCGGGCGAAGGGGCCCTTCATCCCCGTCAACTGCAGCGCCATTCCCCGCGACCTGCTCGAGTCGGAGTTCTTCGGCCACGTGCGGGGCGCCTTCTCGGGCGCGGTCGCCGACGCCCTCGGGCTCTTCCGCGGCGCCAACGAGGGGACGATCTTCCTCGACGAGATCGCGGAGCTGCCGCCCGAGCTCCAGGTGAAGCTGCTGCGCGTGCTCCAGGAGATGCACGTCCGGCCGGTCGGCTCGACCAAGGCCTACCCGGTCGACGTGCGGGTCATCGCGGCCACGAACCGCAACCTGGAGCAGGAGATGCACGCCGGCCGGTTCCGCCAGGACCTCTTCTACCGGCTCAACGTCATCCGCATCCAGCTGCCGCCGCTCCGCGACCGCCGCGAGGACATCCCGGCGCTGGTCAACCACTTCATCCGGCGCTTCAACAAGCGCTTCCGGCGCGAGGTGCGGGGCATCACCCCCGACGCGCTGGAGGCGCTCGCCGCCTACGACTATCCCGGCAACGTCCGCGAGCTCGAGAACATGATCGAGCGCGCGTTCGCCATGGGCGCGCGCGAGCAGATCACGCTGGCCGACCTGCCGAGCCTCACCACCCGCCCCGACGTCGCCCCCATCGTGGCCACGAAGACGATCCCCACGCTCGCCGAGGTCGAGAAGGAGCTGATCCTGAAGGCCCTGGCCGTCTTCAACAACGACAAGGAGGAGGCGGCGCGGGCGCTCGGGATCTCCCGCCGGACGATCTACCGGCGGCTCAAGGAGTACGGCCGGGTCTGATCCCCTCCGCCGGGGCCGCGGGCGCGACGTCCCCGGCGCGCGCCTCGGGCGGCCGCGGCGACCGGCCCACGTGCCCCACGCGCCGGCCGCGCGTGGGGCGCGTGGCGTCGAGGCGGATCTCGATGCGTTCCCGTGAGCCCCCGTCGGCCGCGCACGGCATCGCGAGCACGAGGACGCCGTTCCCGTAGGTGGCGTTGACGAGCCGGCCGTCGACGGGCGCGGGGAGCGTGAGCTCGCGCCGGTACGGGCCGATCCGCCACTCGGCGACGACCAGGTCGCGCTCGTGCTGGTGCGGCCCGCGCTCGGCCCCGTGGATGACGATCCGGTCGCCCATCACCTCCACGGTGATGTCGCGGGGCTCGAGCCCCGTCATCGGGGCGACGAGCACGAGCCGTCCGGCGGCGCGGTGCACGCGGACGGGGATCGGTTGGGGCGGGCCCGGCATCGGGTTCATGCGGCTCGCGCGGTGGCGCGCGTCGGCTCGGCACGCACCGGCCTTCACCTCCTGCCGGAAGCCGATTCACGGGCGGTGCCAGCGAGCGCGCCGGGGCGCCCGCGCCCGAGGCGGCTACGCGCGGGTGACGTACCCCTCCCGGAGGTCGCGGGCGATCAGCTCGGGGTCGCGTCCCGCCGGCGGCCCGTAGCCGCCGCCGCCCGGCAGGCGGAGCTCGAGACGGCCCTCCGGGGGCACGAGCTGCTCGGCCTTGGGGTTCGCGGGCGGCACGCCGTCGATCAGCACCTCGCCCGGCGCGCCGGGCTCGCCGCCGAGGAAGCCGGCGGCCGGGTAGCGGGTGCGGTCGCAGAGGACCGAGCAGCGCCAGGGCTCGCGCGTCAGGGCCCGGAGGACGATCGTCTGCCCGAGGCCGCCCCGGTAGGTGCCCCGACCGCCGGAGTCCGGCCGGAGCGCCTTCTGTTCGACCAGGAGCGGGGCGAGGCTCTCGATGACCTCGACCGGGGTGCCGAGGACGCCCGACGGGAAGGCCGTGGCGCTGAGCCCGTCCTTGCCCGCGCGCGCGCCGGTGCCCCCGGAGCAGAAGAAGATGTAGCTGAACGGCACGCCCGCGAGGTCCCGGCCCGCGGCCTGAAGGCCCCAGATGTTGGCCGCGCCCTCGGCCATCACCCGCTCGGGCAGCGCCTGGCCGAGCGCGCCCGCGATGACGTGGGGCAGGAAGTGGCCGATCACGTGCCGCGCGGCCACCGGGGCCGGGTGCGGCGCGTTGAGGATCGAGCCCTCCGGGGCGGTGATGCGGAGCGGCCGGAAGGCGCCCTCGTTGTTGGGCACGTCCGGGCTGACGATGACCTTCACCCCGTAGGTGGTGTAGGCCTCCGTGTAGTTCATGACCACGTTGATGCCGCGCCGGCTCGCCGGGGACGAGCCCGTGTAGTCGATCAGGAGCTCGTCGCCGCGCACCTCGCACCGCACCCGGATCGTGATCGGCTCGTCGAAGCCGTCCGAGGTGATGGCGTACTCGTAGGCGCCCGGCCGCAGCGCCCGGATCGCCTCGCGCATCGCCCGCTCCGTCCGGGCGATGATCTCGTCGGCCAGGGGCTCCAGGCGCTCGAGGCCGAACTCGTCCATGAACTCGAGCAGGCGCTCGCCGCCCACGGCGCCGCCCGCCACCTGGGCGTGGAAGTCCCCGAGCACCATCTCGGGCAGGCGCACGTTGGCCCGCACGAGGGCGATCAGGCTCTCGTTGGGGCGCCCGGCGTCGTAGAGCTTCATGATCGGGATGAAGAGCCCCTCCTCGTAGACGTCGCGCGCCTCGGCGGAGAGCACGCGCCCGCCGATGTCCGCCGTGTGGCAGGTGGAGGCGAAGAAGGCCACGCAGTCGTCGCCGCGGAAGACGGGCGAGCAGATCGTCACGTCGTTCAGGTGCCCGGAGGTCTTCCACGGGTCGTTGGTGATGAGCACGTCCCCCGGCCGGAGCGTCTCGAGGGGGTACGCGCGGAGGAAGTGCTTCATGGCGAGCGCCATGGAGTTGATGTGCCCGGGCGTGCCGGTCACGGCCTGGGCCACCATGAAGCCGCGCCGGTCGAAGACCCCGGCCGAGAGGTCGCCGGCCTCGCGGACGATGGAGGTGAACGAGGTCCGCTGGAGCGCCGTGGCCTGTTCGTTGACCACGGCGATGAGCCGGTTCCAGCAGACCTCGAGCGTGACCGGGTCGAGGGCGAGCGGGCGCGTCACGCCGGGACCTCCACGACCAGCGTGAGGTCGTCGGCGACGCGGGCGCGCCCGCCGGGCCCGATCACGGCCGTCGACTCGCGCTCCTCGACGATCGCGGGTCCCTCGAGCGTCGCCCCGGGGCCGAGCGCGTAGCGGTCGTAGACCGGGGTCTCGACGAAGCCGCCGGCCTCGGCGAAGAAGGCCGGGCGCGTGCCCTTGCGGGCCTCGGGCGCCCGCCCGCCGCCCGCGGCGCCGCCCAGGCGCAACCCCGGCCGGGGGCCCGCCACGGTGACCCGCCAGTTCAGCGCCTCGACCGGGACGCCCTGGGGCAGGCGGTGATAGAGCGCCTGGTAGGCCGCCTCGAAGCGCGCCACGACCTCGCCCAGGCGCGCCGCCGTGAGCGCCCCCGGCGGCAGCGGGGCCTCGACCTCGTGCCCCTGGCCGAGATAGCGCATCTCCGCCACGCGGCTGACCTGCACCGCCTCCGCCGGCACCCCGGCGCGCGCGAGGAGCGCGCGCCCCTCGGCCTCTATCTCGGCCAGGAGCCCGTTGATCGCCGCCCAGTCCGCGCGGTCGAGCCGCTCGCGGCGCGTGCGGACGAAGTCGAAGGCGAGCGGCGCCGCGAGCAGCCCCCAGGCCGACATCGCGCCGGCGCCGAAGGGGAGCAGGACCCGGCGCAGCCGGAGGATCCGCGCGACCTGCCAGCAGTGGACGGGCCCGGCGCCGCCGAAGGCGAAGAGCGTGTAGGCGCGCACGTCGCGCCCCCGCTCGATGGCGTGGATCCGCGCCGCCGCGGCCATCGTCTCGTTGACCACGCGGTGGATCCCCCACGCCGCCGCCGTGAGGTCGAGGCCGAGCGGGCCGGCGACGTGCGCGGCGATCGCCTGCCGCGCCGCGTCGACGTCGAGGCGCATCCGGCCGCCCAGGAAGAAGCCGGGGTCGAGGTAGCCCAGCACCAGGTCGGCGTCGGTCACCGTGGGCAGGCGCCCGCCGAGCCCGTAGCAGGCCGGCCCGGGGTCGGCGCCCGCGCTGTCCGGGCCGACCTTGAGCAGGCCCAGACGGTCCACGCGGGCGATCGACCCGCCGCCCGCGCCGACCTCGATCAGCTCGATCACGGGCACCCGGATGGGCAGGCCCGAGCCGCGCTTGAACCGATCCGCGCGGGCGACCTCGAACTCGCGGGCGACGAGGGGCTCGGCGTCGTCGATCAGGCACGCCTTGGCGGTCGTGCCGCCCATGTCGAAGGCGAGCAGCCGCCGCTCGCCCCGTGCCCGCGCCACCTCGGCCGCCGCCAGCGCCCCGGCGGCCGGCCCCGACTCCACCAGGCGGATCGGGGCCCGCCGCGCGTCGCGCGGCAGCGCGACGCCGCCCGAGGACTGCATGACGTAGAGCTGGCCGGGGATCCCGAGGTCGGCCAGCCGGCGCTCGAGGTCGGCCAGGTAGCGGTCGACGAGCGGCATCACGTAGACGTTGGCGACGGTCGTCGACGTCCGCTCGTACTCGCGGATCTCCGGCACGACCTCGGAGGAGCACGACACCGCGAGCCCGGGCGCCACCGCGCGGCAGAGTTCGGCCAGGCGGCGCTCGTGGGCGGGGTTGGCGTAGGCGTGGAGCAGGCAGATCGCCACCGCCTCGACGCCCTCGGCCGCGAGCCGCGCGAGCTCCGCGCGCGCGCCGGCCTCGTCGAGCGGGACGAGCACGGTGCCGTCGGCGCGCAGGCGCTCGGTGACCTCGCGGCGCAGGTGGCGGGGCACGAGGGGCGGCGGCGGGTCGATGAACAGGTCGTACATGTCGTAGCGGCCCTCGCGCCGGATCTCGAGCACGTCGCGGAAGCCGCGCGTGGTCAGCAGCGCGGTGCGCGCGCCCTTGCGCTCGATGAGCGCGTTGGTCGCCAGCGTCGTGCCGTGGACGACGGCGCGGACCGCGGCCGGGGCGAGACCGGCTTCGGCCTGGAGCGCGGCGATGCCCTGCTCGACCGCCAGGGCCGGGTCCTTGGGCGTGGTCAGGACCTTGCCGACGTGCACGGCGCCGGTGGCCTCGTCGACCAGCACCAGGTCGGTGAAGGTCCCGCCGATGTCCACGCCGAGGCGGAGCGCCACGGGCCGAGTCTATCACCCGCCGTCCGCGCGCGGCCCCCGCCGCGCCCGGCGCCCCCCGCCTTGACCGCCGCGGCGGCTTCGCCTACCGTGACATCCGCCGAGCCGGAAGGAGGTCGTCATGACGCGCACGCTCGCCTCGCTCGTGGCCCTCGCGCTGTGCCTGGCGCTGGCGCCCGCCGAGCTCGCCGCCCAGCAGCGCCGCCTGGTCACCATCGCGTCGGGCTGGGTGGTCGGCGTCTACTACCCGCTGGCGGGCGCGATCTCGCGCATCGTCTACAACGCCAAGGATCTGAACCTCCGGGCGACCGTGGAGTCGTCGGGGGCGTCCGTGGCCAACGCCCAGCTCATCGGCGCCGGCGACGCCGACTTCGCGCTGCTCCAGAACGACATCGCCTACTACGCCTACAACGGGGCGGTGCTCCCCGCGTTCAAAGACCGCCCGATCCGGAACATGGGCGGGCTCTTCACGATCTACCCGGAGCTGGTCCACGTCGTCGCCACCCAGGCCTCGGGCGTGAAGTCGGTGCGTGACCTCCGGGGCAAGCGGGTGGTGCTCGGGCCGCCGGGCTCGGGCACCGAGCAGAACGCGCTCCAGCTCCTGGAGGCCCACGGCCTGCGGGAGGCGGACCTCGCGCGCGCCGAGCGCATCGACGCCGCGGCGGCGGCCGACCAGCTGAAGGACGGGCGCGTGGACGCGGCGTTCTTCACCACCGGGCTCGGCTCCGCGGTGATCGTCGACGCGTTCCTGACGGGCAAGGTCGTGCTCGTGCCCGTGGGCGCGGCCGAGGTCGAGGCGCTCCGCAAGAAGTACCCCTTCTACACGCTCGAGCGCGTGCCCGCGGGGACCTACCGGGGGCAGGAGCGCGAGGTCACCACGCCCGCGGTCATGGCGATGATGGTCGCGCGGACCGAGCTCCCGGAGGACCTCGTCTACCGCGTCACGCGAGTGATCTTCGAGAACCTCCCCCAGTTCCACGCCGCCCACGCCGCCGCCAAGCACCTGCGGCTCGAGACGGCGCTCAACGGCATGCCGATCCCGCTCCACCCGGGGGCGGAGCGGTTCTTCCGCGAGAAGGGTGTGGCTCGCTAGGCCCGGGCGCGGGGCGGCGCTGGCGGCGGCGCTCGCCCTGGCGGGCGCGACCGCCGTGGCCGCCGGGCCCTGCCCCGGCGGCACGCGGATGCTGACCGTGGAGGACGCCGCCCGGGGCGAGGTCCTCCATCGCGAGTGCGTGCGGCCCGGCGCGCGGCTGACGCTCGAGTACGTCCACTCCTCGGAGGGCGTGCCGGTCCGCGGCGTCTTCCGCGTGGAGCGCGGGCCGGGCCTGGTCCTGGTGGAGACCGCCTTCGCGGGGTTCGGGCCCGGCCTGCCGCGGCTCGAGCCGGGCGACGACTGGGAGCTGCGCGAGGGCCTGATCGTGGCCCGCAGCCACGCGCGCGTCGAGGGGCTCAGGCTCCGCGTCGGGCCCGCCACCCGGCACCGGCTCCTGACGCCGGCCGGCGGCGTCCTGGACCTCTCGGCGCTCATGGGGCCGGGCGGCCCCGTGCAGATCGGCGTGGAGTAGCCGCGCTCAGAGGAGCGGCGCGTCCGGCGCCCGCCGCCGCTGGAGCGCGTAGACGACCGCGATCGCCGCGAGCCCGGCCACGTCGGTGACGAGGCCCGGCTTGACCAGGGCCACGGCGGCCGCGAAGAGCACGACGCGCTCCCACCAGCGCGCCTCGGTGAGGAAGAAGCCCTGCATCGCCGCCGCCAGCGCGTACATGCCCACCGTGGCGGTGACGAAGATCCAGGCCGCCTCCCACCACGTGGTGTCGATCAGGAGCATCGCCGGGGCCGTGATGAACATGTACGGCAGCAGGAAGGTCCGCATGTCCAGCGTGAAGGCCCGGAGGCCGGTCTTGAACGGGTCGGCCTGGGCGATGCCCGCGGCGGCGTAGGCGGCCAGGCCCACGGGCGGCGTGTCGTCGGCCAGGATCCCGAAGTAGAAGACGAACAGGTGGACGGCGATCAGCGGGATCGCGAGGCCGTGGGCCTGGCCGAGCGCGACCAGCGCCGGCGCGGTCAGGGTGGCCATGATGATGTAGGTCGGCGTCGTGGGCACGCCCATGCCGAGCACGAGGCAGGCGAGCATCGTGAGGAAGAGGCCGAGGTAGAGGTTGCCCGCGGAGAGGTCGAGCACGATCGCGGAGAGGTTCAGGCCGACCCCGGTGAGCGTCACGATGCCGACGATGATCCCCGCGCACGCGCACGTGAGCGCCACCGACGCCATCGTCCGCGCGCCGAGGTAGGCGGCCGCGACGAGGCGGCGCACGGCGTCCGCCAGCGCGGGCCCGGGCCCGGCGGCCGGCGCGAGCCCGGGCACGATGGGGCGCCGGCGCACGCCCTGGATCGCGCTCGCCGCGAGGAACATCCCGGCCGCCGCCACGAGCGCCATGAAGGCGGCGGTGAGCGGTGTCCGCTGCTCGGCGATCAGCGCGTAGAGCAGCACGCCCACCGGGATCAGGTAGTGGAGCCCCGTGAGGAACGTGGGCAGGAAACGCGGCAGCTCCTCGCGCGGCAGCCCCCGGATGCCGTGCTTGAGCGCCAGGAGGTGGACGGCGCCGAGCAGCGCGAGCTGGTCGATGATCGCCGGGAGCGCGGCGGCCTTGGCGACCTCGAGGTAGGGGATGCGCAACCACTCGGCCATGACGAACGCCGCGGCGCCCATGACCGGCGGCATGAGCTGGCCGTTGCCGCCCGCCGCGGTCTCGATGCCGCCCGCGACCTCCGGCCTGAAGCCCACGCGCTTCATCAGCGGGATGGTCATGGAGCCGATCGTCGCCGTGTTGGCGATCGACGAGCCCGTGATCGTCCCCATGAAGGCCGAGGCGACGACCGCGACCTTGGCGGGGCCGCCCCGCGTGTGGCCGACGAGCGCGAAGGCGACGCGGATCAGGTACTCGCCCGCGCCCGTGCGCTCGAGCACGGTGCCGAACAGGACGAAGGCGAACACGAACGTGGCCGACACGCCGAGCGGGATGCCGAAGAGGCCCTCGGTGGTCAGGTAGAGCTGGCCGACCACCCGGCGCAGGCTGTAGCCGCGGTGCGAGAGCACCTCGGGCATCCAGGGCCCCACGAAGGCGTAGAGGAGGAACAGGGCGGTGATCGCAGGGAGCCAGATGCCGACGGCGCGCCGGGTGCCCTCGAGGACCAGCAGGATCAGCACCGCGCCGCACGCGACGTCCAGGGGCTCCGGGGTGCCGACCCGGCGGAGGAGGGCCTCGTGGTGGATCGTCACGTAGAGCGCCGTCCACGCCCCGAGGGCGGCCAGGAGCAGGTCGTACCAGGGCAGCCGCGCCTGGCGCGCCCGCTTCACGGCGGGGTAGAAGCAGAAGCCGAGGACGAGCGCGAAGGCGAGGTGGATGGAGCGCTGGAGCACCCCGGGCAGCGCGCCGACGGCCGCCGTCCAGAGCTGGAAGGCGGTCATCGCGAGCGCGACGCCGCCGGCGAGCCGGAACGACCAGCCCCGGAGCTCGCGGGCCCCGAACTCGGCCTCGCGCAGCAGCCGCTCGGCGTCCGCGAGGCGGGCGCGCGCCTCGTCCCCGAGTCCCGTGGCCCCGCGCGTCATCGGCCCCCATGGTACAGTGGGCGCGCCACGCGGCTTGCCTCGTCCGCCGGGGTCCGCGCCCGCCGCCGCGCGGCCGGCGCCGGGCGCCCGCGGCGCCGGGCGGAGGCCGCGGGGCTCACGCAGGAGGTCGACCCATGACGCGTCTGCTCGTCGTGCTGCTGTCGCTCGTGGGGGCCGCGATGGCCGTCCCCGACGCCGTCCCGGCCCAGGCCAAGGTTCCGACCCGCCCGGTCCAGCTCATCGTGCCGTGGGCGGCCGGCGGCGGCACGGACCGGATCGCCAGGATGGTGGCCGTGCTGCTCGAGAAGGAGCTGGGCCAGCCGGTGACGGTCGTCAACCGCACCGGCGGCAGCGGCGCCGTGGGCCACACGGCCGGCGCCACCGCCCCGCCCGACGGGCACACGATCACGATGGTGACCGTCGAGCTGACGATGATGCACTGGATGGGGCTCACGCCCCTGACCTACCGCGAGTTCACGCCCGTGGCGCTGCTCAACATCGACCCGGCCGGCGTGCAGGTCGCCGCCGACTCGGAGTTCAAGACGCTCAAGCAGCTCCTGGACTACGCCCGGGCGAACCCGGGCAAGCTCAAGGCGTCGGGGACCGGCCGGGGCGGCATCTGGGACCTGGCGCGCGCCGGGATGCTCAAGGCCGCGGGCCTGCCCGTGGACGCCATCGGCTGGGTGCCGTCGACCGGGGCCGCCACCGGGCTCCAGGAGCTCGTGGCGGGCGGCGTGCAGGTCGTCACGGCGAGCCTCGTCGAGGGCCGACCGCTCATCGAGGCCGGCAAGGTCCGCCCGCTCGCCATCATGGCCGACCGGCGCGATCCCGCCTTCGACGTGCCGACGCTCAAGGAGCTCGGGATCAACTGGTCCATCGGCGCCTGGCGCGGGATCGCGCTCCCCAAGGGCACGAGCCCCGAGATCGTGGCCGTGTACGAGCGCGCGCTCGAGAAGGTGGTCCGGAGCCGCGAGTTCGTCGACTTCATGCAGAAGGCGCCCTTCGGGATCCTGTGGAAGAACTCCCGGGAGTTCGCCGCCTTCCTCGAGGAGCAGGACCGGACGATGGGCGCGCTCATGAAGGAGGTCGGGCTGGCCAAGTAGCCCGATGCGCCTCGGCGAGACGGCGGTCGGCGCCGGCTTCGTGGTGGCCGGCGCCCTCATCGTCGGGGCCACGCTCTCCTTCCCGCCCGGCGAGCCCGGCCAGCCCGGCCCGGCGCTCTTCCCGCGGCTGGTCGGCGGGCTCATGGCGGGGTTCGGGGCCCTCCTCGCCTGGCAGGGCGCGCGCGGGCGCCCGGAGGCGGTCGCGCGGGGCGCGTGGCGGCCGACGCTCCGCAGCCCGGGCGTGCGCCACGCGCTCGCGGTGGTGGGGGCGGTGCTTCTCTACATCGTCGCCGCCGACCGGCTCGGGTTCCTGCCCACCGCCGCGCTGATCCTCCTCGGGCTCATGGCGCAGCTCGGCGTGCGCCCGCGCGTGGCCGTCCCCGTCGCGGTCGGCTTCAGCCTGTTCGTCTACGCGCTGTTCGCCAAGCTCCTGCGGGTCCCGCTCCCGCCGGGCCCGCTCGGGTGGTGAGCGCCCGGTGATCGAGCACCTCGGCGCGGCGCTGGGCCTGCTGGCCAGCGGCGAGGTGCTCGCCGTCACGGCGCTCGCCAGCGTCTACGGCCTCTTCGTCGGGGCCATGCCCGGCCTCACCGCCACCATGGCCGCGGCGCTGCTCCTGCCCTTCACGTTCTTCATGGACCCGCTGCCGGCGCTGGTCGCCATGGTGACGATGTCGGCCATGGCGATCTTCGCCGGCGACATCCCCGCGGCGCTCGTCCGGATCCCCGGTACGCCCTCCTCGGCGGCCTACACCGACGACTCCTACGCGCTGACCCGGCAGGGGCAGGCCGAGCTCGTGCTCGGCGTGGACCTGGTCACCTCGGCCATCGGCGGCATCATGGGCGCGGTAGCGCTGATGATCGCGGCGCCGCTGCTCGCCGAGGTCGCGCTGCGCTTCACCTCCTTCGAGTACTTCTGGCTGGCCGCGCTCGGCCTGAGCGCCACCGTGATGATCGCGAGCGCGAACCCCGTCAAGGCCGGGCTCGCGCTGCTGGTGGGGCTCTTCTTCTCCACGGTGGGCGTGGACATCACGCTCGGCTACCCGCGGTTCACCTTCGGCGTCACCGAGCTCCTGAACGGGCTCAACTTCATCCCGGCCATGATCGGCCTCTTCGGCGTGTCGGAGGTCCTCCGCAACATGGCGAGCGCCGAGCTCGGGGCGCCGATCGCCGCCGTGCGGGCCGAGGCGATCTTCCGCGGCGTGGCCGCGACGCTCTGGCGGTACCGCGTCAACATGGCGCGCGCGGGAGCGATCGGCACGTTCGTCGGCATCCTGCCCGGCGCCGGCGCGGACATCGCGGCGTGGATCGCCTACGCGGTCTCGCGGCGGTGCTCGCGGACCCCCGAGCGCTACGGCAAGGGGGCCATCGAGCCCATCGTGGACGCGGGCACCGCCAACAACGCCTGCCTGGCGGGCGACTGGGTCCCGGCGCTGGTCTTCGGGATCCCGGGGGACTCGATCACGGCCATCGTGATCGGCGTGCTCTTCATGAAGGGCCTGCGCCCGGGGCCGATGATCTTCGAGCAGCAGCCGGCGCTCGTCTACGGGGTCTACCTGGCGTTCATCGTCGCGAACCTGCTGATGATCCCGTTCGGGTGGCTGGCCATCAAGGCCAGCGGCGCGATGCTCCGCGTGCCGCGCAACGTGCTGATGCCGGCGATCCTGGTCTTCTGCATCGTGGGCGCCTTCGCCATCAACAACAGCGTCTTCGACGTGGGCCTGATGCTGGCCATGGGGATCTTCGGCTACGTCCTCGAGGTCCACGGCATCCCGGTGGCGCCCATCGTGCTCGGCATGGTGCTCGGTCCCATCCTCGAGCAGAACTTCATGGTCAGCATGATCAAGACCGGGTGGGACGTGACGCAGTTCTTCTCGCGGCCCGCGGCGGCCGTCCTCGGCGCCCTCACCGTCGCGACCTGGCTCGTGCCGCTCTACCCCCGCCTGGGGCGCCGGCGCGCGGCCGCGGCGCGGCCTTGACAGCGTTCCCCGGCTGTCGGTAATAGGTCGCCACCGTCCCGACGTCCTGCCCGTAAGGGGGTCGATACCATGACGCTCGCGCCGTTCCTGTCGCTCCTGCTCGCCGCTGGCGGCGCGCTGCTGGCGGCGCTCGCGCCGCCGGCCGGGGCCCAGGGGGCCCGGATGCCCCGCACGCTGGTGTGGACCGCGTACGACGTGGGCTCGGCCGGCTACAGCCAGGCGGCCTCGATCGGACACGCCATGCAGCAGCGGGAGGGGGTGACGCTCCGCGTCATCCCCGCCGGCAACGACGTCGCACGCCAGATCCTGCTGCTCCGGCGCACGGCGCACTTCGGCGCCCTCGGCAACGCCGTCTTCCTCTCCCAGGAGGGCGTGATGGACTTCGCGACGCCGGAGTGGGGCCCGCAGCCGGTGCGGATCATCGGCGCCGCGTGGGCGGAGTTCAACACGGGCGCGGCCTCGTGCGCCGGCGACGTCGGGATCAAGACCGTCTACGACCTCAAGGGCAAGCGGATCGCGTGGGTCGTGGGAGCGCCGGCGCTGAACCTGAACATGACGGCCTTCCTCGCGGCCGGCAACCTCACCTGGGCCGACGTCCAGAAGGTCGAGTTCCCCAGCTGGGGCGCCTCCGCGCGCGCGGTGATCGAGGGCAAGGCCGATTGCTTCATCGCCAGCACCAACTCGGGCCAGGTCTACGAGCTCGCGAACTCGCCGCGCAAGTACGCCCCGGCCGCCGTGCCCGGGCCGCAGAAGGACCCGGGCGCCTGGCAGCGGCTCAAGCGCTGGGCGCCCTACTTCGAGCCCAACCTGGCGACCATCGGCGCCCCGCCGGTCTCGCGCGAGACGCCGCACGAGGGCGCGACCTACGGGTACCCGATCATCTCGACCTACGACTTCCAGGACGCCGAGCTCGTCTACCGGCAGACGCGGATGCTCTACGAGCTCTTCCCCGACTACAAGGCGGCCTGGCCGGGCAACGAGGGGTTCGCGCTCGAGGCCCAGCGGCTCCGCTGGGTGGTGCCCTACCACGAGGGGGCCGTGCGCTACTTCAGGGACAAGAAGGTCTGGACCGAGGAGGCCGAGCGGCACAACCGCGAGCTGCTCCGTCGCCAGGAGGTCCTCGCCGCGGCCTGGAGCCGCGCGCAGGACGAGGCGCAGAAGCAGAAGGTCGGCACCGCCAAGTTCCCCGAGCTCTGGATGAAGATCCGGGCCGAGGAGCTCCGCAAGGCCGGCTTCGAGCCGTACTGGGAGGCGAAGTTCTGGTAAGCGTCGATGGCCGACGGCGCTGAGCGCCAGCGCGCGCTCACCGGGGCGTGGCGAGCGGTCTTCCTGCTGCTCACGGTCGCCGGGCTGGCGCTCGCCGTCAACCAGCTCTTCAACCTCCGCTTCTTCGTCGGGGTCGTCCTGCTCGAGAACCGCTACCTCTACCTCCTGCTCGCGACCTTCTTCGCGCCCGTCTTCCTGCTCTTCCCGGCCGCCCCGGGCGCGGCCCGCCGCGTGCCCTGGTACGACGGCCTCCTGTTCGCCGCCGCGCTCGCCGCCTCGGGCTACTTCGCGTGGAACGCCGAGCGGATGGTCCGCGAGGCCTGGGAGTTCCGCGCCCCGCCCGCGGCGGTGGTCGTGGGCGTCGCGCTCTGGGCGCTCCTGCTCGAGGGGGCGCGCCGCACGGGCGGCGCCGCCCTGGCGGGCATCCTGCTCGTCTTCTCGCTCTACCCGGTCTACGCGGGCGTGCTCCCCGGCCCGATCGCCGGCTTCAGCCTGAGCTTCGCCGATACGATCCGCTACCAGACCGCGAGCGTGGAGGCGGTCCTCGGCATCCCGATGCGCGTGTTCGGCACCCTGCTGATCGGCTTCATCCTCTTCGGCGTCGCGCTGCACGTCACCGGGGCGGGCCGGTTCTTCACGAGCGTGGCCATGGCCCTGCTCGGCAGCGTCCGCGGCGGCACGGCGAAGGTGGCGATCGTCGCGAGCGGCCTGTTCGGGACCATGAGCGGCAGCGCCGTGAGCAACGTGCTGGCCACGGGCGTGGTCACGATCCCGGCGATGAAGCGCACGGGCTTCCGCCCCGAGGACGCGGCCGCGGTCGAGGCCAACGCCTCGAGCGGGGGGGTGCTGACGCCGCCCGTGATGGGCGCGGTGGCGTTCGTGATGGCGTCGGTCCTGTCCGTCCCCTACGTCACCGTGGCCGCGGCGGCCGCGGTGCCCGCCGTCCTCTTCTACCTCTCGCTCTTCCTCCAGGTCGACGCCTACGCCGCCCGCTACGGGATCCGCGGGCTCCCGCGCGCCGAGCGCCCCGCGCTCCGGGCGACGCTCGCCGACGGCTGGTTCTACCTCTTCGCGTTCGCGCTGCTCGTCGTCCTGCTCGTCTACCTGCGGCAGGAGGCGCTCGCGCCCTTCTGGGCGACGGTGGCCGTGGCCGCGCTCGCCGCGCTCCGGCCCGACACGCGCTGGACGCCGGCGCGGGCGCGCGCCTTCCTGCTGGCGGCCGGCGGGATCCTCACCGAGCTCGTGACCGTGCTGGCGTCGGTCGGGCTCCTGATCGGCGGGCTCACCGTCACGGGCGTGATCGGCACGCTCACGAGCGACCTCGTGCGCATCGCCGGCGGCAACGTGACCGCCCTGGTCCTCATGACCGCGCTCGGCTGCTTCGTGCTCGGCACCGGGCTGACGATCACCGCCGCCTACATTTTCCTGGCCGTCATGGTGGCGCCCGCGCTGATCCAGCAGGGCCTGAACCCGCTGGCCGTGCACCTGTTCATCCTCTACTGGGCGGTGCTCTCGGAGATCACGCCGCCGGTGGCGCTCTCGGTGGTCACCGCGGCCAGCCTGGCCGGGGCGCCGGTGATGCGCGCGATGATGGCCGCCATGCGCTTCGGCGCCGTGAAATACGCGCTGCCCTTCTTCTTCGTCTACAACCCCGCCCTCGTCCTGCAGGACCCGAACCCCTGGCACGTCGCCGAGCTGCTCGCGGCCGCCGCCGTGGGGCTGGGCCTGGTCGCCTACGCGCTCCAGGGGTACCTGCCGGGCGTCGGGACGCTCGCGGCGAGCGGGGGCGGCGCGCTCACCCGCGGCCTCCTGGTCGGCGCCGGGCTGCTCCTGGCGGTCCCGGAGCGGCTGACGACGCTCGTAGGGCTCGCCCTCGCGGCGGCGGTCTACGGCGGGGCGCTCCTCGCCGCCCGCGCGGCGCGGGCGCGGCCCCGGCCGGCGCCCGAGGCCTCGGCCCTGTCGCCCGCGCGGGCGGAGGCGGCGGACCCGGGCGACGGTGGCGGCCCTCAGCCGAGGTAGGAGGCGACGAGCGTCGCGCCGGGGCGCGCGCCAGCGGCGAAGCGGTCCAGGCGGAACGGGGCCGGGCTGACCGGCGGCGTCGCGCCGGTGAGCCGCGCGGCGAGCATCTCGCCGATCGCGGGCGCGAGCTTGAAGCCGTGGCCGCTCATGCCGGCGGCGACCCAGAAGCCGGCGAGCGGCGTCTCGTCGAGGATGGGCATCCAGTCCGGGGTGATGTCGAAGGCGCCCGCGTAGCCGCGGCGGACGCGCGCCTCGCCGAGGCGCGGCAGGGCGCGGGCGGCCCGGGCGAGCCGCGGGGTCGCCTCCTCGAGCCCGACCTCGCTGCCGAGCTGCGCGGGGTCCATCGGGTGCCGCGTCTCGTCCTCGGTGAGCGCGCCCGCGAGCGTGAGCCCGCCGGTCTCGGGGCGCAGGTAGGCGCCGCCCGCGAGGTCGAGGTACACGGGGTGGGGCGGCCCGAAGTCCGGGTCGCGCTCGAGGACGATCACCGGGTGCCGCCCGACCACGATCGGCAGGTCGAGCCCGGCCAGCCGCGCGACGTCGCGCGCCCAGAGGCCGGCCGCGTTGACGACCAGGGGCGCGGCGATCCGCTCGCCGGTCGCCGTGACCACACCCGCCACGCGGTCGCCGGCGCGGAGGATGCCGACCACCTCGGCGCCCTGCTCGATGCGGGCGCCCCGGCGCCGCGCGGCGGCGGCGAACCCCGCGGTGACCGCGGCCGGGTCCGCGTAGCCGGCGTCGGGCTCCCAGAGCAACGCCGCGGCGTCGCCCGGATCGAGCCGGCCGTCCACGCGGCCGACGGCGTCGGGCGCGAGCCGCTCGACCCGCGCCCCGAGCGCGCGCTGCCGCGCGAGCGCGCCCTCGAGCCGATCGGCGAGCGCGGCGGGCACCGCGATGAGCACGCCGGAGGCGACGAAGCCGCTCGGGGCGCCGACGCGCTCGGCGAACTCGCGGAACACGGCGAGCGAGCGGACGACCATGCGCGTCGCCTCGGGCGTGGGGTAGAGCTGGCGGATCACGCCGACCGAGCGCCCGGTGCCGCCCGCGGCGAGGAACCGGCGCTCGAGCACCACCACGCGGCGCACGCCGCGGAGCGTCAGGTGATAGGCGAGCGAGGCGCCGGTGACGCCGCCGCCCACGATCACCACGTCCGCGTACCGGGTCACAGCGCGAGCTCGACGCCGGCGCCGCCCGCGCGGGCGCGCTCGACGGCCAGGCGCGCGGTCGCCAGGTCGGCGAGCGCCCAGCCGACGCTCTTGAAGAGCGTGATCTCGTCGGCCGCGGTCCGCCCGGGCCGCGCCCCGCTCAGGACCTCCGCGAGCTCCGCGGTGACGTGGGCGGGATCGATCGCGCCCTCGCGGAGCGGGATCACGAGGTCGCCCGCCTCCTCCAGGGCGCCCGCGTAGGTGTCGACGACGACCCGGGAGCGGCGCACGGCCTCGGTGTCCGCCTCGCGGTCGGTGGGCCGGAAGGCGCCCACGAGGTCCACGTGCGTGCCGGGCTGGAGGTCGGCCCCGTGGAGCACCGGGGTGGTCGCCGTGGTCGCGCAGGTGACGAGGTCCGCCTCGCGGACGGCCCGGCGCGGGTCCTCCGCCACGGTCACGGGGACGCCGAGCTCGGCCTCCATGCGGGCGGCGAAGGCCCGGGCGCGCGCCGGGTCCCGCCCCACCACGGCGACCCGGCGCAGCGGGCGGACCGCCGCCAGGCACCGGAGCTGGAACCCCGCCTGGGCGCCGGCCCCGAAGCAGACCACCCGCCCGGCGTCGGGCCGCGCGAGGAGGTCGGCGGCGAGCGCGGAGATCGCGCCCGTCCGGATGCCGGTGAGGTAGGTCCCCTCGAGCAGCGCCACGGGGCGACCGGTCGCGCCGTCCATCAGCACGTAGCACGCGGCGAGCGTCGGCAGGCCGCGCGCCCGGTTGCCGGGGTAGACCGTCACGAGCTTGGCGCCGAGCGCGGCCGCGTCGAGCGCGGCCGGCATGACGAGCAGGACGCCGTCGGCCCCCGCGGGCACGGCCTGCCGCGGCGGCACGCGCGCCCGCCCGGCGCGGTACGCGAGCAAGGCCTCGCGCAGCGCCGCCATGACCGCCGCGGGGGCGAGCAGCCGGGCGAGGTCGGCGCCGGAGAGGACGAGCACCGCGGGCGCGCTCAGCGCCCCGGGCCCGCGCCCGGGGCCCGCTCCGCCCGCCGGATCATGCGCTGCACGCGCGCCTCGAGCACGAGCTCGTCGCGCTGGTTCAGCACGCGGTGCGCGTAGGTGACGATGCCGCGGTCCGGCTTGCGGGTCTCGCGCTTGTCGACCACCTCGACCTCCACGCGGATCGTGTCGCCCTCGAGCACCGGCGCCACGACGCGGACCTCGCCCCCGAGCCAGGCCATGCCCGTGCCGTGCAGCAGCCCGGTCTGCATGATCAGGCCCTCGGCGAGAGCGAAGGTCAGGGCGCCCGGGGCCGCGCGCCGGCCGAAGACGGACTCGCGCCGGACGTACTCCATGTCCATGAAGAGGGGCTCGACGAAGCCGCACAGGTTCACGAACGTCACGATGTCGGTCTCGGACACGGTGCGCGCCAGCGTCCGGTAGCGGGCCCCGACGGTCGTCTCCTCGAAGGTCAGCCCTCGCGCCAGCATGGCGTCCCCCTCACTCGCCCAGGTACGCGCGGCGCACCTCGGGGTTCTCGGCCAGGGCGGCGGCCGGGCCGCTCAGCACGACGGCGCCGGTCTCGAGGACGTAGCCGCGGTGAGCCACCTCGAGCGCCATGGCCGCGTTCTGCTCGACGAGCAGAATCGTGGTGCCCTGCGCGTTGATGTCCCGGACGGTCTCGAAGATCTGCTCGACCAGCACGGGCGCCAGGCCCATGGACGGCTCGTCCAGGAGCAGCAGCCGCGGCCGCGCCATCAGCGCGCGCCCGATCGCGAGCATCTGCTGCTCGCCGCCCGACAGCGTGCCCGCCACCTGGCCCAGGCGCTCGGCCAGGCGGGGGAAGAGCGCCAGCACGCGCTCCAGGTCGGCGGCGATGGCGCCGTCGCGGCGCGGGTAGGCGCCCATCAGGAGGTTCTCGCGGACCGTGAGGCGCTTGAAGATCCGTCGGCCCTCCGGGACGTGGGCGATCCCGCGCAGGACGATGGCGTGGGGCGGCACGCCGACGAGGGAGGCGCCCTCGAAGGTGATCGCACCCCGCCGCGGCGTGCGGAGCCCGGAGATCGTCGCGAGCGTGGTGGTCTTGCCGGCGCCGTTCGGGCCGAGCAGCGCGACGATCTCGCCCGCGTGCACCTCGAGCGAGACGCCCTTGAGGGCGTGGATCTCGCCGTAGTAGACGTGGAGATCCTCAACGCGCAGCACGGCGGCGGCCGAGGTAGGCCTCGATCACGCGCGGGTCCGACTGGACCTCGGCGGGCGCGCCCTCGGCGATCTTCTCGCCGTGGTCGAGCACCGTCACCCGGTCCGACACGCCCATGACCACGCGCATGTTGTGCTCGATCAGGACGATGGCGAGCCCGCGCTCCCGGACGAGCTCGCGCAGCAGCGCCATGAGCCCCGCGGCCTCCCCGCCGGTCATGCCCGCCGTGGGCTCGTCGAGCAGCAGCAGGGCGGGCTCGGAGGCCAGCGCCCGGGCGAGCTCGAGGCGACGCTGGTCGCCGTAGGGCAGGTTGCGGGCGAGCTCGTTGGCGGCGGCGCGGAGCCCCACGCGGTCCAGGAGGGCGGCGGCCCGGGCCCAGAGGCTCCCCTCGACCGCGTGGAAGCGGGGGCCGCGCCACAGGACGTCCCAGAGCCCGAGCGGGATGCGCGCGTGCATGCCCACCAGGACGTTCTCGAGGGCGGTCATGTTGCCGAACAGGCGGATCCCCTGGAACGTGCGGCAGATGCCCAGCGCCGTGATCTGGTCGGGCCGGAGCCCGACGAGCGAGCGCCCGCGGAAGGTCACCGCGCCCTCGTCCGGGGCGTAGAGCCCGGTGAAAACGTTGAAGAGCGTCGTCTTGCCTGCGCCGTTGGGCCCGATGATGGAGACGATGCCCCCGGTGACCGTGAAGTCCACCCGATGGAGCGCGGTGAGGCCGCCGAAGCGCTTGGTGACCCCGCGCGCCTCCAGCAGCGCGCTCATCCGAGCTCGCGTTGCCGACGCCGCGCCGGCAAGATGCCCTGGGGCCGGAAGATCATCATCAGGATCAGGATGATCCCGAAGATCATGCGCTCGTACTTGGCCGGCTCGAACTGGGTGGGCAGGTGCGCGAGGTTGAAGCCCAGCACGGTCACGCCCGCGTTCTTGAGCTCGTTCAGCCAGAGCGACAGCCCCTTGAGCACCTGCAGGTTCAGCACCGTCACCACGGTCGCCCCCAGCACGGCGCCCGGGATCGAGCCCATCCCGCCCAGGATGACCATGGCCAGCACGCCGATCGACTCGAGGAACGTGAACGACTCCGGGTTGATGAAGACCTGCTTGGCGGCGAAGACGACGCCCATCACGCCGGCGAAGGACGCCCCGCAGGCGAAGGCCAGGAGCTTGGCCCGCACCAGCGGCACGCCCATGGCCTGCGCGGCCATCTCGTCCTCGCGGATCGCCTCCCAGGCCCGCCCGATGTGCGAGTCCTCGAGGCGACGGTTGACCAGCACGACGACCACCACGATGGCCAGCACGAGGAAGTAGAAGTACTCGCTGTAGCTCAGCCCGAACGGGGCCGGCGGGCGCGCGATCGGCGTGATGCCCCGGGGGCCGTTGGTGATGTTGACGGGCTTGTCGAGGTTGTTGGCGAGGACCCGGATCACCTCGCCGAAGCCGAGCGTGACGATGGCCAGGTAGTCGCCCCGCAGGCGGAGCACCGGCAGGCCGAGCAGGACGCCGGTCACGGCGGCGACGACGAGCCCGACGACCAGGAAGACGAAGAACCACCACCCGGGCAACGGGAAGCCGCCCCCGAAGAGCACGTTGGCGTGGGGCGAGCCGAAGATGGCCCACGCGTAGGCGCCGACCGCGTAGAAGGCCACGTAGCCGAGGTCCAGCAGGCCCGCCAGCCCCACCACGATGTTGAGCCCGAGCGCGAGCGCCACGAAGATGCCGACCTGGGTGGCGACCTCCAGGTAGTAGCCGTTGTAGGCGCCGATGACCGGCATCAGGACCAGGAGCGCGATCCCGAGGAGCCCCCACCGCAGCCACTCGGGCAGCCGGGCCAGGTAGACGTAGAGGAGCGAGGCCTGGAAGAGCAGGAACGCCAGCACCGAGCGCGGGAAGCTGGCCACCGCCAGCCCGGAGACGGCCACCGCCGCCACGCCCGCCGCCGCCTGCAGGATCATGCGCGCTCCCGGACCACCTCGCCGAGCAGCCCGCGCGGGCGGAAGATCAGGATCACGATCAGCATGGTGAAGGCGAAGATGTCCTTGTACTCCGCCCCGAAGGCGCCGCCCGTGAGCAGCGACAGGTACGAGGCGGCGAAGGCCTCGAGCAGGCCGAGCACGAGCCCGCCGAGCATAGCCCCCGGGATGTTGCCGATGCCGCCGAGCACTGCCGCCGTGAACGCCTTGAGGCCGGGGACGAAGCCCGTGTAGGGATTGATGAGCCCGTACTGCACGCCGAAGAGCACGCCCGCCGCGCCGCCCATCGCCCCGCCGATCAGGAAGGTCAGCGCGATGATCCGGTTGACGTCGATGCCCATGAGGCTCGCGGCGGCCTGGTCCTCCGCTACGGCGCGGATCGCCGTGCCCACGCGCGTGCGGTGCACGAGGGTGTGCAGGACGCCGAGCATCGCGAGCGCGGCGCCGATGACCACCAGGGCCCGCACCGAGATATCGAGGGTCGCGGTGAGCTCGAACCGGAGGTTCAGGGCCTCGATCGTCGGGTAGACCAGGTTGAACGCGTTCCGCCAGAGGCTCTCGATCAGCCGGATTAGGTCCTGGAGGAAGAACGACACGCCGATGGCGGAGATGAGCGGGATCAGCCGCGGCGCGCCGCGGAGCGGTCGGTAGGCCACGCGCTCCACGGTCACCGCGAGCAGCGCGCTCACGGTCATGCCCGCCAGCAGGACGAGGGCGAGGAGGAGCGGCCAGGGCAGGCCGTCGAGCAGGCCCGCGCGCTGCAGCCCGAGCAGGATCTCCACGCCGACGAACGCGCCGGCCACGAAGATCTCGCTGTGCGCGAAGTTGATGAACTCCAGCACCCCGTAGACCATCGTGTACCCGAGCGCGATCAGCGCGTACATGAAGCCGAGGACGAGACCGTCGAGCAGGACCTGCGGGAAGATGGCGAGGAGGAGTTCGGTGTCCATGGCGGGGGCGGGCGCGGGGCCGGCGGGCGCCCGCCGGCCCCGCGGGCACCGCCTACTTCTTGAGCGGCGGGGCCGCGATCGTGAGCCGCTTGACCTCCTTGTTCTCGCCCCACTTCTCGGGGTCGTCGCTCACGACCTGCATGACGAAGTAGAGCGCGCGCTTGGGATCGCCCTTGTCGTCGAACTCGACGGTGCCGGTGATCCCCTTGTACTTGACGTCGCGGATCGCCGCCGTGACCGCGTCCCGCGTGGGCATCTTGCCGCCCTTGGCCGCGGCCTCGATGGCCTTGAGCAGGATGACGGTGGCGTCGTAGGCCTGCGCGGCGAAGGGCTCCGGGTTCTTGCCGAACTTCTTCTTGAACTCCTCGGCGAACTGCTTGGCCTCGGGGTAGACCGTCACCGGCCCGGCCACGGTCGTGTAGTACATGCCCACCACGGCCTTGCCGGCGATCTTCACGAGGTCGGACGAGTCCAGCCCGTCCGGGCCCATGAAGCGGGCCTTGACCCCCTTCTCGCGGGCCTGCTTGAAGAACGGCCCGGCCTGCTCGTAGATGCCGCCGAAGTAGATCAGGTCGGGGTTCCGGGCCCGGATCGGGGTGATGATCGGGTCGAAGTTCGACTTCTCCTCGGTGCCCTCGAAGCCGAGGATCTTGATCCCCTTCTTCTCGGCGTCGGCCTTGAAGAACTCGGCGACCCCCTGGCCGTAGGTCGTCTTGTCGTGGATGATGTAGACCGACTTCACCTTGAGCGTGCCGTGGGCGAACTCCGAGCCCACCACGCCCTGCACGTCGTCGCGCCCGCACACGCGGAAGACATTCTTGTAGCCCCGGTCGGTGACCAGGGGGTTCGTGTTGGCGGGCGAGATCATCGCGAGGTTGACTTCCTTGTAGACCTCCGAGGACGGGATGGCGACGCCGGAGTTCAGGTGGCCGATGACGCCGAGGATTTCCTTGTCGGCGATGATGTTCCGGGCGTTGGCGACGCCGACGTCGGGCTTGGCCTGGTCGTCGTAGGGCACGAGCTCGACGCGGAAGCCCATCTTCTCGAGCGGGCCCTTGAACTTCTCGACCGCCAGCTGGGCCCCGAGCTTGATGCCCTCGCCGAGCGCGGCCTGACCCCCGGAGAGCGGGCTCTGGGTGGCGATCTTGATCGTGCCCTTGCCCTGGGCGTCGACCGGCGCCCCCGCCGGGACGAGCGCCAGGGCCACGGCGACCGCCAGGGCACACACGGCGCGGATCAGCCGAGTGCTCATGGTAGACCCCTCCTCTGCGGCGGTAGGCGATGGCGCGCCGCCATTATAGCGGGCGGGGGGTCGCGGTCAAGCCGCGGGCGGCGTCGATCGCCGCGAGAAATCGCCGCGTGGCGGCTTCCGGATCGGGGGCGCCGCACACCGCGGAGATCACCGCCACGCCGTCGGCGCCGGCGGCGATCACCTGGGCCACGTTGTCGAGCGTGATCCCCCCGATGCCGATGAGGGGCACGCGGATGCGGGGCCGGAGCTCGCGGATCAGCGCGGGGCCCACGAGCTGGAAGTCGGGCTTGGTCGCCGTCGGGAACATGGCGCCCACGGCCACGTAGTCGGCGCCGGCCGCCTGCGCCGCCAGGGCCTGGTCGACGCTGTGCGTGGAGAGCCCGAGCAGCATCCCCGGGCGCAGGAGCCGGCGCGCGGCCGCCGGGGGCAGGTCCTCCTGGCCGAGGTGCACGCCGTCGGCCTCCACGGCGACCGCGAGGTCGACCCGGTCGTTGACGACGAACACCGCCCCCGCGGCGCGGCACCGCTGCCGCAGCCGCTCGGCGAGCGGGTAGAGGCGCCCGGAGGGCCACGCCTTCTCGCGCAGCTGGACGAGCCGGCAGCCGCCGCGGAGCACGGCCTCGAGGACCGTCTCGAGGTCGCGCCCGCCGGTGGCGGTGCGGTCGAGGACGACGTAGAGGCGGGGGTCGAACCTCACGGGTGCAGGCGCCGGCCGTCGGCGCTGGTGAACCGCCCTTCGACGAAGGCGGGGTCGTCCAGGACGCGGAGCTGGAAGGGAATCGAGGTCTTCACGCCCTCGACGAGCGTCTCCCGGAGGGCGCGCCGCAGGCGACCGAGCGCCTCGCGCCGGTCGGCGCCGCGGGCGATCACCTTGGCGAGCAGCGCGTCGTAGAAGGGCGGCACGGCGCAGGGCGCGGCGAGGTGGCTGTCCACGCGGATGCCGGGCCCGCCGGGCGGGACCCACGTGGTCACCCGCCCGGCGCTCGGCGCGAACGTCTCCGGGTCCTCGGCGTTCACGCGGCACTCGATGGCGTGGCCGACGACGCGCACCGCCGCCTGCTCGTAGCCGAGGGGCTCGCCGGCGGCGATCCGGATCTGCTCGCGGACGAGGTCGAGCCCGGTGATCTCCTCGGTCACCGGATGCTCGACCTGGATGCGCGTGTTCATCTCGATGAAGTAGAAGCGCCCGTCCGGGTCGACCAGGAACTCCACGGTGCCGGCGTTGACGTAACCGACCGCGTCGGCGAGCGCGAGCGCCGCCCGGTGGAGCCCCGCGCGGGTCGCGGCCGGCAGCTCGGGCGCCGGCGCCTCCTCGATGAGCTTCTGATGGCGGCGCTGCACGCTGCAGTCGCGCTCGCCCAGGTGGATGCGCCGGCCGTGCCGGTCCCCGAGCACCTGGACCTCGACGTGGCGGGCGCGCTCGATGAACTTCTCCACGTAGACCTCCGAGGCCCCGAACGCCGCCGCCGCCTCCGACTGGCAGGCGGCGAAGGCCTGCGCGACCTCCTCGGGCGTGCGCACGATGCGCATGCCCCGCCCGCCGCCCCCGGCCGCCGCCTTCAGGATGACCGGGAAGCCGACGCGCTCGGCCACCGCGAGGGCCTCGGCGGCGTCACCCAGCGGTCCGTCGCTCCCGGGGACGACCGGCACGCCCGCCTGGGCGGCCGTCCGGCGCGCCTGCACCTTGTCCCCCATCAGGCGGATCGCCTCCGGGGAGGGACCGATGAAGGTGAGCCCGCAGGCCCGACAGATGTCGGCGAAGGCGGCGTTCTCGGCCAGGAACCCGTAGCCCGGGTGCACCGCCTCGCTGTCGGTGACCTCGGCCGCCGAGATGATCGCCGGGATGTTCAGGTAGCTCGCCCGCGCGTCGTGGGGGCCGATGCAGATCGCCTCGTCGGCCAGCCGCACCGGCAGCGAGTGCTCGTCGGCCTTGGAGTGCGCGACCACGGCGCGGATGCCCATCTCGCGGCACGTGCGGAGGATGCGGAGCGCGATCTCCCCGCGGTTCGCGATCAGGATCTTGTGGAACACGAGCGTGATTATGCGCCAGGTCCTCCCGCCGCCGAAGCGCCGGGGCCTGCCGGGCGAGGGCGTTGACAGCCCCGGCGCGGCGCCGGAATAGTGAGGCGGGCCCGACGTGGCGCTCGGGCCCGGGGGGCGCGCGTGATCCTCCACGTCAACCACCTCCAGCCCGGGGTCGCCGCCAGGGCGAGCGAGCTGCTCGCCACCCTGCTCGGCCTGGTCGATGAAGGTCTGATCGACCCCCGGCTCCTGCCCGGGCTGCGCGTCCACCTGGACTGGATCCAGTACCGCGCCAACTTCCGCGAGCCCGTGACGGTGCGGCGGGCGCTGGACGGGCGCGGGCGGCCGGCGGCGCTCGCCGAGATCGCGGTCGACCTCCGTCAGGCCGAGTCCGGAGGGCTGCGCGACGCGCTGCGCCGGGCGCTGCGCGCCGTGGGCGGCGACGAGGACGCCGGCGCCCCGGTCCCGCTCGACGACTTCGTGCCGATGCGGCAGAGCGTGATCTGGCGGTTCAACCGCCTCTTCTGGCAGCGCGTCGCGGACTGGGAGGCGGCGACGGGACGGAGCTTCGAGGCCGCGCTGCCGGGCGGCCGCTCCGACGCCGTCCACCCCGAGGCGGTGGCCGATGCGGTCGGCGAGTTCTGGGCCCTGCTCCGCGACCTGGACAAGCGCGGCCGGCTCCCGGCCGAGCTCTTCGTGCTCGAGATCGGGGCCGGCAGCGGGCAGCGGGCGGCGCTGTGGCTGGACCGGTTCCAGGCCCTGGACGAGGAGCGCGGCACCGGCTACTACCCGCGCCTGCGCGTGCTGCTGGGCGACTACTCGGCCACGGCGCTGGAGCGGGCCGCGGCCGCCGTCGCGCGCCACGGCGAGCTGGTGAGCCTGATCGCGCTCGACGCGCTGAACCCGCTGCGCGCGCTCGCCTTCCTGCGCTACAAGGTCCTGCACGTCCACCTCACGAACGTCTACGACAACCTGCCCTGCGACGAGCTCGTGCGGCGCGACGGCCGCCTCTACCTGGTCGAGACCCGCGCCTACGTGAGCGCCGCCGCGGCGCGGGAGCTCGCCGCGGCGTTCGGGATCCCGCCGGACGGCTTGCCGGCGGCCGTGGCGCGGCTGCTCGAGGTCGGGCCCGAGGCCCTCGGCGACCGCGCGCGCGGCACGGCGTTCTGGCGCGCCGTGTGGGCGGCCCTGCGGCTCGAGGAGCGCCTGGTGGGCGTCGAGCACCCGGCGCAGGTGGCGTTGCCCCCGGGCCTGCGCCCCGAGCACCTGGAGGACCTGCTCGCGGAGGCGCCGGACGACGTGCGGTTCCACCTCTCGTGGGGGGCGGCCGAGAGCTTCGCCAACACGCTGCCGCTGCTCCACCCGTACGGCTACCTGCACGTGCAGGACATCTTCGTGACCGCGATGCACGAGTACCGCCAGGGCTTCCGCGGGCCGGGCAAGCTCGACGGTTCGGTCGTCAACTGGGTGAACGGCGTGCTGCTGAAGGCGGTGGGGGCGCGCGCGGGGTACGACGTCCACTTCGCGCCGTTCCGCTACCGCCCCGGCGCCCGGACCTCGATCCTCTACACGACACCGCGCGAGTGAGGAGGCCGGCATGACGCTCCCGCTGCTCCCCACCGCCGTGGTCGGCAGCTACGCGATGCCCGCGTGGCTCGAGCGCGCGAAGAACGACTACCTGCACGGGCGGTTGAGCCGCCGCGACCTGGACGAGATGCACGACGCCGCGGTCAAGGCCGCCATCAAGGACCAGGAGACCGCCGGGGTGGACATCGTCTCGGACGGCGAGCTCCGGCGCGACAACATGGTCGACTACTTCGCGGTCCGCCTGTCCGGGGTCGAGGTCGACCGCACGTCGAAGCGCTCCTACTACGATTTCTTCGACAGCGTGGTCCGCGCGCGCCTGGCGGCCGCGCCGCTCGGGCTCGTCGACGACGTGGCCTTCCTGCGCCGCTTCACGGTCCGCCGCCCGAAGGTCTCGGTCACGGGCCCGCACATGCTCGTCAAGCGGATCCGCAACGCGTGCTACCCGAGCGAGGAGGCGTTCGCCTTGGACCTCGCCCGGGTGCTGAACGCCGAGCTCCGGCGCCTGGCCGAGGCGGGCGCCGAGGAGATCCAGGTCGACGAGCCCTACTACACGGGCTTCCCGGAGGACCTGCCCTGGGCCGTGCGCGCGCTCAACGCGATGGTCGAGGGCGTCGCGGCGCGCGTGAGCCTGCACGTCTGCTACGGCAACCGCTACGGCAAGCCTTCCTGGGAGGGCAGCTACCGCTGCCTCTTCCCGGCGATCCTCGAGGCGCGCGTCGCCCAGCTCACGCTCGAGTTCGCCCGCCGCGGGGAGGACGACGTGAAGCTCTTCGCCGAGTTCGCGCCTCCCTTCGCGCTCGGGCTCGGGGTGATCGACGTCAAGGCGCCCGAGGTCGAGGCGCCCGCCCTGGTCGCCGAGCGCATCCGCCGCGCCCTCGAGCTCGTGCCCGCCGAGCGGCTGGCGGTGAACCCCGACTGCGGGCTCCTGCACCTGCCGGGCGACGTGGCGTTCGCCAAGCTCTGCGCGATGGTCGAGGGCACCGTGCGCGTCCGGCGCGAGCTGGGGGTGCGGTGCTGAGCCCCGCGCGTCGCCCGGGCGCGCCCGCCTGACCGCGCGTGGCCAACCCGTTTCGCGAGGCCCTCGCCGCCGGCCGGTTCTGCTACGTGGTGGAGCTGGTCGCCTCGCGGCTCCGGCGCGAGGCCCAGGTGCTCGAGGTCGCGGCGGGCCTGGCGCGGATCCCCGAGGTCGTGGCCGGGAGCGTCACGAGCTACGCCGGGGGGGCCATGGGCCACGACCCGATCCGCGTCGCCGCGGCGGCGCGCGCGCGGGGACTCACGCCGAACGTCCACCTGACCTGCGTCGCGCAGGATCGCGACGGGCTCCGCAAGACGCTCGACGACCTCGCCGCGCTCGGCATCGAGAACGTCTTCGCGCTGACCGGCGACTACCCGCGCGCGGCCGCGGCGCCCGGGGCCGGCGCCGAGCCCGGGAGCGCGCCGGTCTTCGACCTCGACGCCGTCCAGCTCGTGCGGCTCATCGACGAGCTGCGCCGGGCCGGGCGGCGGTTCCACGTCGCCGTGGCCGTCTCGCCCTTCAAGTACACGGAGGCCGACTGCGTCTGGCAGTACCTCAAGCTCGAGAAGAAGGTCGCCGCGGGCGCCGACGTGGCGATCACGCAGGTCGGGTTCGACGCCCGGAAGTTCGCCGAGCTCAAGCGCTACGTGGACGCGCGCGGGCTCGGCATCCCCCTGCTCGGCAACGTCTACGTGCTCGGCCCCCGCGCGGCGGCGAAGATGGCGCGGGGCGAGCCGCCCGGGTGCTGGGTGCCGCCGGCGCTGCTCGAGACCGTGCAACGCGAGAGCGCGGCGCCCGACGGCGGGCTGCGCGCGCGGCTCGAGCGCGCGGCGGCGATGGTGGCGGTCCTGCGCGGGCTCGGCTACGCCGGGGCGTACCTCGGCGGCACGCACGAGCCCGCGCACATCGCCTGGATCATCCGCCGGGCCGAGGCGCTCGCGCCCGCGTGGCCGGCGCTCGCCGCGCAGCTCGCCTACGCCCCCGTCCACGGGTTCTACCTCGACGACCCCGCGGCCTTGCCGTGGGAGCCCGCGCCGCGCCGTGCCGCGTCCCGGCCGTCGCCCGCGGCCGGGCGGGCGCGCGCGCCCGCGCGCGGCCGGCCGCTCCTCCCCCGGCTCCTCGACGCGCTCGGCCGGGCGCTGCCGGTGGGCCGCGAGCAGCCGCTCGGGCGTCTCCTCGGGCGCGCCTTCGCCTGGGCGGACCGCCACCGCCCGGTCGCCGCCGCCGTCGAGCGGCTCGAACTCGCGATCAAGCGCCCGCTCTTCGGCTGTCAGGCGTGCGGCAACTGCGTGCTCGGGGTCCTCGAGTACGTCTGCCCGCAAACCTGCCCGAAGCAGATGCGCAACGGCCCCTGCGGCGGCGCGACCGACGGCCGGTGCGAGGTCGTGGACCGGCCGTGCATCTGGGGCGCGGTCTACGAGCGGGCGCGCGCCGCCGGGCGCCTGGGGGCGCTGCTGACGTACGTGCCGCCGCCGGACCGGACGCTGCGCGGCACGAGCTCCTGGATCAACTACTACCTGGGGCGCGACTCCCGGCCCTGACGCGGTCGCCGGCTCAGCCGCCCAGCCGGGCGTGCCATGCGGCCTCGAGCGCGTCCGTGTCGTGCCCGTAGGTGGCGGCGAGGGCGTGGTCGAGCGACGCGCCGGCCCCGAGGCGCCCGAGCAGCCGACGCAGGGCCTCCAGGCCGCCGCGCTGCGCGAGGTCGTCGACCACCCAGCGCGCGAGGTCGTAGCCGGCGCGCGCGCGCACGGGGTCCGGGTCGGTCACGAGCGCCTCGAGGCCGCGGAGCGTCAGGCCCGTCGGCACGCGCAGCATCGGATCCGCGGGCGCGCCCTCGAGGAGCTGCGCGAGCCCTTCCTGCAGCCACCGGGGAGCGCGCCCCCGCGCGAGCGCGTGGACCGCGGCATGGGCGTACTCGTGGCGCACGAGCGCCTCGAGCGCGGCGGGCGGCGTCGCGGCGCCCACGGGCAGGCGGATCTTGCCGTCGAAGAGCCCCGTGACCCAGCCGTGCACGCGCGTGACCTCGCGGAACGCGGCGTCCTCGTAGAGGACCACGAGCAGCGGCTCGTCGGGCCAGTAGCCGAGGCGCGCCCCGACCTCCGTCCGCGCGCGCTCGAGCGCGGCCAGCACGGCCCGCGGCAGCGCGGCGTCCCGGCCGTGGTGCTTGACGACGAAGTGCGCGGTGGCCTCCCGGCGGAACCCGGCCTCGGCGTGGCGCTCGCGCTCGAGCTTCTCGAGCAGCGCCCGCGCCGCCGCGTGCGTGGGCGCGCGCTCGAGCACGGCGCGGAGGTGGACGAGGGCCCGGTCGGCGCGGTCGCGCCGGTCCCAGAGGCGCGCGAGCAACAGGTGCACCTCGGGATCGGGGTCGGCGTCGACCGACCGCTCGAGCGGCTCCACGGCCTCCGCGACGCGGCCGTCGTGGATCGCGGCGAGGCCGAGGCCGCGCAGCAGCGCAGGGTCACCCGGCGCGTGGGCGAGGCCGTGGCGGAAGAGCGCCCGCGCCTCGGCCGGGCGCCCCTCGCGCAGCGTCGCCCACGCCCAGTCGCCGAAGCACCGCGCGGCGTCGTGGCGAGCGGCCGGGTCGGCCTGCCCCGCCGCCCCGTCGAGCCTGGCGCAGGCCTCGGCGAAGCGCCTCGACGCGAGCAACGCCCACGCCTCGTCCCGGAGGGTCCGCGGCCCGGGGCGCGGGATCGCGGGCTCGGGCGCCGGCGCCTCGGCCGGGCTGCCCCCGGCCAGCGCCCACCACGCGCCGACCGCGACGAGCGCCGCGGCCGTCACGAGACGGCCGGGCCGCCCCCCACCCCTGGCGGCGGGGCTCAGCGCAGGGGCTCGAGCAGGAACAGCGGCTGGCCGTACTCGACGGGCTGGCCGTTGTCGACCAGGATCTTGACGATCCGGCCGCTGGTCTGGGCCTCGATCTCGTTCATGAGCTTCATCGCCTCGATGATGCAGAGGATCTGCCCTTCCTTGACGACGTCGCCCTCGCGCACGTAGGGCTCCGCCGTGGGGGCGGAGGCCCGGTAGAACGTCCCGACCATGGGGGCCTCGATGGTGATCGTGGCGGGCGTGGCGCCCGCGCCGGTCGCCGTGCCGGGCGAGGGCGCAGCCGGTGCGGGGGCGAGCGTGGGCGGGGGCGCGAGGACCGGGGGCGGCGGCGCGCGGCGGACGCTCACGCGCACGTCGCCGACGCGCGCGTCGATCTCGCCGAGGTCGAGCTCGCGGAGCAGGGCGGCGAGCTCGCGGGCGAGCGCGGCCACCGCGGCGTGGGCGTCGGGCCGGGCCGCGCGCCGGCGCGCCATGCTAGCCGCCGGCCGCGGCCACCCGGCTCAGGTACTCGCCGGTCCGCGTGTCGACGCGCACCACGTCGCCCTCGTTCACGAAGAGCGGCACCTGGATGACCGCGCCGGTCTCGAGGGTGGCGGGCTTGGAGCCGCCCTGGGCCGTGTCGCCGCGCACGCCGGGCTCGGTGCGCACGACGGTCAGCTCGACGAAGTTCGGCAGCTCCACGGCCACCGGCGCCCCGTCGATGTAGAGCACCTCCACCTCGAGGGTCTCCTTGAGGTACTTCGCGGCCTCGCCCACCTCCGCGGGCGAGAGCGCGACCTGCTCGTACGTCTCCAGGTCCATGAAGTGGAAGCGGTCGTCGCGGTAGAGGTACTGCATGCGCTTTTCCTCGAACTCGACCAGTTCCACCTTCTCGCCGGACCGGAACGTGTTGTCGATGACGCGCCCGTCCTTCATGTGCTTGAGGCGGGTGCGCACGAACGCCCCGCCCTTGCCGGGCTTGACGTGCTGGAACTCGATGATCGTGTACGGTTCGCCGTCGAAGACGATCTTGAGGCCTTTCCTGAACTCCGCGGTCGAGACCTGCATCGCACTCCTACCCCCGGCGCCGCAGGCGCGCGCGCAGGGCCTGCTCGAGGCCCTCGCGTGCACGCCGGTCTTCCGGGTCCTTCCTGAGCATCCGGGTGAAGATCTGGGCGGCCTCCTCGGCGAGGCCCTGCTCGAGGCAGACCGCGCCGAAGGTCGCCGTCACGTAGGTGTCGTCGGCCAGCACGCGCGCCAGGCCGCTCGCCTCGTCGGGGGGCGGGTTCGGCCGGAGCAGCCCGAGCAGCGTGCGCGACTCGCGATCGCTCGGGTCGAGCCGGCTCGCGGCTTCCAGGTGCTGGATCGCCGTGTCCACGCGCCCGAGGCGCCGGTGGACCTCCGCGGCCAGGCGGTGCGCCTGGGCGTCGCGGGGCGCGGCCTCCAGGAGCGTGGTGAGCTCAGCCAGCGCCTGCTCGAGGTCGCCCTCGGCCAGCAGGGCCTTGGCCAGGATCAGGCGCGCCGTCGCGTAGTGCGGGTACCGGGCCAGGCCCTCGCGGCAGACGGTTACCGCGTCACGCGTGCGGCCCGCCTTGCGGTAGAGGTCGGCCAGGACGGCGAAGGCGAGCGAGCTCGGGTCGCGCTGCAGGCGCTCTTCCTGTCGACGGATCGCCCCGGCCAGCACCGGATCCTCCCCCGGCACGCCGGGGCCCGCAGCCGGCCCCGCGGCCCCCGCGGCGGGCAGCGCGCCCGCGCCCACCGCCGGGGGGCCGTCCACGGGCGCGCCCTCCATGGACCGCGCGCTCACGCGTCCAGCGCCGCCAGCGCGGCGGTGACCGCGGCGGCGGGCACGTCGTCGACGAGCTCGCAGCGTCCGATCCGGGGCACCAGGGCGAAGCGCACGCGCCCGTCGCGGGCCTTCTTGTCCCGCGCGATCGCCGCCAGCACGGCCGCGGCGTCGATCCCCCGCGCGCGCGTGGGCAGGCCGAGCGCGGCGAGCAGGCGCTCCTGGCGCGCGACGGTCTCGGCGTCGGCGAGCCCGAGCCGCGCCGCCAGGTGGGCCTCGGCCACGATCCCGAGCGCCACGGCCTCGCCGTGGGTCCAGCGTGTGTAGCCGGTGGCGGCTTCGAGCGCGTGGCCCACCGTGTGGCCGTAGTTCAGGACGGCGCGGAGGCTCGCCTCGCGTTCGTCCCGCTCGACCACGGCCGCCTTGAGCCGACAGGAGCCCGCGACGACCCGCTCCAGGATGTCGAGGTCGCGGGCGACGAGCGCCGGTACGCACCGCTCGAGCTCGGCGAAGTAGGCGGCGTCCAGCGCGATGCCGTGCTTGACGACCTCGGCCAGCCCCGAGCGGTAGTCGCGCGCGGGCAGCGTGGCGGTCGTCTCCGGGTCGACGAGCACCAGGCGCGGCGGGTGGAAGGCCCCGATCAGGTTCTTGGCGCGCGGGTGGTCGATCGCGGTCTTGCCGCCGATCGCGGCGTCGACCTGGGCGAGCACCGTGGTCGGGACGTGGACGAGGGGGATGCCGCGCATGTAGGTGGCGGCGACGAAGCCCGCGAGGTCGCCCACGGCCCCGCCGCCGAGCGCGACGACCGTGGAGGTGCGGTCGAGCCCCGCCTCGAGCAGCGCGTCCCAGCCGCGCGCGGCGACGGCGAGCGTCTTGGCGGCCTCGCCGTCCGGGACCTCGACGAGGGTCACGGCGAAGCCCGCGGCCTCCAGGCTCTCCGTGGCGGCCTTGCCGTGGTGACGCAGCACCGCCGGGGCGCTGACCAGGGCCACGCGCGCGCCCACGGGCAGCGCCCGCAGCCGCGCGCCCAGCGTGGCGAGCGCGCCGCGCTCGACCACGATCGGGTAGGTGTGGGACCGGGCGCGGACCTCGATCACCACGGCCGTCCTCCGCCTGGCGTCGGCCGGCTCACCACGCCCGCAGGCGCTCCTGGTAGGCGGCGTAGTGCTGCCGGATCTCGTCGAGGCTGTCGCCGCCGAACTTTTCGAGAAAGGCCTGGGCGAGCACGATCGCCATCATCGCCTCGCCCACCACGCCGGCCGCGGGCACGGCGCACACGTCGCTCCGCTCCACCACCGCCTCGGCGGGCTCGTGGGTCGCGAGGTCGACCGAGCGGAGCGGCGTGCGCAGGGTGGACAGCGGCTTCATGGCCGCGCGGACGATCACGGGCTGGCCGTTGGTCACGCCGCCCTCGAGCCCGCCCGCGTTGTTGCTCGAGCGCCGGAAGCCCGCCTGCGGGTCGTAGAGGATCTCGTCGTGCACGGCCGAGCCGGGCCGGCGCGCCGCCTCGAAGCCGAGGCCGAACTCGCACCCCTTGATCGCCTGGATGGCGCAGAACGCCTGGGCCAGGCGGCCGTCCAGGCGCCGGTCCCACTGCACGTAGGAGCCGAGCCCCACCGGGCAGCCGAGCGCGACCACCTCGAAGACGCCGCCCAGCGTGTCGCCCTTGTCCCGCGCCTGGTCGATGGCCGCGATCATGGCCGCCTCGGTCTCGGGGTGCGCGCAGCGCACCTCGGAGGCCTCGGCGCGCCGCCGCACCTCCTCCCAGGGCAGGTCGAGGTCGTCCGGCACCCGGACGCCCCCGATCTCGATCACGTGGCTCAGGATCGTGATCCCGAACTCCGCGAGGAGCCGCTTGGCGACCCCGGCCACCGCCACGCGCGCCGTCGTCTCCCGCGCGCTCGAGCGCTCGAGCACGTTACGGATGTCGCGGTGGCCGTACTTCATCGCCCCGGCGAGGTCGGCATGGCCGGGGCGCGGGCGGGTGACCTGCTTGGGCGCCGCGTCGGGCTCCGGGGGCGCCACCGCCATCGTCGCCTTCCAGTTTTCCCAGTCCCGGTTGGCGATGCGCAGGGTGATAGGGCTGCCGAGCGTCAGGCCCCAGCGGACGCCGGAGACAATGTGGACGCGGTCCTGCTCGATCTTCATCCGGCCGCCGCGGCCGTAGCCCCGCTGCCGGCGCGCCAGGTCGACGTCGATGTCCTCGGCGCGGAGCGGCAGCCCCGCCGGCACGCCGTCGATGACGGCGATCAGGGCTTCGCCGTGCGACTCGCCTGCGGTCAGGAAGCGGAAGGGCTCGGGCATGCCGGTCCTCGCGCGCCGTCCCAGCTTATCACGCGGCCCCCGCCGGGCCGCGCGCCCGCGGCCCTAGCGGGCCGACGCGCCCCCGGTGGGCGGGGCGGCCAGGGCCGTGGCCCCGCCGCCGGCGCCGCGCAGCACCGTCGGGGTCAGGAACACGACGAGCTCGCGGCCCTGCTCGAAATCCTCGCGGTGCTTGAAGAGGTGGCCGAGGATCGGGACGTCGCCGAGGAGCGGGACCTTCCGGACGGTGTTCTGGATGATGCTCCGGGTGACGCCGCCGATGATCAGGCGCTCGCCCTCCTGGAGGAGCACCTGCGTCTCGGCCCGGCGCTTGTTGATGGCGGGCGGCGCGCCGGCGTTGCCGAGGTTCACCACGTCGCCGCGCGAGTTGTCCTCGACGACGACCAGGAGCTTGATCTTGGTCGTCTCGCCCTCGGTGATCACCGTGGGCGTGACCTCGAGCTTGAGCAGCGCCTCCTTGAACTGGATCTGCGTGCCGGCCGAGCTGATCGTCGCGTAGGGGATCTCCTCGCCGAGCGCCATCGTGGCCTTGTTGTTCTCGACGGTCACGATCTCGGGCCGGGCGAGGGTGCGCGTCTTGCCCTGGGCCGCCAGGGCCTGGAGCGCCAGGTTCACGTTGAACCGGGTGCCGATGATCCCGAAGTTGATCCCGAAGGCGGGCAGCGGCCCCGCGTTGGGGAGCGCGCTGATGGGGAGGTTGACCAGGTTGCCTCCGAGCGGCAGGCCCGTCTGGAAGCTGATCGGCAGGCCCCCGAGCTTCGCGATGTCGTCGGCGCTGCTCCGGAGCGTCACGAAGGGGTTGGGCTGCGTGCCGAGGCCGGCGACCGGCGTCGGGTCGTGGACGTTGGTGCTCCCGGTCACGCGCCCGGGCAGGAAGGGCACCGTCTGGCCGCCGAGCGTGGTCGTCTGGAGCCCCTGGCCCACCAGGGTCTGGCGCCCGAGCGGCTGCGCGGTCATGCCGCCCCACTGGATGCCGAGCTGCTCGAGCGCGTTCCGCTCGAGCACCTCGAGCCGGGCCTCGATCTTCACCTGGGGCAGCGGGATGTCCAGCGACTCGCGGATCAGCTTCTTCACCCGCTCGAGGTCGGCGGCGTAGAGCCGGAGGAAGAGCGTGTTGGTGGGCTTGTGGGCGCGGATCGTGAGGCCCTTGGCCAGCACGTCCTGGGAGACGGAGACGGCCGGCGGGGGCGGCGGCGGCGCGGGCCCGAAGAGCTGCGAGAACGGCGGCTCGGCGATCGGGCCGGCCGTGGGCCCGACGATCCCGGGCCCGGTGATCTTCTGGCCCTCGGGCGGGATCCCGAGGATCCCCTGGAGGGTCTTGGCGACCTCCTCGGGGTCCGCGTAGGAGAGCCGGATCGTCTCCTCGCGGAGCGGCCCGCGCGCCTCGGCCTCGCGGATGGCGGCCTCGGTGGCGCGCTTGGCGATCTCGGCCTGGGCTTCCTTGGCCTGGGCTTCGGCCATCTTCGCGCGCACCTCGGCCTCGGCCTTGAGCTTGGCCTCCTGGACGCGCGCCTGCGCCTCCCGCTCGCGCGTGAGCTGCTCGGTCGAGACGATCCGGATCACGCCGTCCTTTTCGACTTTCTGCAGGCCCCGGGCCTCGAGGATCGTGTCGAGCGCGAGCTGCCAGGGCACGTTGCGGAGCGAGATCGACATCTTGCCCTTGACGTCCTCGCCGATCACGATGTTGCGGCCGCTCTCGGCGGCGAGGATGCGGAGCAGGTTGACGACGTCGGCGTCCTTGAACTCGAGCGAGATCAGGTGCTGGCCCCCGGGCCGGGCCGCGGGCGCCGGCGCGGGCGGGGCGGCGGGGCCCGGGGCGGGCGGCGGCGCGGCCTGCGCCTGGAGCGCGGGCAAGCTCGCCGGCCGCGGCGGCGTCGTGCCCTCCGGCGCGGGAGCGCCCGGCTCCGCGGCCCGGGGCTCTTGTGCGGGCGCCGTGGCCTCGGGGGACGGCGTCGCCGCCGCGCTCGGGGGTATGGGCGCCCCGCTCGCCGGCGCCGCGGGCGCGCTCGAGGGCGCGGGCGCGGTCGCCGCAGGCGGCGCCTCGGGCGCCCGCGCGGGTGAGGTCGCCGCCGCCGCCGCGGCGGCCGACGCCGGCGCGCGCGGGGCCCGGGCCGTCGGCGCGGGCGCCCCGGCGGCCGCCGGGATGATCACCGACAGCCCGTCCGGCTCCTCGCGCAGCGTGTAGTCGGCCTTGCGGCTGAACTCGAGCACGAGCCGGGCGACGTCGCGGCGGTACTGGCTGCCGCGGATCTGCCGCAGCGGCTCCTGCTCCACGGCGAGGGGCTGCGCGCGCCAGCCGTAGCGCGTGGCCTCGAAGTCCAGGACCAGGCGCCAGGGCGAGTCCATGAGCTCGGCCCGGTAGCGGGCGGCTCCGTCGGTCTTGAGGTGGACCACGGTCGCCTCCGGCTGCCGGCTGATCGACACGTCGGTCAGCGTGCTCAGCAGCGGGGCGGTCGGCTCGGCGGCCCGCGCCGGAGCCGGCGAGAGCGCCAGGAGCAGGAGCGACAACAGGACAAGCCGAGGTCGGCGTCGCGGTGCGCTCATTCAGTCACCCGGGAGTCTGAGGACCACGCGGCTCGCCGCGGATCCGGGCCTGGGGGCGACGCGGAAGACGACGCTGTCCGCGCCGATCTCGACCAGCCGTCCGTCGCCGAGCGTGTCGCCGGGGCGGAGCACGTAGCCCAGCCCGTCCGGCATCTCGATCAGCGCCAGGGGGCCCTGCGCGCCGCGGACGATGCCGGTGAGCCGCGCCGAGGCGACGAGCGGGCTGCTGCTCCCCTCGCGGACCTCGAGGGTTTCGAACGGATCGCGGCGCCCGCGGACCTCGTAGGTCGGCGGGGGCTCGGCGGGGAGGACGGCCTCCACCGCGGGCGCGCTCGGCACCACCGCGGGGGGTGGGGCCGGGGGCGCGGCGGGCGTCGGCGCGGGGCGCGCGGCCGCGGGCGGCGGCGGCGGGGTCGGTGCGCCGCATCCCGCGAGGAGCGCGGCGCCGAGCAGCGGCGCGGCGACGAGGCCCCGCGCAGTCACGGCCGGCTCCCCGGCGCCGGCTTCGGCGCCGGCGGCGAGCCGACGGGCCGGTACTGGTACGTGGCCAGCGTGACCTCGGCCCGCAGCGACAGGCGCGACTTCGTGAGGCCGGTGACCTTGAGCTCCGCCACGTTCACCACGCGCGGCAGCCCGGCCAGGCGCTCGAAGAACTCGCCGAGCTCGTGATAGCCGCCCTCGGCGGTGAGGCTGATCGGGATCTCGACGTAGTAGTCACGGATGCGCCCCTCGCGCGGTTGGAAGAGCGCCACGGCGAGGCCGGACTGGAAGGCCGCGTCGGTGACCGTGCGGAAGAGCGACGGCATCTCCTTGTCGCTCGGCAGCCGCTCGCGCAGCACCGCGATCCGCCGCTCGAGCTCCGCGGCCTCGCGCCTGAGGCGCGCCAGGTCGCGGGCTGCCGCCTGCGCCTGCGCGAGCTCCACCTGGAGCGTCGCGTGGCGGCCCCGGAGGCCGTCGACGGCGTCGGCGAGCGGCGCCAGGAGCAGGAACCAGGCGCCGGCCCCCAGCAGGGCCAGGCCCATCAGCCCGAGCGTGACCTTCTGCCAGCGCGGCGCGGCGGCGATCGGCTCGAGGAACGCCGGCGCGGCCACGGCCTACCCCTCGAACCGGCAGGTGACCTCGAAGGTCACCAGACGCGGCGTCTTGCTGAGGTCCTGACGCGCGACCACGATGTCCACCTCCTTGAACCGGCCCGAACGCCGGAGGTTGGCCATGAAGTCGGCGACGGCCGTCGTGGAGAACGCCGCCCCGCTGACCTTGAGCACCTGCGCCTTTTCCTCGAGGCCGGTGATCCAGAGGTCCGGCGGTACGGTGTCGGCGAAGGCGTCGAGCAGCCGGATCGGGCGCGCCTGGTGCTGCGTGAGCTCGGTGACCGTCGTCAGCCGCTGCTTGAGCTCGGCGACCAGGGCCCGGACCTGATCGGTCTGGGCCGTGGCGGCCTTGAGGGTGGCGAGCTCCTCGGAGGCGCGCGCGATCTCGGCTCGCAGGCGCTCGGCCTCGCCCGTCAGGCGCCACCACCACCAGCCGAGCCCCCCGACGGCGACGGCGTAGGCCACGAGGAAGGCGAGGCCGAGGGACGGCGCGGGGATCCGCAGGCGGAGCCCCCCGCGCGGTCGCGTCCCGGTCGGCGCGAGGTTGATGCGGATCATCGGTCCCCATCTCCGGCGCGGCGCAGCGCCAGGCCGACGGCCACGGCGAGCGCGGGCCCGCTGGCGGCGACCTCGTCCGCGAGCTCGGCCGGCACCGCGATGCGCTCGAACGGGCGGGCAAGCTCCACCGGGATCCCCCACGTGGCGGCGAGGTAGTCGGTCAGCCCCGGGAGCTGCGCCGAGCCGCCGGCGAGCACGATCTTGCCGATCCGCTCCGACTCCGCCGTGGAGGCGAAGTAGTCGAAGGTCCGCTGGACCTCGAGCGCGAGCTCGCGCGAGACGGCCTCGAGCGCGGGCACGAGAGCCTCCCAGCTCACGCCGACGTCCTGGCCGAGCTTGGCCGCCTCGGCCTGGGCCGCGGGGATCTTGAGGTGCTGGGCGATCGCCTCGGTGTAGTGGTTGCCGCCGAAGGCGATGTCCCGCGCGAAGATCGACACGCCGCCGCGCACCACGTTCGTCTTCATGACCGAGGCGCCGATGTCGATCAGCGCCACCGCCTCCTCGGCCTCGCCGGGATGGTTGAGCTCGTACTGGTTGCCGAGGGCGAAGCCGTCGACGTCGACGACGACGGGGTTCAAGCCCGCCTCCTCCACCACGCCGATGTACTCGATGACCTTGCTCTTCTTCGCCGCGACGACGATGAGGTCGAGGGTGCCGTCGTGGCGCCCGACGGTCTGGAAGTCGAGGAAGACGTCCTCGATCGCGAACGGAATGTGGTGCTCGGCCTCGAGCTGCACGGCGTCGCGGAGCTCCCGCGGGGGCACCTCGGGGAGCTGGACCTTCTTGACGATCAGCTCGCGGCCGGAGACGCCGATCGCCGCCTCCTTGCCGCGCACGCCCGCCCGCGCCACCGCCTCGCGGATCGTGTCGGCGAGCGTCGGCGGGTCTTTGATGGTGCCGTCGACGACGACGTCGCGCGGCACGGGCGCGGTGCCCAGCGCGACGAGGCTCGGGCCGCTCGAGGAGGCGCGGAGCTGGACGACCTTGACGGCGCTGGAGCCGATGTCCAGCCCGAAGGTCTCCGGAGTGCGCCGGAAGAACGGTAGCCTAAGCACTCACGCTCGCTCGCTGTCGCTAGTATAGGAGTCGCCTCGCGGGGCACCAACGTTTTCGACCGCGTCGCGGGCGGCGGACGCGCGCGGGCGCGCCGCGCCGCCGCCGCGCGGGGCGGCGGGCGAGGGTGGGTGCGGGGCGCGGTCGCAGGCGGGCGCGCTCACGACCCCGGGAAGTCGTCGCGGACCCGGGTGCTGTTGGCCGGCGTCAGCTCCACCCGCGTCTCCCGCCCGGCCTCCACCTCGACGCGCACGCGCCAGGTCGGCGGGCCCGCGACGCGGTTGGTGAGCATGTACGGGCCGGCCGGCACGCCGGTGAATCGAAACTCGCCGCGCTCGTCGGTGCGGACTACCTCGTGGCGCCCGGCCGTCGGCGTGCCGGGCAGGCCGACCAGGTGGAGCAGCTGCCGCGCCCGCGGGCGTGGCGGCTGGCCGTCCTCGGCCCAGAGGGCGCGGCCCGTGACCAGCGCGCCGCCCGGCCCCGGCCGCTCCGGAGCCGACGCAGGCTCGCCGAGCGCCTCGACCTCCCGGAGCCAGGCCTCTGCGATGCGCCGCTCCTCGGCCTCGACCGGCGCGTGCTCGACGACCCACCGGAACTCGGCGATCGCCTGCTCCCGGGCGTCGACGCGGCTCGCACAGACCGCGAGCTCGTAGTGGAGCCGGAGCTCGTGGGGCGCCGCGGCGAGCGCGGCCTGGAGCAGGGGCATCGCCGCGACGCAGTCGCCCCGGGCGAGCGCCTCGCGGGCGGCGACGGCCGGCGCCGGCGCCCGCGTCGACGGCCTGGCAGGGCCGTCCGGGCGCTGGCAGGCCGCGACGACGAGCGCGGCCAGCAACCCGCAGACCGCGCCGGCGCGCCTCATCGGCCCGCGACCTCGCGGTAGCTGCCGGGCTTCACGAACCACCCCTCGGGCACCGTGTCGCCGCCGTCGCGGACGGCCTGGCAGCTGTACTCGACGTTCGTGCTGCCGGTGGCGGTGGAGATCACCGAGGCGACGGTGTCCTTGCGGTTCTCGGAGACGACGGCGCCGCTGATCTTGCCGTTGCCGGTCAGGATGATCTCGTTCATGGCGTAGACGAGGCCGGTGAGGTCCACGGTGCCGCGGATGTCGAGCCGCCCCTGGACGATGAGCCAGCCCCGCCACTTGATGTTGCCGTCGACCACGACGCTGGCGGCCTCGCTGTCGGGCGTGCTCTCGGTGAAGTCGGCCCCGGTCGTCGTGTCCACGTAGACGATGCCGTTGGGCATCGGGTTCGAGTTGTTGAAGAGGACCGCGCCGCGGTAGTAGGTGCCGTTCTTCTTCGCGAGGTCCTTCAGGGCGGCGAGCTGGTCGGGCCCGAGCAGGAAGTCGAAGTCCGCCGTGGTCACCCGCGGCAGCTGCCCGGGGTCGTTGTCCAGGATGTCGGCCGGCTCCTGGTTCGGCTTCTTGTCGCCGGGGCCGTACACCTCGCCGGAGCCCTTGAGGCTCGTCTGGCCGAGCGTCATGGTGCCGGCGCGCGGCGTCATCCCGGGACAGCCCCCCTGGCTCGCGTCGATCTTGGCGTTGCCCGACACCTCGAGCTCGCCCTTGGAGCAGATGCCGCACGGCGGGTCCCTGAGCAGGAGCTTCATGACCACGGCGTGGATGCGCTTGACGGCGGCGGTCGGCCCCTGCGCGGGCGCCCAGCCCGTGGCCTCGACCTCGCGCTCGTTGGCCAGGGTCGCCGGGGCGATCCGCACCGTGTAGCCGCCCAGCGTGCTGAGCCCGAGGAATTGCGCGCCGTCGTAGGGCGCCTGCGCGGGCAGGGCGACGGCGGCGGGGACGCCCGTCGACAGGGCCCAGATCGCCCGCTCGAGGCCCGACTCCGCGATGGCGCGCGCCTGGGCGCTCAGGCTGTGGTTGCTCGCGATCACCGGCTCGCTGCCCGACAGCACGGCGAACGCGACCATCAGGCTCGCGAGGATCGCGAGCGCGATGAGGGCTACGGGCAGGGCGATGCCCTGCTCCGCCGTGCGCACGCCGGAGACTCGACGCTGGCTCATAGGAGGTTCCTCATGCGGACCCGGGACTCGACGATCGCCTGCTGGCGACCGGGCTGCCCCGTGGCCACCGGGTCTTCCTGGCGGGTCCGGAGCGACACGCGCACGCTGCGCGTGTCGGCCGGCGCCGGGGCGAGCGTGCCGTCGGCCCGGTAGCACCAGATGCCGAGCGCCTCGACGCCGGCAACCATGGTCTCCGGCTGGGGCGCGATCGGCGCCGGCGCCGTCTGATGGCGGAGCAGGCTCGCGCCGCTCAAGTAGTAGCGGACGGTCACGTCGGTGCCGGTGTCGTCGACGAACGTGAACGTGATGTCCGTGCCGCCGGTCGCCGCGTTGTTGCAGCCCGGGGCCGCCGCGACCCCGCGCGCCAGCCGCAGCTCGCGGGCGAAGCGCTCGAGCGCCACCCGCGCGTTCTGCTGGGCCTCGACACGGCTCGCCCCCATCAGGTAGGCCGACTGCCCTTGCCGCTGCAGGGCGAAGACGCCCGCGGCGACCACCGCGACGATCGCGAGGCTGACGAGCAGCTCCGAGAGCGTGAAGCCGGCCGCGGCAGGCGCGACCGCGCGCCGCCGGGGCCGAAGGCCGACCGCCCGGCGGCGGAGCGTGCACGCAGCCGTCCGGTGCCGCGGAGGTCTCACAGCCGCTTGGCGATCAGGAGCTGGAGCGTGACCGACTTCTGGATGGTGCCGACGCCGGCCCCGGTCAGCGGCGTGAACGACACCGTCACGGTCACGAGGCGGAGATTCGGGTCCTGGACGGTCGCCGCGCCGACCCCGCACCCCGGGGCGACGCCGCAGTCCGTGACGCGCAGGATGCGGCGGTACCCGCCGTAGCCCGGCACGCTCGGCTCGTCCGGGAACGTGGTGCAGCTCGTCTTGGCGACGCACGGCGTGGGCGCCGGGCGCGTGCAATCCATCGAGGTCGGCGGCGCGGTCGGCCCGACGCCGAGGCAGTCGTTCGGCGGGTTGGCCTGCCACGGCGCGTTGCGCGCTTCCTCCAGGCGCTGCTCGGCCAGGAACGTCGCCGTCGAAACCTGCGCGCCCTCCTGGAGCCCGTAGCTCGCGATCGGCACGACCACCATCACCCCGACCAGGCCGATCCCGATCAGGGCCACCGCCACCAGGACCTCCGCCAGCGTCAGGCCCCGGGCGTCCAGCCTCATGGGATCGTGATCCGGCCGGAGGCGGCCACGGTGACCGTGAGGGTCTGCGTGGCGTCGGCGGGGTTGCGCACCCGGAACGTCCCCGCCGGCGTCGCCGCGCCGAGGTACGAGAAGACGACCGGCGCCGACGGGGCACCGACGATTTCGATGGCGTTCGCCAGGCGGATCCAGCCGCTCGGGTCCGTGCCGGGCCCCGTCCAGATGGTCCCCCCGCACCCGTTCAGCCGGAAACGGACGAGGTTGCCCGAGCGCTCGACGCAGACGCTCGTGTTCTGCCGGATCGCGAGCTGGCGCGCGCTGTTGAGCACGGTTTGAAGCTCCTGGGCGCCGGCGGTGAGGGTCGCGGCCCGCCAGTAGGAGAGCAGCGAGGGCAGGGCCAGCGTCGTGGCCAGGCCGATCAGGCCCACCGTGACGAGCACCTCGGTCACGCTGAAGCCTGGGGTTCCCCGTCCCGCGGTTCGCGCCCGCCTCATGTCGTCACCGGTCCCCAGTGGGCACGCGTGGTCGCCGGGCGCGGAGGTGCAAGGGGGGCGCCAGACCCCTGGGATCGCCCGCCCGCGCGCCGCGGCGCCGGCCGAGCGCCCGAGGCCTTGCGACGGGCGCACTTGGAGGCGTCGGCTCCGCTGACGGGGCGTCGGGCTCGGCGCCCCGCGCGTCGAACCGGCCGTCGGGTGTGTCAGCGTGACAGCGGCTGCCACATTGCCCGGCGATGCCTGCCCAGCGGGGTGGGCAGAGCGCGGGGGTCGCGCCGTTTGGAGCCGAACCGCCTGGATACGGTCACGCCGCCCTCCTCGCGTCCGGGGCGACCCTCGTGCCGGCGCCCGCGCCCGGCGCCCCGCGGTCAGGACAACGAGTCCGCGGTCAGGGCAGGAGGCCGGAGACGTACCACGCGACGATCGGCTCGCCCCAGAAGTACGCGACCACGCCGCCCAGGGCCAGGAACGGGCCGAACGGAATCGGCTCCTTCCGCCCTCGGAGCTTCGCGCCGAGGAGAACGGCAGCGAGCGCGCCGCCCAGGAGGACCGCGACGAACACGGCGACCAGCACCGCCTGCCAGCCGAGGAAGGCGCCGAGCATCGCGCCGAGCTTCACGTCGCCGCCGCCCATGCCCGGTCGTCCGAGGACGAGCACGGTCGCGTGGACGATCACCCAGAAGATCCCGCCGCCCACCAAGACCCCGAGCAGCGCGTCCCACCAGGCCAGGCGGCCGGTGGCGACGCTGCCCACCAGGCCGACCGCGATGCCGGGCAGCGACAGAACGTCGGGGATGATCTGGTGCGCCAGGTCGATGGCGGTGATCGCCACGAGCCCGGCCAGGAACAGGGCGGCCAGCGCGAGCTCGGGGGACGCCCCGTGGCGGGCGTGGGCGAGCGCGAAGAGCCCCGCGGTGGCGGCCTCGACGAGCGGGTACCGCCAGCCGATGGGCCCGCGACAGGCGCGGCACCGGCCCCGGAGCAGGGCGAAGGACACGAGCGGGACGTTGTCGTACCAGGCGATCGGCGCGCCGCACCGGGGGCACGCCGAGCGGCCGCCGAGCCCGCGCCCCGCGGGCAACCGGGTGATCAGGACGTTCAGGAAGCTGCCGACCACGAGCCCGACGAGGACGGTGAGGAGCACGCCAGGCGCCCGCCGCCGTCCGCGCGCCTACCGCGCGGCGTCGAGCAGGGTGGCGACGTAGGCCGCCATGCCCGCGTCGAGGCGGCGCAGGCGCTCGTACGCCTCGAGCGCGCGATCGGCGTCGCCGAGCGCCGTGTAGGCCCGGGCCAGGCCTGCCTGCGCGTACGGATCGCCGGGCTTGACCTCCGCCGCGTATGCGAGGTGGGCCAGCGCCGGAGCGGGCCAGCCTTCGTTCAGGAGCGCCAGCCCGAGGTTGATGCGCGCGGGCACGTGGTTCGGATTGTGCTGGAGCGCCCGGGCGAGGGGGCCGAGCGCCTCCCGCGTCCGCCCGAGGCTCATGAGCGCCCCGCCGAGGTTGCTCAGGGTAGCCGGGTCGGTGGGGTGCGCCCGGAGCGCGGTGTGGAAATGGTCGATCGCCTCCGCCGGGCGGCCGGAGTTCAGCAAGGCCAGGCCGAGGGCGCTGTGGAACGTCACCCGGTCCGGCCGGAGCTCGATCGCCCGCTCGAGCGGCCCGAGCGCAGCGGCGGGAAGACCGCGTCGAATCAAGTGCACGCCGAGGTTGTGGTAGCAAATCGCGCACGCAGGCTCGGACTCGATCGCGTGCCGCCAAAGCGTGTCCGTGTCCTTCCAGACGCGCGCTTGGAGGGCGGCGAGCACCGCCAGGCCCGCGAGCGCCGGGGCGGCCGCGGCGAGGAGCGCCCGTGCAAACGCGGGCCTGGCCGCGGCGCCGACGCGTCCGGCGGCCACGGCGCCGACGGCACCGCCGAGGACGAGCGCGAACCCGAGCGTGGGCAGGTAGCTGTATCGATCGTGGACGAGCTGGTGACCGTTGTGGAGGAGCCCGCTCACCGGCGCCACCATGATGCCATAGGCCACCCAGGCTGCGAGCCCTGCTGGCCATCGGCGCCGGAGCGCGAGGAGCGCGCCGGTGACGCCGACGACCCCGAGCGCGCTGAGTGCGAAGCGTGGCTCGCGGGGGTCGACCACGGCCGGGAGTTCGTGGAGCGGGGAGAGGCCGACCGGCAGGAACGTCCGGGAGGCGTAAAAGCCGAGCCCGTAGAGCGCCGCGGTGACCCGCCCCAGTACCGGGAGGCGCTCGAGCGACGTCAGGTAGGAGTTCGCGACCGCGATGGCCCACACCGCCATCGCGACGCAGACGAGCGCGAGCCCGGCGTAGGGGAGCTTCTCCAGCAGCACCGGCCGGTGCGCCGGCCGAAGCCAGGCCCACGGGCGCCACGGCAGGCGCCGGAGCGGGTAGACGTCGAGCAGCAGCAGCACCGCGGGCAGCGTCGCGACCATGGACTTCGCCATGATGGCGAGCGCGTAGGCGCCCAGGGAGGTCGCGAGCCACCGCTGGCGGCGCGCCGGTTCGTCCACGGCGCGGAGGTAGAAGAGCACGGTCGTGAGGAACAGGAGCCCCGAGAGCACGTCACGACGTTCGGTGACCCACGCCACCGACTCGGCCCGGAGGGGGTGGATGCCGAAGACGAGCGCAGCCGTGGCCGCGCCGAGCACGAGCGGGCGCCCCGTCAGGCCGCCGGCCAGGGCGAGCAGGCATCGCGCGACGAGGTAGAACACCGTCGCGGCCGCGGCGTGGAGCACGACGCTCGTCAGGTGGTAGCCGAGCGGGTTCATGCCCCAGAGCGTGTAGTCCAGGCCGAGGGTCAGCCAGGTGAGCGGGATCCAGTGCCCCATGAGCGCGGTGGTGAACATCCACCGCAGCTGCGGCCATCCGAGCCCGCGGTAATGGGGGTTGTCGACCGTGTTGACGTGGTCGTCCCACTCCACGAAACCGTTGAAGAGCGCCGGCGAGAAGACCGCGAACGTCACGAGCGCGACCAACAGCGGAGCCAGCGCCGGGTGCTCGAGCGCCGCCGCGACGCGGCCCCGGGTCGTCGGACGCGCGATCAGGTGGTCAAGTCGGCCGACGGCGAGATGCGGGAGCGACAAGGGTGGGAACTGGGGGCGCGGCGCGGTCGACGCCGCGCCGCGCCCGCTCCGGGCTCAGGGGAAGCTGACGGTGGCGTTGTCACCCGCGGCGGAGATGGTGAAAGTTCCGTCCGGATTGGTGTTGTACCCCACTTCGTAGCGGCTCCAGCCGAGCGGCGGGTCGGGAATCCTGGGCATGAAGGGCCCGGCGACGATGCTCTGGGCGTTCGAGACCGTCGACGTCAGCTGAGAGAGCGCCGACGGCAGGCCGCCCATGTGCGCCGCGTAGGCGCTCACGGCGGTCGCGAGGCCGCGCACGTCGGACTGAGCCTTCGCCACCCGTGCCCGGGCCTGCATGTTCGCGTAGAGCGGCAGCGCGATGGCGGCGAGGATGCCGATGATCGCGACCACGATCAGCAGCTCGATGAGCGTGAAGCCGCGGGTGCCGAGCGTGTACCGTTTTCTGAATACTCGAGTCATGCCGTCCCCCTTGCGCCGAAAGTTCACCGGTCGCGGCCAAGCGGCATTGCAGAGGGGATGCCAGGGCGGAAAGAGCCGCGAGGCTCGTCGGATCCGCGTGTTACGCCGCGGCGGCCACGCGGCGTCCGGGCGATGGTGACAGGTCGCGGCAGCAGAGGTGACGAAACGCGTCAACGGCCTCCCGGCAGTGCGTCGGAGCCGCGCGCGAGGAGACGAGGCGCGATCCAGACGGCGAGGAGCGCGAGCGCGGTCGCCCCACCCAGCGCGTGGGTGGTCCATGGCACGGGCCCCGCCGCCCGGATACGTAAGCGGAGGCGCACCGGCGCGAAAGCGTAGTGCTTGCGCGTCGGCGGCATGGACGGCCGCACTGCCTCGAGCCGGAGCGTATACCGACCGCTCGGGCCGACGCGCTCGAAGCGGGTTGCGGGCGGCGCCGGTGCGGTGGGCGATGCCCGGTGGTAGGGCGTCGGCGCGGGCGTCCAGCGGCCGTCGGGAGCCAGGTACATCCAGGTGCGCGCTCCGTCTGGAATGAACGACACGTAGAGGTCGTGGGCGGGCCCTGCGCCTGGTGATCGCGGGCGGAGCGCGAGCACGAGGCTGCTGCCTTCGGCGACCGTCGAGGGCTCCACACGGAACTCCCATGGCGGCGGTGCGAGCGCGGCGTCGCCCGGACCCGGCGCGACGAGCAGCGCGAGGCTCAGCGCGACGACAAGCCCGACGCTACGCCCCACGGCGGGCGCGCACGCCGACCCCGAGCGCGACGGTCACGGCCAGAGCGGCGAGGCTCAGCCCGAGACCCCAGCGGAGCGAGTCCGGCTCGTACAGGAACTCGACCGTGTGCTCACCCGGTGGGACCCGGACTGCGCGGAAGGCATGATTCGCCCGCGCGAGCGGCCGCGGCTCACCGTCGATGCGCGCGACCCAGCCGGGAGCCCAGAGGTCGGTGAGCACGAGGTAGGCAGCGACCGCGGCGCGCGTCCGCACGCGCACGCGCTCGGCGCCGTCCTCCACGATCTCGGCCGACCCGGGGCTCGCTGAGGCCTCCGCGCCGTCGTCGGCGAGCCCGCAGCCGGCGAGCACGACTTCGGCCCGGGGGTCGATGGCATTTGCGTGGAGGAGACGCAACGTCTCGGCGTCGCTCAAGCAGTCCCGCGCGCGGGCGACGAGGAATGCGCGCGGCTGCGCGTCGGAGATCCACTCGACCCTGGGGCCTGCCTGCGTCGCGGGCACGCCGGGCGCGTCGGGCGCGCGGAGGACGGCGCGGATGCCCAGCAGGCGGGCGACGGTCGAGCCGGGAGCCACGCTGACGTGGAAGGGCCCGCTCGCCAGCGCGTCGAGCGAGCCATGGGGGTCGGCGAGTTCCTCGAGGCGCCGGGGCGTCATGCCGTCGTGCCCGCCCACGTCCGGGAGGCGGAAGATCGTGCCGAGGTTCGTGACGCTCCCCGACGCGACCAGGACCCGGCCCGAGGTCCGCGCGAGCTCGGCACGGAGCGCCTGGATCGTGGGAGGCGGCGGGGGGTAGAAGCGCCCCGCGTCGATCACCGGGTTGGCGGTGACGGCCAGCGGGAGCGCGCTGACGACCTGGAGCGTGGCGAGCGCGATCCAGTGCCGCGCACGCGGCCCCTGCGCGAGCAGGGCCAGGACGACGAGCGCGGCCCCGGTCAGGAGCGCGAGAAACGCCAGGGCGTGCGCGGCGGGCGAGAACCGGACCGCCCGACCCGCGAGGCCCGGCGCGTCGTCGAGCACAAGGAGCCACGCCGCGAGCGCGAGCGCCGTGCAGGTGAGCCGTAGCGCGAGGCTCGCGACCCGCCGCACGCGCGACGGCGCGTCCACCGCGGCCTGGAGCCCGAGCGCGGTCAGCACACTCAGGGCCAGCGGGACGAAGATCGCGAGGCGCGTTGGAATCACCAGGGCGAGCGCCGGCAGCGCGCCGAGCCAGGCGCCCGCGGGCGTGTAGAGGAGCCCCCCCACCAGCAGCGCGAGCCCCGCACACAACCGCACACCGGGGCGCGACCAGCCCGCGGCGAGCGCGACGGGGGCGCTCACGAGGGGCACCACGCCCGCCGTGACCGCGATCTCGTTGAAGTTGACCGGGCCCCAGAAGTCGCCCCAGGCGGGACTACCGTAGTAGTGGGGCATCAACAGGGTCACGGCCGCGCGCGGGGGCAGCGTCGGATGCCACATCCACTCGCGGCGATACGCGAGGACGGCGCTCTCGCGCAGGTACTCGAGGAACGGCACCCACTGGACGGCGCCGAGCGCGACGCCAAGGCTCCAGCCGCCCAGCCAGCCAATCACGAACCTGCCGGGCGCCGCCGCACCCCGGGCCCGCGCCGCGAGCCAGGCGCCACTCGCGGCGACGCCGAGCGCGACGGCCTGCGGGTAGCCGGCGAAGATCAGGATCGCGACGGCGAGGGCGAGCCCGGCGACCGTCCGCCCGTCGGTGCAGGCCCGGAGGCGCTCGGTGAGCGCGATGAGCCACGGCAGGACCGCGATCGCGCTGCCGAGCGACCACTGGAGCCAGACGATCAGGACACCGTTCAGCGCGAAGGCAAGCGCGGCGACCAAGGACGGGCCCGGCGCGACGGCGAGCTGGCGCACGCACCAGTAGGTGCCGAGCCCTGCGAGGGCGAGCTTCAGGATGGCGATCAGGGCGAGGGCGGGTGGCACGGGCAGCACGTAGGCGAGCCCGTGGAGCGGGAAGAGCAGCGCCGTCTGCGGGTTCGCGAAGAAGGGGACCCCGGTGAAGGCGTAGGGGTTCCACAGCGGGAACCGCCCGCTCCGGATCGCCTCGGCGGCGTACACGAGCCACGGGTGGAACATGAAGGCCACGTCGGCCAGGAGTGGATTCGCGGCGGCCACCGCGTCGCCCCAGAGCGGCGCGGCGACGAGGAGGTCCGCGGGCGAGAGGACGCGGCCGGGCAGCAGGGCGCGGCCCAGCACCAGGGCCGGGACCGCGAGCAGCGCGAGGACGGCCAGGCGATCGGCGCGGGCCGACGTCACCCGGGGCGCGCCGCGTCGGGCCGGAGCGCGCCGCGGAGCCCGAGCTTCTGGAGCTTGTAGCGGAACTGACGGAACGAGAGCCCCAGCAGCTCCGCCGCCCGCGTCTGGACGCCGCCCGTGCGCTCGAGCGCGAGCTGGATGTAGCGCTGCTCGATGCGCTCGAGGACCTCGTCGAGGTTGAAGCCCGCCGGCGGCAGCGCGAGCGGCAGGTCGTCGGCCTCCCCCGCCCGGGGCGCGCTCAGGTGTGGGGGCAGCGCGTCGACGTCGATGACGTCCCCGCTGCCGAGCACGAGGGCGCGCTCGATCACGTTCTCCAGCTCCCGCACGTTGCCCGGCCAGTGGTAGCGCTCCAGGATCGCCATCGCCTCGGGCGTCACGCCGCTCACCGTGCGGCCCGTCTCGCGCGCGAGCTTGCGGAGGAAGTGGGCGACCAGGAGCGGGATGTCCTCGCGGCGGTCGCGGAGCGGCGGCAGGTGGATCGGGATGACGTTGAGCCGGTAGAAGAGGTCCTCGCGGAGCGTGCCCTCGGCCACGGCCCGCGCGACGTCGCGGTTGGAGGCGGCGATCACGCGGACGTCGACCTTGACGTCGCGGGCGTCGCCCACCCGGCGGATCTCGCGCTCCTGGATGGCCCGCAGCAGCTTGACCTGCACGGGCGGCGGGATCTCGGTGATCTCGTCCAGGAAGAGCGTGCCGCCGTCGGCGGCGGCGAAGAGGCCGGGCGTGCTCGCCACCGCGCCCGTGAACGCCCCCCGCACGTGCCCGAAGAGCTCGGACTCGATCAGCGACTCCGGGATCGCGCCGCAGTTGACGGAGACGAACGGCCCGTGGCGGCGCGGCCCCTCGTGGTGGATGGCCAGGGCCACGAGCTCCTTGCCGGTGCCGCTCTCGCCGGTCACGAGCACCGTGGAGGTGCTCTCGGCGGCCTTGCGGATGGTGTCGAAGACCTCGAGCATGCGCCGGCTCCGGCCGATGAAGTTCGCGAAGCCCCGCTCCCGGCGGAGCTGCCGCTTGAGGGCGAGGTTCTCGTCGGCCAGGCGCTTGCGCTCGAGGGCCTTGTCGACGATCAACAGGATCTCGTCGAGCTTGAAGGGCTTCGTCAGGTAGTCGTAGGCGCCGAGCTTCATGGCCTCCACGGCCGTCTCCGTGGAGGCGTAGGCGGTCACGACCAGGACCACGGTGCCCGGGGCGAGCTCCTTGACCGCCCGCAGCACCGCGAGCCCGTCCACGCGGCGCATGCGGAGGTCGGTGATCACCACGTCGAAAGGCTCGCGGCGCAGCACCTCGAGCGCCTGCTCGCCCCCTTCGGCGAGCTCGACGTGGTGACCCGCCTGGCGCAGCGTGATGGCGAGGAGCTCGCGCATGCTGCGCTCGTCGTCGACGACCAGGATGCGCGCCTCAGCCATGGCGGGCGGGCAGGGTGAGGGTCACGGTGGTGCCGGCGCCGGGCAGGCTCCGCAGCGCCACCTCGCCGCCGTGGTCGCGCACGATGCGCTCGACCAGGGCCAGGCCGAGCCCGCTGCCGCCCGGCTTCGTCGAGAAGAACGGCTCGAAGACGTGCGGCAGGTCCGCGGCCGCGATGCCCTCTCCGGTGTCGCTCACGGTGAGCCGCAAGACGTCGCCCTCGACGGTCGCGGCGAGCCGGAGCTCGCCCCCGCCCGGCATCGCCTCCACCGCGTTCAGGCAGAGGTTCCAGAGGGCCTGGCGGAGCTGCTGCGGGTCGGCACGCCAGGCGAGCGCGGGCGGGAGCTCGCGCACGAGCTTGAGCCCGGGCGGCAGGCCCCGGTGCTCGAGGAGCACGAGGACGTCCTCGACGAGCTCGGCGACGTCGACCGTCTCCGGGACGAGCGGCGCGGGGCGGGCGTACTCGAGGAAGTTCGTGATGATCCGGTTGAGCCGCTCCGACTCCCGCCCGACGATCTGCGTCAGGCGCTCGCGGTCCTCGCCCGTCGCCGCGGGCCGGGCGAGGGCCTCGATGGCGCCGGTGAGCGAGGCGAGCGGGTTGCGGATCTCGTGGGCGATGTTCGCCGCCATGCGGCCCAGGGTGGCGAGCCGGTCGGCCTGACGGACGCGGTCCTCCATGGCCCGGATCTCGGAGAGGTCCTCGCACACGGCGACGAGCCCGAGCGGCCGGCCGTCGCCGGCCCGCAGCGCCGAGAACGCCAGGCGCACGGGCACGCGCGTGCCGTCGGGCCGTGTGAGCGTCGTCTCGCAGCGCGTCGGCGTCGTGGGGTGGGCGGCGAGCGCGGCCTCGATGGCCGCGACGGGGACGCCCTCGCCCCAGAGCGCGCGCGCCGGCCGGCCGATGGCGTCGGCCGCGCGCCAGCCGGTGATGGCCTCGCCGGCCCGGTTGAGCGCGGTGACCCGGTGCTCGGGGTCGAGGACGAGCAGGCCTGCGCCCACGGAGTTCAGCACGACCGCCTTGAAGGCCTCGAGGTCGCGCAGGTCGCGCCGGTGGCGCTCGAGCTCGTGGCGCGCGGCCCGGTCGCGCTCGGCGAGACCCCCGGCCACCAGGGCCACCACGAGGAACGTGCCGGCGTTCAGGAACATCGTGAGGACTTCCAGCGCCGTGGTCTCGCCGAGCGGCTCGAGGAGCGCGGTCAGCGGGAGCACGGTGCGCGCGACCACGATCCCGGCGTAGAGGAGGCTCCCGGCCGCCGCCAGGGCCACGACGCCGGCGCGGGGCAGGACCAGGCACGCCCCGACTACGGCCAGGACGTAGAGGAAGCTGAAGAGCGAGCGGGGACCGCCCGTGGCCGCCACCACGGCGGTGACGACCGCGACGTCGAGCAGGCTCGCGAGGGCCGCGACTCGCCGGGGCCGGGCGCGGCCGCCCGCCAGCAGCACGGCCCCCGCGCCCGCGGCGGCGACGAGCAGGGCGCCGACCAGGACGGCGGTGTTCGCCCCGGGCGCGAGCTCGGCCGGGAGCGCCGGGACGAGGAGCAGGAGCGCGTGGGCCAGCCCGAGGCGGGCCCAGGCGCAGGCGCGGACCAGGCGCCGGTCGTCCCGCTCCGACTCGGCGCCCGTCACTACCGGATCAGCGTGACCATGCGGAAGATCGGCAGGTACATGGCCACCACGATGCCGCCCACCACGACGCCCAGGAAGACGATCATCAGGGGCTCGAGCAGGGCGGTGAGCGCGCTCACGGCCGCGTCCACCTCGTCGTCGTAGAAGTCGGCGATCTTGGCGAGCATCTGGTCGAGCGCGCCCGTGTTCTCGCCGACGCTGATCATGTGGACCACCATCGGCGGGAAGACCGGGCTCTGCCGCAGCGGCTCGGCCAGCGTGCGCCCCGCCGTCACGGCGGCCCGGGCCTGGAGCACGGCCTTTTCGACCACGCGGTTGCCCGCCGACCGGGCCGTGATCCGGAGCGACTCGAGGATCGGCACGCCCGAGGCGATGAGCGTGCCCAGCGTGCGGGTGAAGCGCGCCACGGCGACCTTCCGGACGAGCGCGCCCAGGATGGGCACGCGGAGCATGAAGGCGTCGATCACCTGGCTGCCGTGCTCGGTACGGTAGTAGCGGCGCAGCGCCCAGACGAAGGCGGCCATCGCCAGGACGATGAGCAGGATGTAGCGCCGCGTGAAGGCCGACATCCAGAGCACGATGCGCGTGGGTAGCGGGAGCTGGGCCCCCATGCTCGCGAACATCTGCGCGAAGGTCGGGATGACGAAGGTCATCATGAAGATGATGACGAGGATCGCCACGGCGATGATGGTGAGCGGGTACACCATCGCGCTCTTGACCTTGCGCTTGAGCGAGGCCGCCTTCTCGATGTAGCCGCTCAGCCGCTGCAGGACGACGTCGAGCACGCCGCCCGACTCGCCCACCTGGATCATGTTCACGAACAGGTCGTCGAAGGTGCGCGGGTACTTGCGGAAGGCGTCGGCCAGCGAGGCGCCCGCCTCGACCTCGCGCGCGATGTTCGCCGTCACGGTCCGGAGCACCCGCGACTCGCTCTGCTCGCTCAGGATGGCCAGGCACTGGGCGATGGGCAGCCCCGCGTCGACCATCGTCGAGAACTGCCGCGTGTAGATGGCGAGGTCGCGGTCCTTGACCTTGCCCTTCAGGACGGGCGCGGCGCGCGGGGCCCGGGCGCGCCGCTCCTCGAGCGCGGTGGCGACGATGCCCCGGGCCCGGAGCTGCGCGACGGCGGCCAGTCGGTTGCCCGCCTCGATCTCCCCCGCGACCGTCCCGGCCGCCGTGCGTCCGCGGTAGGCGAAGACCGGCACGGCCGCCTACCGCCGGGCGAAGGGCGACGCGCCGCCCGCGCCCGCGGCGGCCCCGGGCCCCGCGCCGTCGTGGGCGAGGAGCTGGAGCAGCTCCTCCGGGTTCGTCGAGCGGTTGAGCGCGTCCTCGCGGGTGATGAGCTTGCGGCGCACGAGGTCGGCGAGCGACTGGTTCATGGTCTGCATCCCGTACTTGGACCCCGACTGGATGGCCGAGTAGATCTGGTGGATCTTCTCCTCGCGGATCAGGTTCCGGATCGCCGGCGTGGCGACCATGATCTCCATGGCCATCACCCGGCCGCCGCCGATCCGCGGCACGAGCTGCTGGGAGAGCACGCCCTCGAGCACCAGCGCGAGCTGGGCCCGCACCTGCGCCTGCTGCGCCGTGGGGAAGACGTCGATGATCCGGTTGATCGTCTGCGCGCAGGAGTTCGTGTGCAGGGTGCCGAAGGTCAGGTGCCCGGTCTCGGCGATGGTGATGGCGGCGGCGATGGTCTCGAGGTCCCGCATCTCGCCCACGAGCACCACGTCCGGGTCCTGGCGCAGGATCGACTTGAGGGCGTGCTTGAACGAGTGGGTGTCGGCGAACACCTCGCGCTGGTTCACGATGCACTTCTTGTGCGGGTGGACGAACTCGATCGGGTCCTCGATGGTGACGATGTGCTCGCTGCGCTCGCTGTTGATCTTGTCGATCATCGCCGCGAGCGTCGTCGACTTGCCCGAGCCCGTGGGCCCGGTGACGAGCACGAGCCCCTTCGGGCGATCGGCGAGCTCCTGGACGACGCGCGGCAGCCCGAGCTCCTCGAAGGACTTGATCCGGTAGGGGATGACGCGGATGGCGGCGCCGACCGCGCCCCGCTGCCGGTAGATGTTGGCCCGGAAGCGCGCAAGCCCCTGGATCCCGAAGGAGAGGTCGAGCTCGTTCTCCTCCTCGAACTTCTGCTTCTGCGCCTCGTTGAGCACGCTGTACGCGAGCCGCTGCGTGTCCTGGGGCGTGAGGGGCTCGAACTGGGTGAGCGGCACGAGCTTGCCGGCCACGCGGATCTGCGGGTGCGTGCCGCTCGTGATGTGCAGGTCGGAGCCCTCGCGCTCCACGAGGATCTGCAGCAGGTCCGCCATGTTGACCGCCATCGGTCCTCCTCGCCCGCTACTCCGCCGCCGTGACCCGCAGCACCTCGTCCACGCTCGTGACGCCCTCGAGCGCGCGCGCCAGGCCGGCCTGGCGGAGCGTCGTCATCCCCTGGGCCTGCGCGGCCGCGCGCAGCTCGGCCGGCGCCGCCCCTCGGAGGATCATCGCACGAAGGTCCGCCGTGACCGGCATGACCTCGTAGAGGGCCACCCGGCCCTTGAACCCCGCGAAGTTGCACGTGGGGCACCCCGCGCCCCGCCAGAGGGTCACCCGCCCCCGCCCCGTGGGCTGGTGGCCGTAGGGCGTCAGGCTCGCCTCGTCGGCCTCGT